>Ga0307981_1003308_pt1 | contig 12168 bp, 8 predicted proteins | sample OrgLakmetagen987_FD_201849 | JGI IMG/M metagenome (GOLD analysis project Ga0307981, IMG submission 201849) | Saline water microbial communities from Organic Lake, Antarctica - #987 | ecosystem: Environmental > Aquatic > Non-marine Saline and Alkaline > Saline | place: Antarctica: Organic Lake... | reverse complement strand
TCCTGTCCTTTCGTGAATGGGATCATTCGAGGGACTGAAACTTCAACTTGGAACTATACTTTTTAAAATGGCGACGATCAACAACAATCAACATACAGTATCTACAGTAATGGTACGGTCGCAATTATTGACAAGCCAGGGGAAAGGGATCGATCGAGGTACGGGTTGGCAGTAAAAGGTCGATTAGAATGAGGGACTACAACCGGTGGCGTCGGATATCGTTTACATCATGGCTGTTGTTGGTGCTGCTAGTAGTACAGAGTCTTTTATCGCTGCCCTCGGCAGTGCATGCTGCCGGTGTACGTCTCAACCTCAAGAGCGCCGTCTTGTCGAATCTGTTAGGAATTCCACAAGATACTGACGAGAGCAACGACAAGGGATCTTCTTGGAGTGCCACCAACGCTTCCCAGAAAAATGCAGCAAGCCGCGATCGTCCGGCAGGAAGCAAGAAAAATGAGCCAGTGCAGAAAAAGGATCCTGATCTGCTCCGTCTCGACTTGTCCGGTAACATTCAGTGTCAGTTGGTAGGTCCAACAACCGCCACTTCCCAACCTTTATTCGTGACGGAGCCCTACTCAAGTTCCCAGCTGCTACCTCGCGTGACTCTGAGTGCCGACTATGATTTCTCCAAGCGATGGTACGGAGCAACACGCTTGCTGGCCAGCGTCGGTTGTCGCCGCAAGACGAATCCTCCTGGTTCTGCCATGACTACCAGTGAGACTGACAATGACTACAACGACGTGGACGCTGCTGAACTTGCTCCAATGAGCACCGCGGATATTGAAACACGAAATGCTGGTAGTATCTGGTCCAACCTTCGAGTACTGCCCACTGGGTTCCACGCCCGAGCCGAACAAGGTCTACTACTAGAAGAGGAAGGAGACGTTGCGGGTCAAATCGTTATCGACTGGGGAGATAGTGAAATAGCAGACACTATTGAAAATAATGGTGAAGAGTTTTCATCGGTAACGGCACGAATCGAATCGACCGGCAAGAGAGGAGTGGCAGTGTCTCTTCCTTTGCACCAGCGACTGAAATTGCAGTGGAAGGTTTCTGATAATGTACAAAATGGGGAGTTTAAAAGTCCACTTGAAACAATGGAGCAAGAAGAGACTGAGAATGCTTGGTGGATGCCAGATATCAGTGTCGACGCCCTGGGTCGCATGGAATCAAAAAACCAAGCATGGTTTCAATCCCCGCTTGGTCGGACAGGAGTACGCTTCTCTTGCAGTCGTCGATTGAATTGGAATGCAATGGGTATTGGTGGCGATGGGATGGAGTCTCAAACGCTCTTACAGCTCCAAGTGCAAGCAGTTCAACAATCGCAAGGCAGTGGTGGTGGTCGCAGCAGTGCTGTGAAACGACAATCCACTACCACGGCGCAACTGCAAACCATATTAGAACGCCCCTTGTCGTCGGCACGGCTTGTTGTACGACAAGAAAATGCGATTGGTTGCTTGGTGCCAGAGTCCTTGGAGTGAAAGACCATGTACTTGTAAAATAGACTAGCTAGAGAGACATGAAGAATCGCGAGATCAATTCTTTTCCCTTTTTTCTCGTAGGTAGTCGACAGGTTCGCGCCAACAAATGGGTGTGTCATTTTTCTCGTTCGGCCTCTCGACCGATCGCCGCTCTTGCAGCATCTCATTCTTCATTTTCTTCCTGCTGCTGCTGTGCCACTTGCCAGCTCTATCCTGGCTTTACCAGTAGCGCAGTATCGCTTGAGAGTAAAGAAGAAGGACGATCAAGATCTTGAATAGAGCCATGATGAACGGATTCGACGACATTGACGTTGCGGAACAAGGGGCAGAGCTTGACACATCCATGGTGTGCATGTCAGTTGTCGAAGACGGTCCACGCATTGCGTTTGCGGCCTACAATGAAGAGCACAACCAGATCATTGTAGATCTCTGCGTTTCTGATGGATATGAAGTCCAGAGTATTGTGGAACGAGTACTGGCGGCTGTGCGTCCGACGTTGCTGCTAGTTTCAAACAAAATTGCCGGCAACACCAAGCTGCTAGAAATTCTCACAATTCCGCCACCAGAAACCGAGCTTGTAGACGAAGCAGACCGCCCTACTGGAGACGCTGCAGTGACTAGCGCCTCCAGCAAGCCGCGCTCGATTCCGTACCGTCTCATGAAGTCAGCCGCCTTTGACATTCGCAACTGCAAGGCACTTGTTCTACAGAAACTACGCGTACGATCTCTCATGAAACAAGTTGCTTCACAGGGAGGCCGCGGTCTCTACAATGGTGACGGACGACAGTTTCTATCTGTTGCGAATGGACCCGATCAGCAGTTTCGTGTCTCGAGCTATCACGCTCTCGCGTCGGTGGTGGATTTTGATTCTACAGCTCAAGTGCAAGCAATGGGGTCACTTTTATCATTTTTACAAAGTACAATGTTTCGTATGGAAGATGGCGGCCGCGTCACGGTCAACGATATAGTTCAAGCACGAGCCTCCATGTACATGAACCTTTCTTCCGCCACCCTTTCTACCTTGCACGTCTTTGCGACCGAGCACCATCCGCTCGTGGCCAAGGGGGCGGGAAATGCAAAGGAAGGTGCCAGTCTCTTTTCTCTACTAGATAGAACCAAGAGTCGTGCTGGACGCAATCGTCTACGCGAATGGATGCTCAAGCCTCTGTTGGATCTAGACGCCATTGCCACTCGACAAGACGGAGTCGAACTATTCTTACTACCGGAAATCCAAACCTTTGCTGGCACCATTCTCAAGCTCTTGAGTTCCGTTGGCGCCGTCGATCAAATCCTGGTGCGCATTCAAAAGTGCTGCGCCAAGCCGTCTGACTTTATTGTTATGAGCCGTTCTTTGTCAGCAGCGACGGGCATCATTGGTGCTTTGGATGAAATGCTGTGGAATTTGCGCCAGCCGCTCATGCCAGATCCGCAACGGATGCAGCAGGAGCAACCAGAGACTTGGGGAGTCGATCCACAGACCGAACCATACGTGATCTTTTTGGAGGCGATTCTCAAGCGGTGCAACACGCCTGCCCTTCAAGAGTTGCACGAACGACTCTTGTCTGTAGTGAATATCGAAGCCACCGGTGAGATCCAGCACGTTGTGATCCAGCAAGGATACAATGAGCAGCTGGATGATGTCAAGGAGCAATACCTCCACTTGCCAGGTGAGTCAATCGTTGATTATGTCCGATATTGGATACACAGGCTCTCTTCGTCAACCTCACTAACCCTTTCTGTCCATCCAAAGATACCCTGGTTCCAATGGGACGCGAAATTCAGGAGCGCTTGCCACACTTGCGAGACCTGCTCAACGTTCTTTTCATTCCTCAGGTAGGTTTCGCAATCGCGCTAAACCGTTGGGTTTCAAAGTGTCGCACTCACTCCTTCATTTTCAAATAAAAAGGTTGGCTTTCTTATCTCTCTTCATGAACACCATACTTGGCGAGTCGAAGGCAACTTGCCAGAAGACTTCAAGTTCATCTTTCAGGAAGGAGGCATTTCCTATTTCAAAAACGATGACGTTTCGTTCCTTGACAATGATATCGGGGACTTGGATGGACTGATCAAGGACACCGAGCTCATGATCGTAGCTGATCTCGAGGACGATATTCTTGAATGCGAGCTGGAGCTTCGCGAAACGTTCAACGCTTTCGCAGACGTCGACTGTATTCTTTCGTTCGCCAGCTGCGCGGCCGACCAAAAATACATTCGTCCTGAGGTCGTTCCAGCCGCCGAGAACTGCGTTCGCATTCGCAACGGACGGCACCCTCTACAAGAAGTCATCATTGATGGAGAATTCATCCCCAACGACACTTCAGCGGATGCGACCGATCGAGTCAACATCATCACAGGGCCGAATTTCAGTGGGAAGAGTTGCTACGCTCGGCAAGTTGGGCTGCTAGTTTACATGGCGCATATCGGCTGCTTCGTCCCGTGTGATACCGCACGCATCTCCGTAACTGAGCAGATCCTCGCTCGATTCAGTGCATTCGAAACATGCTCCGTACCACAGAGTAGCTTTCAGTTGGATCTATCGCAGATGGGATCCATTCTGCGTCGTAGTAGCACGAACACGCTCGTCTTGATTGACGAATTCGGCAAAGGTAGGATCGGGAGCAATGGGCGTCCAAGTTATTGTCATTTCAGTTTAGACACTGAAACTCAATCCATCTTTTCTTGCTGCACACACAGGTACAAGCCCAGCTTCTGGAATTGCCCTTCTAACGGCGGTTCTTCAGAAACTCGCAACGGTGAAATGTAAAGTCTTTTGCACGACGCATTTCCTGGAGATTTTCTCAATGGGACTCTTGCGAGACGGCGATGACGGCATCAAGGCGTTGCGAATGGCTGTCCAGATCCCCGGGACAAGTGAAGAGATTGCTGCGCCCCTCTTCAAACTTGAAGAAGGAGTTGCAAGTTCTTCTGCTGGCCTTGTCTGTGCGAAGATGGCGGGTGTCAAGGACGCAGTGATCGAGCGAGCCACCGAGATGGTCCACGCGTTGCGAGAGCGCCGTCAGGTGCAGCCATTACCTGAGATTCTGCGCAGTCACCTGGGGCTCTCACCACTGGCAAAGGAGGCGCTAAAACAGTTCATCTCAACGGATTGGGAAAACTCGAGTGACAACGAAGTGAACAAACTTCTCGCTAAAGCAGACCAGATGTAGGGTAACTAGAGTAGCGGCTTGAGTTTGTCCAAGTCGTGTCGCCATAGATCCTCGGGCGTAGTAACTTGTACTTGCTTCAGGTCTACTTCTTTCTTGGACGCTTCACGCTGAAGGTCATCAATTTTCTCGACAGTCAAGCTCGAAAGAGGCATGTTCAAGAGATAGTCGTACTCTGAGGAAAAGAGAACCGGTACATCAGTACTGGCTGCGTCCTTGATATCTATTTCAGTGGCCTGGCGTCTTTTGGCCAAAGCGTTGTTGTCCTTGATAACTTTTAAGTCGGTCGATTTGGTCAAACCCATGTCTTGGAGAGTAGAAGCCATCTCCTCTTTCGTCTTTCGGCCGCTCATCAAATCAATCTCCCCCGTGGTTACGGCTTGGATGAACTGTGCCTTATTGCGAAGGACAGTCGCGTCGTGATTTATTTCCGACTCCAAAAGCGACTTTCGATCATGATACAGCGCGAGGCGAATAGGAAAGAACGCATCTGCAATGCTTTCGGCAGTTTCAAACTTTATCATTTGATAATTCTCATCGAATGCGTGCATGTTCGTGGTTCGGAGATTGGTTTCAAGTTTGAATGCCTTCGCAAGACCGGAGCGCGTCATCCTCGTTAGCTTAGCTGCCTTGAGTTGAACAGTGAATGATACTTTAGAGGTAGTATGATTCTCGACAAAAGTTGAAATGTCGCCTCTATCGCGCATCTTTAATAGTTGCTCTTTATACGCGTTGGTCCAGCACCTGAGCGGTAGCTCGTCGATAATAACTGACTTGTTGGTAGCCTTCGAAGCACGCCCATGCGTCCGATACCCAGTACCGTCCCCTATTGCTTCGATTTTCCCACTGAAACCTCTCGCAAAAGGTCGAATCGGAGGCGCCTCTTCGGCACCATCTAACTTAGCACGAATGTAGTTGAGTACATCCTGAGGATTGTGAGGAGGAATGAATGTACTCCATCCAGTTCCGATACCTTGGCTGCCGTTTACAAGCAGGAGAGGAATGACAGGGCAATAGAACTCGGGCTCGATTACGTTTCCATCATCTTCACGGTGCGTTAGCAAGAGATCGTCGACTTCTGGAAAGAGATACCTGGCAACGCGAGAAAGATGGGTGAAGATGTATCGAGGAGAAGCTGCATCTGCACCACCGGCTAGACGAGTGCCAAACTGTCCAGAAGGCACAAGCAAGTTGACATTGTTGGAACCGACAAAGTCTTGAGCCATTCCGATAACTGGAGATATTGTGAAAACGAATGAGATTAGAGGAAGAGACATATGACAACGAACGCCTTCAATTATTGCCCAGCACTTACTTGTCGCCTGTAGAGAGGCTTCCCCGTGGTGGTACGCTGTGTGTTCGGCGCAGTATCCCGTCAACTGGGCCACCTTAACTTCAGATTTCAGCTTTCGCTTGAAGCACGCATAGAGGACCTTTCGCTGCGAAGGTTTCAATCCGTCGATTGCGTTGGGGATACTCCGGATATTGTCAGCGTGCGAGAAGTGAATCATTTCCTTGTTCACGAAATCTTCGTAGCTGACAAAGTTTCCAGTGGCAGGATCGACAACAACGTCGGCCTTCTCGTCGTACTCGTTCAGAATCCAGTCGCGACGATCAGCCGCTCGCTTCTTATCGAATACCATATCCAGTAGCTCTCCATCGATCTCCGACTTCCAATGAAAAGGCCTGAAATGATTTTTAAAAGCCGAAAAATATTGTTTCGCTTCTGCGGCTGATGGTCGGTAAAGAAGAAAATGAAAGAGAGGCGTGAGCATTGATCAGAGCCGTACACAACAATAACTAAAGAACAGATCCAACTTACGAGTACTTGTTCCCAGACCCTTGTAGTACTTGACGCTCCAGTGCTTGACGTCCTCGGCACTCATCGAAGCCCGCCATTCGTTGTATTCAGCCATGGAAAAGAACGACTTGGTCTCCTTCTTCTGTCCCTTCTTCGTCACCTTTAACAGCGGCGTGACGAAGGACGAAAGAAAGGGCGGGTTCTCTGCTGCTTCTTCGGGTGGAAGATCAACCGGCGGCTGTAGCAGCTTTGGCCAAAAGTGGCGAAAGAAATTCATGACCAATCCCTTGATATGTGAGCCGTCGTTATCTTGATCCGTCATGAGCATGACTCGACCATATCGTAGATCACGTCTTTCCTGAACGGTATCGTATTCCTTGTCCAAATCCAAGCCCATAATGGAAGTGAGAGCCTTGACTTCTGCGTTCTTTGTGAGTTGCGATACTGTGGCTTCCCGAACGTTGAGGAACTTGCCACGCAGCGGAAACACTCCGAAACGGTCTCGACCAATCACTTCCAAGCCAGCGACTGCCAATGCCTTTGCCGAATCACCCTCGGTCAGAATCAAAGTACAGTCCCAACCGCTCTCCGAGCCAGCCTGATGGGCGTCCTCGAGCTTGGGGATGGACAGCAACTGACGTCTCGTCTTTTTGCCACCTACCTCCTTGAGCAGACTGGCTTGTTGACGACCACGAGCTACTCGTAGCACTTCTTCGAGAATTCCTGGGCCGCCTTCATCTTCGCTCTTGGTCAAACTGCCGAGGAACTTTTCACTCAGATTGCAGGAGCTCCCAAAGCTTGTCGGGCTACTGGTCAGATACTCCTTCATTTGCGAGTCAAACGTTGGATTCTCGATCAAGGCATCGCACGAAATAAACACGTGTCGTCGAATGAGACCTTGCGACACTAATCGCCCGAGTTCTGCATCCATCTTTTCTACCCGCTCTTGAATCCGTTTCGTCACTTGCTGCACCAAGGCATTCACGTGCGTTCCACCGCGGCTCGATGACATGCCATTGACAAAGGAAACAGACTCAAACGATCCCGAATCGGAGAGACCTACGCCGACCATCCATCTCGAGTTGATGGTTTGAAAGCAGAGAGGTGGAGCACTGGGCTGTCGAAATGTTTCGCTGTACTCCAAAAAGGATGGCATGGAAACGTCTCGCCCGTTGAGTGTCACTTGCAACTTGCCCGCGGCACACCCCGCCACATCCACAACGCGACGACACATGACAGCATAGTCTTCTGCCGCCATCGTAAGACACTTTGGATCGCCCGTCAGCCGGGGTAGATCGGGCACGAACGAAACACAGGTATAATCGGCAACACCCTTCGAGAGTTTGGTAATTTCCGGTTCACCAGCTTGTTGCATATTGTTGGACCAGCTTTGTCGATACTTTAGCTTTTTGCGGGCGTCAACTGTCTCGACGGTAAAGCTTCTACTAAATATGTTGGTCAACTTGGCCCCGTATCCGTGACGACCTCCAGTCAGGCGCTTTTGGTTGTCGTCAAAGTTGCTCCCCGTTAGTAAATGGCCAAACAACATTTCTGGGACGTACATTTGCTCTTCCTTGTGCATTTGTACAGGAATACCCTTGCCATCGTTACGGATGCGAATAAAGGGGTCTCGTTCGGCCGAGCCCGGGTCAATAATCACGTCAATGCGGGTGCAACCGGCAGGATTCCGCAATCGATTGTCTGACGCATTGACCAGAATCTCGTCAAAAATCTTGATTAGAGCAGGCACCACCCCATATTCCTGCGATACCATTCGAAAAGGAGGCAGCCTTTCGGGAGATTCAGCCAGCGACGGATTCATTAACAGTTCCGTACTTGGCAGGGGTGGCGTTTCGTTGAGGACCCAGCAAGGGCTCGGTGGAAGGCGTTCATTTGGTCCGACGTACATCCCTGGACGCAGCAATACGTGTTCCAATGGAGTCTTTCGAGAATACTGCTGCTCCACAGTCGGTTCATTGACATCAAGGACAGTACCGGTATTTTCCACAGGCTCGGAAGAAAAGAGGCGATGGTCGACGCGGTGCACCAAGGAAGGGGCGATGAGGCCGAGAGAGTCCCTCCCAAACGCTATCGATTGCCTCGTTGCATCTTTCCAAGGACATTGAACACACAAAGGCCTTCTACTACGACTTGTTACGGTCTGAAGCTGCCGAAAGCGCCGTGCACACAACCGGGAGAGTGTCATGGTCAACAGTTGTGAAATAAGTGCGACAAAAATGTGAGCGTCGCGATTTGTTTCGTTTCATTTTCGACCAAGGTGCTGAGCCAGCGATATTCTGATAACGGCGCTCTACCTGCCGGTAGCCAGTGGCTACCATACATGATATTATACATAGCTTGAAGGGCCTCTATCTCTTTAGCTGACGGCCATGGATTGATTAATCTTCAATCTATGATTCGATAGTTTATGAGGTATATGTAGTCGTACATATTCATTCACCCGGTTGCAGTCCATCACCGTACATACAAGTGCTGGGCCACGTACGACCGACAGGTTTCATAAAGCGTCATTGTAATCGCCGTGGCTGGCGTAAAGTGCAAGACTCGTGCACCGGCACCTCGAAAGAGGCCTCGCATCCCAGCTTCGCGATAGGACAGCTGTAAACAGTCAAAGACGCCTCGATACATGGCCTTGGCTTGGGCAGGGTCTTGCGCAAGATTGCCCCGTTGCACTTGGAGTCGCAGTTTGGCCATGTCCAATGGCGATGTCAACCACGATGCCAAGGCTCCGGAACTAGCTGTCGATAGCAGTACGACAGAAAATGGAAGGTCGACAGATTCCAGTGATCGAGCTGACTCGTCCGTTCGACCCGAAACGTATTGCCGAGACCAATACTTTAACTTTTCGTAAAAGGCAAAATAGAGTGCGGAAAAAGATCCAAACGAAGCCAGCGTGGCACCGTATCCTTTATACACTCCAGAGAGTCCGTCGGACCGTGAAATTTGTTTCAAAGCGTCCCAGCTACTCTTGTAGGCGACGCTACTATTGCTACCAGTAACCAGTCCATCACCACTCCGTTGGACCTGCATTCGCTCCTTTACGACATCAACGGGAACATAAATGATGCAAGAGATACTTTCTGCAAACATGCCTGCTGAAAAATGAACAAAAAAATCGGTATGGCCCAATTCCGCATCGCTCTGCCTTTCCCATTGTCGAGCAAGATTCGTCTTGGCAATTTCGTAGCTGCAAAGATAAATCATGGTCCCCGGTGTACCGCCAACAAGAACGGCTCCGAAACCACGGTACAAACCTTTAATGCCTTCAGTTCTTACAGTCCGTAACAGTACATCGATGGGTCCCTTGTAAGGATTCGACTGCAAGGGAGAACCAGGCTTGTAGACGTTTTGTAAGCGCGCCTTGGCGGTGTCAAGTGGATGCGTCATTACCCGAGATATTATACCGGCTGCTGCGGATCCGAGTGCATTTGGGATCATGGAGTCTTGATTGCTCGTTATAAGTTTTGAAGAGGGCATCGTGGGAAGCAACGCACTCTCTCTTGGATATCAAATTGTCTTCTTTTGTTCACCATTGCGCCCATCAGAAGCTTGAGGTCCAGAATGAGGTCGGTCAGATTCAGTCCCTATCTTGATCAGTCCCGAATACAGGTTTTCTATGGATCTATCTTACCTACCGGTACTCTCTCTAGTCTACTCTACTCTCGCCTCTCTCTCTCTTTTTATTTATTTTAGAAAAAAGGAGATTACAGTAGTAGACTAGTCCTAATTTATAGGTTACTACATACTGCTACCAGGTACTATCTTACATTAATTGTCATGGGTATACCTCCTTTTGGATGTTGCACAATTCCACTGCGAACAGGGGTGAGTTCATAGCCAGGAATCGCTCGAAAGGAAAATGCCTTCAACAAGCCGGCAAGCACCAGTGTCGCCTCTTGCATGGCAAACTTGGAGCCTGCGCAACTCCGAGCCCCGGCCGAAAAGGCAAAAAACGCACCACGATTTGCTGCTGCAATGGACCCAAAATCGTCACCTTCCAGCCGCTCCACCCAGTCATCACCTTGCAACTTGACCCAACGATCGGGCCGAAAGCTCTCTGGTTCTGGAAAGTTTTTGGCCTCCCTTTGAATCAACCAAATGGGAATAACGACAAAGCTCTGCTCGGGAATTTCAAACCCACCCCGTAGCTGGAGCGACTTTTGTAAGAACCGAGCCGTGGCAATAGCCGGAGGAAAGAGTCGCAAGGTTTCGTGCAAAACGCCTTGGACGTAGACGAGTTGGTCGGTGTTATCAAGATTGTCAGACGCGCGATTGATTTCCTGCAAGAGCAAGTCTTCTACGGCGGGATACTGACTAATTTGGTAGAGCGCATACGTCAAGGTTATACTTGTCGTATCGTAACCTGCAAACAGGAGAGCTAGGAGCGTATCCAGAACGGCTTGGTCCGACATTGGGTCTTCTCCTTCGGCATTTGCCAGAAGTTCCGCCAGTAAATCGCTCGATTGCTTTGCGTTTGGACCTCTTCTCTCTTGAATAATGCCGGCAAGAAAAGATCGCAGAAGGGTGCGAGCCTGATGGTGCTGACGATTGGCTCGAGTAGGGAAGCTGTAAAAGAAATTGGTGGGTTGGATAGGAGCTGCCATGCGTCTTGCCAAATCTTGGCCGAGAAAGTCGAACGCGATGGCGACCGGCGAGGGCTCTAGATTCACACTGCAGTCCAGATCTGTTGAAAATGCCACCTTTCCAAAGATATCAATAGCAATCATTTTGATTATGGGCTCAATGTCAAGCACCAGTGGAGTACCCGGCGATGCCATATCGGACAGCTTCAAACGTTTCCGTATCGACTGAATCAAAGTCTGGGTAACACCCGCAATTATTCCCTTGGAAGATTTTACCCTTGCCGGTGCAAATGACCTCAGAACAGCAGCCCGATGAAGCTTCCACTCTCTCCCCTGCAAGATGCCAATGTTTCGAGAGCCTAGAAACATGTTGAAGTGCTTTACATAGAAAAAGACACGCCGCCGTTGGTATTCATGCCGAAGGATCGCTCGAGCGTCTCGCCAATCGGTGATACTGACAGCTGGCATATTCCATAGCCAGAACCCAGTCTGACCATATTCATTGCCGTGGTCGACCATCATTATGGAGTTGTTTTGCTGAAACTCGCGATTTTGCAGAAAAACCTGGTGTCCCCATAAGAAGTGACTGTTTGACGGCATGGGCAAATTGTCGTAGGGCTTTTTCGATTCCAAATTTCGTCGTAGCTGATACCAAGCAAGATACAGGCCGGTAAGAGCAGCAAGTAGTAACGCGAGGGCGACCGGGTCCACCGGGGAGGCAGTTATCATGGTCAGCATACTGTAGGAATACAGCATCAGCACCGCGAGGCCGCGAGGAAGCCTGATGGGGATCGGTGATTGTGATGGAAGAATGTGAGGGGTCATGGTCTTTTTGGATTTTTGTTTCTTTTATATCTTTCCAAAACAGCTACTGAACTTTGACTCTAACTGACTCGCTCGACTGACAATGACTGATGACTCTGCCGCATTCGCCGCACGTCATGTCATGACACGTGTCATGACACTTGCCATTCCCCTTTCTTCATTTTCGTCGAGTCACGCGACAATAGGGAATGGCCCAATCACAAGCCCCCCAGTTGTTGAGAATCCTATATTGGAGAAAGTTCGATCTGGAGGTAGCGGACAGACGTTCGCGTTACCAACCAAGAAAAAAGTGT
>Ga0307981_1003306_pt1 | contig 12170 bp, 10 predicted proteins | sample OrgLakmetagen987_FD_201849 | JGI IMG/M metagenome (GOLD analysis project Ga0307981, IMG submission 201849) | Saline water microbial communities from Organic Lake, Antarctica - #987 | ecosystem: Environmental > Aquatic > Non-marine Saline and Alkaline > Saline | place: Antarctica: Organic Lake... | reverse complement strand
TTTATCGCTTCAATGGGAATTCCTCCAATAATAAGAGGACGATATCTCTTTCTGGCGCTCTCCTTGTGGACTATTACTAGACATACCGCCACCCAAGTGGCAGTCGCTGCCCTTCCACAACCATCCTCCTCCTCCTCATCTACGTCATCCTCTCTGCTGAAGAACAAGAAGCTCTTTTCCACCAAGACGATACCATCAACGTCTCTTTCTGCTCCTGACAAAAACAACAATACAAAGACGACGACGACAGTCCTACAATTGACAGAAACGGAAGTGTACGTGGCAGGCACTTGGAAGGCTGCCGGTTCCAATGGTAATCGACGCTGGACCGAGTCGGTCACTGGCGGAAAGAGCGAATCTCCGGATGCCGTGGGAGCGCCGGAGAACTGCGAGTTTGTCGGTGACTGGAAGATTGTCACGGGAGGAACCGCCAGAGACGCGTACGGATGGGAGTATACACTCCGCTTGCCTCCAGTGCGACGCCGTGTGTGGTTGCGAACCGTGCAGCCCTATTCCAAAAAGAAGAAGAAAAAGTCTCGAGCAACATCCGTCCAACAACAAGCGCAACAGCGTCGTGTTCGCCCTCGTCGCAAATTACCAGCATGGGCCAAGGCCGTCAAAGATGATTTCAATTTCAAAGGCTTTGGCTGGATTATCTACCAGAGCTTTATCTTTGCAGAATCGTTTGGCGTCGCCCTTTCCTTGCCACTGACTTTTAACTTTGACACCTGGGAACGCCATCCTGCCCTGCCAAGTATCAGCAGCAGTGCGTGTGTCTTTAACCCTGGCACGGCCATTTTGTTTTTGAACGCCAGTCTACGCGTTGAATGGATCAAGTGGGTGGCTGCAAGATTGTTTACGTATGCAGCTCTGTCATTGTGGCTGGTGTTGGGCACGTTCTTCCGTGGGCTCTTGCTGGCCTTTTCCGCTGCATTGTATCCATTCACACGCCGCCTTTACGACCCTCCCTGGACACGTGTAGCTGCGTGGCCGGACAACCAAGCAGATGGTCCCACCTACAGTCGTACCACTGAAGAGCGTTTGGGCGTGAGCGTTTCGTGGCGGGTATCGGTAGCGAGCGGATACGAATTCCGCATCAGTTACTGGCATTTCTATGCGCCGACGGTCAACAGTCTGTGGGATGCCAATCCTCTCAAGAGGCAGTTGCAGTTACCCGCCTGGTTTGCTCGCCACTCGGCTGCCTTGGGCATGTCCACGTCGGCGCCCATGCCAGACCCACCGTACGTGAGTTGTACCGGGCTGCTTTCACTGTCGGGCTTTTATTTCCGCAAGGCGGCTGCCGCGGTGGCAGCTACTGCTACAACGACAACAGCAGCATCAGCAACCGAGGCAACTACAGGTATAGAACCGACTGCTCTTTCCAGCAGGAATGTGTTTCCTGCACGCACGCACAATGCCACGGCTGCAACTGCCTTGTTGGAACTCGAATCGTCCGACCAAAAGACCAAGGCAGCAGCGGTGGCGGCACTCAAAAGCAACAAGCTGTTGCGCTGAGCAAACAACCCGAAACAGACGTTAGACCTACGATAGAAATTAGACTTTATTCTCTCTCTCAGTTTTGCCTGCTTTATTCTTGCTGATTTCTTCGTTTCATTGACAATCTTTCATCTTCCTATGTCGCTCCCTTGCCTGTTCTTGAGTAAGCAAAATGAAGTTCTCCAGATACTTTGACTCGTGGTTGCTCCCGCTAACTCGGACCAGACATACATTCGTCTTCTTCTTCCCTCTAACTTGGTTCTATCGATAGCTATCCATGTATGAACTCCACCAGAGACCAATGAAAGAAGTTGCGCGTTACGTCTGCAATGAACGAATACATGCATTTGTGTACATGATATTGCTGCCAATAAAGCTGTCATAAACGAGCAGTGTCCCTCTTCCGAAGAGGGGCATTGACTCTCTAGAGCTGCTAGCAGAGTTTAGCAAGATAATTGCACCCGCCAGCTACGCGCATAACTACACATTAGTCTTTAACAATCGCCACGCTGTAACGCCGTTCCGTCCTTTCGGATGTGAGTAGCGCGGTACGTGTAATCGATTGAACACAGTATATATATATAAAGTACCCAGGTAGGATCTAGAGGTACTGGTACTAGTATGTGTATATATCGTCCTTCCAAAGTTTCAACACGCCGTCGATGCGCGTTTGTTGCGTTCCAATATCGCTCGTCCCCTGTCGCTCTCTCTGTCTCTTTTTACTGATACGAGGACTGAAAAAAGGCTTCAATAGACGTGGTCACGTCATAATTGTGTTGCTCCAACAAGGCTATACAAATGTCCTCGTCCGCGGCGGTCACGGCCTTCATCTTGACCACGACTGCATTTTGAAGCTCTTGGCGACTGTCAGCCTTCACGACGGTCAAGTCGTGATCACGCTCTTGCTTGGTGCGCAGTATACTTTTTTCTGTAGGAACGCATATGGATACAGCGTTAGTGGACAATCAGTTCCTAGACTACTAGACACGCAACACGCATACTAGAATTAACACGTCCTTCAGTGCAGCGGCGAGACCGCAGCACGGGCCAACGCGAAACAACGTCAAACTGTCTCGCAATAATATAACGCAACAACGCAACGTACCGAGGGCAAAGTCGTAGGGTGCCGGTATAACCGTGTTTTCTGCCACATCCAAGCACTCTTGAGGTAATCTAACTGGGGGTTTCAACGAGGACGTTGTGCTCTGTAATACAACCTTACAGGTTGTTAGATTCGGGTACTGTCTTCCGCTGTCCGTCATGGTGATGATAGCAGCTGCGAATTGTCTTTCGTTCTTAGTAGTGGCGACTAATGAATAACTGAATCGTGGCGTGTCGTGGCGTCTGATATCTTTCTTATTGCCACTACGATCGACTAGGTTATTTTATTCTTCGCAAAAGAGATACCAGCAGTGCATGTCCGCAACATAAGAGAAGCTATGGAGAAGATGTCCTGAGCGAATCACATTCGTATCTTTGTGGACTAATAAAGCTACACTTCGATTCTGCTATAAAGTAAAGAGTACTCGGCCCAGCCGAGACGACGAAAGCGAAAAAGGCCCTCCCAGAAAATGAAAGCAACCGAATAATAACATATACCCGCATGCCCGCAACAGCCAAAGCGAAGTACCATCCATACCGGTACCCGCTGTCTCCTTTGCTCTACCAACGAGAAGGTTCCTTGCATAGACTATGAAAAGCTTGAAAGAGATGGCAACGTCAAAACGAGAAGAATTGCAAAGTCCTACGGAAGAGGAATCATCGTCCAAGGATGAGGGCGATGAGGACCTTTCTCGGTCTCTGGATAGCGGCAGCAATAGCGACAGGAGCGACGATAATAACGGCAACGATCATTCCGGCGAACTCGCATTGCTCGAGAATGCGCTCCATGAACTTACCCACGAAAAGAACAGACCATTACCGCCAATAATGAACAACAACAACAGTACCAGCGCATCGGTCGAAGATCAGCAGCTGGTCAATTCACTACACAACGACCTGCGGCATCACGAAGAAGCCATTCAAGCCATTCAAAGAGAACTCGCTCGGGCCGAACAAGAAGGTCTCGGTGGTAGCAACCGATCCATTAGTAGTGCGGCATGTTTCCGAGAAAGTCAACGAAACAGTGAACGATCCTTTGCGTCCGCATCGTCACCGTTTCCAGTAGTGGGAGGATCAATGATGCTGTCGGGTAGCCAGGCGGGTAGTGAACGATCTATTAAATCGCGGTTTCGCGAGAAGAAAAACAACTCCCAACCATCCATGGAGTTTTCCTCCATAGGCCACCAGTCCATGGCATCCCTGGGATCGTCAGCCGCAAGAGCAGAAGGCCTCAAGAGCTCAGGAAACAGTGAACGGTCTGTAGGGGATGCACTGTTGGGGAACCGGAGTGCGAGCGACCGATCCGTGGCGAGTAGTACAAATGCCAAGCGTCGATTGTCGGACCGAGGTAGCGAGCGATCTCTCAACAATACCGACATTGCGGCAGCAGAACCACAATCGCCCAAGGAAACTGGCAACGACGAGGGTGCTGGTACGGCGACAGGGGAAGTAACCTTTGACGCAAGCCAACAAACCGAACGTCGGGAACGTCGAAGCAGTCTTCCCTTGCTACAAGAACTCAAGAGGGTCCCGAGTGAGCGATTCTGGACGCAACCCGTCACGGTCAAGAAACCAAAAACAATTATGCGGAGGCTTCGGTTGCTGTGTGGCAAGGTGGTGGAAAACCCTACGGTGCAAACTATCATTATTTGGCTCATTATCATCAATGCTGTTATCATGGGAATTGCAACCTTTGACTTTGTCACGCAGAATCGAAGTGTCGAGAGAGCCTTTGAGGCTGTCGATAAATCCTTTTTGATTGTCTTTACGCTGGAAATCACCATGCAGTTAATGTACCGTGGACTCTCGCTGTTTACGGACGGATGGTTGGTTTTTGACTTTGTCATCGTGGTGACAAGTTGGTCGCTCGAATCCCTACAAGTGATTCGCGCCTTTCGTATCTTTCGAGCCTTTCGACTCATTACGCGGTTGGGGACGCTGCGAGAACTCATCATGGCAATTGGAAATGTCATGCCACGGATTTACGCCATTGCCATGCTACTGCTTCTCATCTTTTACATCTTTGCCGTCATGTTCACGGAGCTCTTTGGCGACTTGGAGTATGAAGAGTACAATTATTTTCATTCGCTGGACGCGTCCTTGTTCACTTTGATGGAACTCATGACGCTGGAGTGGGCTTCTATCGCGCGAGAGACAATGGCTCAAAAGAGATGGGCGTGGCTGCCCTTTCTGAGTTTCATTTCGGTGACTGGCTTTATTGTCTTTAATCTCATTGTGGCTGTGGTCTGTGACGCTGTCAAGGTTGTGGATCAACAAGTGAAACATGAACGCGAGCTTGAACTGCAAGGGCATAACGGCCGTGAAGATACCGATACTATCAAACTGCAAGAAGCTCAAGAGCGGATATACGAGCTTATTGGTCACGTTGAAATGATGGAGCTTCATCACCGAGAGTTGCACACTGTGGTCACACTCTTGGCCAATGAGCTGGTTACCGAAATGGATATTTCGGGCCGCCCCTTTCACAATGCTGCGCATGCCACACACCATTCCCCGGGCGGCTTAAATGAGGTAAGAGGCGACGATTCTACAGCTAGCGAATTTGCATCATGACGTTGCCGCATATCGCCACCGAGTTGACGTATCACTCGCCCTTTGGCGAGCAGTGCTCGGGCTATTTTGAAAAAGAAGTAGAGCTGACTTTGACCGATTCTCTAGTTAGGTAGTAAGCAATAACGTTCATACCTATTTCATACTCACCTTTCTGCGCTACTGTACCGTCTACTTATATTAGAAAGTTTACAACGACTTCTTCTTTTGCTGCTTACAATTCTTAGTCGGCCTTTAGTTTGGAAGGCTTTGGCCTCATCCTATTGAAGAGCGCAGGAGACCCTAGGATAATGACCGGTTCAATCGTCCACATGATATCGCCGGCAAAGTTGCCGTGCCAATCAGCGAGCGTGTTGTTCATGCCAAGTAGGAGATAATTTTGAATCCAGGCTGGCTGTTTCAGTTCGTCGTCCCAGTAGTAAACAACAATGCCCACCAGATAACCATAAAAGGCCACGCAGTTCAAGACAAAGTACACGTATTCGCGGTAGCCTTCCCAACGAGTGACAGCCACGCTGGCCAGTAGTTCGTCGGCTTTCTCTTGCAATCGCTGCTTGCGAACCTTGACCTCTTTCTCGCCGTCGCCCTTCTTTCCGACCAGAGCCTTTAGGTCTTCTTCAACCTTGGCAACTTCTTGAGCCATGTCCTTTTCTTCTTTAATCGGATCTAGGGGCCCTTCAAACAAGCCAACGCCAGCGTCCCAAAAAGGAAGCCATCCCGTCAAGGCCTCGAACGAGCTGAGACCCATGGCGTGTGTACTCAGCTCTCCCTTTTTCATTTTGGAAGCCAAGAGTTCCATGCGTATAGCCTTGGAAAATTGTTCCACGGCATCTTTCCACATGAAATACAGCAAGGGTAACAAACACACTTCCATCACCGTTAAGGCGTGTATCACAGCTTGGATTCCACCAATCCAATCTGTTTCCGTAACATGCCATGAGTTTCCAACCAACCAAAAGAAACAGATCCCGATGCAAAGCACATTGAATCCAATAAAGAGACTTCGAAGGGCAAACATACTTTCCTTGACGAGACTGGCGTTGACCAAACGATCCGCATCCGTTTTCATTGGGCCGCGCACATCGAGGAGCCGTTCAATGCGACGAATCTTGCCCCAGCTCGTGACCAACATCTTGTAACCTTGTCTGGTCGTGGAATAGCACGCAATAGCTTGCGTTACCGAAATGAGAGCTTCCAAGGGCGTGGTCTGGTTGAGCGGTGCGGGAAAGTCGTAGTACTGCATGGTATAGTTAGGGTCCCAAAGGAGCGTCGTCTGCAAGAGCTTGAGATCCTTGACGCAGCACATCGCGTTCCGAAGGAGCTGTACAATGGCGTCCATGGTGAAAGTTGACTATAGTATAGCTTGGGTAAGGTTGATAACAACAACAACGGCAGCGAGCACAACAGTAGTTACTATGGGCAGATGAGAAAAGAGATGAGAGGTCGATCGATGGGCGTCCAAAAAGTGAGGTGAAAGGCGAGTAAGCGAGCTGGCGAGCTCCACGTGTCACGGTGCTTGGAGTTCGGCATTTGAACTTATTTGTTCAATCACTGTGATTGGAATTGGACATCATGATGAGGATGAGGTGAGGATCGATGGGAAGATCCATTTGCTCATAAAGAACAAAAGCAGACACCAACATCACAAGACAACGCTACCATGACGACCCAAGCCGCCTCTTCCCTCTTTTCGGTCGCGGGAAAGAATGTACTGGTCACTGGTGGCTCTCGTGGCATTGGTTATATGATTGCCAAGGGCTTCACTCAAGCGGGAGCCAATGTGATTCTCACGAGTCGCGACGAAAAGGCCTGTAGTCAAGCTGCCGCAGATATCCAGTGTCAATACGTGACTTCGAACGTGGCAACCAGAGATGGATGCGAGGCCTTAGCGGCTCAGATATCCGATTTGTTTCAGAATCGACTGGATATCCTAATCAACAACGCTGGCACTTCGTGGGGTGAACCTCTCGAACGAAAATCCAAAACCGACTGGGGATGGGACAAAGTGCTCGACTTGGTACGTTTTCTTTCTCTCTGCTTCTGTTTATTCGTTGGAGCCCCTGCATGATTGACTAATAATACCATGCAATACTGGTACATTACCTTTCTTTACCACTCAGAATGTGAAGGGCATGTTCTATTTGACACGCGCCTGCGTACCTATGCTGGAATCGGCAGCCTCCTCCGACGACCCAGCTCGCATCATTAACATTGGTTCGGTCGCCGGAATCATGCCCCAAGAAGCTCCCACACATGCCTACGATGTTTCCAAAGCGGCTGTGCATCAGTTGACGAAAAAGTTCGCTGCAGATTTCGCACCCAAACACATTACAGTCAATGCGGTGGCTCCGGGCTACGTTCCGTCGCGCATGAGTGCGAGCTTGAAGTCATACGGAGCTGACGCCGACAAGATTTCCCAAGCAATTCCCTTGCAGCGTATGGGAAACGAAGACGACATGGCGGGGGCGTGTATCTACTTGTCGTCACGGGCAGGTTCCTGGTGTACCGGAGTGATTTTGAATGTGGACGGAGGAGCCATTGGTGCACAACAAATCCCACTGTCGAGTTTATAAAAAAAGGGGGGCAAAGGTGGGAGACCATATGCGAGCCATGGATTGAGAGACTATCAACCTCCTGGTTTTGTATCAGTGCGTTGGCAGGGGTCGTCGTCGAAGCCATCCATCGTTTGCCCGGTGTACAAGGCACCCACTTTCTAGAACCGAAACGTAAGGTGCAGCGAGGCCTTGTTGACTCTCCGTAGTGTCTACTTCTAGGCTGACGGAGTATCCCAGATTAATATTCATATAATAGTTACTGTTTGAACAGAATTACTGTTACTGTTTCTAAAACGATCAAAGAAACAAACGGACTAACTAACTCGCCCATTCGTTTATGGATTCTTCTTCTTGTCGGACGACGAGGCTTGCAAGACTGACGAGTCGCTGGAAGGCCGCAGATAGGATCTAGCCATGAGCAACAATCCTGCCGATACGCCTCCCACGACAGTCGTCGCCCAAACACTGCGAGACGATGGATATTCTAAACGCAAGCCTCCGACAGGCCTGGAATAAATACCAGTCCAGTATCCCCAAATACCCAGACCCCCCGAAAGTAAGGTCAAGCCGACAGTGCCTCGAAACAAGGGTCGTGTGACAGGCGTAGTCGAGTCGGCGACAAAGCGAGTGACGGGTGACCAAAAGGAATAGTCAAAGGCAGACCATAGCGCGTCCATCAAGACGACTTCTTCTGCCGCGTAGTCTTCCCGTTCTGTGATATCTTGCACTACTGGAGTCGTTCCATCGCTTCTTCGTTCTTGTTGTTCGTTGGTGTCAGCAGCAAGTACAACGGGCACGACAACCGTCTCGTCCGTGACGGCCCCTCCACCAAGACCCAAATAGCGCGCCATGTTTGTGGCTTGCTGCACGTCCAAACCGCCCGCCAAATCGTCGGTGGTAACATCCAAGCCCAAATCGCTATTAGAGTCATCGGAATCGTAGAGCAGTCGCCGCGACGAGTCCGAGTTGTCGTTGTTATTGGCAACGGTAACCAGAGTCGAAGTGGAAGTCGCCACACCTACTCCTGTTGCTACTGTATCTGGTTGCAAAGCATTGGACATTTCGGGCACGGCAGTCAACAACTGTTGTTGTTGCTGTAGAAATAGCGTTGTGGGAGACGATGGCAATCGTTCTTGGCCAACAATGATCCGCATAAAGTCGGGTCCGAGTAGGTTCCCCAACCCAGGTCGCTGGAGCGCCTCCAAATGATTCGGTGCCAGTCGTCCAATAAAGGCGTCGCGTTGGTCCTCACCAAGGGGCAGGAAATACAAGAGCAAGTGTCGATACTCCAATGCAAAGGCTGGATCCGTCATGAGCTCGTGGACAGTTTGTTGCGTGAGAGTCTCCATCAACCAAGCTGGCAAGTAATCACCAATACCACGACCTGCTTGGATCGCCTGGATCGTTTGTCTTGCATACTGCATGGCTGTATAGGAAAGCATGGTGCTACTCGATACAAAGACTAGCAGGCCCATCAGGGCCGTGAGAGGCATGACGACGTACAAAAAGGCCGCAATGGACAAGAGTGAGGTTCCCGTCAGTAACACCATTTCTTCTAGGAGCCAACTGCGAGGAGGAGTGGTTGAATATGACCGTGGCTGTGGCAACGGTTTGGTGAGTGCATCATCATGCGGATAAAAATAGTGCTGTTGTTGTTGTTGTTGTGGCGTTATTGCCAGTGTCCTTCCAGGAGGGGGCGTTCTCGTTATTCTTTGTGCCGGTGAAGACATTGGAGTGGACGCTGCCGTTCTTGCCGATGTCTCTGCCGTAGCAGCCGAGGAAAGCACCGAGTTCTCTGTCGATATGCTCGTATTGTTCTTGTTGTTAGTTAAGAAGACTACTTTGGCGGGCGGCTTTCGATCGTCGCCATCGCACGGGTCTTTGTCTTCTCCTTTCATCTTCCTCTCCTCTCGTTCTGTAGGTGAATAGAGTGAACGAGTGCTTTAAATGATAGGAGAAGGGACGGAGCCTCTCTCTATTGCGACTGTCTGTAACCCTTATTCTGACTCGTGCCTTGTGTGCTTTCATTCATGTCCATGTCCATGTCCATCGTCATCGCATTCGCTGAATCGACTGAGTGGAATACTTTCGCGGCACTCAAAGTTCGCAAGTGGCGAACGACGAAACGGACCCGCAACTTTTGCGTTCACTTTTTCATGAAACTGCTCCGCAACGCACCATTCCCAGTTCCCGCTTCCCGCACTCTTCCTCTCACTTTTTTCCAAAATGCACCAGCTCTTGTTGCATTCTTTGCATCGCCAGTATCAGCAACAGCTATGACTTCCTCCTCCATCAACAGCATCGCCATGAAGGCAGCCTCCACGCAGCTGCACCAGAAGCAGCACGACTATTTCACCAAACAAGAACTGGCCTCCTCCTCCTCGCGGCACAACTTTCGTAACGATGCCCTGTTCTTTCACAAGAAGATTGAACAGGCCATCCTTCCTCCTTTAAAAAAAATCAACAGTCGGTGTCGCCGAAACAACGACAAGAAGAAGTACGACGGACGAAAGAATATTCGCCTGTACCAGCTTCCCATTACCAACAAGAAAACAACTCCTGTTCCAAGTACTATCACGACTACTGCTCGCAGCGTGATTCGACAAGGTCGACACCAGTGGGACATTCCCGTGGAAGATACAATTGCCAGTGCCTGGCTTGACAACATGCTTCCCATGCTAGTTCCACCACCCGCATATTTGCTCATCAAGGGCAAGAACCGCCCCGTGCCGCTTATTATCGCCACCAAGAAACGCAACAAGAACAACGTAGCTGCCAACATGAAACAGGACGCGCGTGTCATTGCGGAACGTCGTCCAGAAAAAAGTAACAAGAAGAGCCAGCAACGCCAGCGCCGGCACTTTCAGCAAGACGCTGATCCCATCTGTAATCGCCGTTGTCACAACAATGACATTCCTGTCGTCGTGGTGACCAAATACCAGCACGCCAACGACGATGATGCCGTTTCGGTGCTTTACGACGATCCCAATGTGGATGACCAAGATACCTTGCCGGATGCCACCATTGACGTCTTGAAGTATATCTTTGATGATATTTTGGATTACGCTACTTACAGTGACATTGATGATACTACGAGCGAAACCTCGGTCTAGTCGCGGGCTGCCAGTTACCCGTTTGTTCCGGCCAACTAATCGCCAGCGGCCCTTCTCAACTGGATCAATTCAAAAAAGAGCAGGAGCACCTACTGTGACCGGCCGCGAGAGGGACTACACATTGTACATGATCAATTGCGCATTAATTAAGAGACAATTGACACAACATGCTTTTAGTAGAATGAATCGGAGATGGTGCTCCAATATGAGTTTCTCTATTATTACATCTGTTCGAGAATTTCCTTGCCAGCAGCAATGCGAAATGCCTTGCTATCTCCTTGGCGTCTCGTTACCTTGCGCGAGCGACGATCCAGTTCCGCGACGGCATCGTCCATACTCACGCCAGCCTTGACCGCTCGTACCATGGCAAAGTACAAGACATCGGCCAATTCTTCAGCCACGTGCTGCTTTGTGTCGGCTTCCGACAATTCTTGAGCCTCTTCCACTAGCTTGTCACGCAACAATTCCGTATCGTCAAAGAGACGTTTGGTGTAGGATCCTTCCGGTGCCGACACCAAGCGATCTTGCAATTTTTCTTCCAAATGGCGCAATCCAACCGGTGGACCCCAGCACGTGAGCGTATTCAAATGGCAAAAGGCAGCCTGGTTCTCTCCCCGTTGTGTAACTGTAAAACGAAGTGCATCGCCGTCACAGTCCACGTCGAGTCGGTGCAAGGTTTGGAAATTGCCCGATGTGTCGCCCTTGCGCCAGAGTCGCATGCGACTGCGACTGTAATAAACGCCTCGACCACACTGCAAGGCAGCCACAACAGATGCCATGGAAGAATACACCAAACCAAGAGCCTCTCCCGATCGGGTACACACGACTGTGGTAAAAAGTCCGTCGGGACGGTCCGTTTTCATGCAGGCCGTAAAACTCAAGCCCAGCTGTTCGGCCGTCGGGTCAATGAGCGCGATGCATCCCTCGCCGCTTTCCCTCAATTCTTTGGAAACAGCCCCCACTAAAATAGCCAAGTCATGTGGCAACAATCCCACGCTGTCTTCCGGACGAAACATGACTGTTACTGAAACGTCGACACTGCGAATGATTTCCAAAATGGTGGATTCGCTGATATCGTCGCCGACCGTTAGTGTCACGGACGCGCTGCCACAAAAGTCACAAGCAGCTGCCATATCTTGCGGCGAGACAGGATGGGTAAAATGTCCAATCAATCGACCGGCGGGAATCTTGGCGGCATCCAGGGCGGTTAGATTCGTTCCGTCCACCACAACGTGGCTGCATCCGGCATCCAAAAAGCAGGCAGCCAAACATCCGTCCGTTCTAATAATATCAGCTGCGTCCAACACGACATCCACATTAACTACGCTCACAT
>Ga0307981_1003304_pt1 | contig 12170 bp, 10 predicted proteins | sample OrgLakmetagen987_FD_201849 | JGI IMG/M metagenome (GOLD analysis project Ga0307981, IMG submission 201849) | Saline water microbial communities from Organic Lake, Antarctica - #987 | ecosystem: Environmental > Aquatic > Non-marine Saline and Alkaline > Saline | place: Antarctica: Organic Lake... | reverse complement strand
TCATCATCATCATCATCATCAGTTTGCATTTGCGTAGTACTGCCTTGATCCGAAATAACTTCTTCCCATGTGATGTCGTCGCAAGAAACAATCAAAGGCCTATAGCTCCCCTTCGCAGTTGCTTCTGAGACAGTATCTTGCACGAACTTCACCCCGTCCTGTTCCATGGCTTTGACATATAGGTCGCCAATGAAATTCTCGGGATATCTCGTTCTATAACCTGGAAGGGGCAGGACGATTTGTAAAAGTTCTACATTATCCAAGTTTGCTTCGGTTACGACTTCAATCTCATTATTAGAATCCATGAATAAGTCTCCAATAGCTGGTGCTGCGCCCAGCCGAAGCATTCTTTCAGATGCCATCTTATTCCATATCAGCGATTGGTAGGCATTGATCCAAAACATTCTTACGTTGAAGTTCAAACATTTCAGTGCATCCAATGGTTTATCCTTGCCGTATCGCTTGAGGCCTTGAAGGACAGTTCGTTCTCTCGCTAATCCATTACCCCGGGGAAACGCTGATAAAGTCAAATCGACATTTCCATTAGAAGTAATGTAGAGATCTCTCATTTTCCTCGCTTCTTCGTTCTCAATAAAGTCTCCTCCTCTTCTTTTGTTGCGGCCTTTCATCAGGAGATCAATGGCACCAGCAAAATCGCCATGTAGCATCAATCTTCCAATATCAGATGACCTGGTGCCAACTTCGCTTTCTGGACCAGCTTCGCCAATGCGCTGTTCACCAAAGAAATTGACGAATCCACTATCACGGACTCTGTCCGCCATTGCAGCAACGTGACTTCTCTGGCAAGGTATGAAGCGCTCGTATGTAACACCATTCTCATCTGTTTTCGTTTCCACTCTTTTCATGTCGCGGACGATAATCTCGAAATCGTTACCTTGCGAGTCACCTTGGTTTAGCGAGAAGGATACCCTCTGAAAGTTGCCAAGTTCGATATTGCGATGTTTCAAGTATGCATTGGCATTCCTTGCTCGAGACGGTGAAATGTTGCGTAGAGTACAATATTGATATGTCACCGCCTGCGTATCCTTGATCCCTGCAAGACCAATGTCACTTTGTCTACATTTCAAACCAGCCACGAGGTGATTGATCAGAGACAAATGTTCCTGCCGTCTTTTCTTGACAACACAGAGTGTGTTGTTATTGGTATTGGTATTGTTATTTGTATGAGGACTCTGCGCCTTTTTATTCATCTTGTTCTTCCTTTTCAGCGCGGCATCCTGAGCGCGTCGAGACCATTGAACCATGATCGCGGTTGTAGTTCCATCAGCACCATGATTGTCCACTTCTCCCTCCTCATGGTAATGCACGTCACTCTTTGTACCAGTCTCGAAATCTCGATAACATTGGGAAATCAAATAATGTATTTCCTTTCTATCTTTCCTCTCAACCGTCGGTTTGAGATAGAGCAGAATTTGTTCTTTTTCAAATGTTGATCCCTTTTCCTTGTCCTTGTCCTTCTCGGTGCCCTTGTTGTTGGAGGCAGTATTGTTGGCTTCTTTATCAATTATTGACTCACTCTCATGCTTTCGTTTCTTTCCATGCCCTTTTCTGGCAGAGTTATTTCTATTTTTTCCGTTTGCAAAAATAGTGCATCCATTATTTCGAAAGCGATACAGTGAAGGAAGATCGCGTTCAGGAAACAACAGATGGGGAACTAAGCATTGGAACGCACAATCTTTCTCAACTTTCAGATATCGAAGATTTTTCCCATCATCATTATTATCATCATTTTCACATTGCCCCTTGGCTGTTCTTGCCAACTTAGCTTCCAGTAAGCTTTCTTCAGCGCTTAAGGTTGAGCTCTTGAGCAGAGGGAATGCAAGTTTGAGGGTCCTGTGAAAAGTCCCTCTATTTCTCACACCGTGCGACGACGCAGATGACGAAGTATCAGTTCCATCTAATGAAATGATTACCTCATCAATAATGGGAGGAATAATGATAAAATGTTCTTCGTTCTTATTGGACGAGGACTTATCGACATGTTCCAAGTCCGAGGCGGCTTCTTCAGATAGATTTTTAAGCTTCTCCACGAGATTAATTCCATCGTCTGCACGACATATACATGCTCTTGTCAAAATTAGTTGAACAACTTCCTCCGCTGTCGACGCAGATATTAGAGGCAGTGATTGCACTGGTTTCGTTTGGGAGTCAAAATTATTGACGAATGGTTTGTCATGATCTGCTTCATTACGGATATTTGCTTTTTCGTGTTCTCCGCTGTCGTTTTCTGGCGGCAAGGTGTTTGCATCTGTCAAATTTGCGATTGCTCTCGATCTTGATACTTGGGAATCATCTTTTATGTTATCAAGTCTTGCCTTTCCACCAATTTCCCGAACGACAAAGTCCTCAGGATTCACCTTGATGGCACCAGTGAATTCAAGTGTCTCCTCCTTGTTGGTACCTTTGGAACCTAGTATGTCTGGTACAGTTTGGACGACAGTGCAGAATACGTCCTTTATGCCAATGGTTGAAAGGTGGTAAGATATGGGCTTCCTTTTCCATTCCTTTGTGATGGTCATAATATCCCAGTTTCGTGTGCTTTACTTTACGAGAATATTTATGATGATGATGATGATGATGATGATGATGTGTATCGTACCAGATCGTACCTATGGGATGTTGCAAATAAGAAATAAGGATGATTTCGCCTGATTTCGATTCTTAAAATTGTGAACGATTGCTGCGTAGTAATAGGTAATAGATACTAGGTTATGTATAACTAGCACGTGTACGACTGCTGGTGTTCATAAATCTAATTCAAAATGTCCCGCTGAACTTTGTTCCTAATGATTAATGCAATTGCGCATCCAAACATCAAACATCATTCAAAGCCTTACATTAAAGGACCCAGCAGCACATGTTGCTTGGATTATCTAGCTTTTCCGGATCATTCTTATCTTGTGGCCAGCATTCAATCATCTTTCTATAATTACAACGCGTCTGCAAGAAAGCTCTAATTGACACCCTATGTTGGGTCCAGGTCTCTGCTGCAACTCTTCCTGTAGCAATTATTGCCTTCTTTCTTACTGTATTTAGAATAGGTACGATACTTTGAGTGACTGTGAATATCACGGTTCCTGTTATGCGGATAATGCTTTTTGAGCTGTTGTTGTTGTTGGTGTTGATCCACTTACGCCGACACCAATAATAACAGAAGCTAAAATCATTGGTGAGTTAAGAACATATGTGAGGTATTCAAAATGAATTCATACCAGGAGATCAATTTGGCAGCAATTCTAAATGCTGCTTATCTTTTCTTTAATTCTATGTTCTCTATAACAGGCACGATTCTGTGAGTATTGTACATGCAAAATGAATGGTACGCAGTTTCCAAATTATGATGATGTCACTATGAATGATGTATGTTGTACATGTGGAGATGGAGGTGGAGTTGGTGAGGTTGATTCATCTACGCCGTTCCCTGGTGGGGCTTGTGTAGGTAAGCTTGAAATACATGAATTATACTGTGAAATAAATCCAGACAAGGAGATTGACACGACAACAATTCTAAATGCTGCTCTTCTTCTCATCCTTCCTATTCTATCTATAAGTATAGACTATGAGGAGTAACTATCAATGTCTCGGTGCCTATCATGGCAGTAATAATGGTGTCACAACCAGTAATGCGTGTTGTAAATATTATGGTGGAGGTACTGTTGTAATTGTCGCTGTTGTAATTGTCGGTGATGAAAAAGACGAAAATTGCATTAACCTCCTTTACTTTTCTAGATCAATCAACATAAGACATGTAACTGGATTGAAATTGAACTAGAGATCTATTTTGCAAAGAGTGTAGTTGCAGCTCATTGCCCGCATGATTGTATTGTGCGTAACGCATTCATAAGTGCTGATTCTAAAGGAGATGTTACAACAAGGAGGATGATACCAAACATAAATATGACTATCAATTCCAATAGAGTCTTCGCAGATGTTGAATGACAAGTTTTGTGAAATAAATATTTATTTGACAATGGTGGTATTTATATGAGGTTCTTCGATTTAAGTTCATCCAGACAAATCCATTGCTTAAACGGAGACACCATTGCGTTTGCTGCACTAGCTCCCGAAAGAGCCACCTGTTGACAAAGTTTGTAATCGTTAGTATTTTCGTTTCGATGGGAATGTACGATAGGGTATTGATGAACATTCATTTCTCTTACCGCTGGGACTCCAATTCCAGGAAATACGCCATCACCTTTGGTATGAAATCAGGAGTTAGGAGTGCCAGTATCAATAGTAAACAAATATTCATGGTGTGAGCAAGGAGATGATTCCAAAACCAAGAATTAGAATAGTACAGCACTTTAAAAAATCACTTCAGTTTCTTACCGCAAAGCACAAGTCCCTTGATAGGTGTTCTTCCATCTTTCAAATAATCTTCAGTGGCAGAACCATAAGTCCCTCGTGGCCTTCTTAGAAATCGCTCATGGGTTAATGGCGATCCTATCATTGAGGTAACAGTTCTTTCTCTCGCATCTGGTATAATGGACTCAATAGCGTTCCAAAGTACCCCCGCACGCTCTTCTTTGAGATCTTTATATTCCTGAGAATTCCGTTCCAGATTTTCCCACATCCCATAAGGCTCATTCCCTGCACCGTAAGCATGTACTACAATATATCCCTTCGGTGCAAGGGAACGATCAAGGACACAAGGATTGCTCACTGCGATCATATTGAGTTCTCCACAAGGTCCATCGACACCATCATCGTCTCCGGATAAGCCCCGATCCATTACGGTGTAGTGCGCCTCCAGTGAATCCAAGTCGAGATCAGTTGAGTTCAATGCAACGTGAAGGTGGAGGAAAGACCCAGTTTGTTCCGAGGTATCGCATTGTGCCAATAACGAAGAGTCGATGTCACCGGATTCAGCACTTGGTCTCTCAAAATTGATAACGTTTTTCCTTTCAACATTGGTTTGTGTAGCCCAGCTCTGCCGAGGTTTTCTATCTTTGTCTACTTTTGCCCCCAGCATTTCGCCATTATCACTACCGTCACTATTGGAATTTAGAATGGATCGAGCATTATCATTGCAAATCAAGTTTGTTAATGCCCACACTGGTGCATTGCAAATCACTCCATCTTTCGCAATAATTTTCTTTCCGTTCTTCAATGTAAGTCCAACAGCCTTACTACCATCATCGGTGGTATCAATGCTTTGAACATGAGCTCGAAGGTGAACCCTTGAATCCAAATCCCCCTGTTCCACCCCTTTCACTAGAGCATCAATAACCTCCCCAAGGCCTCCTTTGGGATAGTCCAGCGCAGCACCATCCCGATGCATATCATACAAGACATATGCCATTGCAGCAGCAGCAGTCCTCGATGCCGGTAGACCAGACAGGCTGAAGGCCAAGGCATCCAACCAATCACGAAGCCATTGACTCTTGACGACATATTTAGGTCCATCCATGAAAGGAGCAAAAGTTCCTTGGGTAGCTTCAGGTCCTTGCTGTATCAAACCAATGAGAGCAGGAAGATAGCGAAGGAGGGGGATGATTGCCGAGTCCCCAGATCGCATCGCCATGGCGGGGATAGCCACTGCACCGCTGACCAAATCTTTTGTTAAAATCCTGAGCTCCTGAAATTCCTTTTGGGCTTGGAGTCCGCCGAATTTTGAGAGGGGTCCTTGTTCGAATAGATCAGGACCAAGCTCCACCCTCCATCTCCGTTCTTTCGAGGTAGAATTGGGATGTTCGATCATTCCCCAAGCAGTGTAGGGGATCCAGTCGACTTCTTGTGCTAATCCAATGGCATTCAACACTTGTCTCAAAGGATTATAAGGTTTTTTGCTGCATCCCAACACGATCGTAGGTCCTGAATCAAATGTGAAGCTAACCTTTTCACCTTGATCGTTATTGGTGACGTGAGGAAAAGCGTGGGCACATCCTCCTGGCAAGTAGTGTGATTCATAGATGCCGACTTTTTTGTTGTATAAAGTATTGAGTATAGCCCCTGCACACAGACCACCAATTCCTGCTCCTACGATTGCAATGTCAACATGCTCCTCCGATGATGATGATGACGATGAGGACCTCAACAATAATGGGGTGCGTCTGTCGGCGCGGTCAATGGCATTCTTTGAATAGGCATCTTGAAATTGATGCCATGATGACGACAATACTGCTGTTGGGGAGATCACAAAAGAGTCGGTCTGCTGGATTAATATCGTCAGAGACAATGTGATGAGTGATGGTTTCATCAGAGTACGGTCGGTAGGGTTGATGGGTGTAGTGCTTTCTGATACCCAAGTTGCTAAACATTAATTTGTACTCGTATGTTGGGAAAATGTAGTAGATCTATCATCTATCATAGCAAGAAAGATTGTTCTTTGGTACGTACGCCCATTATAACGGCCCACGCCAGAAAATGGGACATCAAAAGTCGCAGTCTAACGCCTTTGCAGGTAATCGAAATGTCCGTCACAATACAAACATAAAATTGGTTCGTAGTATCAGCATAAAAGGACAAATGACAGCAACAATAATCTGTTCGTTGGTCACTTTATGGTGCATACCGTTGTGCAGGACGACGGCATAAACTGATCCAAGCATGGTTGATTATTGTGGTCTCGTTCTCTTCTTTAGCGGCCTACGTATAGAATTGTGCTGAATTGTGGTACATATCAGTCTCAAATCATGACCTTGAGGACGGGAGATTACATGTACTCATGAAACAAAACATATTTCGCCAATGGTCAAAATTACCGCTCTCAACTGCTCTCAACACAAAAAGATCAGGATCAGGAACGGACAGGTAAAGTTGTCAGCATTATTACATTATTGCTTCCAAAAGGAACCAATGCTATACCGAACAAAAGAATAGATTATAATGAATTAGAAGAAACATGTTATCCATCTTACGAGTCCCAGAAAGACGAAAGATGAAGCTACCAAACCGATTTTAACCCAAATTGTGATGAACATAATAGTCATCACCCGACTATTTAACCGTTATGTAGTTCTCAAATGGTCACTCTTCAAATTCGCAATATATTGTCATAATAATATTATGACGTCCGCACGTAATTCAACCTCCAGGTAATCGTCACCACACCCCAGAAACGGCCCTATGGATTTGTTTACTATCAGTCTACTTGTTGATGTCTAAAGATTATTTCTAGCACTTGTCAATAACACACATCTAATTGCGGTCATCGGGATAGTCATTTTCTCACAATTCTAATAATTTTCCTACGTAGAATGAAGTCATCTAGTCATGGTCATTCTGGATTGCGGAAAATTAAAAGAGGAATTGTGCCACCCGCCACCCTGTTTGCTTCCTGTTGTTATTTTTTATTGCATATGATACCAAACCATATCATATCATATCATACATCACTTTACCATATTTTGTGATTACTGAAGACGCATATAGCACACTAAACGCACACTCATACCTATTGCATCACGTTCATCATGTCTTCAAAGGATATGAGAAAGAAGCTACTCACTTTGACAGGAGCCTGCGCAATCTATTTTGCTTTCTTCAACAACTCCCTCGATGAGAGGCGATTGCTGAATGAAGATAGCAAAAACAAATTGGAATTTGTCCACATCACCCATACGGGAGGTCTCGCAGCTGAGAAAGCTGCACATCAAGTTGGGATCAATTGGGGACCTTGTCACTATATCGGAAACCCCGGGAAAGGACTAAAATGCAATAATCCCGATACGCATCTAGATGGCAACAAGTTCTACTTAGATATGCCCAAGCACGGTTTATTGACCAACGTTTGGCACATGGCTCCTCACGACCTTGAACATGTGTTGGCAGCAGATAACAACCCTTACACCGGAAAGGACTTGTTCACAGCTGTTCGTAATCCCTACGAGCGCATTATTTCGGAATACTACGATGCTTGGTTTGGGTACAAAGGAAAGGAAATGAACGATCCCATTGTCCTCAACCACTGGGTCAAATCTAAGCTGCAAGAATATGCTGGTGCGAAACTGAAGTTCCTGGAACAGAAAGATTCTTCAACGAACCCCATTGAGATGGTCGTACCATCAGACTTCAACCAGAAACATCTTAAACCCCAGCATGAGTATGTCTATGACAACGAAGGCAAGAGGGTCATCACGAATGTTATTCACTTTGAAGACATGCGGAAGGAGTTCAAAAAGTTGATGCGCAACTATGGCCTCGGTGCTGTCAAGCTAGATCCTAGTGACAATGGTGAAAAACGAAGAGGTCACCTTACTCGAGTGTCTCTCAAGCCCGATACCATTGCCGCCATCAACGACTTCTACGCTGGCGACTTTGCTGCGTTCGGATACAACATGGTACAGGAATGGAATGCCGTCACTCCCTACCAAACGAAGTCGACCGCCTTGCCATGTGTCATGTTCCAGCTTGGAGAGAGCGAATGCGAGAGAGAAGTTACCGCCGCTGACTTTGAAGCAACAATCACTGATGAAATGCTGTACACCAAACCTATCGGAGCTGCTCACTCGACCACTTTCTTGATGGGAATATTCTCTGATCTTACTGCAAGAGGAGCGGAATATCGGAAGCTTGCACGTGACACTTACCTCAATACTGACGATGCGAGATTTTGTACTCTGGAAGAATACGAGAGACAGATGGCGAATCTCATGCTGCCCACATGTCGCGTCCCTTACGTCTTCGTGGTAGGATCCAGTCCCGATGTTGAAGCGAATCCCATTGATGCAGAAACCACCGCAGTTCAGAGATCCCTTCTTGTTGAGGTACCTGCAGATGAAAGTGATGTCATCCACCTCCGCGTCGTGGATAGCACCAAGTTTGAAAAGTCTTCTGCCTTCTTAGAGTGGGCAACAGAATTTGGAGCAAATCTTCAGATCGATTTCATTGCAAAGGTCGCTCTTGATACTTTGGTCGATCTTCCTCTCCTGATGGACTTCATTGACTTGGATCTTCCTGCTGCACCCTACAATCGTAGAATGGTGAGCATTGCTTGTTTTTTACCTCATTCTCTCGAGCTATTATTTCACAATTGATTGATTGATCTATCATCGCTAACAAACGTTCATTATCTCTACTCTTCTTGCATCCTTTTAGTATGGCGGAGGAATCTGGGGTTACTTCTATGAAGGTGGCTACTACGCTACCTATCCATTCTACTTCATGTCTTTTGATGTTGCAGCATTTGTATCAACCAATGTTCCTGGATTCACCCACGACGAAGAAGATCATGACGTGGGAAGAATGGTTTTCAAGCATCCTAAGCCAATCAAGTTCATCAACATGAATACACGCACACTCTGGCACGAAAAGCTCAAGACACCCGCGGCCTGGAATGACGCATGGACTAATCGTATGGATGAACTTCCCATCAGAAAGGTTGCTATTGAAAACACTGCCATCTGCGAATCGTTCAAAGAAAAGGGCTTTATTAAGAAGTAGTCTTCTTGTCAATTGACTTGGTTAAAGAAGTACATAATCTTCAGTTCATTATCGAATTCTTTTCGTCTGTGTCGTAAATACTTTCATGAGTGGTTGTAAACTTCGTTTGTGACAATTTGCCCCCTACTTCCATACTCGTATACTATTCCTTGTCTCTCGCTCATTTGATGCCTGGACAAACCCTTCTCGTGTCCTAGTGAAGATAGTAATGCATGGTACAGATTGATTGTTGTTCTATGGCTTGCGTTGGTCATTCGGTATTGGGACAGTTCTGACAAAAAGTGAGAGCGAAGATGACAGACCAGAGACGAAGAAAATATCATTGTGAGACCTGTGAATTTTTCCTCGAATTTAAGATTACTCATGAGATCGATTTGTATAACCAGCGTTCCTTTTCACCTTTTACCTTTCAACACCTCAAATTTTTTACTCCATGGCAACTAGAGATGTATTACTGGGTACGATTTATTACGCCACATGATACATCATGATAGGTACATGCAATTGGCATAAAGCTAATTCAGCCTTCACATTACTACATCTATTCTAGCTGTATATCACTTAATATCTAGTCTACGTTTGATGTCAGAATCTGAGAAAGGCCTTCATGCAATGTACCATGAAATTTCTTTTTGTTCAACGTCCTGCAACGTCGTCTAGTAAAAATTCGTTCTTCCCCCCTCCTTCCGTTGGAAAAAGAATCCAAAACACCCATCGTTGGATATTATATGCACCCATAAACTTCTTGCGTCTTTCACTACACCCATACCTACTTAAATATCACTGTGCAACAATATGGGAAAGTACGGAATTGGAAATGGATCATTCAAGAAGAAGTTGCAATCAATGAAGGCAGACAAGGAAGCTCTAGCTGCGAAAGAAGTAGCGTCTTTGGGGGAGACCATACCGGAAACCCCTGAAGTTCCGGACGCTGAAGGAATGAAGGATGCAGCTGAAGAGATGGTTGAAGACGCGAAAGAAGCTGGTGAAGCTGGTGCTTTCAATTTAAGATGGAAGGCGAAGTTTGTTGTGATGAAGGATTTGATCACGAGCAAGCTTAGTTGTTGTACTGGAGGTGCCGAGGAGACGAAGTCTGCCTTGATCTAAAAATTGACCATTGCGGACCTGTAAAACGAGACATCGAGAAGAATGATGATTCATCTGACTTCAACAAATTTTTAAAGTTAATAAATGTTTAATAAATGTTATTGCCACACATTCATCAAACGGTACCATTATGAATAAAACATGCTACTCGTTGAAAACCACGCACTTGTTTTTATGAGCAATAATTCTATCTGCCAAGTGAGCTTCAATCGCATTCATGAGAACATTTCTCTCGATGATTCTACCTTTCCGAACCAAATCCTTGGGGTCGTCTACATGCGATACGCTTATCACATCCTGAAGTACAGTAATATTGTTCATGTAGTATTTGGATAAGATAACATCACATTGGTACGACTAACATGGGGGTTTATGAATTCATGTACAAGACTCACCTGACCAATGATGGGCCCCTCATCTAGATCCTGTGTTACATAGTGAGCCTTGAAAAGTCGTGCAATGATTAGATCGTCCACGAACGGTGATATGATGACAAGAAGGGTCATGGATATTTGCATGTTGTACTCACTGTTGCGCCGATCAACTTTACTCCTCTCTCGTAAGCTTTCTGATAAGGCTTCCCTCCCATAAATGCAGGCAGGAATGAATGATGAATGTTAATAATCTGATCGAGTTGAAAAGATTGCAGAAATTCATTCGAGAGGACCTGCATGTACCTCGCGAGGACAATAATATCAACTTTCAGCTCATTTTTCAGCAATGCAATCTCTTTCTCTTCCTGGATTGCTTTATTTTCTGAGCCGATTGGGAATACTTTGAACGGTATGCCAAATGCATCTGCAATATACTTCAAATCCGAATGGTTCGATATTACAGCACCAAATTCACAATCCAAATCTTTTGCCTCGTTTCGTAACAGTATCTCCCACTGCACATATTCACAATGACATTTGAAAGAAGAATGAGACTGATTGTTATTTTTCCAAGACGGAAATGAGAATAGGATCATCCATCATGGAGCAAAGTATTCTACATATCTTTCCAATTCTATCCTTCTTACCAGACAGTGATCATATTTGGAAACGAAGATAGCCATTCGTTTCGGTCTATCCCGCCAATTGACCTTCATCATTTCGAGACCAAAACGATCTTTCAACTTCACCATCTCTGATTTTATTTCCAGCTTCTCTTCCACATGGAAACCAATATTATCATCCATGCTTCCACACGAAAACTCCTCCGCACGGATAGAAGGATGGAAGATCGATCTCTGGTAATAATGGTTCAGTTTGGGGTCTGTAAATTGTTCTGACTTCATGATTGCACAGCCGAATTGATCAAGGAGCTGGGAATAAGCAGCCAAAATTCCTTTCTGATCTGGACCATGAATCCGGAGACATGCAAACTTCGATCGAGCTTGTTGTTGCATTAGAAGATGTCGTGACATTGTCGTGAATTAGTTAGGGTTTGATCAATAAGTTGTTATTTGAAGTTAGAATTTTGGATACAAAATATAAACCGAATGATAATTATTGATGATGATGATTCACATAGTTGCAATAGTAGTGTAGTGTAGTATTTCATACGTGAAGTACTATAGGTTATTTTTAATTTTGACTTCTTTCTTCACAGCCACGAAAAAGAATTCTGGAAAACAACCCAAACTTCAACTCGTCTTCTGCTGACACACTTGAACA
>Ga0307981_1003303_pt1 | contig 12173 bp, 10 predicted proteins | sample OrgLakmetagen987_FD_201849 | JGI IMG/M metagenome (GOLD analysis project Ga0307981, IMG submission 201849) | Saline water microbial communities from Organic Lake, Antarctica - #987 | ecosystem: Environmental > Aquatic > Non-marine Saline and Alkaline > Saline | place: Antarctica: Organic Lake... | reverse complement strand
TGCAATCCTCGCATTCATGCGTGAAACCATCCCGCAGGACTGGAAAAACTTCCGCGACAAGGTCTCAGACAACTTCTGCGTCATAACCCACAAGAACTTTCGGGTTTTGGAGTAGAGGCGGTATATAAAAAAATGCGGTGCAGAAAGTGCCGCAATCCGAGGAAGAGTGGTGTTTTCATGAGCGCGATTAATTTCGTCGTCCGCACACGTGCGGGCGCTTCTAACCATGGTACGGTGTCCATCGACGGTGACAATTCAGTCATAGATGTGACCGGCAGCCATGAAGTATCCCTTAACCTGCGCCAGAGCGATATTCGCGGCTACGTGCGCACGGGCAACGATCTGGAGATCACGCTGGCGGATGGCCGCGTGATTGCGCTGTCGGACTATTTTGTGTCTGATGGCGGTGAAAGTCGGCTCTTCATAAGCGCCGATGGTTCTTTGAATGAAGTGACGCTGTCTGAGGCCTACGATGGTGCGATCTACGCCCAGTATGGCCCCGCAACAGAATGGGGCAAGTGGAGCCCATCGGACGAGCTGATTTTTCTAGGTGGCACCGAGGTCGCCAGTGACGGTATCGGCGAGGACGAGACATCGACAATGCTGGGCGCGGGCGTCCTGGGTCTTGGAGGTAGTGCTCTATGGGGTGCGGGCGCGGCAGGCGCCGCCGTGGTGGCCGGATCGCAATTGATCGGGCAGGGTGGCGATGGGCCCGCTCGGATCACGCCCAAGGTCGATCAGGATACTGCGATCGTGGTGGGCGGCGACGGGGTAGATGGCACGACCAACCCAATCGACATCACCGGCGACGCCGAGGCAGGTTCGTCGGTGACGGTCACCATCGGGGACCAGACTGAGACGACGACTGCGGATGATGACGGCGAATGGAATGTGACCTTCGAGGACGAGACTTTCCCCGAGGACGGCACGCATGATGTCGTCGTTGTCGTGACGGAGCCTGACGGCACCGAAACCACGCTGACCGGCCCCGAAGTCGTGATTGACACGACGCCCCCGGAGGCGGCAGTGACAGATGGGACGCTCGGCGCGGGCGACATCTTTAACGCCGAAGAATTCGTGAATGGTGTCGAGATTTCGGGCACCGGCGAAACTGGCGCAAGCATCACCGTGACCGTCGATGGCGAAGTGCGCGAGACGGTCGTCGTGGAGGGTGGCGGATGGAGCGTGACCTACGAGCCGGGCGTCTTGACTGGTGGCGAACGCGATGCAGACCTGACCGTCATATCCGAGGATGCGGCGGGCAACAGCACGACGGTTACCGACAGCGTGCGGATCGACACGATCCCTAATGATGTGGCGATCGACCTCACCACGATCGAGGGTGACGGGGTCGTCAACGCCGCTGAGGCGCAGGCCGGTATCGACATCAACGGCACGGCGACGCCCGGTGCCGAAGTCGTGGTGGAATTCAACGGCGGCAGCCAGACAGTGACGTCTAATGACGGCGGCAACTGGAGCGCCACATTCGAAGGCACCGGCCTTGCTGGCGGCCAGTATGACATGGACGTCACAGCCACCAGCACGGATGTGGCAGGCAACGTCAGTTCGGCAGCCGGCCAGATCCATATCGACACGTTGGTGCAGGACCTTGCCGTGACCAGCAGCGCAGGCGGCGATGACGGTGTCATCAACGCGGAAGAGGCGACCAGCGGCCTGAATGTGAGTGGCACAGGCGAGCCTGGGATGACCGTGCAGGTCGTCCTTGCTGGTCAGACGGTGGATGCTGTGGTCGCGGCCAATGGCGATTGGACTGCCAACTTTACCCCCGACCAGATCCCTGTGGGCACCACGGTCGAGAGTATGGTGGCGACTGCCACAGATGCTGCTGGCAACACGCAGGTGATCGCCACGCAAGTGGATATCGATACCGAGGCAGGCCTTTTGACGCTAAATTCTGGCGATACCGGCGGTGACGGCACGATCAACTTTGAGGAGGCGCGCGCAGGCGTGCTGGTCACGGGACAAGCGTCTGAAGGGATGCTGGTTTCGGTCGTTCTGGACGGTGTCCAGCATCAGGTTATGGCGGGGCCGGGCAATGTCTGGCAAACTTCATATCTCCAGTCTGAGATCACGCAAGGCACCCATACCCCTGATGTCTCTGCCTCGATCATGGATGCGGCTGGCAACAGCGCGCGCGTCGATGCAACGGTGCATGTGGACACGCAGGTCGATAACCTTAACCTGACGCCGCCCAGCATTGCCACCGGAACGGACGGCCAGTCTGTCATCAACGGCGAGGTGGCCGCGCAAGGCTTTGACGTGACCGGCACGGTCGAGCTGGGCTCGGCCGTCACAGTTACCATCGACGGCGTGCCGGTTCAGGCCGTTGTTGATGATGCGGGCAACTGGACTGCCAGTTTTGCGGGCGGTAGCCTGCGTAGCGGCGAATACGATGCAGACCTCCAGGTGGACGTGCGCGATCCGGCCGGTAACGTGTCCAGTATTTCGGATACGGTCAAGGTCGACACGCTGGTGGTCAAGCTGACACGTGACGACGACCTGTTTGGTGGTGACCGCGTTATCAACGCCGCCGAGGCGCAGGATGGCATCGCCCTGACCGGCGAGGTCGAGCCGGGTTCGGCCGTCAAGGTCGAGGTGCTGGGCCGTAGCTATGACGCAGTCGTCACGGCGAACGGCACATGGTCGCTGGCCATTCCGGCGGCGCATGTGCCCCATGCCGAGGATAGCTTCGCCATGATCGTCACCGCCACTGATCTGGCGATGAACGTCACGAGCCTCAGCGACACGCTGACCATTGACACCATCGTGCCGGATAGCCCCGATCTGGTGGGATATTTCCGGCAGGGCGACGGCTATCGGTCGGTCACGCTGGAGACGCCGGATGACCCGGTCGCGATCCACAAGGTTGCAGGCGACGGCGCTATCACCGAGGCCACAGTCCACGCGAGCGCGGATGCCTTCCTAGGCGAGACGGATTACCACTTCCTCAACGTTGGCGGCACGGCGTCGACTATTCCGGACGGCTCGCAGCTGATCGTGACCAGCTCGGACGCGGGGCAAAATTCGTCGTCGACCTACGTGGTCCTGGACGAGACCAGCACCAATATTGCCGACATCGCTAATGGCAATCTGGGCGATTTCCAGATCGAGGCGATCGATCTGCGATTTGGCGATCGCAGTGACCTGACGTTGACCCGCGATCTGGTTGAGGGGCTGTCGGACAGCACCGACACCGTGGTCGTTCTGGGCGGTGCCGACGATATAGTCACGATTCTGGGCGCGGCGCGCGCTGGCACGACGATGGTCGACGGCTCATCGCACACGATCTACACGCTCGGCGACACTGCGCAGATCCTCGTGGATGATGATATCACCAACGTCGTTATCTAAGATCGGATGATTGGGGTGGCGCGTGCATTGCGCGCGCTGCTCTGCGCAACGCACGCATCAGACGTGCAGTATAGCGATATTAAGGCAAGGGCAGTCAGACCGATGGATACAGCATACAGAAGGGCGGACGCGGCAGGGCGCATGCCCGGCACGCTGCTTGGTGCGTCGCTGGCAGCGCTGATGCTGAGCGGCTGCATAGGGCAGGGCATTGATGAGGTGTCGCGCCTGGCCACGTATGTGCACGGCACCGATGCTATGACACCCGCGCAGAAGGAGGCCGCGGCCTCACCTGTCATCAGCGCACTGCAATCCCGCCGCAGCATCCTGCCCCCGGGCAGCCCGTATAGCGCCGTGTCGGATGCCGTTCTGGCCGCATACAGTCGCACGGCCGAGGCCGAATTGCGCGCCGCCCGGCTGCGGGCCCGCGCCGCGTCCAAGAATTGGCTGCCCCAGATCGGCCCCAGCATCAGCCTGACCAGCCTCAGCGACGTGGTGACCAACCTGGTGATCGAGCAGGTGCTGTTCGACAACGGGCGGCTCAAGGCCGAGCGTGCATTCGCCAAGGCCGACGTGGAGGTTGCCGCCGTCGATCTTGCGGATGATACGAACGAGCGGATATTTACGGCCCTGTCGCTTTATCTGGATGCAATTGAGGCGCGCGAACGCGCGGCGCTGGATACGCGCACTCTGGCTGATATGGGCCAATTCGAATGGATCATGCAGCAGCGCGTTCAGGGCGGCGTCTCGGACCGCTCGGACCTAAGCGTCCTGGGTCAGAAGCTGGGCGAAATCCGGCTGAACCTGACCTCGGCCGAGGAGGCCGCAAGCACCGCACTGGCCGAGTTGAACGCAATGGCGGCTGTTCCCCTGAACGATGTCAAAGGCCTTGACGTATTGTTGCAGCGGAGCGGCGAGGCACGTCCTCTGTCGGTGCTGCGCGCGCTGGCAGAAGAGGACCGCGACATCGCCGAGGCGCGCAGCCAGCGCGCTGGTCTTCTGCCCGGCGTCACCGCCAGTGGGACGGTCGGGTCGATCAACGATGGCGGGATCAACGTGGGTGGTAGCCTCTTGGGTCTCGGCACAGCCGACAGCCTGCACGCTATCGAGATGCAAAAAGACGCCGCTGCCCGCAGGACATCGCAGGCTGAAGAGGACGCCGCGCGGAGGCTGCGCCGGCTGGAGCAGCGCGTGCTGGCCCTCTCGCGCCAGACTGGCGAGTCAGTGCGCCTGACGGAGCAGGCCCGCGCAAATCTGGACCTTTTTCAGGAGCAATACGATAGTGGCCAGCGGCAGGTCATGGACGTTGTCGGCGTGTACGAGACGTTCGCAGCGCGCGAGACGGCACGCGTTAGTCTGAAGTACGAGCTGGCCCGTGCCCACCTGAAATCTGCGCGCCTCATAGGCCACTTGGCGGACGGGAGCCAGATTTGACCAACGCGCCCGCCCACCTGACCATCACCAGCGGCACCGCGCGCCGTCTTGCGGTGGTGCCCGAAGTCGTGGTGGCCGTAAATGCCCCAGAGGAGGTCGCACCGTCCTTAAGCCGCGAAGCCGCTCGCGCCGATCTGGCCGCGACCTACGCCGCCATCCTTGGCGCGCAGATAAACGCGCGCGACGTGCAGGAGGCGATGCAGCGCAGCACGGACAGCGACGCTGGCGATGTGCCGCCCCAAGTGATGGCAGGCGGCCTGATTGCATGCGGGCTGCTGGCCGAAGTGACGCAAGGCGTCGAGGCAGGCGGTGATCACTGGCCGGCACTGGCGCTGATGACCAACGGGCAGTTCTTGCTGGTACTGTCACACCATGCGGGAACCCTAATTATATACGACACCACCTGCACTGATCACCGCGCCGAAGTGTCGCTGGAGGAGTTTGCGCCCTACTTTACTGGTACACTTATCCGCGCAGAGGCGCGGGTGGAGGCCCTGTCGCGCGCGCACGTGGCGCCCGAGAAGGCGCCGCACTGGTTTTGGGGCCAGTTCCGCAGCTTTCGTCGTCACTTCGCCGAGATTGCGCTGGGATCGTTCGTAGCCAATATTCTAGCCGTGGCTGTCGCGCTGTTTTCTTTGCAAGTGTATGACCGCGTGATCCCGCACCAGTCCGAGGCTACTCTGTGGGTCCTCGCCTTTGGGGCTGTGCTCGCGTTGCTGATGGAATCGTTTCTGAAGATCGCGCGCGCTCAGTTGATGGATGGCGCGGGCCGCCAGATCGAGGTGGGCGTGCAAACGCTGCTGATGGACCGCATCCTTGGGATGCGGTCGGACAAGGCCAGCCGCGCGCCCTCGCAGCTTTTCTCCTCAATGCGTGAATTTGGATCGGTGCGGGAGTTCTTTACTGCGTCCACGGTGGGCACGATGGCAGATATTCCGTTTCTATTCGTGTTCCTGCTGCTGGTGGCCAGCATTGCGGGCAATGTTGTCTGGGTCCTGGTCATCGGTGGCATCGTGATGATCGTGCCAGGCTTCTTCTTGCAAAAGAAAATGATCCGCTTGACGCAGGAAACCCAAGGGGCCGGCGCCAAATCATCGCGCTTGCTGCATGAGGCTGTGTTCGAGTTGGACACCCTGAAAACTCAGCGCGCCGAGGACCGCTTTCGCCGCACATGGGCTGAATTGACGATGTTGAGCGCGCTGAAATCCAGCGAGCAGCGCAGACTGGCCTCGATCCTGACCTTCTGGAGCCAGGGGGTCCAGCAGGCCACATATATCGCGGCAATCATCACCTGCACCTATCTGGTGTTCGCCGGGCAGTTTACCGTCGGCTCAATCATCGCGGTCAGCATCCTGACCTCGCGCACGTTGGCGCCACTGACGCAGATCGCGGGTACGATGGCGCGCTGGGGCAACGTCAAATCTGCTTTGGACGGCCTTGACGGGATTGCGGACGCGCCGCAGGACCGCAGCGAGGGTCGCAGCTATCTGAGACGCGAGACACTGTCGGGCGCGTTTGAGCTGCGCGAGGTGCAATTCGCCTATGATGAGGAGGGCGCGCCGACGCTGGACATCCCCGGCATTAAGTTGAACGCTGGGCAGGCGGTCGCCGTTCTGGGCACCAACGGGTCGGGAAAATCGACCCTGCTCAAGCTGCTGTCGGGTCTTTATCCCCCCACGAAGGGCCGGATAATGCTGGACGGCACCGACATGAGTCAGATCGAGCCGCGGGATGTTCGGCGCAACATCGGCTATCTGGGTCAAGACGTGCGCTTTTTCACGGGCACGCTGCGCGAGAACCTGAACTTGAATCTGCTGGAGCGGGACGATACGCGTCTGATGGAGGCGCTGGAGTTCGCCGGCCTTGGTGCGTTCATTCGTGGTCACCCCAAGGGGTTGGACGTCGAGATTCTGGATGGTGGCGGCGGCCTGAGCCAAGGGCAGCGGCAATCCATCGGCTGGGCGCGGCTGTGGCTGCAAGACCCAGCCGTGTGCCTGCTGGACGAGCCTACAGCGGCGCTTGACCAGACGCTGGAGCGGACGCTGGTCAGTCGCCTCGAGACATGGCTGGAGGGGCGTACGGCGGTCATCGCCACGCACCGGATGCCAATCCTGAAATTGACCAGCCGTACGCTGATCCTGCAAAACGGCCGCATGGCGGTCGATGGTCCGCGCGATCAGGTACTTGCGCATCTGGCCGCCTCGCAGGAGGGCAGCTAGATGGCGGTCTCGACCACCAATCTTGGCGCGCGGCTGACTCAGCGGTTGAACGGCCCGTCCCTGACCATTTGGCTTTGTGCGGCGTCGCTGTTGATATTCATATTCTGGGCTGCGTTCGCGTGGCTGGACGAGATCGTGCGCGCACAAGGGGCCTTCATATCCTCCAGCCGCCCGCAGATCATTCAGAACTTAGAGGGCGGCATCCTTGCGGAATTGCTGGTGCAGGAGGGTGACGTGGTGCAGCGCGGTGATGTTCTGGCGCGGCTGCACGGCACGCAGTTCAAATCGTCGGTCGCGGACCTGCGTGACCAGATCACAGCGTTGGAAATTCGGCGGTTGCGGCTGGAGGCTGAATTGGAAGGTCAATTCGATTTTGGCGTGCCAGAGGAAATGGTGATGCGCACGCCCGACATCGTCGCGTCCGAGCGTGCGCTGTTGGCCGCAAGACAGGCTGATTTCGTCAAGCGGAGCGAAGGTGCGCAGGCAATCCTGAAACAGGCCAGCGAAGAACTGGGCCTGATGGAGAACATGCTGACGCGCAAGATCGTCGCGTTGATCGAAGTGACGCGCGCGCGCAAAGAACATGCGGATGCGCAGGCGCGATTTGACCAGATCGTCACCCAAACCGAGCTGGACCGCGCGCAGGAGTTTTCCGACACTCTGAAAGAACTGGCGACGCTGAAACAGAACCTGAAGTCTAGTCAGGACCAGCTAAACCGCACCACGCTGGTAAGTCCGATGCGCGGCGTCATCAATAATCTCAGCGTCACTACTATTGGTGGCGTCGTGCGGCCGGGCGAGGAGATCATGTCGATCACGCCGCTGGACGAAGAACTGTATGTCGAGGCCCGCGTGCCGCCCGAGAATATCGCAGGCCTACGCCAGGGGCTGGAGGCGACGATCAAGCTGACAGCCTATGATTACACCATCTACGGTACGCTAAAAGGCGTAGTCGATTTCATCTCTGCCGACACGTTCAAGGATGAGCGGGCACGCGATCCGGCCGGTGATCCGCATTACAAGGTGACAGTGCGTGTCGATGTGACAGATCTGACGGCCCAGCAGACGGGTATCGAGATCCGCCCCGGAATGCAGGCCGAGATCGAGTTGCATACCGGCGAAAAGACGGTGCTGCAATATTTGCTCAAACCGCTCTATAAATCCCGCGAGGCGTTCCGCGAGCGGTAAGAGTTTTCGGCGAAAACTCTTTATGCTGCATCACGCGAAATCGGGGAAATGGCGCGCACGCTTGACATCGAGGTCCAGCATGACCCTGTGCAGCAGATTGTGCGCATCAAGGCGGACGCGCAAGGCAGGCGTGGCGGTGCATACCTCATCATAAAAAGCGCGTAGCGCCGCCTCGCCGCCATCCTCCTCGATGGCAATAAAAAGTGTGTTCATTGTCGCCGGGATACTGGCCGCGCCCTTGAGGTCTGGCCGGTATGATCCGGCGGCAAGCCTGTAGCGATAGGCGCGCTGCCACGCCTCCCAGCTTGGCGCATGAAAATGACATAGATGCGTCTGGTCTAGATCGTTTTCATTCGCGATCTTGCCCCCCTCGTCAAAGGCGTTGTGGATTCGCAGGCTGATCCCATCCTGCCCGGTGCGCACGAAAATCTTCCCTGCCACATGACTGAGAAAGCCGCCGTTCAGCAGCGCTCCGAATGTGGGGTATATATCCTCGGTCTGGGTGTTGCGCACCGCTTGTCGCAGGTGGCAGCCCTTGAACCATTTGGGGGCAGTGCCGTCCATCGCGGCGAGGGCCTCAATCGGCCGCACGCGGGCGGTGCGGGCACCTGTGGGCAGGGCGGCCAGTTGATGGGCGAAGGTGCCGTCTTCGGGCCAAAGGAACTCGTCGACGTCGATATGGCCCAGCCAGTCGACGCCGGGCCGACGGCGATAGGCGCGGGTGGCGTTGACGGTCTGGCGGGCTTGATGTTTCTCGGGGCGTTTGCGGCGGCTTGCCCAATATGCATCATTTGTCAGTGTGACGGTGCAGCGCGGATGCGCCGATAGCGCGCGCCGCGCCTCCTCGCTATCCTCATCCAGAAAAATATGGAGACGGTGCGCGCCCATGTCCAAATGGTGCGCGGCAAAGTTAAGGATCGCCTCACTGGGCGCCTTGATCGTCGATACGAGGCCCCATGTGGTCGTTTGTGCCATGCTGCCTGCCCATCGCTGCCGTTTGCGCCAGAATGACGCGGTGCGGCGCGAGGTGCAAGCGTGGTGGCGGCTGGAGACGTTCGTGATGGGCAGGCACCTTGCACAGCATCTTGCACTTGGGCGGGTGGGCCTTTACACCCCAATCAGCACACAATCCGAGGAGCGCGCAGATGGCCGTAAATGCCACCGATATAGAAGCGATGATCCGCGAAGCGTTTCCGGACGCCAAGGTCAAGGTACAAGGCAACGATGGTGCGCATTTCGCCGCCGAAGTTGTCGATCCATCCTTTTCTGGCATGAACCGCGTTCAGCAGCAGCGCGCCGTCTATGCCGCCCTCAAGGGCAAGATGGACGGTCCAGCAGGTGAGCTGCACGCGCTGGCGTTAACCACGCGGGCGCCGGGGTGACTTTATGCTGCACCGGATCGGCGAGACTTTAGGTCAAAGGGCCGGTCTGGTTACGCCTCCGGGGATGGTTCGAGCAGAGCTATACGACGACTTGGCCTTTGGCCGCAGACAGAATGGTAGGGACGTAAAACATGACTGACGCAAAGACACGCATCGAAGAGACCGTGAAAGCCAATGACGTGGTCCTGTTCATGAAAGGTACGCGCGACACGCCGCAATGCGGCTTCTCCAGCCGTGTGGCGGGTGTGCTGAACTTCATGGGCATCCCCTTTAGCGACGTGAACGTGCTGGAGGATCAAGACATCCGCCAAGGCATCAAGGAATACTCAGATTGGCCGACTATCCCGCAACTCTACGTTAAGGGAGAGTTCGTGGGCGGCTGCGACATCATTACCGAAATGACCTTGTCCGGCGAGTTGGACACGCTGCTGGAGCAGAACGGCGTGACATTCGACAAGACGGCGGCGGACAAGATCCGTGAAGCCAACGGGTGAGATAGCTGCCGCTGCGCGTGGTCGTAGCGACGAAATTTAGATATTTAAGACCAAGAAAAATCTAGGCGTGCCGTGTGATTGGCGCGCCTATTTCTTTGCTGCGACTCCGTCCAGCGCGCGGGCCAGATCGCCGTAGCCTGTAAAGCGGTATTCGAAATCGAGGGAGAGGCGGCGGGCGCAGTCCTCTGCCTTGGCGCGCAGTGCTGGATCCTTCGTCTGGGCTTGATAGACCAGTTTGGTATAGTTTCCGAAGATCATATCGCGCAGCTGCGGGTGGCGATCAAGGCCCATCGGGCGCCAGACGAAGGCATCGAATTGCTTGACCAGAAAATCGGTTAGGTAGAAGGCCGTGATTTCATCTTCATGCCCGGCGAAGGTGTCATTGCCTTCGAAAAAGCTGTAGCAATGCGGCCCTGCGATCATCTCAACCCCCAGTGCGTCGCATTTGGTCTGCAAGAGGCCGCCAGTGCCGCAATCGGCATAGGCGACGAAGATGCGTTTGAACTGGGCGCGGTGTTTTTTAACGGCGTCTTCCACTGCCTCGGTGATCTGATCGGGGTACAGGTGCAGCTTGGCCGGGAGGCACGCGAGCGTCATGTGATCCCAGCCATTCATTCGGATCAGCGCGAGGATTTCGCGCGCTAATGCACCGCAGGCGAGGATGAGGATGCGGTCGCCTGGTGTAGTTGGGGCGAGTCCATCTTCGGTCAGGATGCGCGCATCAGGTAAGTCGGACGGCGCGGGCAGGGTGGTGGGGCTCATGTCAGCGGGCTCTGCGCCGCAGGACAAGGCGCAGTACCAGCGCCGCTGCTGCGAGAGTGGCGAAGGCTGGCGCACTCCATGGGGAAGCCCACAGGGCGCCTATGGCGACAGTCGCGCCGCTGGCGGCGATAACGCAGGCTAGCAGGATGGCAAATCGGGTATAGGGGGTCATCGGCGTATCCTCCTGACATCTCAATTGGGCCGCACTAGGCAAAAAAAGGCCCCGACTTATGCGGAGCCTCGTTTTCCTGCGTCTGGACAGTCAGTCCAGACGCCCAGCCCTGCTGTAGATCCGGATCAGGCGCGGGCACCGGAATTGTGCTTGCGCGCGATCCACTCTTTGGCGGTTTCCACCGCGACGGCCGCGTCGCGGCAATAGGCGTCTGCGCCGATGGCCCTACCAAATTCCTCATTCAGGGGCGCGCCGCCGACCAGCACGATGTAATTGTCGCGGATGCCCTGTTCGATCATCGTGTCGATGACGACTTTCATGTAGGGCATCGTCGTGGTCAGCAGGGCAGACATGCCCAGAATATCGGGGCCTTCCGTCTCGAGCGCCTCAAGGTATTTTTCGACCGGGTTGTTGATGCCCAGATCGACCACCTCAAAGCCGGCGCCCTCCATCATCATCGCGACGAGGTTCTTGCCGATGTCGTGGATGTCGCCCTTTACCGTACCGATGACCATCTTGCCGACGCGCGGTGCGCCCGTCTCGGCCAGCAGCGGCTTGAGGATAAACATGCCGCCCTTCATGGCGTTTGCGGCCAGCAGCACTTCGGGAACAAATAGGATTCCGTCGCGGAAATCTTTGCCGACGATGGTCATGCCGCCAACGAGCGCCTTGGTCAGGACGTCATAGGGGGTCCAGCCGCGTGATAGGAGGATGTTCACGCCTTCTTCGATCTCTTCCCTGAGACCGTCGTAGAGGTCGTCGAACATCTGTTGAACCAGCTCGTCGTCGTCCAGGTCGGCGAGGATGATCTCTTCTTGGTCGTCGGACATGTTGGAGTCCCCATGCGTTGGGAGGCGGGTCCGCCCCATTTGTTACCTTAGCGACGTTTCGTCAATTCGCGGTTACTGCACTTGGCGAATTGCGACACAGGTCGCGTCGGCACCGACTTATATTGTTCAAATCGACTGGAAAAGGGCCCAATTATGCATGTTCATTATGCTGTTCTTGCATCTGTTCTTTTTTTGTTCTATACCGCCTCTACTCCAAAACCCGAAAGTTCTTGTGGGTTATGACGCAGAAGTTGTCTGAGACCTTGTCGCGGAAGTTTTTCCAGTCCTGCGGGATGGTTTCACGCATGAATGCGAGGATTGCA
>Ga0307981_1003301_pt1 | contig 12175 bp, 7 predicted proteins | sample OrgLakmetagen987_FD_201849 | JGI IMG/M metagenome (GOLD analysis project Ga0307981, IMG submission 201849) | Saline water microbial communities from Organic Lake, Antarctica - #987 | ecosystem: Environmental > Aquatic > Non-marine Saline and Alkaline > Saline | place: Antarctica: Organic Lake... | reverse complement strand
AATAGTTAGGTGAATTTCTTAAGTAACGAAGAGAACTAGAGTAATAGCCTAGAAAAAATTTGCTTCATAGTGAATTCCTTCACATTCTTAGCACAAATCTCGCTCAACCGTTGGCAGAACCTATCGCTAAAGATGAAAAAGAAAACCATTATTTCGCGTCATCATAAAATAATTCTCTTTTTCTCTCTGGCGACTTGCACTTTACTGCTTAGCCATTCAATCTCTTACAAGTGAAACTTCACCCCGAATCTAAAAACCGCAAGCTCAGATTAAAGCTTTCTCAGCCTGCTAGCATGCTGCGACGCTGGATTTCCCCTACGCCGAAATCTATCGAGCATGTGGGCACATTAGTCGATGTCTTCGCCTCATTTGTGGCGTTGGATGGCTCCGTGGATGCTGCTGAAGCTGAAGTAGCATTAGATTTACTCCGTCACGCCTACCCTGAAGCTGACCATGGCTGGCTAGCGCGGAGACTTCAACGAGCCTTTCGCAATCCATCATCCACACAGTCTCTGGCAGACCAGATCACAAAAGAAATGGGCAGTAAATCGGTGACGTCGCTGGGACTCCAGCTTTATTTGCTGATTGATGCTTCTACAAGCAAGAGCCGTGGGCTGAAGGCATTCACGGACCTACTCACAATCATCGGGAGAGAAGAACTGGCCAAGATCATTTGCGATGAAATGAGTGACCGTTTCCATGAAGATGACGCTCTACCATTCACACGGGTAATCTTCTCCGCAGATCCAGAGGCAGACGTCAGCGTCCCACCAGAAGCAGCACATCATGCATTCCGTCTCTATAGAAATGACCAAATCATCATCCTAAGAAACACCGGGAACCATACTCTCTGGGTGGGTGGCACGGCGGTGCTTTCTGGGCAAATCCTACGGCTAAGATCTCACCAGAGACTGAGTATGCCCGGGTGGACACTCTCGGCGGATGATCTCAGCTTTTTTCTTACTTGTAAGCAGCAGAATGAGTCCAGATCACTATTTATTCACGAGACTCCACAAGGACTCACCGCAGAACGAAGTAAGTCCAGGCAGAGCTCGATGTTGGTGAAATTCGATACCAAAGTGACTCTCACCGTCATCCGCGCATCAGAGATCATCATAAAAGGACATCCCACGAAGGTCGGAACTGTTCTAACTGATCTTTCACTTCACGAAAAGCTCACCTTATCAAACGAAAAAAATGTAAGCTTAGAAAATCTACGGAAGCAAGCCATGGAGGCAGGGGGCAGATTTAAGCTAGATCAAAGCGAGCAGACGTTAATGGCATCGAACGACCCAGCCCTCCTTAAAAAAGGTGATTTACAGCTCTCACCTGGATTAGCTGGAAAAGTAGTGCTGAAAATTAAATTTAACCCAGAAACATCTCTCGGAGAGCTAGAGGTCATACAATCTGAACGCGGAGTCCACGTGAGCAACCAGCTCATCAAGCAGAGCTGTGAGCTAAGTGATGGGATGCTCATTAGACTGAGTTCCTGTCAGGGCATCCGTTGCCGGTTTACTGATGGATTTATCGATGAAGAACGCACTGTAATCCGCGAGCTAATGCTCGATAGCGTGTCTCACCAATTTAGTGAGTCAGATACAGAAACAGCACTCGATAACATAGAGTTTACCGTTTCCAGAGGGGAAATGCTTTGTATTATCGGCCCCAGTGGATGCGGTAAGTCCACTCTTCTCTCTGCAGTAGCGGGACAACTTAAACCCACTCGTGGGCATATCAGACTGAACGGAATCTCGCTTTATAATCACCGTGAGCGGCTCGCGCCATTCATCACCTACATGCCACAAGAAGAGGCGCTGAATGCTAATCTCACAGTCAGAGAACATTTAAAACATGCATGCTCGATCCGCCGCCCACAGATTTCACATCATGAACAGTCCAAGCGGATCGACAGTATACTCGCAGAGCTAGCGCTTCAGCCACTAGCGCACAGGAAAGTGGGCTCACCAGGAGATAAAAGTATCAGTGGAGGTGAGCGGGGTAGATTGAATCTAGGGCTCGATCTTGGATCAGCAGCTGAGATTTTACTTTTTGACGAGCCTATCTCTGGCCTTTCGTCTAAGGACTCAGAACATGTCGCCGAGACACTGAAAGGTATTGCTCAGGATAAAATAGTCATCGCATCGCTGCATCGTCCAGGCTCCAGTGTATTGAGTCTTTTTAATAAAATTCTGCTCCTCGATAAAGGTGGACGTATCGCATTCTTCGGGACCTCTGGGGAAATGTTTGAGTATTTCAAGAATGCTTGCTTAGAATTACAGATCCCAATCCGGAGACGACATAATTTAGAACAAGACAGCGCCGCTGACTTCGTCTTCGACGTGCTAGAAACGCCACTACATAATCTCACCCAATCTAATAACAGCGATCATGCTAGAAGATTTCCGCCGAGATTTTGGCAAGAGAAATTTGAGAGTCATCGTCTCCTAAGGAGTGTCGCTAGTGGTGAGATTCCGGCACAAACCCAGCTTGGTGACGCCCCGCGTGCAGATGATAATATGCCAATCCCTATCAGCAGAAAGCGCACATTTAAGGATCATCTCATCTTATTTCAGACACATCTTCGCCGCTCAGTACTATCAAAATTTCGTAATAGGGGCACACTTTACTCCACCATATTAGAAGCTCCACTGCTGGCATTTATCATCGGCCTAACACTGCGCGCCTCTGACGAAGGAAGTTATGAATTTGGAGAATCTACTAATCTCATCGAATATCTATTCCTCTCAGTCACTGTAGGTATGTTCTTAGGCCTAACTAATAGCGCCACAGAGATACTTAGAGATAAACCAGTGCTGAGACGCGAGAGAAATCACCGCTATGGAACGGGAATCTATATCATTGCTAAGTTCAGCACCCTCTCCCTGCTTGCAATTATCCAGTCAGGTATCTACATCGCAATAGGAAATTACATGCTGGAGATCGATTCGATGTTCTTTTACCACTGGTTCTGGATGAGTCTGACTGCCATTGTCGGCACCGCCATGGCTTTGTTAATTTCATCCATAGTAAAGACCGAACGAGCTGCCCTCAGTGCTGTTCCGCTGCTGCTCGTACCACAGCTTCTCCTCGCTGGAGCTTTAGTGAAATTTGAAGATATGAACCGGGGACTTTTCCAAGGAGGAGAGTCTTCCAGAGAAGAAGGAGCCGAGCCATTTCCATCTAAGCTTATGCCACTGCGCTACGCCTTCGAGGGGATCATCATTACTCAGGCCACTCGAAATTGGTATTACAGACACACGAACGTCCTCGTTAATAAGCGAAACCAGCTCAAGGCCCAAGTCGATCCAGACACAGGCGAAACTAACCTAACAGCCGAGCAATTGAGGCGACTAGCCATTCTCACCCTTGCTATCCAGAGAGCTGATGCCGCAGAAGCACCAGACAGACCTTCTGCTAAAATTCTCACCAAGCAAATAGTTCGTCTAGGCCTTACAGGCACGATGCAAGAGTTAGAGGCTCTCCCAGTACGCGATGAAGATCATATCTTCCTCGCTTGCCAAGCCTACTACAAAAACGAAAAGTTAGCTAATGTCACAAAGATCACTAACTCCACCCGAGCCAGCAACGCCCTGAAGCGCGACGTAGAGGACGGTTTTGCAGAAACTAACTCCGTCTTCCTAGACCAATGGAAATTCTGGTTCGGTAAACAAATCAGCACCCTCAAATGGTGTTTAGGCATCCTAAGCCTCATCACCTCAACCTGCCTGGTCCTCTCCATCTTAATTATTACAAAATGGAACAGGAAAGTGAGTTAATCAACCTCCCAGGTAAGACATTTCGGCCTTCGGTAGGTTTTCTGTTAGGCTGCTGCGCTGCTCGGAATAATTGTCATTTCTATTAGACCAGATTTTCTCTAACAGATTATCAATATCTTCATCGCTTCCACCGTCTCTGATAAATTGTTTGATATCCATGCCTTCGGAGGCGAATAAACAAGTGAAGATTTTTCCATCGGCTGAGAGGCGAGCTCGGTTGCAAGCACTACAGAATGGCTGAGTGACAGAGCTGATGAAGCCAATCTCGAATCCATCTTCCCCTTCTACCTCATAACGCTGTGCGGTCTCGCCTGCTACTCGGCTAGATTTATTGAGCGCAATTTCTTTTTTAAGAATCTCTAATAGTTCATGTGATGGTACTACCTCATCTAGCTTCCAGCCGTTCACATTTCCTGTATCCATGTATTCGATGAAGCGCATAGAGATAGCCCGTTTTCTGGCGAAATCCGCTAGGGCGACTACTTCGTGATCATTCACGCCACGCTTGATCACGGCATTTACCTTCACGCCCAAGCCAGCAGCCAGTGCAGCGTCAATCCCGGCTATTACCTTATCCGGACTTGCTCCTACTCCATTCATCTCACCAAAAATTTTAGCGTCCAACGCGTCTAAAGATACCGTTACTCGGTGCAATCCAGCAGATTTCAAGTCTACTGCATATTTCTCTAACAGAGCTGCATTGGTAGTCATCGCTATGTCATCGACACCCTCGATCTTCGCCAGCCGCGCCACCAGATCGGACAGATCGCGTCTCAGAAGTGGCTCACCGCCGGTGAGTCTGATCTTACTCACTCCCAATCTAACAAATCGCTGAGTAATCTTCTCTATCTCGCCAAAGCGCAAGATTTCCTCCTTAGGAAGAAAACTGTAGCCCGCACCGAACACTTCAACCGGCATACAGTAGCGGCAGCGAAAATTACACCGATCTGTGACCGATATCCGCAGGTCTCTCAGTGGTCTTTTGAATTGATCTGTCAAATCTAAGCTCATTTTATGAAGTGGAAGTCACCGCCCAGTCTAAAGTTTCACCTGCATGCATCGGCACCACATTCAGACCGTATCCCTCGTATGCAGCAGGCACCTCGAAGGGCCGTTTGCTCACTACTACCTTTTTTTCTAATGGTGTGATCCCGTATAGACGTTGCGCATTATCAGAGATGAATACCTGCAGATTCTCCAGCTTGTCATGTTTATCAAAAAGCTGCGCCAGCCTAGCGATAGCCAGTGGCGAGGTGAATACCCCCGCAGCACAACCACAGCATTCTTTCTTGCTCAGTGGATGCGGGGCACTATCGCTACCGAACATCAAGCTCGGATGCGCGCTCAGCGCTGCCTGCAGCAGAGCATCTCGGTCCTCGGGACGTTTCGCGATAGGCTTGCAGAATAAATGTGGATTTAGCATCCCACCTGCCACGTCATCGAGCGTGATGATAAGGTGTTGCAGCGTCACCGTCGCGCGGAGGTTCTCATAGCGCCCCATTAGCGTTACTGCATCTGCCGTGGTGATGTGCTCCATAGTGATCTGGAGCTTGGGAAATTTCTTCGCTAGGTATTCATAGCTTTCTAGGAATTCCTTTTCCCTGTCCATCACAAAGCCATGCGTCTCGCCATGCACCATCAGCGGGATACCCATTTCCTCCATCATCTTGAAGGTTGGCTCCACAGCATCGATCGCTTTCACGCCAGCCTCACTATTCGTAGTCGCACCGGCAGGATACAGTTTTATTCCTAAAATATACTTTTTAGCTATCGCTAGTTCAGCCTCAGTATACTGACGGAAAAATAACATCATGTATGGCTCAAAGATATCCGCACCCTGAGCCGCAGTGATCCGCTCACGGTAAGCTAGCAGCCTCTCAATATTGTCCACAGGCGGCACTAGATTTGGCATAATCACCGCCCCTGCGAATGTCTCCGTTGTAAGTGGTGTCACTAGCTTAAGCATTTCCTCATCACGTAAGTGAAGATGCATGTCGAGTGGTGAATGGAGTGTTAGTTCGTTCATTTTAGTCGTTTTTATATTAAATTTAGTTTCTCCCCTCATCCGCATCGATCATTCCAAACATGCTCACAATATCTTCTCGATCTCCTAGGCCACAGCTAATCTTACGCTTCGCTAACAAATCAGAAAGATCGTCTCTGTGACAACGATTCCGCATGTAGCTCAGCCACCAGTCACGCTCAGCGGCAGTGCGCTCGCCACCTTCAGAAACTGCCCACTCTAAAACCGCCACATCATTCAGTCCGCTCTGCACTTTTTCAACCAGAACAGTATAGCTTACCCGAAGATACTCACAAGTCCATTTATCAAATCCACCACCCAGGTTTGACTGATAATCAGCATGAAGATCATCACTGGCATGAAGCCGGATTTTATCACACATTCTTACGAAATACGGAATACCACCCACTACTTCAAGTGGACTTTTAGGGAAAATGGGGGAATGGTTTGTTTCAGACATGCCTCATCATCTTCACCCACAACCTAAGGTCAAGAAACTGCACACTTTTTTTTCATGAAATTGAAACTAATTTTACACCGCCAATGATAATGACAATAACTCTGAAAATAAACTAATGCTCTAAAACTAAAAAAATCTAATGTTTTGTAACTATTAGACATCATCACCTTATCTATATTTGTAAGAGATATGCTCTAGATTAAGTTCATCTTTCAAAGATCTAAAACATACAAACCTGACTTCAACTTCCCTACTTCCCTTGTTCTCTCCCGAATACCATTTGGCTCAGACGTCTGAGCCAGATGGTTTTTATTTCTCTAACTATAAGGATCTTTTTTGAACATTTTTTCTACAGCTTCGATGACCCCTGTAACTTATTTTCCTGCGGGATATTTAACTCCGGCATTTTCACCCATTTGGGCGCCTTAGGAGAAACATCAGCATACCTCGCCACTATCGTCATCGCGATACACCCCATAAAACCCATCCACCCCCCCGTCATCAGCGTGCTCATTCCCACCACGATGGGCGTGAACACAAGCAGGCAAATCATCATCCAGCTAGGTTTCACCTCATACTGGTGGACCACTAATCTGATCCTAGACCGTGCGATAACCAACCCCAGCATCACATAGCACAGCGTCAATCCGATCACATTCAGGTGGTAAAATATCCCACAGCCTCCCGACTGAAGCGCAGATGCCATCAGCACCATTAAGCCCGATACTAACATCGAAACTAAAAAGATTAAAAAGACTCCTAATCGTGCGAAGGGATTCTTGAATGAAGAGGCTCCGATGGCGCCTGCCGCCACTATCGCGGCAACGAAAACCACTGTCAGTGCTAATGCTATATTCCTCCATACCTCCATACCTCCCAAAAAATACCGGACAATTAAATAAGGAGTGAGCGATGAAAACGTGAGTAACGAAATACTCAGAATCGACAAAAATTTCCCCATGACAACCTGCCATCTACTCAGCTCCGTCATCTGAAGTAGTTCGTAATTCCCCTCATCTATCTCCTGTCCCATCAGAACTATCCCACCCATCGGCATCAGCAGCATACAAACCCCGCCAGCTACCCACCAAAACGGGCTATTCTCAAAGAATAATCCCATCTGCATGACCCCAGTAAATGGATTCGACCCCAGCTCAAACTCGGTATAAAACTCTAAATAAAGTGCTCCGATAGCAAACAAATGAATCATCATAAACGGAATCAAAAACACCCCACGCCGCAACCCTTGCCTGAGCTCCTTCAACATCATGGGCGAGAGATCGGCGATCAAGCGATTTGGCAAAATGAATTTTTTAAAAGCAGTCAACACGGCAAGCATTAGCAAAAATAAAGAGGTAGATCCAGCGAATAGACACTACAGATTACTTATCCAGACCTTCATAATTCGTTCTGCTAATTCTAAAGAGCCTGTATCTGTCAGGTTAGATGGGCTAATAATCATTTTTGTAACAGCATCAGTATTCTTAGAGTCGATAAAACTTTCTAATTCAGTATTTTATATTTTATCTATAAGATGGCAATAAGTAACGCCACCCTGTCGTTGATAATTCTCATCTCTCCTTGAAAGTAGTCACCGTTTCTAATTGTCATTGATTTTTACCTGTTCCCGCGCCAACATAAGGGCATCAGCATATGAGCACCATTATTTTTAGTCCAGTCGAGGAAATTATTGCCGACATCGCCGCAGGAAAAATCGTCATCGTCGCTGATGATCCTAGCCGTGAAAACGAGGCGGATCTGGTGTGTGCCGCCAGCAAGGCAACACCAGAAATCATTGCGTTTATGGCAAGCCATGGCCGGGGACTCATCTGTGCGCCTATCACTACCGAGCAGGCAGAAAGTCTAGATCTCCCACAAATGAGCCGCCGTAACACTGAGGCACTCAAGACCGCATTCACCGTTTCTGTGGATGCCGCCAAAGGCATCACCACCGGCATTTCTGCTGCTGACCGCGCGCGAACCGTAAATTTACTCGCGGATCCAGACACTAAGCCAGATGCGCTGGTGAAGCCTGGCCATATCTTCCCACTACAATCGGTCGATGGTGGTGTCCTCCGCAGGGCTGGACACACCGAGGCGGCTACCGATCTGGCAATGCTCGCAGGACTAGAGCCGGCTGGTGTGATCTGTGAGATCATGCATGAAAATGGCACCATGGCCACCGTGGGCGACCTCGGAGATTACCAGAAACAGCATAATCTAAAGGCCTGCACGATCGCTCAGATTATCATTCACCGCCGTAATCATGAAAAACTAGTGCACTGCACTGAAATCATTAAACTACCTACAGATTTCGGCGAGTTCAACTGTCACCTATACGAGATAGACGTAGATGGCACCCACCACTTGGCTCTGACTAGGGGCATCATTTCAGCCGATAAGCCAGTCACCGTCCGTGTCCACTCAGAGTGCCTCACGGGTGATGCCTTCATGTCTCGCAGGTGTGATTGTGGCGGACAACTACACCAAGCAATGGAACAAATTGCTAAAGAAGGAGGCGTGTTGCTCTACCTTCGCCAGGAAGGACGTGGTATCGGCCTCCCAGCTAAAATCAAAGCCTATAAACTCCAAGAGCACGGCTTTGATACCGTCGAGGCGAACGAGAAACTAGGCTACGGCGCAGACCTCCGCGACTACGGAGTGGGTGCCCAGATCCTCCACGATCTAGGAGTAAGAAAAATACGCCTACTCACGAATAACCCTAAAAAGATGATTGGGCTTGAAGGCTACGGGTTAGAAATAACAGAACAACTACCGATCCGTCTACCGTCAAACCCTGACAACGAAAAATACCTCAAAACAAAGAAAGATAGGATGGGACATTCTCTCTAAGTTTGCTAAGAGCAGTACCTGCTGCATCTTGCAGCAGTCCGTCCCTGTGGCTTCCAGCCGCAGTTACTCCCCCAGACTCTCGATCCCTGTCACAATCCCTCTACGTAACTCCACGTCATCGACTTCGAGTTCTTTGTGGTAGGTGATTTTCCCATTTGGAGCGATCACGATGGTGCATGGGAATACCACGGCATCACCTTTATTGAGAAGTGCTGCAACGGCTTTTAGATCACCTGATTTGAGGTGGAAATTATTAGTCACTCTGCCCCCATTCTTGATCTTCTTAAGAGTATCTGGAGAGAGCGGCAGGTGCTGATCAGTGAGAACCTTCAGAACCTTATCAGCAGAATCTTTAGGATCAATCGCGATGGTAACCATATCAAATGGCCGCTTCTGGTAACGTCTGTAGGTATCGATGAGCTTGGGGAAATCTGCGATACTTTGCTTGCTATCGGTCATCCAGAAGTTGATCACTCGCACCCTGCCAGTGTTGTTCTCTAACAAAGACTTCGCACCTTCTACGCTAAGAGAATCCACGCTGACAGGAAGTGCTACCCATTCTTTCTGTTTTTTTACCACCCACTCTTGCTTATATGCCCATTTTGTAGAGCAGCCGAAGACGTTGGTCTGCTCTTTAATCACTGGTTTCCCGGCGAGTAGTGCATCGATATTATCGCGCACAGTATTTTGTGAGGCTGGCCCTGGGTTTCTGTGGCCATTATCAAAATGTCCTTCATAAAGTAGCTTTCTCTTTGGTCCGAAAATGAACACATGCGGGGTTGCCTGCGCGCCATAAGCAAGCGCCACTTCTTGGGTATCGCCATCGTAGAGGTAAGGAAATACAAATTTACGCTCGGCGGCTTCCTGCTTCATTTCAGGAAAACTGTCGCCATAAACTGAATAGCCATTCTCCCATAACATCAGCGCCTTTGGTGAGTTCGATGAAACGGCAACCACTTGCACGCCTTTATTAGCGTAGGTTTTAGCAAAACTATTCATCCTCCCCCATGATGCGCGCGCATCAGGACAATGATTACAGGTAAAAATCATCACTAGATAGTCTGAATCCTTGAAGTCAGCAAGCGAATGCTTCTTATCATCCACCCCCATAAGAGTGAACGCTGGAGCCGCTGTCCCTATCTCAAGAGTTTCTACCTTAGGAGCCTCTGCTGCAAACAGTCCTGTCATACATGCGAATAAAACAATGATTGATTTCATGATTGCAATTTAGCTCGCGTAACAAAATCAGCAAGACATAAAAATAAATTTCACAGAGAGATTGACAGCCATCAAATCTGAGGTTAACAACTGCACACCTTTCGGGCGGAGTAGCCAAGTGGCCTAAGGCATCAGTTTGCAAAACTGACATTCGCGGGTTCGAATCCCGCCTCCGCCTCCATCCCCCCTTCTGGGGGTTGATAATCAGCTTGTTACTTACAGACAAAGGACTTACATTTCGGAAATGGGACACACCAGCAATACACAACCATCCGATTCCATGCCATCAGGAGTAACCCAAAGAGGCGGTAGATTCTATTACCGCAAGCGTATCCCAAAGGATATAGCAGAAATCCCTAATTCCCCTTACTTCCAACAAAAGGAATACAAGAAGGCTCTAGGAACATCAGACAGATTAGAGGCAAAAAGGCTAAGTGCTAACACGCTGGCTTTATTAGAAAATGAATGGGCTGATATACGGTCAAGCCATGCTAGTAAGCAACCAATGAAAGCAGTTGCAAACTTTGCAATTCAGGGCAGTAGCTCCAATCAAATGCATATTCTCTCAAAACGAGAGTGCCAATCAATCTATTTGGCAGAGTTCCAAGAATTGGAAGAAGAAGCGGCGTTTGAGCGTGAAGAATGGGAAGTTTTGGATGAACGCGAGAAAGAACAAATCCTAGACAACCTCATAGAAGAGCAAGGAGCGACTTCTAAGGAGCTTGATGCGGGCATTATCAGTTCACACATGAAAGGGAGGCTTGACGCTACCTTAAACAAGCTAGGCTATATTTCTAGCCAATTAGCCCCAAAGGATTCCTCCTTTCTAGCTAAGAAGATCGAGCAAGCCAGAATTGAAGTTCTAAACCGTAGTATAGCCATCATTCAAAACAAAGAGCCTAAGCTTTTAAGTCAATCATTCAGTAATTCTACGATAGCTATACATGATCAAACGAAATCTGGCTCAAGCGGGATAAGTATTCAAACTCTTTGCTTAGAATACTTGAAGGATAAGGAGCGGTCAGGAGTAAAGCCCGCTACACTTAAAAAATGTAAAGGTGATACAGTCTTACTTTCTGAGTTTGTTGATAGAGATAACCTGATTGATGAAGTGGGTAATTCTGAAATAAGGGAGTTTATTGAATTTCTGACAAAGATTCCATTTAGCCGCCCTTCTAAACTATCTCTTAAAGAGGCTGTAAGAAGGTCTAAATCTGATACCAAGAAAATTTCTATTACTACGCAACGCAACAATTATAACAATGTATCCTCAATTTTCAGATATGCGGTAGATCGTGAATGGCTAGAAAAGAATCCTTTTGATAATAAAGCACTTCGCAAACTCTTGCCTAAGAAAGAACGGTCATTCAAACAAACTCAGACAGGCGAAGAAATGAACAAAATATTGGGTTCATTGAAATTCCTAAAAGAGCGCAACAAGAGAGATGGGCAAGGCAACCTTGTAGAAGGTAGATTCTGGAGTGTGCTTTTAGCTATCTATCATGGAATGAGAATTAACGAATCTGCCCAACTTCTCCTTGAAGATGTGAAAGAGTATAAGGGAATTACTTATCTTGCGGTAAGAGAAGAGAATGATGAAAACGAGAAAGTCAAAAACTTAAAAACAAGTGTGAGTAACAGAAAAATACCTGTTCACAAGACGATACTCAATCTAGGTTTTCTTGATTATGTGAACTATCAGAAAGGGAAGAAATCGCTCCAACTTTTCCCTGAACTAAAGCCTAACAAAATAGGCAATTCAGGTGCATCTGTTAGTAAATGGTTTGGAAGGTTGAAAATGGAATACTTAGATTGCTCAAAGCTGAACTCTGGAGACAAAGGCTT
>Ga0307981_1003300_pt1 | contig 12180 bp, 8 predicted proteins | sample OrgLakmetagen987_FD_201849 | JGI IMG/M metagenome (GOLD analysis project Ga0307981, IMG submission 201849) | Saline water microbial communities from Organic Lake, Antarctica - #987 | ecosystem: Environmental > Aquatic > Non-marine Saline and Alkaline > Saline | place: Antarctica: Organic Lake... | reverse complement strand
ACTCGTCCGATGGAAGCACTGATGGTTATACATTTGGCTCGTCCGATGCAAACTAACTTGGCGTCCGATAGAAGCACAGATGGCTCGTTAGATTGATAGCTCTAACCCTACTTACTAACCGTCGGAAACACCGATGGCTCATTAGATTGATGGTAATACACTTTGCTCCGTCGAAAGCACCGATGGCTCGTCCAATAGAAGCACTAATGGCTCGTCTGATGCATTCACGTACCTACAACATCACATTGCGAGCATGTGCAGTGCACACCAGAGGCCACAAGTCACGGGATGGATCATATTTCAATCCGGACGGCGGTGGTGACTCGCAAAATGATGGTTTGGCACAAAGCTGGGTTCGTCTGATAATAGCAAGCTTGGCTCATTCGATTGTCAACGATTACTGGGGAACACAAGATAGTCAGTTAGATTCAACGATTATTGGACCACACAAGATAGTTAGATGCTCATCAAAGAAAGGAGTGCATAATCTCACCAACTTTATGAATATGACTGATAGCTGCATATACTAAGAGATGAACTGCACTATTGGATTGTCTCCTCTTGTTTGTGCTCGAGTAGGTGTAATGTTGGCGTCGCTTGAGGATTTGTGTGCTGCCGCTTGAAGAAGGAGTCGAGGCGGGCGGCGACGGAAACTGATTATTTGAATTTTTTTTGGACTGAACTCTGCTACTAAAATAGCCTGGCCGAATACGGTCTGTACATCATCATGCCCGCCATAACTTTTGCCCCGTCCTCGCACAACAAACACTCGGGAAGAAGAGCGAGGTTCCCAGAAGAAGAGGAGGAGCAAGCCAGAAGCCAGGCACGGCCACCTCTCAAACCAAATAGATAGAGGTTGAAAGGGGAAGAAAAGAAGATGTTAATTTTGAGAGACCACCGTGCACACAACATTTTATTGCTTTTTAGTTTTTAGAGCCTACTCATACCTGGTTAAAAGAGCCTACACAACATATTACTACTAACTACTACCATACATACCATACATACCATACATACCATACATACCATACATACCATACATACTGTATATACGAATGTAAATTGTACGAATGTAAATTGAATATTGTATGTAATAGATAATCTTATGGGTTTCTTATTTCTTTGCTGTTGGCCGGTCTGTGAGCAGTCCATTTAGTGGGTCTCAGACGAGGTCCAGCAATAATGATACAGCGCTACCACTCATCAGTCATCAGAGATGATTCCTATGACTCTAATCTCACTGGCGCTCTTATGTAGCACTGGCAGTAGTTGACTTAATCTTAGTGATTCCTTGAGATGATGATGATTCTTCCTTGTTTATTCTTCTTCTAGTACTGGTAACTAGGTAGGTAGGTACGATACACATTACACATGACTATTCATTACTAAAGATTGCATAACCTATTGTACTAGGTTGCTCATTTGAAATTCCCATTTTGATTTGATTTGATTTGAGATTCTTCTTCAAAACCGACAGCCGACAGCAGACACCCACGATCCACGATCCACGACAACCGACGACAACCGACAACACAACATAGAGAGGCGGCATTCCAATTCACCAATTCTCCAACAGGATCAATTGAAATAACATTAGAGTACGCATTCATACACACACGATCCATGATTGATAAGGACAACGCCAATAAAGGAAGGAGACGAAGGACAAGGACAAGACTAAGGCAACAAGAAGTCGTCCAATATCAAAATAGAACTACGGCGCATTCCCATCATTCCCATCATGTTGAGAATAGCAGCAGGAATCCTGATGCTGCCCAATCATCAGCAGCAACAGCAGTCGAAAGACATTCAACAAGGCGACGGAATAGAAAATCTACGCAACCGCTATCAGACAGTCGTTACAATCGATGCAAACGGAGAAGAATACCCATGTTACTATTCATGCTAATGATGCTGGAGGCGCTAATACCTCGAGTCTTTTGCAATCCACAATCACAGGGGCCTCCTGGTAGTAGCAATAGCAATAGCAATAGTGCTACTAACCTTCCATCATCGACTTCATCTTCATCTTCCACCAATAGTGGGAGTGCCACTAATCTTGGTCATGATAATTCACAATCGTCTCCTTTGACACAGAAACAAAGTACTACTACTACTACTACTTCTTCGCAGCAGCAGCAACATCAGCAGCCAGAGGCAAAATCATCGCTTGTTCAAGTATACGAACACGAACACTTTTCCAAGACAACTGACTCGTGGCAGGGAGGGAGAGGCACCGAAACAAATCAAGACGACTCCTCTTCCTCTTCGGCGTCCTCTGCTTCACAACTTGTGTACAGGTGGACATCCTCCCCTACCAACCATGGAAACAATGTCAAGATATTACCACCACCCAGTGAACTGTCGGCTCCAAAGGGGTATGCATACATAGGAGAGTGGAAGATTCACGTGAGTTCTTCGACTAAAGATGAATTGGGATGGGAGTATTATGTCAGCAAAGGCGTTGGGAAAAGGAGAAGAAGATGGTTGAGAACTGTCGTAGAGGTGGTGAAGGATAAGGCAAAGGAAAAGGAAATGGAAAAGGAAATAGAAAAGGAGATTGAAAAGAAGCAACTATTGCAGCAGACGCCTTCTCGGAAACGACCCCCTTCTGCGGTATCATGGAAGACAAGAGCTGCAATACTTAGATTCAAAAAAATCATCAAGGGCTTGACGGATTCCTTCAATTTCAAAGGGTTTGGAGTGACAACATATAAGTCGCTCATTAGCAATACTGTGGGGATCGGTTGGCGCATTCCTCTCAGTGCAAATTTTGATTTCTGGGAATCGAGGCCTTTTCTACCATTGTGCAATTGTGCCTGGGGGCTCTACTATCCAGTTCGTTTCTCATTTTCGATCAATGCTAGTATGCCAGTGGTGCTGATACAGACTGCTCTATGGGTTAGTTTGGATTATATGGCTTGGATGGCCATGATGATTTATTCAATTTTGTGGCAGACGCTTCTGATCGATCTAGTGGGGAAAGTTGTCCTCGTGAATTCCATCAAGGCAATGGGAAGGCTTCTGGCATTGGGACCTGATCTAATTATAAATGATAGTGATGTTAATGGCAATGGCAATGGCAATGGCAATGGCAATGGCAATGGTGATGGAGTCAGCAATGTCGATGATGAAGGTGCTGAAAGAGAGGGGTCCGAGGTATTTTACGATCGCGGAGGCAGCATGATGCAAAGTGATACTGAACAAGAAGGCAAACAGGGATACATGGCACAAATGAAACACTTATTTCCATCTCTGCAAAGGGAATATCCATCTAGACCCAAGAGAAGACGTGTGGCATATAGTACCGCGATATCGGACCGACTTGGTGTCAATGTTGGAATGCATTTGTCTAAAGAACGAGGTGTAGAAATAAGGTGTGCATGGTATCATGTATACTTGCCGACTATCGAATTCCTGAATTCCAAAGTGAATGATATCAAGAGTATGTTAACAAAGGCAGCATCAAGGTCAAAGCACAAACAGAATTTGCTACCAAGATTGTTGGGAGAAAAGTTCGCGTCATTGGGCATTGTTTGGGGATGCTCGTCTATGTTATCTGAATCTTTCGAACAGCCAATGTATTCTTGTTCGTCTATTTTTTCTCTTTCTGGATTGTATCCGGGAGAAACTTTACGGAAATTGCGTGAGATGAAGGTGAATGGAATGACCAGAGTGAAGCTCGGAAAACAGTTCGATTCGAGATTGAAAAAGAGAGCAGAATCCAAATTAGATGACGAATATGAAGAAATATTAGAAGTCAAGGTCGGTGCCTCATAATGAACAGTGATGGGGAAGATTCCTTATTTCTTCGTATAGGATGCGTGCAGACACAACTGTTTAACTAATTTGAATTCTAAAGTCATTCCTGCATGCAACTGTTCGTATTTCTACTTCACAACATCAAAGATCTGTTTGCCTTGCTCTTTGTACAACATCTCGATAAAAGAATACAGTGCAATGTCGAATTCATTAGATTGTGCAAACTTTGTCCAGATATCATCGCCCTCCACAACCTTTCCCTTGTGAATAGTCATCCATTTTTCTCCAGTTGTTGCGAGTTGCAGTGTGCAACTCTGTGTTTCTTTATTGGTTGGCCATCCAAAGTAACGCTGGAATCTAGCGATGCTACCATCTAGGTCGTGATAGAGACCAATCAATGCCTTCATTTCTATAATTTTTTTCGCAATTTCCAGATCCAAGTCGGAAAGCTTTTCAGGATACTCTTTATTGGTCAGTAGCCGAACCATTGGATTATCTTCTACATATCGAGATGAAGCGAATTGTAAAAGGGTCATACTCTTGACCCTTACATTATACCGTGTGTCCCTGCAAATTCACAGAAACGGTTAATGGAAGGAATGAGCAACGGATGGAGAATAATGTAACCATGTAACATCAATACCAATTCATCTTAATTTTGATCAATCTTACCATGTTGCCTGCTGAATATGGTAATACTCCCCAATCGCTCTAGCTATCGGATGGGCAAAAACTGCAAACATTCTCGCTTTCGTTTTCCCATCACGAAAGACATCATTTCCTGCAGACGGCATTGGTGAAGAGAAAACGTCTGCTAAGCCGCTCGAAGTCAAATTTAATACTTTTGACCTTTGAATTCCCTTTTTGGTGCTTGTATCAACGTTGACGTACAAACCAGTGTAACCCATGTACCACGAAGGAAATACAGCTAGCTCTTCATCGTTATAATTCGGTTGTCGTAAACCTAATTCACACGCCATTGTCAAATTGAAGCATTTGGAAATAGATCGTTTTACCATGGTAGATCCTGTCAGCTTAATATCAACAAAGAAGGGAATTTCTTGCTGTGGGTCATAGGAAGTTGTCAAATTTGATATTGAATCTAATTCCGTTAAGCTCTGTTCAAAATATGATGGTAGATCATGATTCTGAAATACGACATTGTGCTGTGATATATTATTTTGCTTGGCTTTCGCATCGTGATCGGTGGTAAAGAAAGTGGTCCAGCAGGCTGTTATAAAGATAATGAATAGGCAAATCATCATTTTTTGGAGTAAAAAACCAGCACTGCCTTGATCATTTTCTGACGGAACAGACATTTCTTCGTCTTGACTAAGTTTTGAGTACTTCATTTTAAAGATTGGATATCGAAAGGCTGAACTTTGTCGCCCCGTGGTTGAAATATTTTTTCTAGCCAGTGAGTTTTGCATAGATTCCACGCCCTCGTAATATGTGTCATCCCTTGGTTTTCGAAGTTGTAAAAGTCGCTCTGCCATGCCTAATGAATTTCTTCGACGTCCATTATATGACATATTTCCAGAGGAAGATCCATTGCTGCTGCTAGTACTACTGTTGTTGCTGAATACGTTGCGATGTTTTATTGACCGTCCATTCATCTGGCTTTGCGATGACCTAATAGTTTGTGCAGCATTATGAGCTATGCCTGATCGATTGCGCCGTAGACTTCGAATATCTTTCAGGGCACTTGTCGATTGCATTGAATCAAAATTAGTTGGCACTGATATAGGCAACCTACTAGATTATGGTATAAGCACGCACGCAGTCAATATGATGATCGGTATTTGGTATGATGCTAAAATTTAATATGTGTTCATGTGTTCATAGTTCATGTATCATGTAGTGATGTTTTGGTTGTTTTGGTAGTTTGTTTTGGCTGCGTGGTACGGACAAATATGTCTTTCTAGCTCTAGGCGTTTCAAGAAAACGAGACTCGCTATTGGCTATTGATGCACCTATTATCCTCTATCATCTATCTATTTTTGTCCCCCACTCCATTTTGATTCTAGCGACTAGCAGTCATTAGTCATCACTAAAAATTGGACATCACACATCATAATACTCCGTACTGCATGAAACATGATACATAATTTATATTATCTCTAGATACCACCACTTAATACTCGTATATCATATCTACCTACATCATCCATCCACCATAATATCTACTGTATGATAGTCTCGATACGAAGAGACAGTAGGCTAATAAATTGTTCACCATTCCACTCTTGAATTCGACCGTTTGAATGTTTCAAGAAGACCAAGGGCAAGTAGGGTTTGCTCCTCCCCCAAATCAGTGGAGAAAGAACGCCTTTAATCGAGCAGTAATTTTGTGCGTTGGTATCGTCTGTGCCTACTTTATCTTCTATGAAAAAATCGCCATATCTTCAAAGGTTGAGAAAACAGATGAATCGTTGCGTGGGCTTGACCCTAATCAATACCATGGAAGATATCCACATAGTCTTTTGACTCTATTTTACCCCTACACATTACTGCGAGATGTTGCACTTGACCAGCCAGTTGGAAATACAGACATTCCTTTCTTTTGGCATCTGCACAATTCTGATGAAAGGGTATACAAGAAAATCCTGACGGGGTGCTACGGTCTCGAACTTGTTGAATTGAACACCATCAAAGCAATAAATCAAGCAGAAGAATTGAATATCGTCAAGAATCTAGATCGCTACAAGCACGTCATCACTTCTCCTTTTGTGAGAGAGACATCGAAAATTTTTACAACAGATAATTTCGGCCGCATGCTTTGCTTCTTCAGGCATCCAATTGATTATGATTTGAACCCGGAATTGCCAACATTTGAGAAGAAAGATAATTGGTTGACTAGATTACTATCCGATTGGCACTCGGAAGAATTGACGTTTAAGCAACTAGGTGTTGCAAAACATGTGGTTCGGCAGTGTTGCCTGACTGGGACTCTGGATAAGATGAAGACTTCCATTGTCCGAATATCCCGGCATATGGATTGGAAATATGCAAATGGAATGAGTGACGGTGAAGGGGAGAAATGTGTTGATGATGCTTTGCTTGGAATGCCAGCTGAAAGATGGGGAGATCATGAGAGCGATGCTTGGAAAAGTTTCTACAAACAGAATCGATATGATACTGAACTGTATGAACTGAGCCAAGCGACATGGAGACATCAAACTCAGACAATCATTCCATGGGAGGTGCAATTGACTCGTGATGAGGATGATGATGAAGACGAAGAATAGGAAAATGATTTATTATGACAGCTGTATTTTGTACAAATTTTCTTTTCTACTTGCACGATTATCCTTTATCATTTAATGGAGGCACTGTTCACTGTCAATGTTCAATGTTCAATGTTTGATGCTGCCACATGAAATGAAAAAAATCCTGTTCTGATTGTCTTCAACCACAATTTGTCTCACAACCTCAGAAAATCTAGTTGTCCATGGCAACAGAGTAAAACAATCAAAGTATGATTGCAGCCATCCATAATGAAGAATCCGATTGTAGATTGTAGCGCAACTGCTTTTAGTAACAGTGTCATTGAAATCGTCTCCTTGGTCATCACGGCCTTAGTCGCGGGTAGTACAATCAAGTTCCTTGCCATAGAATCTAGAAGGAAAGTAAGTTGCTGATGACGAGCTTATTATGACAGTTGTGGTAGTTGTGGTGGTGGTGAGGAGTGGTGATAGTATCATCGCATTTCATTTTACTCACCATATTTCTAAATTTTATCAACTCATCACTCCCTCCTCAAATTCAAAAGTTGTAAAGGGCCTAAATATTTAGGTTTTTGACTCTTGTAAAATTTGAGACGTGCAGGAAGAAGACAAGATTGTTAAATATCTGATCGGAATTGAATTGGCTAAAACCTGGACGGCGCACATCTCCAGACTACGAACTACGACCCAGGACTCCAGCAGCAGCAGCAGTGATTATTATTAATCAATACCACCTACAATTCAATACAATTCCAATCAATTCAATTTGAATCACATTCTGACTGTGTAAAATTCTAGGCGCTGCTATTAGCAATCACAACAACTGTAGCTGCCTCCAGCAATAACGACAGTAATAACATATCACATATAATTCATAAAAGACAATGGCTTTCGAACAGGGCGACGAACTAATGCCATCCTCCTTCGAACCCCCTCGCCCTTCGCAGCGACGACCCAACACTATGAATACGCGCGCACCTTCATCCTCACTCGCTGGAAAATCCATGACAATGACATCTGCTTATGATGAGGAAGGGCCAGACGATGAACTCGTGATTACTTCCAAGCCAAGGATGATTTCACCCGACAAGAAATCTCTCATCGTGCAGCAAGGAAAAGGAAATAATGATGATGACGATGATGATGACGATGATCTCAGCTACGACCGATCCTCTTCCTTCCAGAAAAAGAAGGTGAGGAAGAACCATCCTTGGAAACAAAGCAAGGAATATGATTCACTCGCCCGAACCGACGATTTAGATATTTGCGGCGTCCACAACATTGTATCACCTTCTTCCAATGCGAATGATCTTCCTTATCCTGATGCTGACTCCAATGCAAATACAAAAACAAGTGCGAATACGAATGCTCTGCCTTACCCTGATGCCCAAACTCCAGCATTTGCAGAGGATGATGATATTAGCTACGATGCAACCACTGCCATGGCCGGAACCTACCCCTGCCAAACAGACTGCCGTACTCCTGATGCAAAAAAGGCATTCTCCATGGAACAAGATATCGATCCCACCATTCCATCACGCTGGACGAACCATCAGCCTTCCACACCGGAAGAAATACACTCGGCACATGTCAAAGGCGTATCACTTGCTGCCGAACGTGCTGCCAAGGCAGACTTGCATTCATCCTCTGAGATGGAACTCGATGATGATCTCTCTCTAGCAGATGGTGATGGTGATGGAGATGGAGATGATTCAAGCAGAAATAGTGATTATAGCCGCAAGAGTAATCACGCACAAGTCAGAATGGAAGCATTGAAATTGCTTGAAATGGCAAATCATACGGGAGAGAAGGGAACGTATCTTGTCAAGGATGGGTTTACCCCTAGCGGAACGGCTAAATTCAAGAGCATGAAGGTGCAAGGGAGGCAAAATAACAGTTCTCTTCGAGGATTGGGGTTGGGATCTTTTACGAATCGGAAGCAGAGGAGTTCATATGATAAACTGGGTGTGGGCCTGGAAGACTATGATAACAATTCTGGTCGTGAGGACATCTTTACCACGAATCCAGTGGCGAGTAGTCCCATCAGGGGGTCATTGGACGATGTGCAGATTTGTGAGAATATGGATGATTTGGAAGATGGAGAAGGTGCTTCTGATTCTAATAAGAAGAGCTGGGGGTCAAGGTATTCCATTGATCGCCATCTTCGTGCTTTGCATGGGGGGCTTACTTCTCAACAAATGCTTAGTAAAATGGACCGGGATCATTATAATAAGTTGAACCAGAACACTAGTGCCAATAAAATGTGCAAGACCAGCCCTCATGAAAATGAGGATGATAGATGGGATGTATCCGGTGGGAAAAAAGGAGAGCAGCATAAGAATCGGTTGTGGTTCACAATCGTCGAAAGTGTCAAGGCGACAGTTACCAATGTTGTGGCAAGTTATGAAAACAGGTCGTCGGCGCAGTGGAGGAGTGCAGATCATTCTTCTGAAAAGAGGGGAATTTTCACAGGTATTGCCATGACAAACTTCTTGGACCGTCTTTCGCCAAAGAGTCGTAAAGATGCTAGTCAGGGTAATGATGGAAGTGCGTTTGGATGGAGGAATGTTAATTTGGTGGACAATAGCAAGGAACTCCCTGTCATGAACTTTTCTTCAAATGATGATATCTCTTATGAACGCAGGAAAAAGCGCAAGAATGTGTTTTGGCTTGTTGTCCTGGTGCTCTCTCTTATCGCACTCTTCAGTGTCATTGGAACTAGTGTGCACAAAGCCAGGTCAGGGCGTGTTGGTGGTGGATACATCAGTGTAGGTGAAGAAGTTAAGTTTTACGTCACCAATGATATTCCCTTTAACAAAGCGGATGAAACCAAGTTATCGAGGGATTTAGATGAACTTAATCCCCGAGATGGTGACTTCTTGATTCATTTGGGTGATATCAGCAGGGCATCTACGTCCCTGTGCACCTTTTCTGTCTATGATGATGCTGCTGCTCTCTTGAAGCAAAGCCCTTTGCCTGTCATTGTACTTCCAGGAGACAATGATTGGAATGACTGTCCAATGCCGGAAGCTGCATTTGATTACTGGATGGAGAAGTTGAATAAATTTGAAACTAATTTCGATACTGCGTCCTTATCTAACTTCCCATCTGTGAATCGTCAAGTCGGGAGAGATGAAAACTTTGCATTCTTACACAAAGGAGTCTTATTCATTGGTATTCATTTGGTGGATGGTACCGTTCAGAGTGAGCGTGAATGGTCTTTGCGAGATAGTGAGAATCTCCAATGGGTCGAAGAGCAGTTGAATCTATACGAACTTGATGAATACCGTTCAATTGTTATGTTTGGGCACGCAGGATATTCCAGCAAGGTTGGTGACTTCTTTTGGCCTGCGATGGATGATTTGAAACGGGTCAACAAACCTGTATTGTATCTTCACGCAAATGACGGTGAGGGCATGATTGAATACCATCCCGTAGAAGATTTTCGGAAGTTTACTGCCGTAAGGATGGAGAAGGGAAGCAAGGTTGCTCCGACTCAAATAACAATCGGAGGTGGAGCAAAACCCTTTTCGTTTGATGTCAAACAAGACTAAAGTTTTATTCAAGATCCCTGGAGATTTCTCCAATTCAAATCAATCTACATTGAAAATAATTTGTAACAAGTAGAAAACAAGAACGTAATAAGAGAAGTATAATCATTAATGCATTTTATTCACACCATCTAAATGTTAATCATCTCCAAGATAGACTGATATCGATTTAAACGATGTTCCAGATGAGTATCGTGGCATTGAATCGAGTCTGGATAGAATAGCAGCAAATGTAGGGCGATTTGAGGGATCCTTTTCGATGCACTGTCGAACCAGATCAGCAAATACAGTTGGGCACCAGTTTGGAATTTCGGGACGACAGTTTTGATTTAATACTGCCATAGCTGCTTGAATAGAGCTCATTCCTTCGTACGGACACTCCCTAGTTAATAGCTCCCAAAGAATAATTCCATAGCTGTAAACATCTGCTGGTTCAGCATACGGTTCGTTGGCTAAGATCTCAGGAGCCATCCATTGTACTGTTCCGCAGTTGGCTGTCATGCTGTTTTCATGTGCCTTGATTCTGCTCAGTCCGAAGTCACAGACTTTGGGATTGTAGCTATCGTCGAGGAGGATGTTGGCAGATTTCAGATCTCTATGTAGCACTGCAGGGTTGCCGCAGTGTAGATAATTCATTCCGCGTGCAGCACCTTCTGCCACTTTTTTCACCAAAGCCCATGCCCACGTTCCTGTTGGTGGGACGAAGAGGCTCCTCGGGTCCACTTGTTCGCCATTGTCATAGAGATCGTGAGGCCAGATTGGTTGATGGCCCTCGAATGTGACAAAGGGTGCTTTGAGCGGCAGTCTTAGGGCATCCCAGAGCGAACCATTTCCAGCCAATTCTATAAAAAGGATGTGAAAAGTTAGAATGAGAAATGAATTCCAAAATAAACATGAACACTACGTGAACGTACCAGTGACTATTGCACGGTTGGAGGGCTCTAGACACGCGCCAATGTACAAACAAACGTTTGGATGCCTCATTCCACTTAACATATTGATCTCAGCCACAAACTCTTGCAAGATGGCCTTTTGTACATTTTCTGTTTGACTGCAGGCTGAGAGAAGCTTGACAGCGACGGGTGTGCCTCTCCAAGATGCGGACCATACCTGCCCAAAACCTCCTCCTCCAATCAAGCGGTTTAGCTTCAATTCCGAGAAGGGGATTGGGGAATGAAGGGAGGAATAAGCATCCGAGGAAGCACTAAGATCCTTTCTCTTGTGTAGGAGACCGTTCGCACCTTCGGTCTCGCCAGAATTAGCGTGGTCTTGCATAATAGACCTCTCAAGTCCAAAAGTAAGATCCGGTCTCTTGTGTAGGATACCGTTCGCACCTTCGGTCTCGCCAGAATTAGCGTGGTCTTGCATAATAGAACTCTCAAGTCCATCTTGGGAGAGGATCGCATTCCCATCACTGACACTAAGGGAGGTGGTCTCCTCAGAACGACAACCTCGAATGGATATATCTGCCATGGTCAATTGCGAGAACGAGTCTACATAAATAGGCTGCTTATTGTTCGCTAACGGCGTTTTCTCTACAGAATCAAAAGCGCATGGATTAGAGAGGCGCGAAGGTGACTCTTCATCCCTATGCACTACCGATCTTCGCCTGAATTGGGCATCAGACAAGTGCCGATCAG
>Ga0307981_1003298_pt1 | contig 12181 bp, 14 predicted proteins | sample OrgLakmetagen987_FD_201849 | JGI IMG/M metagenome (GOLD analysis project Ga0307981, IMG submission 201849) | Saline water microbial communities from Organic Lake, Antarctica - #987 | ecosystem: Environmental > Aquatic > Non-marine Saline and Alkaline > Saline | place: Antarctica: Organic Lake... | reverse complement strand
AGATAAATGATATTTTAATATGAATCGTCAATTGGTGGTACGACCTTGGAAAATGTGAACTAGTGTACTTACAGTACGGCGTAGCTGTCTACTTATGTCGTTATGATACGTACCGTATGTAGACCACCGACCGGCTATTCTCTACACAGTGCATACGAGTACATACCTAGCTATCATAGCTAGACCGTATATTCATAGCAACAATGTGATAACAGGATGGCTGTCCTTTTGTGGATAACAATATCTCCTCATATGATTCCTCGTGTTGGCGAAGCAAAGCAATTGTATCTCGCATGGTTTCCCAACAGCGGATTGTTTCGATTGCTCACGTTGTTGCACTGCCTGCCTCGCTATTTTCGAAGCAGAGCTAGTAGCTAGTACTACTCTAGTAGTAGCTACTATCATAGCTAAGAGTAGCTACTAGCGCAAAATAAGCAAGTCAATCAAGAGAGGACACTACCCTCCGGCGTCTCTCGTCCATGATCCAGCAATTGATTGAAGCAGCAGTGATCCGAAACGGATACAACCTTTACTCGCTGAACTGAACCGTGGCTGGCCTCAATCTACCAACATACAGTACTAGCAATAAACGTGAGGGCTCGCATACTGTCGCATACTGCGTCTTGTGGTTTTCGAGACATGAGGCTCACAAGAGAAAGGAGAAACGGACAGCATTCCTGCTATGGTACTGCGACTACATGGCTTCATATCATGTTATAGCTAGCTGCTCGTAGTAGTACCGGTAGTAGTAGTAGTAGCTAGCTCCACGTAGACACGACGATGAGTTAGTTGGACCAAATTGTGTCTTGTTTTACTACTGTAGTCTAGTGGATAGACTTCAAGCGCACTACTCTTTCAACTCATTTTCTTCTTTTGTGTGTGTGTGATAATGCTTCGCTTATGCCGTCACGTGCTTGGTAATGGCCGCTTCAATTGCCTCGGCGTTGGCTCCGTTGACGACATCCACCTTTTCTCCATTCATGAAATAGTGAAAGGAAGGTACCGATCGAACTCCTTCTCGCTTCATCAACTTGCTGGCCTCGGGCGATGCGTCTCCAATCACCTTGAGAAAGACAGCGTCGGGGTACTTTACAGAGAATTCTTCAAATTTGGGAGCAATCACTTTACACGGGCCGCACCAAGTGGTGCTGTAATCGACGACAACGAGGGCATTTCCAGAACTTTTGATGGTGCTATCAAAGGAGGTCTCGCTGTCAATGTCTTTGACGGCCATTCGGATGAGCGTGTTGCGGCTGCTGCGTGCAACTCGTGCTGGGCGACCGACAAAGGCCGAGGAGGAAAAGGCTTGCGTTGGCGTTGCGGCAATCAGCATGGCGGCTGCTAGTGAAGCGAGAAGAAGAAGGGATTGCATATTGCTACTTGCTGCGTACTGGTATGGAATGAATCAATCAATCAATCAATTTATGGATGGCTGTATTGACAGAGATAGATATCGCAATGGATCAAAAAGAGTCGCCAAGAGGATCGAAGGACGGAGACGACGCGACGACGAAGATGTCGCGGAGGGACAGCAGAGAACTTGACACCACCGAGGGTCCAGTCGACGGTCGTTTTGGTTCTGGAGCACCGTTGTTCGCGCTGGGTTCTGTCCCTGGTAGGTTTCCTACGGCGATACCAGCTAGCCTTTTGGATCGATCTTTTTGTGAGGTTCAAGGACAGAGCCGACCCCTTGGACTGCCTCGGGTGACGTACGAGCTCAGGCAAGGCTCAAGAAGAGCGCGAGGTCGCCGCCCAATAAGCTTGTTCGATCTTTCGTTTGCGACGATCCATCACTGTCACTTCTTGGATCGGTTGGAGTTCGTATTCGACTAGTCTAGTCGACCGAAATTGCAAGAGGTCGTAGACAGACACATACACACAAGTCAAGACAAGTCCAAGCTCAAATTGCAACGCCTTGTACCATGTGGTCCATGATCTACTCGAAAGCCTTGTGTGTCGCCCTGACGACTTCGTCGGTGGCGGCCTTTGCTCGCGGCACGGCAGGAAACGGATCGTTTCTAGCGCGTCAAGCTGGAGCCGCATCGGTTCTCAACGTATCCGGTGGAGCTGCTGCTGCTGCTTCCACAACATCGACCTCTACCTTTAGTACGCTATCGTCAATGGATACTCCCGTTCAACTTCCAGATTTCGCTTCCAAGGAAGAGTACTTGGAGTACATGGAAAGCGTTTCGACCTTGCCAAAGGGTTTTGCAACGGGCACCGCAAAGGGTACTTTTGTTTCCAAAGAAGCACCAGCTTTGGGAAACCTTCCTGTTAAGGGAACCGTCATTTACTTGACCGAAGGTCCTACGGAGAACTGGGCTGCCGTATTTACCAAGAACAGGGTACGTACTATGATAGACCGTCGATCGACAGAACATTGTATTGTTCATACCATCACATCAGGACATTATGCTCACACTCATTATATATCCTCTGCATACACACACATGCAGTTCCCTGGAGCTCCCATTATCGTTGGTAAAAGTCGCATTGCCAGTGGTGGACCTCTCCACGCATTGGTCATCAACAACAAGGTTTCCAATGTTTGCAGTGGTGGCGACGGTGTCGCCGACAGCGAGCTCGTTTGCGACGCCGTCGCGGCCGCTCTCAAATTGCCCGGCGGTGGCAAGACAGTCTTGCCCAGTTCGACGGGAGTCATTGGATGGCGCTTGCCCGCCAAGGAATTGGCAGCCGACGTGGTGCCGGCCGCGATTGCCAATTTGCAGACTGTCTCGGGCCTGAACGCGGCGACTGCAATCATGACGACGGACCGATTTCCAAAGGTTCGTTCCAAGACTCTATCCAACGGGGCGCGATTGGTGGGTATCGCCAAGGGTGCGGGTATGATTGAACCCAACATGGCAACCATGTTGTCGTACCTCTTGACGGATGCGGATATTCCCAAAGCTCAGTTGCAAGCCATGTTGACGCAAGCTGTCAATGGCTCGTACAATTCCATTTCCGTAGATGGTGACGAATCCACCAGTGATACCGTGGCCTTGATTGCGTCCAACCAAGTTACTGGTACCGACCAAGACGAGTTCAAGGCTGCCTTGATGGAGGTCTGTCAGGGTTTGTCGGCCGACATTGTGCGCAATGGGGAAGGAACGAGCCACGTCATCAAGGTGGATATTTTAAATTTTCCCGGCTCGGAATTGGACGCGCGTCGATTGGGCCGCCACATTGTCAACTCGCCCTTGTTCAAGTGCGCTGTTTCCGGTAACGACCCGAATACGGGTCGACTGGCAGCAGCCATTGGATCCTTCATGGGAAAGTTCAAGAATGACGAGCCGGTGGACCAAATGACCTTGACTCTGGGTGGTCGCGTGATTTTCTCCAATGGCAAGTTTGTTTTGGAGGGAGATGCGGTGGAACAGGAGCTGAGTGACCACATGGAAAAGGCGCAATTCGATGAGCATGCTGATTATCCGGCGCACCAACGGTTTGTGGAAATTGTGGTTGACTTTGGTGACCGTGGAGGCAAGTCGAGTGCAACGGTTCTCGGTAGCGACTTGACGGGAGAGTATGTGGTGGTGAATGCGGATTACCGAAGTTAGGAGAGAGAGGATCATTTCGTTTGTACAGCTACTAGTAGAAAGCTACCGGTAGTCTAATCTTCCAGTTATAGGCTTGTTTGCTAGCTACTCGTAGTCATACCGCCATTGAGACCAGCAACAATAATGCTCCCTGGCTGTCCAGGGAGCGGGTGGCCTTGCTACAAGGTTTTTTACTGGCCGTGGCCTTTCTCTTCGCCGGCACTGCACAGCACTGGGGTGTCTGCTGTAACTTCCTGCTACCTTGCTGTTCCCAAGCACGACAAGCTGTCGTCGTGACGCATAATCTCTTGAGTGGCCTTTGTTCGAATCATCTCTTGACCCCGAACGTTTCCAATGCCTTGGAACAAGGATATGGTAGTAGTCTCGCAACCTTTCACCGGTATTTCGTGATTATTCATTTACACTTTGTGCGATTGTCTCTATTACTGTATGTAGACTAGCTAGGCTTGTTTGCTGGCTGCAATTTTGGGTTCTGGCTTTTTGTCGCGCACAATCTTTTGCTTTTCTTCGGCCTTGATGGCCTGCTTGAGGAGCCATACCATTTCGCTTCGATTTTCGATGAGCTGATCGAGTTTGCCTTGACTGGCCTTTAGCTCTTGCTCGAGCTCTTGTGTTTTGGCCAAGGCATTTCTGAGTGGCAGCGATTCTTCTTTCAAAATCTCTGCTAGATTCTCTTCCTCCTTTTCCTCCTTGCCTCGTTCTTCTTCTTCGGTTGCAGTAGGTGGTGTTTCTTGTCCATCTTCATCCTCTGGTGGCGTCTTTTGCTTCTTCTTGGCCTGTTCTTGATCTTCTCGCACTCGCTTGCGCTTTGCGACACACTCTTGGGCAATGCTCGCCCGCCATGCTTGTTCGCGCTCTACGGTTTTGCGTTGGTATTCCGCTCGAATTTTGCGTTCTCGAACAGTCCAAGCCGCCTCTTGTTGCCCAGTGACGTTCACTCGGACATCCTGCAAGCCCGTTTCCTTGGTCTCCTGTAGTGTTTCCAACTCTTGCGCGAAAGTCTCACATACAGCTTGGCACTCTCGCAGCTTGGCTGCAGCAATATGAATCTGATGTTGCTCCTTTTGATGGGGCTTCTGCGTCGACTGAATGGAAATTTGCACGGCCGACAAGACGTCGCCCGACATTGCGGCCATGGGAATCTTCCACCGCCGCGGACGTTCCTTGGTCTTTTCGCCCGTGAGCCACATGGGAGGCGTCCAAGGGCGACCAGCTGCACCACCGCTACTCGACATTTGATAATCTATAGTTTGGGCTTCGATTGTGTTGGCCCCCCGCCCACCGCCATTTGCCATCGACGCGTCCGATCCCTCGCCCATCGACCGTCCGTTTTGGTTCGTCAGACCTATGATATGTAGAATGTCTGATGCAGAATTCTATAACCAAAATCGGACACTTTCTTTTTTTCCTCCGTCGACCATGGCACATGGCGGCACTCAATACGACGTGCTCATTGCTCATAGAGTTCAGTAGTCTACTGTGCAGTAGTCGCTACTCAAGCCACTAGCCGCACACATTCCAGCAGCCTCCGAAACCACTCGAGATTACCATTAACACTCTCCTAGCTACACTCTACCTGAAGACGATAAACCATGCCAACTCCAGCCAGCGCTTCCAACCGCAACCGCAACCGCAACAACAACAACAACAATAATAATGCCACAGCACCCCGCATCGAATCCGCGGCCGGCTTTGTCACGAGCGATGCGCGCATGGAACAGATCCTCGATGACGCCGATCATGTCGAGGTCACCCACCAGAATCAGCGCAGTCTCGTAGCCGAAACCGTGGCGAATTTGCGAGCCCTCACCAAGGATGTGGCGGCCGACAATTGGATGTTTGCCGAAGCATCTGCCGCCAGTGCCAACAGCGGCAGCAAAGGCAGCAGAAGTGGGAGACCTCACAATCCCACTGTTTCCAATGTCATGACGGTGCTACCAGAGTGCTATATGGAGTAATTGTGTAAAGAGTGAAATGAAACGAGCAATACAGCAGCACGGGGTGCCGCGCCGGCTATGTCAGTCGCGCACAAGCTTTGTGTCGAGAGCAACTGACCTTGAAATCACTGGGGGTGAGCAATTTCCTTTATTCATACGGAGTAGACTAGCTAGCAACTTCCGTATTTCTAACCAATGGATACAGCATCTATATATATACATATAAGACATGTTTTCGCAATCTTAGTCTAACGTTTGATGGCTACTCATCACCATCACACTTGGAGATCTTATGGCTAACAACCACTCCAGTACCAGCATAGAAGGTTCACTTACAGTAGAATGGACTGTACGCGATGCTGACAAGTACAAGCACTTGAATGGACAAGTCCTTGCTGATTCTAGGAGAATCTGATCACGCCTCGAACCTTCAATTCTCAGCTGTAGTGTGTCAGGACTCTCAATAGTCTATCTATAAGAAGAGTCAATCAAACTGTTCTTACAATGGGATTAATCGAAAAGAATGAACAGTCACTGATACCCACTTGCTGAGGCCCTTTTTGAGAATTGACGCATACGTGGGAGCACCAGATGCGACCTCCATCTGTTCGGACATTTTTTTCTTGGTTGGCAACGCGAACGTCTGTCCGCTAGCTCCAGATCAAACTTTCTCCAATATAAGATTCTCAACACGCTCCTCGGATGGAGGTAGCGGAGATTTTGTGAGCGTATTCACATGACAATGACCGAGAAGAACGGCCCGGAATTTCCGAAACAAACTGCCTTGAAGAGGCTTTGTAAAGAAATCGGCAAGCATCTCGTCCGTGGGACAGTAGACAACAGAAATGCCCTCGGACTCGAAACGGTCCTGCATAAAGAAATAACAAATGTTGATGTGCCGGGACTTCTGCCCGCAGGATGCTCGACCATTCTTTTCGAGTCGGATAGCGCTCTGGTTATCCTGATAAAAACGTTTTCGGGATTCTCGTACCCTTGTTTGGCCAAAATCATCCTGGCCCAGATAGTGTTAGGTAGATAATCACTTGAGCCGACAACTTCGGCTTCAGTAGAACTCTTTGTATTCAGTTTCTGCTTTGTAGACTTGCACATGATTGCTCCACAACCCAAAGAGGTCGCTCCACCAGTGTGACTCTTCATGTCATCGTGCACAGCATAGGCTGCGTCAACCCATGACTTTGATTTGGCGAGACTGTCAGCTCCAAGAATGAGAGGCATGTCCAAAGTACCGTTGAAATATTGGAGGAGTTGGATCAACTTGCTCCAATCCTGTTCCGTGCTGCACGAGACCCTGGTGCAGAGGAAAGCAATACTAGCCAATTGAGCGTCGGTACGAGCTCTTTTGGAAACGTAATGTAATTTTGCGACAATGCCGTGAAAATGTTTGCCTTGTCGTTTGTCAAGTTGCTTGGATCCGTTGTCAACGGTGAACAGGTCTTTCTTCGCCGGCGTTGGCGCAACCTTGGAAGCATCCATGCCAGAATCAACGATTGCTTCCTTGAGATATTCCTTCATCAGAATTGTCACGGTGCCATCGTTGTCGTTAAAAGTGATGTCCATGCCCAAAAACACATTATACTTTCTCTGGTCACGGTCGTCTTCCCAAAATTGGCTTCTATCTTTTTGATAATGTCGGTCACTACCGTGTCATCCACATGCAAGATTTTATTGTCGTCAACATAGCTACCAGGCAACTGTGCAATACTTCCCTTTAATCTAGCTGTTCGCAACGCATAGAGCCTACGGATTCAACTTGAAACCCATGCGGACCAAAGTGTTTGTGAGGATTGAACACAACCGTACAGGGCCTTCAGCAACTGTAAGTAAAGTACCTTCTTCCCATTCTTAATGACGACGCATTTCTCGTATTTGGGATTCACTTGGCACATAATGTCAACGGCTTCGCCAACTAACCTCAGAAGAAAAATCTTCCATGTCCGCGTGTAAATACGCTCCTTCAACGTCCCCGTCACGTCGCTCCTTAGCGTCAATCATAATGGAAATCATGAGAGCGCCCGTGCTGGATACCGTGGGAGACGTTGTCTCTTCCTTCGTATATTTGGACCTCTGGGACCGGCCGTTGGCGCACCTGCGTCCCTTCTACTTGCCGGAACGCTTCTCTTTAATAAGATTAACAGCGCAAAGGGCTTCTCGCTTCTGACTGGCGGTGAGCGTAGATGCGTCAAGTGGTTCAAAAACGTTCTTCCTGTCCAGCTGACAGAAGAACTCCTGTAGTAATGTAAGCGACTCATCCATCTTGTCGGCTGCTTGCTGTAACATTTGTACGCCTGACTCGTAGCTTTTCGAGCTTACGGGGTCATCCATTTGGTGATCGAGTTGGTGGCTGTAGGATCTGCCTCTGTTGCTCCTAAGATTGTACCAATTGGTACCCACATCTTTGTTTGCATCAGGCTCCATGTTTGTGTTGGGAGCATTGTCTCCTCGGGGATCTTCGTCTCCGGGATCGTCGTTTGCCTCGGCGCCTTCGTCAGCGTCGGGGGGATCAAGTCCATCCTCAGGCCCAAAATCATCGGGATCAGGCTAAAAAACGGCGGGATCATCTACTTCATTGTCATCCGGGACGCCAACATCATTGTTGTTGAGGGGTTCAATGTCATCATAGTCGTCAGGTTCCTCGACAACATCATTGTCGGGTCAAAAATATCGGCAAAATTTTCATATTCGTCGGCCGATTCGACATCTTCTTTCAAAAAATTCTCGACAGACGCGTTCGGGCGCCATTCGACTAGTGGGACTCCGCCTTTGATCAGCGGTTGGCCTTCCTTCTCCGCCATGGCTTCAACTGCAGAGATGACTGCGTTGGTCATGGGAATTTCGGTCCATTGATGCCGGGACAAGCGTTTTCCGGTGACGAGGGACATAAAAAAATAGTCGCCTTGGGCGTTCCCAGTCGGATTCAGTACAATTGCTCCAGTGTTACGGGACGTGGTAGTGTTGCTGGGGGTGTTGTCCTCGAAAACCTGTACGTACGATCCGAATTCCAACTTCAGGTCATTGTAGTCGGGGTTCGCGCGCCCAGGCATGATGGTGAGAGGGCTGACAGTGTCGGAAATGCCGTTCTTCGCCGGGAATTGGTTCAATCCTTTGGCGGCATGGTAAACAAGTGCTTGAATCATCAGCTTTGGAAGACGTTTGAAAGGCAGACCATGAATGGTGGTGCGTGCACGCTCCTTCATCGTCCAAATGGATCGTTCGACTTTGCCAACGTGGTCGTCGGCAGCAGCAACGTTGAGCCTTGAAGGGAGGACTTCGTTTCGGATGCACTCAAATTCCATGTTGGCGTGCAAATCGGAGATGTTGAAACAGCTGGACTTGTACATTGCCAGAACCGGCTTGATCTCACGGAGAAGGGTTGCTTTGTTTCTGTTGAGTACGGGAGCAACGTTGCGGAATTGAACTTTGCGAGAGATGGTGTGAAAAAAAGGGTGGTCTTGAACATAGAAAATGTCCATGCAAAGCGTCACGTCACTGTGATGCTGCAAGATAAAACCTGAGACTTGCACCGGATTAAAAGTAGGGACATGTTGGGAGGGGCCTTTTGTCGTTTTTCCTTTAAGGGCGGCTACGTTGGGACCGTAGATGAGTAGAGCCCGTTTGGCGTCATCAACGGTAATGGGGCAGTTTCGGATGAGATTCTTGGCGAGAGTTTGTTCGAACTGCTGCTGAGAAGGGCGCCCAATCTTTCAATAAAGTGCTCGAGCCTTGCCCGCTCTTTCAATTTCGCGACGTGGGAACTGTGCCTTGTTGTTAGCTACAGGCAGTGGAGGCGAAAGAGTAGTCAATAACATTCTCGTTAGAATTAGGCTGGACGGCAGTCAATTTCGCAACGTGGGAACTGTGCCTTGTTGTTAGCTACAGGCAGTGGAGACAAAAGAGTAGTCAATAACATTCTCGTTAGGATTAGGCTGGACGGCAGCGGCGGCGTTGTTGTGGTAGTAGAGCCCAAACCGTACTCGATGAACTTCATGATCAAGCCATCAGAACGATGGACGCAGAGGGCAGCTTCAACAGACGTGTCCATCGTGATGCGACAGAGCTTGCGAACGGCGGCGAGAGAGAAGATGATGGCCAAAGAGTTGGGATTGTACCAGACAGTCCCAAAATTCTTGATGCTGCCAACAAGCAACAAAATCTGGGTGCCGCCATTCGTGTGAACCTTCAACAAGCTGTTGCTGCGCCGGATGTTTTAGAGGAATTTCGGGTTTTTGAAAACCGAAACAGTCAACTGACTGTCGAGGAGCACCCAGGACAATAGGATAAGCTCGTGACGCGAGGGCAACTGAGTGAAAGTGAACTCCAAAACAGGGTTCGTGTCGTCAACGCCGGCAACAATGGCCTCGGTGTGAGAGGCTTGGAGAAGCGTCACAGCGGCAGCGGCTTCAGTTTGGAGGAGAGTGGCGTTGGGACCGTCGGGGCACTTGTTGGCGTAATGTCCTTTATGCTCACAACGGAAACAAGTGACGTGAGTGTGCGTGACGCCGTCAGCGCCTGTAATCACTTCGCTAGCTTGCACAAAAGTCATGCCGTCTTCTTCCTCGACTGTTGGCTCCTGGTTGCGCGGATTCCAATGTGGCTCGTCCCGTTTGGGAGGCTTGAAGGTGAGCAACAGACTGTAGGTTGCGGTTAAATTGGTCGGATACTGGTTGTTTCCTCAGGAGAACTGGCTCTCGAGATCGGCCCAAAGGGTGCCACCAAAACGACAACGGTCGGCGCGCTTGAGGAAAGCCAAAGCAAGAGTACGGTCACGCGCAATCTTGAGGCGTTTCGTTGCATTGTCTGCGTTGGCCAAGACAGCCGTAGTGGCATCGCGTAAGCCTAGGTCTTCGCCAATGGCGCCGCCGTAGTGCTCCAGGACCTTGACGGGGGAACGGAAATGCTCGAGGTAGGAGGAAATCGAGTCTTTGGCGCCTTGGGTGTAGGCGTAGTAGGTGGTGCGCGCGTTGTCAAGGGAGAGGTAGATGTTACGCTGACCCTCGAAACGATACGTGATGCCCTTGATTTCCTTCAGAATCCAAACACAAAATAAGCTGACACCTTCTTCTCCCAGATAGCGATAACAAGTCTCTTTGTTTCAGAAACTTCGAGTTCCGTGGGCTTCGGAATTTCGGGTCTGACGAAGTCTTTTGTAAGGGAAGCCATGTCTCCCGGGTAATTGAGTTTCTTGGCGATGTATTCTCCGAGGGCTTCTACAGTCTTCGAGAACTGTTTCTTGTCTTCGCATTTGTTGAAACACTGGAAAACGTGACCGTTCATCTCTTCGGTATTGCCCTTAAAAGTAGAGGGAACACGGGGTGTAGTAGTCCCGCGGCTGCCATGACGGTTTCCGCAACTGCGGCTGCCCCTTCGTCCTCGTCCTTGTCCGCCGCCACGTCCGCTAGCAGTGCTGCCGCTGGGGACGATCAAAGGAGATACGACAGTCTCACTCATGGTGGAGTATCTAAGTTTCAGAAAAGGTGAATCAGAAAAGAACGCTGTTTTCGACGAGCGTTGAGAAAACGGAGTAGTTTTCTTTTTGATTAATGTTGATTCTAGGAGAATCTGATCACGCCTCGAACCTTCAATTCTCAGCTGTAGTGTATCAGGACTCTCGATAGTCTATCTATAAGAAAAGTCAATCAAACTGTTCTTACAATGGGATTAATCAAAAAGAATGAATAGCTGTAGTGTATCAGGACTCTCGATAGTCTATCTATAAGAAAAGTCAATCAAACTGTTCTTACAATGGGATTAATCAAAAAGAATGAACAGTCACTGGTGCCCACTTGAGGCCCTTTTTGAGAATCGACGCATACGTGGGAGCACCAGATGCGACCTCCATCTGTTTGGACACTTTTTTCTTGGTTGGCAACGCGAACATCTGTCCGCTAGCTCCAGATCAAACTTTCTCCAATATCGGATTCTTAACAATCCTTGTCCTTGATCAAATGAAGCATGAAGCAAGAGGCCATATTGTACTGTATCATGGTAAAGGTTAGGATTGTACCTGTCGTCGTACGTCGCTCAGGGGAAGCTACATAAATCGCTTGACCTCGACGGCTCGGCGTCGGTTTCAGAATGCCAACTGGAACTTATCGATCCATTTTTTCTTTATACTTATTGATTTTCGCTCCATGACGAAGAACAGAACCAGACCCGCATATCACATATCACCATACCAACCGTTGGGGTTTGGAGTGCGGTGTTGAAGCCAAAGCCGTTTGCGGTTGTTCTGTATTAATCTGCGACTCTAGACTCTGCGACCGACGACATCGATCCCCCATCACCCATCACCCCAAACTGCACCAAGGCATCCAGTTACAGTAGCTAGCACTACCGACCTCGTTACTACAATACCAGTACCAGCATGACGGGACGGAGCGACGCGGATTCTCCTCTGCCCGTATCGTCCGACGCGGATTCCTCTTCACCCACCGAAACGCCCGTTGCGACTACTTTCATCCTGACGGGTCAAGAGGAACAAACAGCTGCAGCAACGTCAGCGTTGGACGACTCGGAATCGGGAGACGTTGATATTGCCGATACAGAAGAAGCGAACATGTCGTCCGAGGAGCTTGCAAGATCTCCCAGTATCATGTCGGATTACTCCAAACCCGATCCTCCTTGCAGCGTCCATCAGGACGAAGAACAAGTGCCACGTTGCATGAA
>Ga0307981_1003295_pt1 | contig 12188 bp, 10 predicted proteins | sample OrgLakmetagen987_FD_201849 | JGI IMG/M metagenome (GOLD analysis project Ga0307981, IMG submission 201849) | Saline water microbial communities from Organic Lake, Antarctica - #987 | ecosystem: Environmental > Aquatic > Non-marine Saline and Alkaline > Saline | place: Antarctica: Organic Lake... | reverse complement strand
CGAGTCGAGAAATCGGCGCGGAAAGCTCACAAAGGAGCGAAGTCGCCGCGTGTGAGAGTCGTTTCCATTGAAGGAAACTCCAGTGACTCAGACGATTCGTTCGATGAGGGCAAAGAGTCAACAGTGGACCCATCAAACTCGCCTCCGAGTTTGCAGGTTGATGCAGTGACTACACAATTATTCGGACTTCACCACAAGTTGGTCAATGTGTCACTGCGATTGGCTGAGATTCATTTGAGAAACTACTATTCTGCGAGCGCGATGCAGGCTCTCCGGAATGCCTCACGTCGTATTGCAGACTCGCTCTATCTTGTACGTTTACTTGGGAATGACAAAGATGGACGCCAAGAGGATTGGATACAGAGGTTACAGTTTCAGTACACGTGGTTGTGGGAATACTGTGGCCACTTTGCTCGCTCGTTTGCGGCTGATGAGCACTGGCGAGACCGAGGTCACGCCTCCGGTGACGATGTCTGCAGTACTTTGCGAGACGTCGAAGCAGCATTTGTCGAGAACAAGCATCTAAAAGCTGGTATCCCACGCCCATTTTATCGCTACACCAAGCCTGGCGCCGATCCGCTGTCCAGAAAGTCGAACGGTATGACGACGCTTGCTTCCCTCAGTCCCATTGTCGACTGCCAATCAAGCAATTCCGGTGAAATCAAGGTCTCTGAATCGCATGACGCAATGATATCAGCCGCGAAAGACTTGATTGACAAGCAGGGCCTCCTTCGAAGAGACGAAAGGAAGGTGCTGGTGGCGGCTTGTATCTCGTACAATCGAGCAATTGACGCACTTTGCGATTTGATGTCGCGTACAGGAGAAGGAGAGAACGCATTCGGCCCCAACGTTCTGGACTTGTTGCAAAAGCGTTTTGGAGACGCGTGTAATGAGACTGGTAAGGTCTTGCTGACTGAACTTCGCAACTTGCTCAGCTCCCCTAAAACGGATACTTCTGGGAACGGGTCATTGCAAGCAGCCGACCCGTTGCTTTCTTCGGCGGTGTTTTGGTTTCTCAAGGGACTTGAAGCCTTTCAAGCGTGTCGTGACTTGAGAAACATTGCGCTGCTCCGTTGCAATCTTTGTCAGTGCTACAAGCTACGTGCAAACAACATGTTTGCTCCTCCTCGGGGGGCCGAGAAAGTAGTGGCGGATGGACCGACACATGCGGAGGCCTGTCTCCAGCAGGCGGCCGACCATTTGCAAGCAGCTCACGTTGCTCTAGGGCAGCGCGAGGTCGATCCCATGACTTGGGACATGGTCAGCACGGAACTGGCGGCCACGTTCCTGGTACTTGGGGTACGACGTCGACAGTCTCTGATTGGTTCGGGTACCGTACCGATGTTGCTACAGGCTTTACGACTCTCACCGGGCAAGGAGCGTTCGATTGTTGAACCAATGGAGCAAGCTCTGGCCATTTACCAACAAGCTGGCAACTTGCACCAGGCTGCTGCGGCACACTATCAACTGGCTCTCTTTTACTCCAAGATTTGGACCTGTCAACGAGACGAAACCAAGACTCGTGAAAAGCTCTCGGCCGCCTTTGAGCACTACAATGCGGCACTCTTTTTCTTTTCTCGAAACGTTCAAGGAAACGAAGCAACCTTTTGCCTCTTGTGTTTAGACGTGTCGAGCCTTTACGCTGCTGTTGCCGGAGAGGAGTGTCTAGCAAAGGCTCTACTACGATGCCTCGACACTATAGACGCCTTTTCGGAACGAATCATTGCCACGGTTGCCCAAATGCAGCCGGTGGCGACCCGAACAGAGTGGTTTCAGAGAATGAGTACCTTGGCAGAGTCGGTGGAAGAGCGTGTCTTTAAGCTTCTCCGAAATCTGGTCAAGTTGGAAGAAGAGGAGAAGAACGCCGCTACAGCCATTTACAGCAGCAGCAAGTACAAGGATATCTATCGTCTTGGTCTCGGAATCAAGATGGCTGCCACGATTCAGACTGACGTGACTACCAATGATCCCGAGCTGGACGAGACTGTTTGTCGCCTTTTGAAGTTGCGCAAGGTGCTGCACGAAATACAGACTCAGTTGGAACCTGCAAAGGATACAAATATAATAGGATAGTAATAGTATGATTAGAGTGTTAATTCAAAGGCATTCTTGACGTAGAGGACTTCATGAATGAGCCAGCAGCCCTGTCGGGGTGGCCGTCGTTCCTGTTGGAGCGTCCACAAGAATCGTCGTTCCCCATTGTCGCTTTTGGCAGCCCTTGTCGTTTGAATGGCGTCCATGAGGACTGTTTGCATGGCACCACGATTGGGTGTACCAGCTATCATGGGACCGACAGAAATGATTCGCCAGTCGCTGCATCGGACCAAAAAGCCAAAGACTGGGTTGTTGGCGTATTCGTTGAAGCGTTCCAGAGAACCGCCAAGGGCGGCCCGGTTTCTATCGGAACTAAAGTTGAAACATACTTCGAGGCCACCTCCGTCTGCGCGTGCTATCAGTGTATTCATACAGGCTCTTACAACGTCTAACGCGTCAAGAGATGGATTGGGATTGGGGAGAAAGTCGTCGTATTCAATGATGGCTGATGCTGCTGATGATGCCAAGTGTTGTGTATTGATCTGGAAAAGTGGTTTCGACGTCGTCGTCAACGATCGCAAAGGTAACGGAAGCGGCTGGAAGGCAGCTGCACATTCCTGAACAGCCCTTGCCAGCCAACTGAATAGTATAACAGACCGCGAGAGTCTCATTATGGACAGTAGATGGTTCTCCTACTTTGGCCCGTCTTCTTGGCTTGCCAAACAATTGTGAAAATTGTCGAAGTTTGAAAATGTCGGATTAAAAAATGTGATCCTACTGACGTCAGGGTCGGCGTAGACCGGAGCTCGCAACCAGAACTCGCAAGATTGCACTTTAGCATACCGTACCGCCGGTAGTAGGGTAATGAGTAATTGCAAAATGCAGTCTCGTTTCTCGTTAGGATAGTCTAGTGTCTGTAGCTACTGTACTGTAGTAGTTACAGGTCCTTTCTTTTAGCCAAAGTGTCATCCCAGGCACCATACCATGATATGTGCACTGTAGCATCATCGCAACCGCTCAATATCCTCCACCGTGGTATGATTGGTATGATTATCCAACACCGTGGTGACGCGATAGACCTTGCATTGCCCATTACTGAACTCGGCCGCATCGGGCTGTCCAAACGGCCCCCGTTCCAACCCCCGCAAAAATCCCTTGTGCGTCACGACGGCCACGGTATTATCCGCATCTTGTCTCAACAATTCCAACAATTTGAGGGTTCGTTGTCGCAGTTGGGCTTCGTCTTCGACACTGCAATCTGAATTAAAGGAGGAATGTTGGTGCAAGGGAGCAGTAGGGTGGGATGCTACTGCGACGGGTGGTGGCGTGGAATCCTTTTCATCACCGTCATTATCGTCACTGTCGTCGTCTTTGTCTGCCAAAAAGGGCAACATGGTCTTCATGGTGTTGACAATGGAGTTTTGGCGCAACTTTAAAAAAGAAAAGCGATTGAATCGTTGGGCGGAGACGTGACTCGCCATGCGATTGTCGGCCGGTCGTCCCGTGAGCCGTTCGCGTAACTCTTCTCGTACGTGAACATTGGGGTGGTGGGGGAAGACAAGCTCGGCGGTCTGTAGCGTTCGTTGCAACGGACTCACCAAGACGCGGGTCGGTGGCGGTAGTGGCGGAAAAGGAGCAGGAGCAGGCTCATGTTTGTTTTTCTTATCGTTCTTAGCAGGTGTGGTCCACTGGTGAATGACATGTCGGACAGCTACAGCCTCTCGATTTCCCTTTTCAGATAAAGATGCATCAAAGAAGGACTGGTCCAGCAAGACTTGCTGTCGGGCAAGTTCGATGCGTCGCTTGGCCTCGACCGAGTCGGGTGCGATGCCGTCGGCTATGACTGCTTTGAGGGCCTTTTTCTGAGCTCTTTTTTCGTGAACATTGTGATGAGCTTCGCCGTGGCGTATAAGATACAAGGTGTAGGTTCGCTTGGTGACTTTGCTGGGCTGACTATCTTTCGCCATGGTCGCTCTTGCTCTTTGAGCAAAGAAGAATCCAAAGTGTCAGCGATGCCCCTGTGATGACACTTCACTGACAGTATGTCACGTATATTCCCCCTAAGTAACGCACCACAAAATGGCGCGAAAGGATCAGTATGCAAAATACAGTGTGTCATCTTTCGATTGATTATTGATTCGCTCACCCGCTCAACAATCGACCATGAGACGTTGAGCTCGTTCAGCATTTCGCGGTCGCTTGTATTGTAGTACCGTACTGTAAGAACACATCAACTCGATATCTGCTATCAACGGGAGAACTCCAAGGAAAATTCTATTCCTGTACAACAAACAGTACTAGAAAGGTGCTTCAAGAAGCGAACCAATCGATCATTCAATCATTCATTTCACTTGACGTCCAATTTCCTCGTTCGAGTATAGCAGCGCGTATCTTTTCGTTTCCCATAGACTATGTTGCGGTTACTACCTCGCCAGTTACGAAGCACAGCGGCAAATCCACGCACCGAAGTATCCTCGAGTCCTACTACCTTGCGGATCATCGCTAGATCCAGTACGAATGTTGGTAGTCGCCGTCTAGTCTCCTCCGAATCCCACGTGCCACCACCGGAACCAACCGCCGAGCAGTGCGCCGAGCACTTGGCCCAACTTGCCACCACCACGGCAGAAAGTACCTCCTGGACCACTCACTTGGCCTCGCACTTGACACTGGCCCAACGACAACAAGTTCAGCGCTCCTTCTTGTCGTCATCGGCGGCAGCGGCAGCGTCACTGTCCAAAGCAGCCGATGCCATTGTCCCGGAACCTTCGTTTCGCAACTTGCGCTTGATTGCCTTGACTACAGGGATCCCATTCGTAGGCTTTGGATTGATGGATAACGCTGTCTTAATTATTGCCGGCGACGCCATTGACACGAGCCTGGGCGTGTGGCTCGGCATTTCCACCATGTGTGCCGCAGCCATTGGCAATATCATTTCCGACGTGGCCGGTGTGGGCTTGGGGACGGTCATTGAAGACTGGTGCGCCTTGTACTTGAATTTACCACAACCCACAATTTCCCAAGCGCAGCGGCAGCTGCGGAGCGTCCGCTTTGCGAATCAGTTTGGTTGTGCCGTGGGTCTCGTAATTGGTTGCGTTTTGGGAATGTTCCCCCTATTCTTTATCGATTCCAACAAGATTCAAGCACGCAAGCGAGAAAAACATTTGGATGATATCTTTCAAGATGTCATGACGGAGGCCAAGACTTTGATTGGGGCCCAGCGAACTTGTCTCTTTCTCTTGGTCAACGACACGGCCGAAGAAGGGGGCAAGAAACCAAAAAAAGACAAGAAGCAATCGGCAGTCGTGCCGACACCAGACGGTAGGTACTTGTATGCCAAGTACGGAGCATCGGCTACCGATCCCACGTCGGACCGTCTCTTGCCCCTCGGTCGAGGTATTGTATCGCGTGCCGCACTGACGGCTCAGTCTTGGAACATTTCCGATGTGCAATCGGAACCCGACTTTGCCAGCGAAATGGTGGCGGGTGGGGAAGTCAAGGACCAGAATACTGTTCGTAACATGGTTTGTGTCCCTGTTTTGGATTCGCAAGGACGATCGATTGCCGTCATTCGAGCCGTCAACAAGGTGGGCAAGGGCCGTGGCGATACTGATGACGTTAATGGCGGCGGTGGTGCTAGTGGTAGTGGTAGCTTTACCAGTAACGATGTGCAGATTCTCAAGGCCTTGGCAAGTCACATTAGTGTTTCCTTGCAACGCATGTACGACGCGAACAGGGAAGAGGAGGAGCTGCGTCTCAAGGATACCATACGAATTCTCAAAGAATACGGTTTGGAGGGTATTGCCGCGGACGCATCGACCGTCAAGCGGCGACCATTGTTTCCGCAAGACTAAAATCAATAGTGCTGCGGTTGTGGTTGTGAATCAATGCAGTATTAAGTATTTTGTAAAGAATCTTGCTCGTTGGTTAGAAACCCAAGGAAGCAGCCATCTTGGTGAAATTCTCTTGACGCTTCTTTTGAATTTCCCGAATGTTTGCGTCCTTGTTCTTCTTGTGTACATCTTCAAAGCTCAGCGGGTTCTCGTCCAACTTGATCTTCCACGCCGTGCCTCCGTCAATATCCATGCGACTCTTCAACATGGTGGAAGCACCATCTTCATCCGTCACGGCCACAATGACTTGGCCTGCTTCCGCCACAATACCCTCGGGACTATCGTCAATCAAGTTGTACAGAATGGCACCCTTGCCGGCCGTGATCTTATTGGCAACGCAGTTGACAATAATGGCACCGTCGGCGTTGATTTCCGTGGCCTGCACCGACGAAAGAATGGAATTCTGAATCGAACCCGACTTGGCCTTGGTGGCAAACAGGTACGAATCTTCGTCCACCGTGACACCGTCCAAAGTCGAGTCAATCTGGTGACTCTCGACACCCAGGAACTGGCGCAAGAGATCCGCGTTCCCGTCCTTTTCCAGTAGCAAGAGACAGCACTTGGAATAGAGCTTGAGCTGTCCATAATCCCACCAGCAGGCGTCCTTTCCAACATCCACCGCACCAAAGAGACCAAGGTCGCCCATTTCGAACGCAGCCTTCATGACAGCCATGCGCGCATGATGCGCTTTCGCTTCCGCCTCGTCGGTACCCTTTTGTTTCATTAGGGACACGTAATCGTCGACCGACAGAGTCAAGGGCATCCAAAAGTGCGGATCCGTATCCAACTTGGCCGTCTTTGCCTTGAGTTCCGCATCGAATTCATCGCACAAGGCCGCCAACATGGCTGCCGAAACGGAGAAACTTCCCAAACTGGGTCCCACTTGTCGAATTTTACCCAACTTGGCCAGCATGCCCACGGCCGTCTCGTGCGACACCTTTTCCACTTGTGCTGCGTCCAAACGACCATCTGCAGCTTCAATACAAGCAATCACGCCGTACTTGTCCAAGCCCTGTTCCGACCACTCGGCAGCAGTTGGAGCCGTATCACCCAACAAGGTACACATGATATCAATGTGATGCGTGGGCTTGTATTGAAAGGCTGCCGACGGCAAGAATACCTGGTCTCCCCAAAAGACGGACAAGCGTCCCTTACGCGAGGCGGCGTATATGCCAGTCTGTTTGACGACGGCTTCCAAGACTGTCACGGACTGAAAGCTTGCGTCGGCCAATTTCAAAGCAAAAGGAAGTTTCTGCGTGTGTGTGGGGGGGACAATAAAAGAAAGAAAGTGAGTCTACGGCATTCAAATTGTATAGATATTGCTTAAAGTTAACAATTTTACGTACCACACCGGGCTTGTTGTTGTTCTCGGACGCTGGCAAGGGAGCCATGCGCGTTCCTTTGCCTGCCGTATGATAAAGAGCCGCCGACACCTTGCCAGATTGCAATTCCGCCTGCAAATCAACTCCAAACTTGGACATGCACAAAGCGTGTGCCTTTTGGAAGGCGTAGAGAGTACCCAGGCCGTTACCAGCGCCACTGCCGCCCCAGTCTTCTGCGACTGCCAATACCATGGGATAGTGTCCCGACGTCTTTGTTTGGGCGCAAATGCCCGTTCCCAAGCGATCCATCCAGTAAGCGGCTTGGTGGTCGTCCGTGGTACAGACAATGGTCACGTCGTAAATGTTTTCGGGCGTGTGCATAGCTTGCACAGCGGCTGTGAGAGCAGCGGTAGTTGTCGTCATGGTATGGTAGTGCTTGTGCTGCTGATAGTGCTTGTGCTGCTGGTTGGAAGACAGAATGACTTTTTCACAATGTTGTGGCATGAAGTATCGACAGATGCAAAGTGCGAAATGGACCGATCGAAAGTTTCAACGCACTGCCGCCGTAGACTATACTACTGTACTGTGCTATACGAAGGCGACGACGACACGATTTTACCAATCCAAACCCTCTTTCCAGTCAGTCGAGTCAATAAATTATTTAATGGGCCATTCACATTCACGAGGACTGCGATGCCAGACCGTCTACTTAATCCCGTTAGTGACCAAGATCTATGCCTTTCAGTCAGTAGTCTATCATAGTGATGAAGTGATGAATGATGATGAATGACGAGAATCGACCCGAGTTTCAGTGCAGTATTTACTGTACGACAGTAGGTCACAGGAAATCTTCATTTCAGCAGTCCGACCCGTCGTCCCTATTATCCTGTACTATGATCGTACCCGGGTATCTGTTTCGGTCCAAGGTTTCACCCAAGCCTACAGTATGAGTTGTACCTAGGCCCTTCCTTCAAATTCATTCACACGTCAATACAATCCATTGGAACCATGGTACTGTACTATTGCTGATCACGTGTGTACCAGGTACGGTACCATATTAGATGAGCGGCTTGCGAAATTCCAGACTGACATGTTTGTCTCACGGATTCGATAAATCAACTCGGGCGCGAGACCATGTTGTTGGATCCAAGATAGCGGAACGCAGTTGTGTTGAAGGAGATATATCGTCCATGTCCACCACTACGACGGCGTTGGCGGAGCTATCGGCGTCTTTCGAATCGAATCTCACTCAATGGGAGTGGTCTTTGGTCTTTGGGTTACGGATGCACCTTTTCAAGATGAAGAGACGCGCGCCTTTATCGTCAAGATTCACGGTAGGGTTAGAGCAAGCCTTGGCGTCGCCGTGGGAGTCCGTGGGTACACACTCCTCTACGTTGTGGCTGTGACTTGTCCTATATTAAAATGGAAAGTACCAAGTTAACCCCAACCCAAAGACTCCCACGGCGACCAGCGTTTGTGGGAACTGTAAACCACCACAGCTCACAATCATTGTTCGAGCGTCAAAAAAGGTAAGAACTGCTCTAGAGCAATCAGTGTAGTCTTGTGTTCTTGTAGACTATCGAGATCATGAGCGCAACAACTGCGAATATATGCACGGCTCTCGCGGTTGTTGGACACTTCTTGTTGTCTCTGGAGCGGCTCGTCGTGGGAAAAGGTTCGCGCGGATGGATTGTTCTTGATCCTTTTGCACTAACACATTCTTCTCTTCTTTGTACAGATTAACAATATCCAGCTTCTTTTCTATCATGCATCTGTCCACGGCAGCCATTCTTCTCCTTGGGGGACTCTCGCAGGTCTATTCCCATGGAACCGAGGTTCGGCATTGTCTCACCCCAGAAGGCAAACTCCGAATCTTTGTGGAACATTGGCACGGTGATGTTCTTCATGGTTACGGTTTCTCTTCGGGGGACGTTCGTAATGCGGGAACGATGACTATGAGTCAGAATCATCTTCCTGGATCACCGACTAGTACACTCTCCCCGGATGGTCAGGTCGCGAACCGGCAGCCTGGATCCCTCCCCGGTTGTATTGGCGCAGATGTCCTTGACAAGAGTTGTGGTTCTACCTCTCGCTGGAGCTACAACAACTGGGTTTGGTATGACTTCCCTACCACTTGCAACGCCGCCGTGGATTATACCTTCCTCTCTGGTAACACAAATGTTTTGAGAACCGGTTGTGGTGGTAACCTCTATCCACTTAGTATTAAGGCAACCTTTGCTGACACGGCACCCCCTTCTATCAAGATCGACGGGGATACCTGCCAAGGTCACACTGTTGCTGCTCAAACGTACGATCCCTGCGCTGACAAGGGCATGGCCACATGGGTAACTTTGGTACAAGACGACTGCGACTCCAGCCCTTCTCTGGTATCGTCGACCCATAACAGTGGTGACGAGTTTGCTCTCGGGGACACGTCTGTCACCGTTCAGTATGAGGACAACCAGAACCAGGTTGCCATCTGCAGCTTCACAGTCACGATGACAACAGGCGATAGCATGTGCGCGGCTTTACCCAGTGCTGGACCCAGCTCCTCCCCAAGTGTCTGGCCGAGTGCGACGTCCTCTGTCTCGCCAAGTGCGTTGCCGAGTAGCGTAGTGAGCACCTTACCCAGTGCTGGCCCTTCCCCTGTCCCAAGCGCCTCGCCCAGTGCTGGACCCAGCGCCTCCCCAAGTGTCTGGCCGAGTGTGACGCCCTCTGTCCTGCCAAGTGTGTTGCCGAGTAGCGTACCGAGCACCTTACCCAGTGCTGGCCCTTCCGCTGTCCCAAGCGCCTCGCCAAGTGCTGAACCCAGCGCCTCTTCAAGTGTCTGGCCGAGTGTGACGCCCTCTGTCTCGCCAAGTGCGTTTCCAAGCAGTGTACCCAGCGTCTCCCCAAGTGCCTCCCCCAGTGTGAAACCCTCTGTCTCGCCAGGTGCGTTTCCGAGTAGCGTACCGAGCACCTTACCCAGTGGTGGACCTTCTGATGCCCCGAGTACTGGACCGTCCGCATCCCCGAGTGCTTCGCCAAGTGCTGGACCCAGCGCCTCTCCAAGTTTCTCGCCGAGTGCGACGCCCTCTATCTCGCCTAGTGAAAGACCGTCGGCGTCCCCGAGTGCTTCTCCTAGCGCTTCCCAATCCCCGAGTGCTGGGCCGTCAGCTTTCCCCAGCGCGTATCCTAGCGATGGTCCCAGTGTGTCACCTAGTGCCTCTCCGAGTGCCACCCTGGTTGATCGTGTGAACCTCGGCACAGCTGTCGAATTCGCCATCTTGTCGAAATCGGGCGTAACAACCACGCCTGGTTCTGTTGTGACGGGCAACATGGGAACGAGCCCCATTGCCGTGACTGCGATCACAGGCTTTGGGCTGGCTCTGGACTCCTCGGGCATGTACTCGACAACCTCGGGATCCTCGGAGGTGAATGACGGTAGAGTGTACGGCGCCTCCCATGCAGTCCCCATCCCTGGCGACCTGACCATCGCGGCCGGTGACATGGGGACCGCGTTCACGGATGCTGCCGGTCGTGTCAACCCTTCCTATGTGGAGCTCGGCGCTGGTGACATCAATGGTCTAACGCTCGAGCCTGCTCTATTCAAGTGGAGTACCAATGTCGGATTCACAGACAAAGTGACCTTCGACGGCAATGCGGATAGTGTCTGGATTCTGCAGATCGCAGGAAACCTCTACGTGGGATCCGGCGCGGAAGTCTTCCTAGCAGGGGGAGCCAGGGCGGAGAACATCTTCTGGCAGGTATCTGGGTTAGTTGATGTTGGTACCACTGCCCATCTCGAGGGTATCTTTCTCGTCAAGACGATGATGGCCTTCAAGACCGGAAGCAGCCTGCATGGGGCCGCGCTGGCACAGACAGCTGTAACGCTCCAGTCTACCAAGATTGTCAAGAGATCTACTTTTACTGATACACCAGAGACCCCCAACGGCCGGGTCCGTTACCTACGTTAGTAAAGATGGAGGGATTCCTCTTTGCTCTATGTGTCCAAGACAAAAAAACAAACGAAAACAAAAACAAAAAATAGTGATAGCCGATCCTCCATCAAGCGTGAAGATAGTCAATTCGCACAGCCCAAGACACTCGCTTGATAAAGTAACCAGTGTTGCATCGGAAACTCTTCTTTCTGTATCTTTAGTATTGAATAGCTCGACGGTACGTTCGTGTCTAGTGTACTTGCAGGAGAGCGTCCAGTCGTTGGCGTCCTGTACGGTATGGTAGATAGGCTAGCATCTAGATATCGCCTTGCCTCGCAGCCAGCAAGGTCACCGTAACCTGCTTCCGGTCTTGGGCAAGCAACAAGCGTTTTTCCGCAGCAGTACTGTTACAATAGCTACTCTGTCGTCAACTGCAGTATAACTCTAGTATGCATCATGTCTACACTCCTACTCCTTAACTAGACCAGCTGTGCACTGTCGGTATGAAGTTTATGCTCTGTCGGCATGAAGTTTAGAGCGAATAGTTTAGAGTCTAGAGGTATGCGTCGTCGGTTGTTGACTAAGACCCCGATTTACTCTTCCCTGTTGAAACGACAATCTCCGTGCACAAACCGACCGTGTCTATGAGAAAACAGCGATGGTCGAACAGTTACCTTGCGTAGTTTTATCACGTAGTAAACTAGATTTTATCAAGATTACGAGCATCGTCCACTTCGCTCGTAAACGATCATACTTCACTTTCTCTCCGTTTCGTATTCGTGGTTCACAGCTCACTGATAAGGTTCGGGATGTATATTTTATCCAACATTCCCGCCAAGAGACGAAAGACGAAAACGCCATACTTGTACACAAAAATGATCACAGCGCCATGATGAGTGCAGCAAATGCAAGCGGCTCTCAGGGCGTGATTGATCTCGCTGATGACACTACTGACGAGGAGGACCGTGAATCTTCCAAGCCTGCAAGCCGTGCTCCAAAGCGTCAGCGACCCAATGAAGGAG
>Ga0307981_1003293_pt1 | contig 12190 bp, 6 predicted proteins | sample OrgLakmetagen987_FD_201849 | JGI IMG/M metagenome (GOLD analysis project Ga0307981, IMG submission 201849) | Saline water microbial communities from Organic Lake, Antarctica - #987 | ecosystem: Environmental > Aquatic > Non-marine Saline and Alkaline > Saline | place: Antarctica: Organic Lake... | reverse complement strand
GTCCAGGCCATTCACTCGGAAATCGACCAAAAGTATCCCAATCGCGTCCTCATGGACGTGGGATTGGTCGTTTGTCGACACGGTGACTGCTATAAAGTTAGTCACGGGGTTTGCGTGGCTGGTGATGGGGGCTCGCACCACGATTGTGCGTTCCGACTGGTAGTCTTTCGCCCCTTTGTGGAGGAGGTTTGTATCGGACGCATCCTAAAGAGTACGGCCGATGGTATTCAAGTGTCCTTGGGATTCTTTGAAGATATCTTTATTCCGACATATTGGATGCTACGACCTAGTGAGTACGAAGAAAGGACGGGTCTTTGGGTCTGGACGCCGCAATACGATGATGACGACGACGACAATGAGGGTGGTGACGAGGAAGAACAAGGTGATGCTGGTGGTGCCGCCCAAGAAAACAATGACGAAAAGACGTCTTCTGTCGCCGTCAAGATGGAGGACACTGCGTCTACGGCCGCTGATGACATTGCAACGAATGGCGACGATAACAATAACGATGACGCAATTGTAGTGGAAGACGAGGGTCGATACGAAATGGAGATTGGTTCCGAGATCCGATTCAAGGTCAAGTCCCTCAACTTTACGCAAGTGACAAACACGGCCAAGGGTATGCAGGCTACCACAACAACCACGGCACAACTCAATGCGTTTCCGGGTACCAAGCTGTCTCGTGGTGGGGAAGACGATGCGGTTGAAGGTGGTGGTCCAGTGCGTCGACGGTCGTCGTCAGTGGGCTTGGATGAAACGTCAAAGCTGCCGGCCAGTATGCACATTGTAGCGTCCATTTGCGAAGACGGCTTGGGATGTACCAGCTGGTGGGCTTCGCCAGATGAAGAGGAAGGCGAACAAGAAGCGGTGGAGAATGGAGATGCAGCGCACAAGAGTGCCATCAAGGAAGACACCATTTCAAATGGACAGTGACGCGAAATGCCATACTTCGCTCGCGAGTGCTGGCATTGATCGCTACGTAACTTTTCAGTTCGCTTGCAAAAGCTCTATCCGTCATGATCCGTGCTATGCTGGTAAAACATCAACCCGATCGTCACCTGGCGGAGCGTTGCTGGTCCCAATAGATTAACACACTATCCTTACTTAAAGACCCAGACTACTGATAAGCGAATCATCTACCCTTGAAAGAGATACGACAGACATGAGTAGTACTTCCCATAGTTATAACCCGTTGTGTGTATGCTCTAGCTAGCGCTTGCAGGCTTCGTCAAGGCATTCCTCCAGGTTGAGCTTTTCGCATTCGTGCCTGATTATATCCATTCCTTCCCTTCCATTTAGCTCCTCCAACTTTTTCGGCAGCGATCGGTCCGAGTCCAAATTTTCCACAGACGCGAGTGACCTCCCAGCTTCTGAGAACGTTGCAGTGTCTACAGCCTTCCCCGTCGATTCCCTGAGCTTCGTTCGTTGCTGGATGAGTACCTCTAGGAACGACTCGCAGTCTTGTTCAAGACCTTCCACAAGGATTATGCCGGGCTTTCCCGTTCGAATATATCCCCCAAGATGAAGCTTGGCGGCCTTTTTCGTAATAAATTGAATCTTGTCAGGATCCTTGATGTGGTGCGTGTAGATAACCTGCCGGCAAATCTCAATGCTTCCGCCCGTTGTGTCTGTCTTCTTTTCCTCTGTCACCGGGAAGCGTTTGGCTTGCAAGTAAACCCAATCCGACTCCACCCATTTGTCGGCAGTTGCCAGAACTGGCAGAAGGGCTTCGTCGTCGGCACGACCGTTTGCCTCCCAGCGGCAAAGCTCGACCAAACCTGGGATTGCATCGAGGGCGCACTTTCTGACATCTGGGCTGCAGGTCGTACCTTCGGTAAGCATTGCGTCTACTAGTATCGCCCCCAAAGACGGATATCCGTCCGGGATTGTCAAAATAAGATTGACGGACACTGCCTCATTCTTCTGCTCGACTTCCAGGCGAAGCAAACGAACTATCTTGGTAGCCTCGACCGTAATCTCGTCGCAACCATACGAAGAGGACACGAACGCAAGCTCCACGTCCAAACGATCTTTGTCTTCGTTCGCACCACCCCTCCATTCGTTCGCGGCTCCATCAAAGTGATGCTGCGGATCTCTCGCCGGCTCTGGTGGAATTGATGCGACCAAGGTTGGCTCCGGTGGAGCCGATGGGAAATCGGTTTTCTTCAAGATTCGAACCGGAGCCCCCGCTGGTAGCTTGCTGCCAATCCAATCCTTTAGTTCAGGCTTGTTTTGTGATTTGGAAGTCGCCTCTCGCGCCTGACTTCTGGTCTGCTCCAGTGAATTATACCTGGCTTTCTCTCGAGCGAGCTTCTTCTGTGTCTGCTCAAGCTCTCCTCTTAACCTTGCGTTCTTCTTTCCTCCGCCACCAGAGCCAGCATCGTCGCGACGATCCAACTGATTCCTCAGTTTGAGGATTTCTCCGTCACTTTCTTTTTTTAGAATTTTTATCGTCACCAGCTCGTCCTTGGACTGTTGGGTTTGCTGTAATTCCTTCTCGAGTGCAGCAACCTTCTTGATAGCCGCCTCTTTTTCGTCGGCGGTCTGGCTCCATAGGTTCTCGAAGCGTCCCTTATCCCTCAAGGCTTTGGTCACTAAAAGCTCAGAATTGACTCGAAGTTGCTGCTCGGTAGCGTGCGCTTCCTTAACATCCGCTAATGCACGCTGCATCTCGTCAAACTTTGTCTTTTGATAGGCAGCTTGATCCTGCACTGACATTTCACTCTGTTGGATCCGATAGCAGGCAGTCTTGAGGTTTTCAGTAGCCATCAAGGCATCGTCGCGCTCTCGTTGCATATTGGCCATTTCTTTGCGAGATGATTCCACCAAACGTCGCAGGTGCTGATACTCAGCTTGATCCTGCACAGACACTTCACTCTGTTGTGTTCGATAGTAGACATTCTTGAGGTTTTCAATAGCCTGCAAGGCATCGTCGCGCTCTCGTTGGATATTCACCGTTTCGTTGCGACACGTTTCCACCAAACGTTGTAAGCGGGCTACTTGTTTCGATTTCTGCTCAAGGTTTTCGCTAGTGGGTGTGGCGGATGTAAAATTACTCTTGGTATCTTGTCCAGGCGCTAGCGGTAGTAGTCCACTGACATCATGTTTCAGGCGAATTTTGCATTCGTTCGTGTGACCCACGTGACTGTGACTGGTCTCAAAGATAGATTTGCTTTCGTCGACGAAAGCGCGAAGGTTGCCGCAAGTCTCCTTGAGGTCCACCAGTACGGTCGTCCCTGGGCCTCTGGACGTGTATTGACTCAGATGTTGCCCGATTATTCCCAAGGTCGATTCACCTCCATTCTCGCGGAGAAAGTCGCCGATAAGATACCTCCAGTGGTTCTTCTTCTTCTTGTTGTCGTTGTTGTCGAGTTTGGGACCGAGTGTGCCACGTTCCAGGTCTTTATAAAACTTTTCTAGTTCGCCACTGCTCTCTTCGGGGTGAAAGTTCCTGTTCGTGGCACTTTCCTTGAGTAGCAGCATTTCTTTCTCGTGTTCACCCAACAGTTCTTTCGACTTCAAGTTTTGCGTTCGCTGACGCTGGAGCTCGTCCTTGACTGCAGGTACTGTAAGACGTATCGTGAAGTCAATCTCGATGTTCTTCATTGTAATGATCTGGAACACGTCGGTATATCTGCTGATAAAAGTTTTCAAGTTGCCATGCTTCGTCTTGAGCTCTGTTAGCACTGATTTCTCTGTTCGGTCTTCAACCGGTGGCAATTCCCTCAAGTATATACCCACAAGTCTTAACGTTGATGTAGTATCATGGTCGGTGAGGAAATCGATGATAGAGCTTTTGGCCGCATCATCTAGAGTCTTGGTCGCCTGCCTGTTCGTTAAACGTTCCTTGAAAGGCTTCATTTCTTTCTCGTGCTTACCCAACAGTTCTTTCGACTTCAAGTTTTGCGTTCGCTGACGTTGGAGCTGGTCCTTGACTGCAGTTACCGTAAGACGTATCGTGAAGTCAATGTCGATGTTCTGTATTGCAATGATCTTGAACACGTCGGAATACCTGCTGACAAAGGTCCACACGTTCCCATGCTTTGTTTTGAGCTCTGATAGCACTGATTTCTCTGTATGGTCTTCGACTGGTGGCAGTATCTTCAAGTGTATACCCACAAGTCTTAACGTCGATTCAGTATTGTTGTCAATGAGAAACTCGATGATGAAGCCCTTGGCAGCATCGTCCAGAGTCTTGGTCTCCTCTGGAGTGCCTTGCTTAGAACGCTCTATCGTAGTCGAACCGAGCTATTACTTGTCTACCGGCACTTTGAGACGTATCATGAAGTCAGAATAGTTCTTGATTGGAATCATCTGAAACACGTCGGCATACCTTTCAATGAAGGCTTTCAAGTTGCCATTCTTTGTCTTGAGCTCTGCCAGCACTGATTTCTCTGTCCGGTCTTCGACTGGTGGCAAAAGCTTCAAGTGAGTACCCACTGCTGTTAATGTCGACTCAGTATTGTTGTCAATGAGAAAATCGATGATTAAGCCCTCGGCCGTATCCTCCAGAGTCTCGGACGACCCCGGGACGCCTTGCGTAGAACGCTCCATCGTGGTCGAACCGAGCTCGTACTTGTCAACTGGTACTTTGAGACGTATCATAAAGTCAGAATAGCCGGTGACCTTGATTGGAATGATCTGAAACACGTCGGCATATCTTTCAATGAAGGTTTTTAAGTTGCCGTGCTTTGTCTTGATCTCTCCCAGAACTGATTTCTTTGTACGGTCTTCAAGCGGAGGAAGCAGTATCAGGTGTTTACCCACTGCTGTTAACGTCGACTTGGCGTTATGGTTGGTGAGAAACATGATGATTAAGCCCTTGGCCGAAATGTCCAGAGTCTTGGTCGACTCGGGGATACCTAGATAGCGCTGCATCGCGGTCGAATCAAGCTCGTCCTTGCCGGCTGGTGCTTTGAGACGTATCGTGAAATCATGCTCGGAATCATTACTCGTAGATGCAAAGACCTGGAACACGGCGAAATACCGGCTAATGAAGGCTTTCAAGTTCCCATACTTTTTCTTGATCTCTGTCAGCACTGATTTTTCTTTGTTGTCTTGAACCGGTGGCGAATGCGCCAAGTGCATACCCACGAGTCTTAACGTCGATTCGCTATCATGATCGATGAGGAAACCGATGATTAAGCTCTTGACTGCATCGTCCAGAGTTTCGGACGACCCCGGGACGCCTTGCTTAGGACGCTCCGTCATGGTCGAACACCCTAACAAGCAAAAGGCGAAAGATATGTGTCAAGATTACGGTCTTCAAGACGCATGTCCAGGTATCGGTGACGGACCGAAGACAGATGATGTGCGTGACGGGAACAAAATTTCACGCAATGTCAAAGTACTCTTCTACCTATAGTATCCGATTTCAATAAGTAAAATTAGGCCCAGGGTTTTACTCTTCTCAAAGCCTTTCTTTTTCCGTTTCTTCAACTTGAAGAGATTTGAGATTTGCCACAATGAATGGCTCTGCGCAAGGTCCACCGTCTCGTCCTCCATTCAAGCCCAACGACGACCCAAGGAATCATGGTTAACAGCACCGACAAAAAAAGGAAAGAACCCAATTCCAAGCGACGCAAGAGAAGCAATAGCAAAGATGCTAAGACGGAAGATGCCGCATTGAAAACGGCACTATCTCCCAAAGAACAATTCCAAGCGTCGGCCCGTGACGAATCGTCCGACGATGAAGATGCTGACTTGATGGCCGCGGCTGCCGCTTGGGCCGCTAGAGACTCGTCTACTGAAGAAAAGGCGGTCGCAAAGCCGGCTCCCTCCGCATTTGCAGATGCTCCCAAGTCGCTCCATATTACACAGCTTCCATTTGACGCGACCGATTTTGACATTCGCGGCCACTTTGTCACGCAAGGTGTCGTTATCACGTCCCTGCGCATGGTGTACGACTCGGGCTTGGGCGGACGCAAGCAGTTTCGTGGTGTGGCGTTTATTGATGTACTGGATGAAGACTCTTTTCAAGCTGCTTTGAAACTGAACAAGAGCACTCTGCTCAAACGAAGAATCAACGTTCGGCCGACGCGATCCAAGACGGAGCTTGCGAATATCGTGGAGCGAACCAAAGAGCTTGTAACCGACAAGATTCGGAAGCAAAAGGAGTTGAAAAAACTGGCAGAGTCGACCGACGAGGTCACGGATACGCATGTCAAGAAAATGGCCAGTAGTGACGCCAAAAAGCCAAAGAAAGACAAGGCACCGCGCAAGGAGAAGGCAGACAGCAAAAGCCCAGCAGTAAAGAAAGCTTCGAAAAAGGACGACAGCAAGCCTAAGCCTGTAGTAGCAGCCAAAGAAGATGGGAAGAGTGCGACCACGGAGAAATCTACCGACGGCAAGTCAAAGGGAAAAGCGGTGGGCAAGGCTTCACCCGCCAAGAAAAGCTCGGATGTCAAGCTTACCAAAAAAGAGAGGAATAAACGAGCAGCCATTATCATGGCTAGAAGACAGCGATAGGCAGTAACGATGTATATATCTGTAAGCGCAACTACGTAAACTAGTACCGTAGGGATGCAGCAACAAGTCCTCTCCCTGTATTCTTTATGACATTATGGTGGGTGCAAACCAAAAGCGGGTCGCCTTGTCAAAGGCCGACGAAACAACCGTGTCCGACGTTGGGCTGCTAAATATATCACGAACAGGACTTGTGTGTCCCTTGAGACGCTCCACAATGGTACTACTCGCAATGTCCCAAACACAAATGGAGCCATCCTCTTGCGTGTTACCGTACAAATAGTGACCACTGGTACTCCACGCCACTTTGGGTTGGGAGTATCCGTCGTTGACATGTCCGTAGAGATTGCGAACAATCTTGCCCGCCGTGACATCAATAATAATGTTGCGTGAATTGTCTGTAGCGGCCGCCAAGAACTTGTCGTGCCAGGGCTTCAAGTGCATAACGGCAAAGGAAACGTGTTCGGTAAAGCCCGCCGTTCCCACGCCTCCGTTGAGGTTGATCTTGGTCTGCTTAAAGTTGTCGTCTGTGCAGAGAATAGGGTAAAGGCAGAGTGGATACTGTTAGACTATTCGGTGTCGTTCCAACGGCGGTGGCAATGAAGCATCTTCGAGTAGTCGACAACACCCAACGCTACCAGTCGTTGGATAAGATTCGATGCAAATACGTACTCATATCAAAAAGGGACAGATGCGGGAAACCGCGCGCATAACACACCAACTTGTCTTGGACAAAGCAGAGAGATTCGACTGCACCCTGCAAGTGGAAACTCTCCAGCTTGCTCAAGGTGACTTGTTCGAAATCCATGCCGGTCCGTTCCGCCCTAAAGACTTGAACGGTCCCGTCGGCTCCTGCCGTGGCCAAGATTGGTTTTCGGTCCGACCAGGCCACGCCTCGCACAAACTTGCGGTGCTTCATGGAATCATCCAACGTTTCCCCGCTCGCTTGAATGCCGGCGCCCGTGACTGTTTTGTAGTTCAAAATGTGCAAGGATCCGTCCATGCAACCCGCGGCAGCCACGCCACGAAGCAGTGGAGAAAAGGCGACACAAATGACGGGCGCTGCACACTGCAAGCGACAGGCTACTTGCGCGACCGCTACCGGCGTTGTGTTTGTGTCAAATGCAGCACCCCATTGTGAGAGACGGACGGTAGCATCGGCCCCTCCCGTGGCCAGGACGGTATCGTCGGGAGACAGCGCACAGCAGAGCGGATTTGCCATTTCGTGGAGTTTTTCCAGTGTGACTTGGTTTTGATTCGGGTATATTCCGTTTCCGGCTCGTACAAAAGCATCACTTTCTGAATTCGCGTTGTCGACATCCATACCATCGTCTGTATAAGCCGAGTTTCCCAAGGCGAGCTTGGAGAAGGTCGGTACAGCGGCTTGTTCGCGGTAGATTTCGACTTCGGCTTTCAAGGTTTCATTCTCGACGGCCAAGAGCTTGACGCGATCCGTTAGTTTCTTGACGCGTTCCTGAAGTACTGCATTCTCCAGTCGAGCTGTAACAAACACCGGTTTGGATTGGTTTGGATTAGAGCAGTAGAAGAGTCAAAGGGTGTGTGAGGTGTGAGCCAACAAAAGATAGATCGAAAATGGGGCGTCGGGACTTTTTTGTTTTTTAAAGCTGTTGTAAGTCGTTTCGAATCTTCCAAGTCACACCGAATGGCATGAGAATCATAAGCTCATCATTTACGGTCTACGTACCCCCTGTGAGCTGATCCGCGGCTCCAATATCGCTCAGCAAGTCCATGGTGAGAAAGGTTATACTGTAATTGTGATTTACTTGTAACTGTCTCTAAACGTTGTCTTACACTACGTTGTCGATAGTGTAGAAAGCTTATTACTTGTTGATAACTCGATGCGATTGATTGCGATACTGTAGATGAATTATATTTCTTTAGCGTCGTACCGTAAACTAAGAGCTCCGATGGATGTCTCCGCACTTGCGAACGAAAGCAATCGATCTCTGACTGTTACGTTGTATGAGTAAATAACTGAACCTTGTGAGCCGTCAGATGGTGAATACCACACGGATATTCGACAATTATTGTGTATTGTGTTACCGGTCGCCGTCCGTCCGCCGCTCTCTTCAGAAACGGAGCTTTCTGCTTCCGGGTTCTCTTAGTTTTCCAGCCACGAAAACGATTCCATTTCTTCATTTTCAAAGAACAAAACCACTGCCAAGCACCATGGCGGCTGTGGCTTCGAACAATGGTTCCACCACCCTCCGCTTTGAGGACGGTGCGGTTCAGTTCCGACAACGCATTTCAGTCAGTCTCCTTTCGCATCGTCCACTGTTGATTCGCAACATTCGCGCCGACGATATCGACGCTCCTGGACTCCGTCAGTACGAAGCGTCGTATTTGCGTCTCATTGATCGCATGACCAACGGTAGTCGCATTGAAATCAACAATACTGGAACACAGTTGCGCTTTCATCCCGGTGTATTGATTGGAGGAGAGATCCAACACGATTGTCCAGTAGCAGATGAATCCATGGCAGACCAAGACGACGATAGCAACAAGACCTTGTCGAGATCTGTTGGATGGTTCCTCGAAGGCATTCTGCCGCTGGCTCCCTTTGGCAAGGAAGCACTTTCGGTCACCTTTAGTGGCATTACCGACGGTACTTGTGATGTCGACCCTTCTGTCGATTACTTGAAAGCTACCGTATTGCCGCTTATGCAACAGTTTGCCATTGGCATTCCAGACCCAAACGATTTTTTGACACAAACATCGCCTCTCATTAAAGTGTTGACGCGAGGCGCCGCTCCGAGTGGAGGTGGTCGCGTGCAATTCCATTGTCCGACTGTCAAGGAACTTACGCCTGTCGACTATACCGATCCCGGCATGTTCAAGCGCGTTCGCGGGAATTCCATTTCTTGCAAAATCGTGTCGTCGTCGCTGGCGGCGCGGGTGGCCTTTTCCGCAAAGGGACTGCTGCATCGCTTGTTGCCCGACGTGTGGATCCATACCGATGTGCACTCCATGAAAAAACACGGTTGTGGACCCAGTCCGGGCTTGACTCTAATCCTGTCCGCGGAATCAACAACCGGCGTCGTCATGGCGGCAGAGTGTTGTTTGGACTATCGGTCTGCGAGTCGGCGTGAATTGCCAGAAGACATGGGAAAACGAGGAGCTTCCATGTTGTTGGAAGAGATTCGGAGAGGTGGATGTGTCGATACGGGAATGCAGTCGTTGACGCTCTTATGGATGTGCTTGACGCCCGAAGATATCAGCCGGATACGCGTCGGGACTCTTTCGCAGTATACCATCGAGTCCATGCGTCTCTTTAAGGATGCCTTGGGCGTTGAGTTTCGAGTCAAGCCAGATCAAAGTAGCAAAACGGTGCTATTGAGTTGCCTCGGTACCGGCTACCGAAACATGGCCAAGGCTAGCACCTAATTTTAGCGGGTCGTATTATTAGTCAAGAGTTTTACTTCCTCTGTATAATCGACTACTATAGTCTAGCAGCTAGAGCAGAGCTACAGTAGTTGTCCCGTCCGTCTGATTGAGTTAACAATGTTGTATTCTACGTATTGCTCCTAAAAATATATACATATTTATATGGATACGCTCTTGGTCCAAGAGCTAATGACTGGGTCTGCTCTCCCTACCCTACCGGTAGCTGCGATATACTGTAGTTTGCTCGCTGCTGAAGATAGATTCATTCCTACTCCAACTTTTGCATTTCTTGAGCGCTCACCTTGAGTTTGTCGGCTCGAGAAATGAGTCGTGCTGCCATTTGCTCAAGTCGCGTACTGTTTGCCACCAACACTTGGCCTTGTCGTCGAACCTCGTAGAGTTCTCGCAACCGAGCTTCGTTTTCTTCCTCCGAAACAGCGTCTGCAGCCGTATCATTGGCAGAAAGTCCCTTTTGCGCCAAGACTTCGCGTTCCTTTTCTCGCAGCGCGTTGCGAACGCGCTCCGACTGCCGCTCCAACAATCGAGTCGCCTGTTTGGTTTCGTGTCGGGTCTTGCGAGACGATTGTTCGACTGTTACAAACTTGTACAGGATGGTATCCAGTTGCTGTTTCCTGTCAACAATGCGTTGTTGCGCTGCTTCCAAGCTTCTGCGTATGTCTTCCTCCTCCTTAATGGCCGCCGTTAAGTTACTCTTTGCTTGCAACCGCGCCAAGACGCAACTTTGGTACTCTCGTTGCGATTGCGCTTCGGCCGCTTGTCGTTCGACAAATAGCAGTTCTTGCTTGCACAATTCTTGAATCTCCGTTTCAAGCTTTCTCTTCAAGTTGAGGTGATCCCAGACGCTCAATTCGGAAGAGACGGTCTTGTTGAAATCTTGCAGGACAGTGGCGGCGTCTACCGACGTGAGACCGGAACCTGCCGTGTGCAAGATCATTTGCAAGCGCCGTTCCTCCAGCGCTTGCCACTGCGCTTGCAAGGCGACTGCTTGCTCGACTTGCTCGTCCGCTTGCGCTTCCAAGACTTGGGACTTTTCCGTGAGTTCGAGGCCGTCCACGTAGCGACCCGCGCGTTGGGCAGCCTTGATGGCGGACTGAAAGGCGCGCGAGAAATCCAAGTCGCGCTGGGGATCCTTTGGTTTTCGACGACCACCGGGTGGTGGTTGCGCACCGACAGCTGTTGCGTTTACCTTGGCGCTGTTCATGTTCATGTTGATGCTGTGAGTGGCATTGACGATCATGGTAATGTCATTGGCGTCATTGGCGCTGTCATGATTGTCATCGTCCAACTCCAAGAGTGGTTGCTTTTTCAAATCTTGCGCGGCCGCTTGGATACTGGCCAAGGTCGTGGCCGTGGTGCGTCGTATAAAGGGAATGGCGATACTTTCAAACATTGCGGCGGCCGGAGCGGCCGCTTGCTTGCCCCACTGTGCCGCAATCGCCGTGACATGCTGTGAAAACTGGTCGGCTCTCAAGCTGCGATCGTAGCGCTTGCGCTGTTTGGCATCCGACAGCACCCTCCAAGCAGCGGCGATCTCGTTAAAGTCGAGTGGTACAGTATTGTTGTTTCTTCGGGACGAAGATGATGATGATAACAAGGCATCTGGATGCGACTGCTTCGCCATGGCCACGTAACGTTTCTTGAGCGCGGTACGATCGTCAGTGGGCGAGGCGCCGAGAATTTCGTAGAGGGTGCGGTCCGTCTTTATCGCTTCCAGAGCCTTGGTGACAGTGTCATCGATATCGAGTTCTGCGGCGGATGGAAGCGGTTGTTCTTGCGACAGGGGAGATTCTGGAATGGAACCGGACGCTGACTTTGTGACGGTTTGCTGTATATGTATATACCGGTACAGCAGTGGATGCTGCTGTGGATGCTGCTGTGGATGCTGCTGTGGCGCCATTGGCAGAAAGGCGATTGTCTCTGCCACGAGCGGCAAGAGGCATGCGAAACTGCACAGAAAGAACCGTAAACAGCGAGCGTGGAACCTCATCTTGTCGGCGATCCTGTAGTGCTAGTGAGCGAGTCTTGACAGTCTTTGACAGTGTCCCTTGACATTGCCTTGGCACCTTGAAGATAAGTGAGAATGAAACTGGATCTAGTTTCTTCCTTTTTCCATGATAGTCTGCCATTCTGCCATTTTCTCAACGCCATGTACATATATGTACAGTATTTCCCGCCATTTCTTTTCGCGGGCTTTTTTTGACCGGTGCGACACGACGTCAATGTCGTCAGTCGGCGTCGACATCGTCTCTTTCTCATCTGGTGGTCACTTAACTTGTCACCTCTCATCAACATCAACAAC
>Ga0307981_1003292_pt1 | contig 12199 bp, 17 predicted proteins | sample OrgLakmetagen987_FD_201849 | JGI IMG/M metagenome (GOLD analysis project Ga0307981, IMG submission 201849) | Saline water microbial communities from Organic Lake, Antarctica - #987 | ecosystem: Environmental > Aquatic > Non-marine Saline and Alkaline > Saline | place: Antarctica: Organic Lake... | reverse complement strand
AGGAGTATCCTAATTAACTTTAGTTTGGCTTGTCCGTTTTTTCCTCAGCAACGTCGTCCATCTTCTCCTGTCTCATATTGTCGTATAGCCCTTCTTGTAACCACAGTTCCTCGTCTGTTCGTTTGATATTGGTACGCCCCGTTCTACCTCCGAGTTCTTCCGCGGTTTGGGGTCGACGATTCTTGACGCGGCTCTCCATACTCTTCCACATGGGCTGTAGATCCTCTTCGCTTTCAATTGTCAACGGGTCTGAAGTTTGGAACTTCTTTTCCAGCTTTTGTAGCTGCTTCTTTCTCCACTCCTTACCGGCATAGGCTGACGATGCGTCGGATGCAAAGGCTCGAACGTTTCCGCGACAAGTCATCGCATGAACCAGCGAATGCCTGATAACAACACTCGTTCGATTCATTCTAATTTGATACAACCGTTTATCGGGTCTAGTCGAAACGTGAGGAAGGACTGAGCAGCTTATGACAGAGGGAGCTTCTCCGGTAATGTCGAAGTAGATGCGTCTTTCGCGGTCCTCCATCGCATCTCGCGCCTCCCGCCCTCCTCCATCCTCCATCGTCATCTTGTGATTGTGACTGACTCAGCATCAGGGATCGGGTTACGATAGAAACACAAACGCGATCATGTCCCTAGGTAGTACAAGTACTTACTCGAGAGGCTAGTGCCGTACCGTACCGTACTGTAATATGAGAGTCATGCGAATTCACATCATAATGTTTAGAATAGATGTGATAGTAATATATAGATATAATACCCTTTGCTGAAGTAAGCCTTCATCGGGCTCCTGCCTGCTGCCTGTTCCTTTCAAAATCGCTCGCTCCCTGATTTCTCTGCCTCGCTGGCACTCGCTCTCTGGTGCACCTTATTTCTTGCTCCCACGATTCTTGTGCTGGACCTGAGCACGGATCATGTCCTGTGAGAGCGCTTGGTAGACCTCCAACCAAGCCTTTCTGACATTATCCGTAAAGTCTGCCTTCAATGTGCTCTCGAGTGTGTGCACCAAGCACTCTCCCATGATGGGGAACATTTCTGGCTTGACACCATAACGCACGTGCTTCATTCCGAGCTCGAGCATAATCTCGGTAAGCAACTCGATATCAGGACCCAGCATGTTCAAAGCAGTGTCGAGCATCTGCACGAGGTAAGCGGCGTGCATGATGAAGCGCTTGCTGTTGAGAAGCTCGGGCGAGCTGGGATCAATATCAATAGGAAATCCAAAGAGAACCTTGGCCTGAGGACACTTTTCGAAGAGACTACGCAAGAGATTCAAGAGTGAGTATGAGTTATTTGCGCACGGTGTCAATGTTGGGTCCTGTCAGCCATTTGTCCAGCACAAGCAAGAAGAAGGACTCACCGTTGAAAGAGAATAACTCCAGCAACTTCCTCGTAGTTCTTAATGCGTCTGAGCTGCTCCCAACTCTCGATAACATGAGAAATGACATTGTAGCTGAGTTCCTGGACCATGGTCGTTCTTGTTGGAGCTGTAGTTGCTTTCAGAGAGGACGAGAAAGTGAAATTATGTGGTTTGTATGAGGAGGCTGAAGCCACGAAGAAGGGAAAAGTCATCCACCTGGTCATAATGGGCAAACCAAACATTTATTGGAATAAGTAAATTGGCTTTTGCAAAGAGTCATCTTGAAGAAGCAGGATCGAAGAATGGTCCAAAATACTTTTGTTGTTCTTTGAAAAGAAGGCGAGGCTCGCTCTTTTTAATATTCTATATGTAAGGTTTTAGACTGTTCAGCTCTGGACTCTGGATCTGGACACACTGTACATATGCCAGCAGGAGCTGGATCTGGAGCGTCATTGTCATGTCATTCACTCCTGATGAGATTCTGACACACTACTGCGCTGTGTATCATACTGGTACTGATCGATTTACAATATGTACTGAAATTGATATTACTTTAATCTTAAATCGTACAGTAATAATGGCAACCTTTTCCGATGACTAATGACCGATGACCGATGAGCAATGGCCCAATCCGATCCATTCCAATTCCAATGACCCGGGCCCCGGGCCGGCCATTGGCTTGGCGGCAGGCGGGCGGGAAGACTAGACTAGACTAGACCCAGAATTACTGTAGTACCGTGCAGAATAAGGAGGGAGGAGGAAGGAGAATTAGCCAATCAAAACGCCGTGCGCCGTGGAGCACAGCCATCTAGTCTACCGCTAGATAGAGATTAGATAGATAGATATCTAGATAGCTTGAGAGGCTGGCAAGAGTTCCTACTGTTGATTATCTGGTATCCCCTGTTGCTTGCTAAGTATCGCTACGGTACAGGTACACACCAGGTGGTAGTCTACCGGGACCGTACTGTGCGTACTGTATGTGCCAGGGACCGGCCAAAGCACGAGTCAGTCAATCGTACGTAGATATATAGTGTACGTACGTCGTACATCGGCGCAGATGATGATGACAGATGTTAGATTCAGATGTCACAACATCTCACATCATAATGCACGACAATGTCTATGATGTAATATAGTATACGACCTACTGTGGAATGTACAGTACTGTACTGTAGTACAGAACGAACAACGAACAACCTCGAGAGATTTCATTATGACTCTTTCACTATCCATAATACTCCGTAAACCGTAAAACATTGCAGCAATCTTACTGCTACGCACGCTGTACGTACTTCCAAGCCCGTCCAAGATTCTAAGGCTGTTCTTAGTTCTTCGATTTCGTTCTGGGTGCGAGGATGCGGTACAGCAGTACTTTCGAAACAGGAACAAGCACAATCAGCCATCAGACAATCAGTGAGCGAGTTTTAAGCTAATGATCCACCATTTCATGTTCACACCCCCTGTGCTTTGCTCAACCATGGCGACCATAGATGTCTTCCGAAGCTCCGAGCGCTCCCCATGTTTTATCAAACTGGCCAGAAAAGGGCACTATCTTGAAATCAAAGCGATTCTTCTGGGAAACTCCCTCCAGGCGGACATTTGGTTGAGTTCGGTTGCTTCCAATGGAGAAATTGCTCTGCATACCATCTTGAAGTATCAACCACCCGCTGAGGTTGTACAGCTTCTCATCTCAAAGCTTATAAAGTGCACAAAGAACCAAGTCCCGGAAGAGGTTAAGGATATGAATGGAAAGCCCTTCACGTCGCTGTTGCCTTTGGGTGTGATGCTTCCGTAATCCGTCTATTGCTCGACGGCGTCGGTGTCGTAATGCCTGCAGTTACGAAAGACTCCGACGGTCGGCTTCCCCTTCACTTGGCTTGTATTAATGCTGGCCTCGTTGGCTTGTCTCGACGAAAGAGCCGAGAACGAAACATGAAAGAAGTCGACAATGTGCTTGTCGTAGTATATCTGTTGCTTTCAGCCTATCCCAAGGCTTCGGAAATTCGAGACTGGTACGGCTACACCCCTTTTTACTTGGCGCGGAGAAACCAAGCTGACCAAAGAATCACTAATGCTCTTAGTGGGTGTTCAGAACAGCGCTCGGCAAGTGCGCAATGTCAGATTGCGCCAACAACATCATGGGAAGATGTACCGACGGAGATTAGTGGCTTCTCTGGACATGAAGATGACGACCTCTCCTCGATTGGGCAGGATGAGAAACCTCGTCATCGCAAGAGACGCTTGCGTGCCGAACGACGGCGCCAGTGTCATCTTGTTCCAGAGACCATCGCTATCGGGCTGTCAAAGTGAGATATTGTCTCGCCTCTTTTTATCGAAATATTTTAGAAATGATGTTACACCTTTGAATTAAATGTCTGCTTGCTTGAAATTTATTCTGTACGGATAGACGTAGCTTTGATAATGGGAGATGTCTCTACTAGCTAGTCTAGTAGCAATTGATATGATTAGAGCAAGACCTTTCGTTTTCTCCTAATACTAGTCGTACGGTATGTCTGTGCTAGACGACCGGGCAGCGGACAGGTCGGTCGCATTTTGCCCGCGTAATCGAGCGACATTGTGAAGTGGAAGTGTCGTAATTCATCGTAGCTCGTAGTTTAGTCAGTCGTGCGAAAAGATGAGAGTCCGTCGTGTGAATAGTGAGTATAGCGTGAAGGCTCGACCATTGACGCTTACTTTTGATCATGGTGTTCTTCAGCATCTTTCGACAGAGGAAACGCCGTATCCGATGCGTCCAGCTGGCGAGACAGGGAAGATACAGCGAAATGAAAGCCGTTCTACTCAAAGACTACGACGTTGATACGGAACAACAATGGCTACACTCTGCTGCGAAAGAAGAAACTCCTTTGCATACGATCTTGAGATACCAACCATCGGCTGATGTTGTACGCGTTTTAATCTCAAAGCTTATCATAGCGACGAGCAATGATGTTCCCGAAGAGGTCGAGGATGCCAATGGAAAGACTGCCCTCCATATCGCTGCTGCCAATGGCTGCGATGTTTCCGTAGTTCGCCTTTTGCTCTGTGGTGTTAGTGATATAATGCCTGTCTTCTCCAGAGACGCTGAAGGTCAACTCCCGCTCCACGCTGCTTGCGATCCTGTCACTCGCAACAGGAACCAGAGGCAAGTCGACAACATGGCCAACGTGGTCTTCGTGTTGCTATTAGCCAATCCCATGGCTTCGGTGATCCGAGACTGTCGAGGTGAACACCCTTGGACTTGGCACGAAAAAATCAAGCAGATAGTCGAATCATTGACGCTCTGACTGATTTTGCTTCGAAAAGCGTGGCTTTTATGAAGGCAAAAGACACGCAGACATTTGAGACACTGTCCTCCTCGGAAGAGATACCGAAAGAAATAAGCGGCTCTTGGAGCCCTCAGAGTGACGATATATCCTCGACTGGAATGGGCGGGATGTCATGCTGTGATGGTGGCCTGGAAGATCCGCGTGAACAACGAAAAGATGGCTGCGTTCCTAGGTCAATCGATGTCGAGTCTGCTGCCGTGAGCTCTGTCGATAGAGAGAGCGTTCTTGAAGAGTGCTGGTTCTTTCCTTCTTTTAAAGTGGACAAGCGCTGGTTCACTTGAAAGCCTTTTCAAGCATTCTCATTGCGAATCCATATAAACTCGTGCATAATAGCAATTTGTGTTGAACAAGTGTTGGTTAGTTAGAGTAGCGAAATACCACGCTGCTAGACAGCTGGTAGACCAGGCCTACCGGTAGCTATGAATACGAGTAGACTAGTCTACTCTAGTAGACCCATACCCTACTACATAAAACATAGACCCTAGACCCTAGAGAGGCTAGTCGGCATGAGGAATTCAGATTTACCCCTTTCCACTTTGGCGTCAAAGTTATCGGTTCGCGGCCCCGCCGCCGATCGTTCGATTTTTTTTCAGCCTGGGCACCGCACAACGACAACCCTCTTGCATCGTTCAGACGATCCCATCTTTCTTCTTGCGGAACACCACAACAATAAGCAACAGTAGACTGACTAGTCTGTCCTTGTGGAGGTTGGAAAGCAACTCCTTGGTCTTGCCCACAACAACGGACGACAGGTAAAGTTTCATTTTCGTTTCCGTCCGTCCGTTTCAATGGTTTTCTCGACATTTTCTGGAAACGGCACAATTGAAAATGTTGACAATGGTCTTTGTTGCTCTGGCTTTGTTGTTAATTTTGGCATGCAAGATGTCAGCGGAGGATGTAACAATGAAGCTAATCAACTCACACACAAACACACACACGCGTTGACCTTCTTTCCTTTTCTGAACCGATAGATTGTCGATTGATTGATTCATTCACCCCATGTCCGTCGTCGGAAACAATCGCGTCGGTATCCCCATTGTGTTGCTGCACGATGCCGAAGGTGCCGTTATTGAGATCGAGACCAAGAAGGGAGAACTCATTAGAGGAATGATCTTTGAGGCAGAAGATCAAATGAACATTTATCTCAAGAACGTGGTCATACTGGGTCCAGATGGAGTCAAGCGAAAGACGAAGCAATTGTACCTACGTGGATCGGAAATCGTATTCATTGTGTTGCCGGACATGCTCAAGCATGCTCCAATGTTCAAACGGTAAGTTGTTGTTTTGTGTAGTTATATGTAAGACTGGAGATGAATCGTTTCGCTGCTCTGTATAACTAGGACGCCGCCTCTTGGGACTTGAGGTGAGTGCCGTGTGTCATGTTTTACCCTCGCAGATTGTGAGTTCCCCCGATGACGAACGCTAACATTTCTTGTTCGGGTCTTGATTCGACACTATTCACAGAATCAAGCATTGGCGAAAATACGGAGGAGCCCCACCAGAAGGTGTCGGGCAAGCTGTTGGCCAGGCTGCTGCTATTCTTCGTAAAGCTACGGAACGACGAAGGGGAGGATTTGGTGGTCGCGGGGGAGCTGGCGGCTTTGATAGAGGAAGTGGCGGTCCTGGCGGTGGTGGAAGCTTTGGCCGTGGTGGTCCGCCAGGAGGAGGCTTTAGTGGTGGCCGTGGTGGTCCGCCAGGAGGAGGCTTTGGTGGCGGGCGTGGTGGTCCACCAGGAGGAGGCTTTGGTGGCCGCGGTGGAGGTGGCGTTGGATACGGACGAGGGGCACCGGGTCCTCCGAATCCAAGGTTTGGTGGTCCTGGTCAGTACGGTCCAGGCTAACAGTGTCCCTTGTTACAACATAACACATACGGTAAGAATATAGGAGCGTTAATGTGTGCTCAGTCGATTATCGATTGAGCTACGTTGACGTTTAAGATAAATTTATAATCAAGCAAGCAAGCATGAACGTGAATCAATTGCAGCGTGGTAGGTCGACGTTGTAAAGTGGGTGTTGGGTAGTGGGTGACATCGTCATGGTGGTCATGGGCACTGGCTGGAAGTTGGGCTTCTCACTGATTTTCATGTGGCTTGCGCGGGTCTTGTTGCAGCAGATCGGTGAGAATAACGTCAAAGTCAGGTTGCGCTAAATGGGGTTGAGGCGGCAACAATGTATGCCGTGCGTCGAGAAAGGCTGACAATACACCATACTCCGAACCTCTCTCGATTAAGGGCATTGGGAATATCTTGTTGTCATCATGAGCCGATCGACGTGCTACACACTGCGTATATGACTTGAGCTCCTTTTCAAATGCTGCCATGTCAGGGAGCTCGGCTCGAGCTTTGTGAAGTTCGTTCGCGCAAGCCAATTGAACAGATGCGCCCCAGACTACACCACATGCCTGCAAGTCCAACAGTTCTTGTTGACATTCGGGGACCTTATTTTTCAGGCATCGTTGATAGGCCTCTCCCAGCGGTTTGCAATAAACTACATTGGGATCTCCTTGAATGGCTGCTTGTGATTCCAGTTCGACAGCCTGCCTGTGCTCTGCTGCATCTAGTCTGTTTACAATTTCTTTCTCTTTTTGTAACATGGCTTTGATTTCTGCCGGAGAAGCAGGCGTAGCACTTGATTTGGAGGAGATTGAACCCATGGTTGTAGATCTGGCTTCTCTTATTTCTGAGTAAACTACGCCACAATCTCTACTGTCGACTTACTGATGTTGTTTTTGGGTCTTGAGTGTCTATGCAACTCATTCGCTTCTCTGCGAGCCAGTACTAAGAGGTACATAAGTAGGAGAGAGATGCAAGATGAACGAAGCTCCTCTATCTATCCTCTGTATATCTGTTCCTGGCTGTCCGTGCCCATCACAGCATTGATATTTTTTGCGCGATTTGTGGCTTCAAGTTGCGTGGCGCGCGCGGCATCTGCCTCACTACTTGTTCTGGTTCGCGATCTGTTCGCAGAACAAATACCAAATACGCGGGAGGAACCATCAAGCCAAGTGCGCTTGTCGCCCTTTCATCATTCTCTCTATCGTACCTTTGTACCAAGGTCTTGCGGAATGAATAGAATGGGAAGTGCTTGTTCCATGCAAAGGCAACCAGAATCGTCCTATCGTGGGCGTCACAGTCGATCATCTGCAGAGGTAAGTCGACCACGACGTTTCTCCTAATAGAAACACGCGCGTCTCAAGATACCTTTAAGCAAATAAGTCCTGCTTATACTTAACTGCCTTTTATCCTACTTTATAGGACCCAATGGCGAGTGGTGATGAATCTCGTTACAATGGCACCAGGTTGAGGCATTCGGTCGTCGGCGCAGTAAGTTAATCCCCGTTTCTGCTCCTACTGCAAACGTTTTTAATGCTTTTCCGTTTCATCGCAACCCCAAAACCTGAGTTGACCTCGTATGTGCACTCTCTCTTTGCAGATTCCAGACATGTCGATTGCCCGTCTTTACCCCACCGAAGACAACTACACCAATGAAGGCGACGGCAAGCGCTCTCCCAAGAACCTGGCGGAGCTCAGCACGGACGCCCTTTGTCGATCTCTCACGTTTCTCAATGGGGACCTACCGCGTGGGTTGCCGCAAGATGTGGTGGACGATGTCGTACAATCTTTGCTTCGTCACTCAGCTCTGAATGCCACTACACTTCGAGTGTTTCGCAACTGCGAACTGGGTACACTCTCGCTAGCGGGATGCCGTGGCGTCACGGATGAATGGCTCCAACCCTTGAGCACACGAAGTATCACTTCGTCTCCCGAAGTCTGCCCGTTGACGCACGAAGAGGATGGAGCACAAAGCATGGATCTAGACGAAGATCGAAAGCCCAGTAAAGTATTTTATGGAACTTTCGAGTCGCACAAGTTTGAAGGGAGCTCCTCTTCCTGTTCCACCGCATCGTTTGTGTCGGCTACATCCACTCCCTACAGTGCAGCTGCTGGAACAACGTTTATCCCGGAAGCAGCCAAAGTCGCATCACAGGTCGCCGATACGCCCATGGAGGTTACGACTGTCTCAGATTCCAAAAGGAGCCATAGTCTATCCATTGCGTTTAATCATACTGTCACTGCGAATCTCACGCTCTTGGATCTTCGTGGCTCCCAGTGTCTTACGGACCGTGGCCTCATGCATTTGGCAGATTTGGGTCGATTGGAAGTAGCCAAACTCGACAATTGTCACGCTCTGATCGGTCGTGGTCTTCTGGCCTTGTCGGCGTCGCACCGATTGCACACGTTGTCGCTTGCCAACTGTCGTCGATTGACTGATGAGGCCGTCATTAACATTTCGCATATCCTTTCGTTGGAGGCTTTGTCGCTTGGCGGCTGTCGCTGCCTCACGGATCGTTCTCTAGCTGCGCTTGCTGATTTGTATTCGCTTCAAAGGTTAGATCTTAGTCAGTGTGACTTGATCTCGGATGCTGGATTGGAACAGCTTGTGAACTTGGAAAGCTTGGAGGAGCTCAGTTTGGGATGGTGTCGCCAGATCACCGACCAAGGTGTTGACATTTTGACATCACAGCCGGGACGCTCGACGATCTTGCGTATCTTGCGATTAGCACGGTGCCTCATATCTGATCCTGGCGTGGAGTGCCTCAGTCGCTTGACGGCCCTTGAAGAGTTGGACTTGAATGGCTGCTCCAATATTGGAAGCACGGCTCTGGGAAAGACGTTGGAATCGTTGACACTGCTGACGACCTTGGATGTATCGTATTGCCCCGGGATACTGTAAGTTTACGACCTTTCAACCTTGTGTGCAGTCCATTGAATCCCTACTAACGCTTTCCTTCGTGAATTACCCATGCAGGCGATCGAGCTGGCAAGGAAAGATCAAAGGCCTCAAGTCGTTGGAGCTGTGCTACTCGAGCGTGAGGGACTCGCATATAACCAAATTGACCTTCCTTCCCGCACTAGAGGAGCTCAACTTGGATTCGTGTCCGATTGGGGATGATTCGATTGCTCATCTTGCGGAGAATTTGGTTGTTCCCAACTTGAACTCGCTGGACTTGGCCGATACCGATCTTACCGACCACGGAATGGTGCATATGGCCAAGTTTACCAAGTTGAAGCGACTGTCTCTCTTTTACTGCAACATTAGCAACAGAGGCTTAAGGCATGTTGCCAAGCTGACGTGTTTGGAGGTGTTGAACTTGGACAGTCGTGATATATCCGATGAAGGCTTGTCGCATCTTCGAAACTTGCACAATCTGAAATCGCTGGACATCTTCTCTGGAAGAATCACCGACTTGGGTTGTGGGCATATCGCCAAGATCAAGTCACTCGAAACCCTCGAGTTGTGTGGAGGTGGCGTTGGTGATCATGGATGCACCTTGTTGGCGACGCTAGACAGGTTGACGAGCCTAAATTTGTCTCAAAACGAGCGCCTATCGAATCGCGGGGCCGCTGCACTCGCAGCCTTGTCCAATCTCAAAACTCTAAACCTGAGCAATACCCGAGTAAATTCAGCTGCCCTTCGATTTTTCAGTGGGCTCCTCAAACTACAGTCCCTTGCGCTATACGGGTGTAGTGGTATTGAGGATGGCGGTGTCCTAAACACTCTTCAGAATGCGCTGCCTAGTCTGAAGTGCGTCAGATTGAATACTACTTCCCACGAGGACGGTATGGTCCTTTCGCCCTCTGTTGACGAAGACGATGGGGATTATTTAGATGACGACGAAGGGTGGGCTGGGGACACTGTCGGAGGTCTTGACGAGAATATGGAAGAAGACGACGAGATCTTTTCGGACTACGATTGATTGGTCTTGCATTGACCATTTGCATACTATTTTACACCACTATACCTATTTCAATATAAATATATATATATATATATCAACGCGCACGGAACAACCCATCGGTTTCTCTAGACTGTTTAGTGTATGAATGCCATGTTGTCTTCGTCGGTCTCGGCAAAGCCCAAGGCTTCAAACATCTTCTTACTCGCGGTGGAGCGGGGCATGACGAGGAGACTTCCTGATCGTCCCATTTTTTTCGAGTGTTGTTTGACGGCATCAAACAGCGTCTCACTGACTGCTTTGCCCGCCGATGGCCTCACAGCAACGTCCGTCAATGTTCCAGTATCTTCCGAGTACGTTGCGACACCAACAACCTGCAATCCATGTTTCACAATGAACTGTTTCTTTTTTCCACCCGTGTCTTGTGCCCTCGCTTTTTCGACCGAAAGACTGCTGTCAGCGCTGAGCTTTTCCGTTTCGGTGCTCGACAGGTAGAGGGCCTTCAATGCTTCCGCTTGTTCCCGAACGTGACCTTCCAGCTCGTCGGAAAAGGCCACTGATACCTCCACGTCCAGAATGAATTCGTCGTTTGGCATGAGGTAACTCCACCCATCCTTGAGACTGCCACCCGATCGCAACGCGGCGTGTTGGTCTGGAGAAAAGTGTGGTGTCTGGTTGTGCCCCATAATCAAGAAGCGCCCTTTGCCAAAGTACTCTAGTTCGGTCATGCCCGTATTGAAATGCGCAAAAGCTGATCGGTGCGGAATCCCTTCATTTTCCACAGCGTGTCCAAAGCCCGCGACAATTCGCTTGAGCACCAAGCTCATAAAGTCACCGTGTCCCAGCAAGAGTGCCGTCCTTCGACGACGTTGCCGCGGAGCATGCTTGTCGTGCTCGTCTTCCCTTTCTTCACCCGGCACGGCCACGCCGGCATCAAAGACGCCATCCATGGCGTCGCCGTTCTGCAGCTGCTGATCAAGGTGCTCGCAGAGCCAGAGATAAAACTTGCTGGCGCGAATTTCCGACTCGGCCCGAGTTTCGGCGCCCTTGCCGTTGCAGTACCAGCCCTTGTTGGGATCGGGAAAGCCCTCAAAGCGTACCACATTTGCCGCTGGTAGACTGGCGGTATTCTCCTGTAAAAACTCGGTAATTTGCGCCGGATTCATGCCTTCTTCCGGTTTGTCGTGCGTGTGACAGCCTTCCGATTCAAAGTAAAAGCCGTGCACCATGACGGTCGTCGCGTTCGCGTTCGCACTATCACTAGCGTTTGCGTTCGCCTCCTCGCGCGCCTTGTGCAGACCGTCTAGGGTTGGCTTGATGGTGGCCATGGTTCGTCGCATGGGACTGCATATGACTTGAACGGGCTGCGATGCTTGGTTGGCTAGATGCGGCACCAAGTACTTGGCCAAACTATCCGCTTGCTGCTGCCCCGTGGCCGAGAGACCAGGATCGGAGGAACGGTGCGTGTCCACGTACGAGTTCCAGCCGTCCTCGTCGAACTCGGGTGTTCCACCTCGGTAGATGTATCGGGCGTTGCGATAGACTTCGTTGTTGCGCGATTCGGCGTGACGAATCAAGCGGAGCGAAATGCTGGGACGCACGTTGCCTTCCGAGACGGTCGTCTTGCGGCGATCCTTGTTGTCATCTGTGTTGTTGTTGTTGTTGTTATTGTTATTGGTAGTAGACATGGTGAAACGGTAAAGGGGGGAGATAAGGTGCGACTCTGCGGGTACGTCAATCCAGGTCGAGGAGTACTAATTGCTGTTGCTGTTAT
>Ga0307981_1003291_pt1 | contig 12201 bp, 8 predicted proteins | sample OrgLakmetagen987_FD_201849 | JGI IMG/M metagenome (GOLD analysis project Ga0307981, IMG submission 201849) | Saline water microbial communities from Organic Lake, Antarctica - #987 | ecosystem: Environmental > Aquatic > Non-marine Saline and Alkaline > Saline | place: Antarctica: Organic Lake... | reverse complement strand
TCCATCTCTACAAAGTGTACCGCAGGAGTTGAATTCATCCCGACTACAGTACCAAAGCCGACCGGACCGGCATAAAGCACCGACTGTTTATGTTGTGGCCGTCTTGTCTCGCATCGCAGTGTCTAGCCATTAGGCTACTGTAGGTATTATAGTACTACAATAGGTACGATATATGAATGTTAAATGCGACATTTTTCGTTCTCTCTTGTTTTGAGAATATGATGTTGACGTTTCTTGTTTCTTGCAAATTGCAAACGACGCGACGATGGACGATAATAATGGCCATTAGTACTGCGGTAGTAATGCTGCAGTTGCTCTACTTGCTGCAGTAGTAGAACCATGAGCCGCTGGGACGCGCTCAAGTCTTCTATTGCTCCCGAGCACCAGCAGGCTCCCCAGAGAGCTGCTCTGAAAAGTCAAAGTATTGCTGTAGCACTAGCAACATGCTGCAATAAGAACGATAATGATGATATTGATAATGAGGCAAAGGATGCAATGCAACAACGCTTCGCGCGATACGACGCGCTCCGCGATAAATGCGGCTGTAATAGTGGCAACACATCCCGAACTGATCCGGTCCAGATCGAGTCACTGGCCCGCATGGTAACTGCTTGTGTCGGTACCCTACCGCCAGCGGAACAAGTGGCTCGCGAGGTGGTGCACGATATATTCCTATTGTTCTTGCTGCACGACAGCAGTGATTTATCGGTGGTGCCTATCGCAACACCTCGTCAACACCAACAGCAGCATCAGCAACATGTCAAGGTGCAGCTGGCCGTCGTGGGTGCGCTCCACAGCTTGCTAAAGGACAGCAAGCATGCGTCTGCCATCATGGCGCCATTAGTGAACGATGTCACGGCGGACGGAGCCGAAGATCAAGTGGCGAATCCCATTCGGCGTGGCATGTTTCAAGCTCTGCAACAGCAGTTACTACAATGGACGACAACGTCCGATGCATCCAATAGCAGTCTGGACACTCGTCTCACCGAGCAGACCTGCGAGTGTCTCGCCAAGGCACTCAAGGAAGCCAAACGGATTGATGGTACCAAGCATCATGCGGGTATAGCCGAAACGGACGTTGATGCGACTGTTCTGCGCCAATTCTTGTCGCATACCCTGATAATGACAGGCGTAGTGGCTTCCACTGCTACTACTGGTACGCTTGCTACTACTACTCCGCAGCCAGCTGCTGCTACAAATAGCAGGTTGCAAAGACTCGCTTTGGAGCTCTTGCTCTCTCTTTTGCAACGGCATCCCGAATCGGCGTCCACACTGGCAACGTTGCTGTTATTGACCAATGATACTACTACTACAGTACCCGCGGCGCTGGTTGGGTATCGCAATTGCGTGTGCTCGCGTCGTTGCGGGTACCATTCTGGCACTCTGCCATTGCTGCAACTAGTCCACAATGGTAGCACGGATCCTCGGGAAAGCATCTTGGCAATAGAATGCACGGCGGGGCTTGTGCACGGGTTGCCCTTGACGTTGTGGTTGCGAGACGATCGTCGGGTTTTGCAGTCTCCGTCCACCTTTCGGCAGCAAGTCTCGCAATCTCTCGTGACTGTCATTGGCATTACGCGTTGTTCTCTAGTCCGAGCAGATGACCGCGTCATGGAAGCTCTGTTGCACCTTGCAAGAGTCATTCTACTAGAGATACCCTACAGCAATGATAACAAGGAGGATATCCAAAAGTCAGCGTTGGACTTGGTGGAGCTGATTGCCATAGTGCTGTTTGTGGACTCGGCGCGTTCGGTGAAAGTACGAGACAGCCTAAATGAGTTGCTGGTGGAATGCATGGGCGGCCGTGTGACACCACAGGGACACCTGACGACCATGGTGGCTCCAGTGAAAAGTTGGCTTGATAGTTTCAGGGGGAAAACTTTTATCAAGGAAATGTTGACGGCAGCGAGACAGGAAGAAAGCTTGGTGGTAAACAACCCAACCAAGGTACTCCGAGCCTTGCTTCGAACCTCTCCGCAGGCAATGTTGGGAGACGAAGCAAGTTGGAATAATTTTCGGCAGTGCATTCAAACACAAGTCAAGAGTCCTATTCCAGGGAAGCAAATAGCTGGCTTGGAGCTCGTCGAGGCCATGCTACGTGGTCGAAAGGACTTTGGAGCAGATTCATCCTGGCATGTTGACTCATCGGCTCTTGTGTCCTATGTGGCGCCAATCCTACAAACGGCCATTATCAGGGGTAACTCATCCTGTAAATGCGTGACAGTGGCCTCTTATGGTTCACTTCTTGGGTGCGACTGGTCTGCTCTCTCGGGGGATGAGGGGGGATGTCTTGCTCACGTGTGCTCGATACTCCTGCTTTGCGACAAAGCGAGCAAAAGCAGTGCCAAGGTTCGCAGCGAGGCATGCAAGGCTGTGGGCGATATTTGCGCTCATTACTTACCTACCAATTTCTTGCCGCTACAAAGTAAGAGCGAAGCAAGGCTCTTTTGTGATCGCGTTGGCCAGGTCGTCACGGAAATGCAGGCTGATACAGCTGCTTCCGTTCGGAGTATGGCTTTGTTTGCTGCTGGAAATCTGGTACAGTCACTGCGGGCTGACTCAATTCCTATCATGCTTGACATGGCGACGCTCTCTCGGCTGGTACTCAAAGTACGAGGCTGTATGGACGATCCCGATGATAAAGTGACGGCTAACGCAATTCGATCCGTTGCGCACGCCACGTGCCTCATGCTTCGTGGGGACTATCACTTGGCTCTTAAAGGCACAGGTGTTGAACCTGAAGTGTTTCTGAGTGACGTATTAAATGCTCTTGCGGAGAGAGTTCGTCTGTCTCTTTTGCTTGCTCGTGGCGGTGAATCTCAAAAAAGTTGGAAGCAACGATCGGCAGTAAAGAAGCACGGTTGGGGAGCTGCCAACTCCCTAGCGACACTGTTCTCGGACCTTGGCGTAGTCTCCGAAGACATGGTAAAGGTGTACCAGAAAGTGGTGGCGACTTTGGTCGAATGTGTAGAGGCTTTGTCTATTGTTCACGAAAAGGTGGCGATATCTTGCATGGCCGCATTGTGTTCCCTTAAGCCGCGGTCGTTTTCTCGAATTTCCGGACGACAGGGTCTGGTTGGCCGCACCGTTATTGCGTGCCTTGTTCATTATGTAGACCGCGAATCGCGAGACACCAACAAAAAGGTTGCCCGAGAGCTGGATCTCTTGCTGTTGCATTTACTGCAGAGCTCCTCCATTGCCGATGCCAGTCTAGTGCTCGAATCAGAACGCATCAGTGCATGTCACCTGGACTTCCTTTATCAGTGGATGGCAGAGAAAGAGTGCTCGACGCACGTCTTTGATTGTTTTGCGATAGCCATGCTGAAGCCAGGTGTGAACGTTGATGTGCAACTGGAACAAGGCTTTGCCAGTCGGTCAGTGTGTCAGGGACAAATGGACAACTTAGGAGAAGAGTTATAAGAAAAGAAGCCAACTCTTTGTTCATTACGCGTCGTTAGTAGACTACAGTAGTTATATAGACTAGATCACAATCACAGTGTTTCCCTCTCGTTAATTATCATCCTGCATGACCCACGGCGGGCACCCCACTGCAGGAAGGTTTTCCTGCGGCGCGGCACAGCTCGCCGTTTTTTCATCCCACGTATTCATGACACAGTACCACTCTCCATCTGTAGTACGATCAATGACGTTACTTTTGGCATCCATAATGCGCAAAATAGCCCGCCACTTGCCACACGACGCATTGCTGCACCGCACCCACTCGTAGGGATCCTTGCTGCTCGTGGCAGCCGCACGTTTTTTTCCTCGCGTCATGGCTGGCTGACGAGCCTCGTAGGCTTCGTTGCACTGCAAGCGGCGGACCCAAACACGCAAATGCTTGCGGGTACGAGCATCCGCCGCCGACTCGGGGGTGTGAGGCGTTTCGTATTCTTCTTCTGGGGCCGAACAGCGCGACCGTTCCGCGTCATTCTTGTTCATGCTGCAGTACCACTTGGATGGCAGTTTCTTCTCGTCCACAAGTCCGCGAAGACGGCGCCATTTCTTGCACTTGTCGCATTCCACCCAAGTGGCGTTGCTGGATCCAGTGGTCTGTCCAAAAATGGAGCCGCCGTCGCGATCGAAATCGTCTTCGGGGCCATCCAGGCCCATGATTTCCGAATTCGCATTCTTGGTGTCGGCACCTGCCGAGTCGTCAACGGTGGACGCGCGATCGTCCTTTTCGCGGCGTTTTTTCTTGTTTCTCGTCTTGGTGCCAATGTTTGAACGACCGTCTGGCTCCTCCTCCTCCTCTTGGGTCACTGCACAAGCCGCCACGCTGGCTGCTGCCGCTGCACCCTTGCGACTCTGCTTTCTAACCACCTGCAACAAGGCCGCCCGGTCCAATCGCACCGACTGACCTCGGTAGTGATAATCGTCTTGGTCCGTATCGGTATCGACAATGGAACCGTGCGCCGAGTACTGATCTTCTTCGAGGGCCCTGCGCATTTGCTCGTTCACGGCCATTTGTTCAGCCGTCAAGCCTTCCGTGGCGGCGACTTGGGCGCGACGTGCTTGCTTGCGAGCCTTTTTGCGGGCGCCGCCATCGTCGTTGTTGTTCTTGGCGTCCTGTGCCTTTTGTAGCGGATATTTCGAATGATGTATATAATATATGATATATATATATGCGAGTGTGAGAATGTGAATGTAAACGTAAATGACTGCAAGTGTGCCAGCGTACAAGCGAAATTCTGGCGAGAGAAAGTGACTACGCCTCGCCCAACCTTGCAAGTTACGCCGAGTGGCGTGGATACCGCACATACCTTGGTGCGCTTTTTGCTGGGTTTCTTGGCCTTTTGGCGGGGCGCCTGATCCGCCTGATCGGCTGCTTCGGGGGCTTCGTCTTCCATGATGGTCGTCGTTGGTTAATGAATTCGACTTGACTAAGTGCGGGGGGGGGATGGATGAATAAATGGATGGATGGATGGATGGAGACGGCAGTGTGTTATATGCGCAACAGCTGTCCTAACAGCAGCAGTAACAGCAGCAGCAGCAAGGCAGCGACGGCGAGGAATAAAGAGAAGGAAGACTCTTGCGACGCATCTGGTCAACGGAATCATCGGAATCACAATTCAACGCCGAAACGGAGAGGAGCAGAAACCCGGACATAATACATCGGTATCCTATGTTCGCGCGCGTTTTAGACTCTCGTATCGTGCCATCCAACAACCAACAAATCATTTATAATTTTCGTCGTTGCCACCATGGTGATGCTGCATGCAACAGTTGCAACAGAATGGCTCCCAAGGACAACGATAGTAGGAAAGACAAGTCTCTCTCACAGAGGCTGACCGCAGCGTCCTCTTCGAATGATCATGAAGAACAGGAAACGACGACGGTAGACAATAACCCCAATAACGACAACAAGAAGGAATCCTGGAACAAACGGTTTGCCCGCCATTTGCAAACGCTCTTGGCCAACTTGCGGACGCCCGAGTCCAAACGGCGCCTGATACTGGCCCTTGGCACCACAGTCCTCACGCTTGTTGGCTACCGTTATCGTCAGCGCTCTCGCGTTCGTCATCAACAACGCCTTCCTGTGGGTACTACTAGTACCACGCTGATGTTGCGTTCACCACGGCCCGACTATCGCAGCGCGGTCGTGGCCCCGCTCTCTCTTCTCTACCGAGCACTCAGGGAAGAACAGATTCAATGCGCGTGGATGGGATCCGCAAGTGTATATTATCAAGTGACGGATGGTTCCTGGAAACAGTCTCTCCTGCCGTCGAATTCTCCTGGAATGCAACAAGAATTACTAGAGACGTTGTCCAAAACGTGCCAGACAGTGTCCGTCTTGCCAGATTCACTCGCCAGTCGAGCCGCGACGCCCCTCTTGGCGGCACTCCCCTTTGTCTACTTGATATTTCTCTACCGCATGATGAGCCAACTGTCGGATAAGGGAGACCCTCACTTTTCTGCTGCTGCTGCTACCACGCACGACGACTCGACCAGTGCCGCCGCGGGCAGCACCACGTTCCGCGACGTGGCAGGCATGGACGAGGTCCTGCAGCAAGTACGGGAAGTGGTGGCGTTTTTGAGAAATCCCACCCGCTACGAGGCGCTCGGAGCCCGGGCCCCGGCAGGAATTTTGCTGCACGGTCCGCCGGGCTCGGGCAAGACTCTGACGGCACGAGCCGTGGCGGGAGAAGCCGCCGTGGACGCGTTTATTGCGTGCAGTGCCAGTGAATTTTGCGAGCTCTACGTGGGGCGAGGGGCGGCCCGGGTCCGATCTCTCTTTGCGCAAGCTCGAAGTCAAGCCAAGCAAAACGCTGCGGCGGAGCCGTGGTGGAAAGCAACTCTCCGCCGGTTACTGCCTTTGGAAGCTACTAGTACTACTACCAGACGAGCATCGGCCATTATCTTTATCGACGAATTGGATGCGCTGGCCAAGACGCGTGGTTCGGCTGGGAGCTGGAACAGCAACGACGAACGAGAGCAAACCTTGAATCAACTCTTGACGGAAATGGATGGCTTTGCTGTTGATCCCACAGTAACAGTCATTGTCATGGCGGCCAGCAACCGCGCCGATGTTTTGGATCCAGCCGTGCTGCGGAGAATGGATCGACAAGTCTACGTGGGATATCCCAATGCCGCTGGAAGAGAGGCGATTTTCAAAGTGCACGCACGTCGCATCGAGTGCGTTGCAGAATCCATCAATTGGGCTCTCTTGGCGGCACGCAGCGACGGCTTTTCGGGAGCCGACTTGGCCAATGCAGTAAACGAAGCGGCGTTGCTGGCGGTGCGGGAGAGCTGTACGACCGTGCAGCAGAATCATTTGGAGCACGCCGTCCGAAGAATTCGGCAAATGAAAAACAACTTGAGTGCTACCGGCGGTGCTACTAGATAGGTTGAGGTATTCAAAACATGAAATGCTCTAATTATGCAGGATCGTACGTCTCTCCTCTAGCTATCGAGTGTCCCTGGGCTTGGTGCTTTGGGTATGGTGTGCCGTGGCAACATTGCGGCCAGCAATGCGACCAAACGAAATACAGTCCAGGGTGGCGCAACTGCCGAGACGATCGCCGCCGTGAACGCCTCCTGCCACTTCTCCAGCAGCATAGAGACTTTCAATGGGATGGTTGTCAACATGCATAACGTTGGCATCGGTGTTAATGTGCAAGCCCCACATGGTGTGATGCACCTTGGGCCAGAGTCGAACAGCATAAAAGGGCAGCGTCGTAATCGGCTCCAGCTCATCGCGAAGGGACTTGCCAAAGTTATCGACTCCGTCTGCCACTCCCATATTGTATTGAATGACCGTCGCGACCAAGGTTTCAGGGTCCATTTCGTATTCGGCAGCAAGATTTTCGATGGAGGCAAGGACTTTACAACTGGCTCGTGTTCTTTCAGATCCTTGCGAAGACTGTGCCCAGCACCAGCGTAGTCCGTAATGCAAACGGCAGGGTGTCCCATTTTGAGAATTGCCATGCTACGCTCATATCGGTTGCCAAGCTCGTTCGCAAATCGTCGTGAAGTATGTGGATCTACGATAATCCCGTACGGAAATCCTGCTCCCAGACAAAAGAAGGGTGCATTGCCGAAACCGTTTTCGTCAGGCGAGGTCCAAGGTCCGAGCTGAATTCGACTGAGCTGGACAGACATTGTTCCAATCTTGAGTGCTTCTTTGAGCACTTCAGCTGTTGCACCCGGCTGGTTCGTAGTCATGACAGATTCATTAAAGGATGGGACCTGAACCATTCGGAACTGAATGTTAGCGGAAAAGCCGCCAGAGGCAATCACAACACCCTTTCTACAGACTAACATCTCGTGGTGATCGTTTAGCCTGTTCTTATCTCGGATTCCTTCAACGCGACGCTCATTTTCGCTCACGATGAACTTCTCAAAAGCAGTATCGAGTAGTACCTCAACGTTGTTCATGGTTGCAATCTTGCGTAGGATTGGCTCTACAATGTCGCTTTCACACGCGTTCAGCGTGCTCAGCGTTCGTGGAACGGAGTGTCCACCCATCTGTGTAAGCCGCTCACGGAACTCTATTCCTAGCTCTTCTTGCATCCATTCCACAATATTGTTGCTTTCCTTGATCATCCTTTGAATCAAATTAGGATGATTCAGATCCACGCCGGCCTTGAGCATATCATCCATCATGAGTTCCACGCTATCTTCGATATTGGCAAGCATCTGCGCTTCCGACCCAACAGCACAAATCTATCCAGCATTCATTATCGAGTTACCATCAGGACACGAATTTTTTTCAATAATGAGAACTGATCCGTTTGGTAGAGCATTCGCTGCTTCAATAGCTGCTGCGAGACCAGCATAGCCAGACCCAATAATCACCACGTCTACCTCCCGCGATAGACTCTCGGTCTGAGCGGCATCCATCTCGATCGGCAGACTATGTTTGCTACAAATCGTCGTTTTCATGGTTTTGGTAGTGTGATTTATGTGTTGTGGTTAACTAACGATTGATGGCGGCTTCGCATCTCTCTATTCGCTTTAATGAAAAGTGAAGCGACATAAAGGGTTCGCAAGCTCGGCTGGCGTGGACGAACCAGGAACGGACGACTGGCTCTGAGCTCTCATTCTTGAGCGTTTCACTTTGTCTCGCAGATCATAAAACATTTGAAACGAAAGTTCGCCATGGCGTCGGCTCCAGTGGACGATGATCCTTTTGATATGTTTGGTGACAGCGATGATGGTAGTGATCAAGAGATGGAAGTGTCAAGAATAGCTATCTCTCTAGTCGAACGAGCAAACAGACAGGCTCAAAATCAGCAGGCGCCACCAAAAGATGGGTCGACATTACCACATTTCGTAGACGGTGATCCAAACGAGTCGCTGGATTTATCTGCAATGGATCCATTGATACTTCCGTGGAAGATTCCTCTTTATCTAGGGCCGATGCAGCTTGTCGCGTCACTTCCGTACGGTGGTGGCAGAGGTTACGTCGCCAGTCGCAACCTCGCTGCAGGTACTCTTGTACTCGTAGAACGACCAGTCATTTCTTTGCCGACGGATCAATGGGGAGATCAGCTCGATCTCTGTACCGTCTTGAGCCTGTTTGAGCATCCAAATGCGTCTCAACTTATTTATGATCTGGAGCACTTTCATCCCACCAAACTGGCTGTCGATGGAATGTTGGAATCTTGCTCTAAAGAACAAGTTGTCGATATGCTTGGTAGTTTACGGTCTCAATACCAAGAGGATAACGATGAACCACTCAGGGCCTTGACGGAATCTTCTTCCGAGAGGAGCCTTACAAATTCAGACGGTTCTCCTATCACAGAGACGGACGCTCTGCGCATTCTCTTGTCAATGCGGTACAATGGCCTGGAAACGGGCGTCTATCTCCACGTGGCAATGCTGAATCACAAAGACCAACCCAACTGCGTCAAGTTTCTACCGACGGCAGACAAGACGTATTCGGAAGTACGAACGACCCGCTCTGTTGCAGTAGGAGAGCCGCTTACCATTTCATACTTGCCGCGAATCCTGTCGCATGCAACCAGGCGCAAGCACCTGTGGGAGCAGCATAGATTCGATCTCGGTGCCGATCTTCCGAACAGCCTGCGGAAGATGGAACAGATTGCTACTCAGCAGCCACCTTCCGCGCTCAGTGAGTGGGATGAAGGCAGTACAACAAATCGCATAGAAGTGGCGACAGCCGAGCTTGAAGAAATTTATCAAGATGCCAACGAACAAGTTGTTGATTGGCAAGCTCTCTCATCAGAGGGTGCGGAGCAGGCCAAGGCACTGGAACAGGCTTCGCTCGAGCTTTTCATTGAAGCACTGGATCAACTCCAGAATGAATGCCATTTGCTCTTGATCCCCTGCCTTCGTCTCCACCTCGATAGCTGCGATTTGGTCCAGCGAGATCCTACTCTAAGCGCTTCCCAACGAGTCCAGTTGCTGTGCCGAATGGTGGTGACCGCTCGAAAGCTACTGGCCCTACAGGAGAGATACCATGGAAGAGATCACTTTGATCTAGCTCGAACTAATCTGGATGTGGCCCAAACCATTGAGGAGCTACTGGCCACATCTTCCAAGGCCTTGGTTGCTCTCGCTCTCGATGGACTGGGTACTCCAGTATCCTGGTCTGTTCTAGAGCATCAGAGTCGAAAAGAGTACGAGCGTATCAGTCGCCTTTATCCCCATGATGCCGAGACATTTATAGAGAGTGGTATCGTGGGGGTCTAACTTAGCTAGCTCAATTACACTGCAACTCTCCTGGTAGCCGGAGCTATCTTTGATCGTTTCGCATTGGCAGTATAAGTATCTCGGAGCTTGCCAGTTCGCTTCTCACAGGCTTCGTCTCGCAAGAAAGCGTACTCAGCTGATGATACGGCAAATTTGGCCTGGGTCAAGACAGTTCGGGTGAGTTGGCCGTCTTTGCAGCACTTACGGAAAATGTCTCGCGTGAGATGCCATCTTTCTCTTTCGTCCTGTTCGAAAGTACACACTACTCTGAGTACCGTCTGGTACGAGATCCAGTTCGCTCCTGGTCCATCTTGCGCCTCTCTTAGAGCATCGAGGGCAATCTGAAGCACCACTTTGGGGTCATCGTCGTGAGAAGAAAACGCGCAGGCATTAATCACCGAGTTGAAACTGGCTGTTGCAGGTCGAAGAGCAACAGACTCCATCCGGCGCAAAATCTTGAGAGCCAAGTTGGCCTTCCCAGGCCTCTTTGACTTGGCCGCGCAGTTAATTACGCAGTTATACGTAAAGAGATTCGGCCTGATGTCACCAAACCCATTCGCATGGAGATCTTCCATGCGGTTGAGGAATGCGAGCGCTTTTTCCAGTGCGTCGTTTCCTTGGCTCAATGCGATGCAATGAATCACGTTGGTGAAAGTCATGACATCTGGTTTCAGACCTTGGTTGCCGGTCCGATACAAGGTCTCCATTTCATCGAGGACGCGTTCAGCTTCGTCTCCCATTTCGGGATCACCGGACTTTGACAACGCCTGGAGATACGCCTGTAGAAATGATGTGTGTGAGTCCAATGTTCCATCCATCACGAAACCAGGCCGCGATAATACTTACATTGTAGGTCCACTTGTTGGTCAACGCGTTTCTAGATTCAATTCCCGAAACGGAATTCATTTGCTCGATCCATTCAAGAATCCTTTCGGCAGCTCCAGGTTGACCGCTCTTGGCCCATGCGTCTAAACAAGTGTTGAACGAACGACTGTTTGGTTTGGTCCTTCGGTCCCCAGTCTTTTGGAAAATATCATCCATCTCGCGAAGCAGTTCTTCCACAATAAATGGTGCGTTTCGACTCCGAGTTTTTGCATAGGTGTTCATTACACTGTGGGGAAACAAGACACAGTTAGCTGATTAGCTCACATCATTACAAAAAGTCACATGTGCAGTTGAGGTTCGTACCTATTGTAAGTCACCGTGTCGGGCTGGGCCAGCGGGTTGGCTCCCGTATTTGCCAGTTTGTGCATTTTACGGAGTACATCGTGCGCCCGTGCCGCCTTGCTATTTAGTTTTGACCTGCCGTAGCATGCAATCAAGCAGTTGTAGGTGTTTGAGTTGGGTTGTACCTTCTCCGAGTGAACCGATTCTTCGTAATACGTTTCTAGTGCCTCCACAAGGCCTTCGGCCCGGGCAACAATTTCAACTTCCCCACTCCGACTCCAGACTGAGAGTGCCATGTTGAAGGTCCAGGTATTTGGCATCATATCTTCGTCTGAACTGGCCATCATCTCTTCCAAACATTCGACGGCAAGCCTCGCTCCCATTCGCGGTGAAAGATGTCCACGGGTTATCGAATCGATCAACGACGCAATGTATGCGTTGTAGCAGTTATAGTCTGGCTTGACGGACGAATACGTTTCGGAAATCTTTTGCATATGCGCGATCAGCTTGCGAACAACCTTGGGCGCGTCGGGTTTGCCGCTCTTTGCGAAGGACTGCAAAACAATAGAGTTTGTTTCTTTGTTGGGCAAGACGTCCGTACGGCCCGAGGTATACCAGTCATAAATCTTTGCTAGTACTCGCATTGCCTCCTGAGGAGCATCTGATCGAGTGGCTCGCGCATACGCCAAGAGAACCCCGTTGAAGGCCCCTATTCCAGGTTGGAAGCGTGCAGAGTCTTCCGCATCCCCTTCCTCATAGATATCCTCGTAGATATTTTGCATGTAATCAAGAATCTCTTCAGCTCGTTCCGGGGCCCCATCTTCACCACTATTTGCCCAGCTTTCGATAACAGCTGTATACAAGGCCGACATTTCCAGA
>Ga0307981_1003290_pt1 | contig 12201 bp, 9 predicted proteins | sample OrgLakmetagen987_FD_201849 | JGI IMG/M metagenome (GOLD analysis project Ga0307981, IMG submission 201849) | Saline water microbial communities from Organic Lake, Antarctica - #987 | ecosystem: Environmental > Aquatic > Non-marine Saline and Alkaline > Saline | place: Antarctica: Organic Lake... | reverse complement strand
TGGTCGTGAAGGTCCTGGTCATCTTCGGGGTCGCGCTGGTCGGCACGATGCTGATGATCTGGGGCGAGCGCAAGATCGTCTCCGGCATGCACAACCGGATCGGCCCGAACAAGGCGGGCCCCTTCGGCATCTTGCAGTCGCTCGCCGATGGCATCAAGGCCTTCTTCAAGGAGAGCTTCACGCCGAGCAAGTCCGATCCGTTCATCTACAAGCTCGCTCCGTACCTGATGTTCGTCCCGGCCTTCCTGCTGTGGTCGGTGATTCCGCTCGGCGGCGACTTCTCCGACGGCAAGGATGGAACGGTCGAGCTCTTCGGCCAGACCACCCGTTTGCAGCTCGCCGACCCGCCGATCGGGATCCTCCTCGTGCTGGCGATGAGCTCGATCGCCGTCTACGGCGTGATGCTCGCCGGTTGGTCGTCCGGGTCGAAGTATCCGCTCCTCGGTGCCGTGCGTGGTTCGGCCCAGATGATCTCCTACGAAGCGGCGCTCGGCCTCAGCCTTGCTGCGGTTCTGCTCGGCAGCGCCAGCCTCAGCACGGCGGGCATCGTGCAGAGCCAGAACGGTTTCTTCGGCTGGAACCTGTTCGCCACCGGCATCGTGCCGTTCGTGGTGTTCCTGATCGCCACGACCGCAGAACTGAATCGTCCGCCGTTCGACCTCGTCGAGGCCGAGCAGGAACTGGTGTCGGGATTCAACACCGAGTACGGCGGCATCAGCTTCGCCCTGTTCTTCCTCGCCGAGTTCATGAACGTCATCACGATGTCCGGGGTGATCGTCACCCTGTTCCTGGGCGGTCCACAGCCGATCGGTGGGATCAACATTCCGATCATCCCGGGTGCCATCGAGGGAACCGTCTGGTTCGTGCTGAAGCTGGTCATCTTCTTGTACATGTACATCTGGCTGCGGGCCACACTGCCCCGCCTCCGTTACGACCAGCTGATGGATCTGGGTTGGAAGGTGCTCATCCCGGTCGCACTGGGCTGGTTCCTCCTGCTCGCCGCACTGCGCCAGTTCTCGCCCGATGGTGACCTCGTCGACAGCTTGGTCGTGTCGGCGATCTGTGTGGTCGTGGGTGCATTGGCCATAGCGTTGTTCGTCGCCGCGCTGAAGGTCAGCGCCCGTAACCGCCAACGTGCGGTTGCGCCAGTCGAAGAAGGAGCGTCCGTCTGATGGGCTACTTCGAAGGATTCCTGATCACCGCCCGCCAGCATCGGCTGTTCGGCGGGAAGCGTGTCACCACCGAGTACTCGGGTGGCCGCAAAGCCAAGAAGCAGGGCAACACGTCGAACGACGTCGCCGGTGACACCAAGATCGCCAAGCCCGAACGGTTGCACGGCCGCCATGTGCTGAACCGCTATGAAGACGGCATGGAGAAGTGCATCGGGTGTGAGCTGTGTGCGGGCGTCTGCCCGGCGGACTGCATCCACGTTCGTGGCGCCGACAACGACCCGGTGAACCCCACGTCGCCCGGTGAACGCTTCGGATACATCTACGAGATCAACTACTTGCGATGCATCCACTGCGATCTGTGTGTCGAGGCGTGCCCGACCGAGGCGATCACCGAGACCAAGATGTTCGAGTTCTCGTTCACGAATCGCAAGGATGCGATCTACACGAAGGACGAACTCGTCGTCGACGACGAGGGCAAGCCGAAGGAACTCCCGTGGGAGGACTGGCGCGACGGCGACGACCAACACACCTCCGGATGGATGCGTGCCACGTCACCCTCGGGTGACGCCACCTTCGAGGGCAAGGTCGGCTGGAGCAACGAACTCGGTCACGGGACGCGTGAGCCCGAGCCGACGCAAGACGTGCGAGACGTGTCCGAGCGGGCCGTTTCTGTCAGAATCATCGAGCGATGAACACCACCATCCTCGAATACGTCGTCTTCTTCGCCGCGTCCGTGATGATGCTCGGCGGCGCGCTCGGCGTGATCCTGTTCAGGAATCCCGTCCACGCAGCACTCGGGCTGATCCTCACCCTGTTCGGTGTGGCCGTCCACTACGTCAGCCAGGAAGCACACTTCCTCGCTGCCGTGCAGATCATCGTGTACGCCGGGGCGATCGTGGTGCTGTTCCTGTTCGTGATCATGCTGCTCGGTGTCGACAAGGCCAGTGACCTGTCGATCGAACCGATCCCGATCCAGCGACCCCTCGCCGCGATCATGGCCGTCGGTCTATTCGGTCTGGTCGCGGCCGCCGTCGTGAAAGCCGGTGACTCGATCGGCACGATCACAGCCGGCACGCCGGCACAGGCGCCCGGCATCGACGTCGCCACGCTCGACAACAACGACTCGAACATCCAGCAACTCGCCCAGAACCTGTACACCGATCACCTGCTCGCCTTCGAGCTCACGTCGGTGCTGCTGATCGTCGCCGTTGCCGGCACGGTGCTCCTCACCCGCAAGTGGCCCAAAGCCAGCGAGACGGACGCCGCATGATCGCTGCCGTCGAACCGTCCTGGTACCTCGTCGTCGCGGCGCTGCTGTTCTCGATCGGGGCATTCGGACTCCTGGTCCGGCGGAACCCGCTCGTGATGTTCATGTGCATCGAACTGATGCTCAATGCTGCGAACCTCACGTTCGTGGCACTGGCGACCTCGCTCGGCGACATCAACGGTCAGACCGCAGTGTTCTTCGTGATGGTCGTCGCAGCGGCCGAAGTGGTCGTCGGGCTCGGCATTCTCGTGTCGATCCTCCGCCGCCGTCCCGGAGCCACCGCCGACGACCTTGCAGAACTGAAGGGATGAGTCATGGTTGAACTCGTCTGGCTCATTCCCGCGTTCCCGCTCTTGGGATTCCTCACCATCCTGATCGGTGGTCGCCGGATGGGCGAACCGCTCGCCGGTCTGTTCGCCACGGCGATGGTAGGTGCGTCGTTCGTCGTCGCCGTGCTCACGTACCTCGACCTGCTCGGTATGGACGAGGAGCAGCGGTCCCACACCGAGACCCTGTTCTCGTGGGTCCCCGTCGGCGACCTGCAGATCGACATGGCGTTCCTCGTCGACCCGCTGTCGATCACGATGTGTCTGTTCGTCACCGGTATCGGTGCGCTGATCCACCTGTACTCGATCGGGTACATGCACGGTGATCCGAAGTTCTCGAAGTTCTTCCTGTACCTGAACCTGTTCGTCCTGTCGATGACGCTGTTGGTGCTCGGCTCGAACCTGTTGGTGACCTTCCTCGGGTGGGAAGGCGTGGGCACGTGTTCGTACTTCCTGATCTCGTTCTGGCACACCAAGGATGCGAATGCGACCGCCGGCAAGAAGGCGTTCGTCACCAACCGCATCGGTGACTTCGGTGTGATGCTCGCCATGTTCCTCGCGTTCGGTGCCGTTGGTTCCATCGACTACGCCGTCATCAACGACTCGGCCCTCGCCGGCACGCTCACCCAGGCCACCGCCACCGGCATCGCCGCCCTGCTGTTCGTCGGGGCCGTCGGCAAGTCGGCCCAGCTGCCGCTCTACGTGTGGCTCCCCGACGCGATGGCCGGCCCAACCCCGGTGTCGGCCCTCATCCACGCCGCCACGATGGTCACCGCCGGTGTGTACCTCATGGTCCGGGTGAACCCGGTGCTCGGCGCTGCTGCCGACTGGGTGCCGATGCTGATCGCCTGGATCGGTGCGATCACTGCGTTGTTCGCAGCGACGATCGCGCTCGCGCAGAACGACATCAAGAAGGTCCTGGCGTACTCCACGGTCTCGCAGCTGGGCTACATGTTCCTCGCCGTGGGCACCGGCGCGTATGTGGCTGCCATCTTCCACATGATCACCCACGCCTTCTTCAAGGCGCTGCTGTTCCTCGGTTCCGGCTCGGTCATCCACGGGATGCACGACGAGCAGGACATGCGCAAGATGGGCAAACTCTTCAAGTTCATGCCGGTCACTGCGTCCACGTTCATCGTGGGGTGGCTGGCCATCGCTGGCGTGCCGCCGTTCGCCGGATTCTGGTCGAAGGACGAGATCCTCCTGTACGCCGGTGCGGAGAGCTGGGTGCTCTACGGGATCGGCATCGTCACGGCGATCCTCACCGCCTTCTACATGACACGCCAGGTCATCATGACCTTCTTCGGTGAGCAGAAGTGGGGGAGTCTCGCCAACGAGGCCGAGGCCGCACACCTGAACGACCCGGCCGACACCGACGCCGCCACCGAGGGGGCAGAGGCCGAGGCGCTCGAAGATGCCGGGACCGGTCCGCAGTCGGTCGGCGCTGCGGCGAACGCCGACATCGACCAGCACGAAACCCACGGCGCCCACGGCGAGTTCAAGCCGCACGAGTCGCCGCCGTTCATGCTGATTCCGCTGGTGGTGCTGGCCGGGCTGTCCGCCGTCGGTGGGCTCATCCAACTCCCGTCGATCGGGATCATCCCGAAAAACGCGCAGCACAAGCTGCTCGACTGGCTGCACCCGATCGTCGAATTCGGTGAAGGCGCCGAAGAGCGCGGCATCGGCGAAGCGATCATCACCGACACCACGGCGTATGACCTGAAGGTCGTCCTGATCTTCGTGGCCATCGCGTGTGCGATCGCCGGCATCGTCGCCGGCTGGGCTGTGTACCAGCGCCGTCTGGTGAAGCCGTTCGAGCCCGAGTTGCTCGAACGTGGCTGGCGCTACGACGAGGCGATCAGCTGGTTCATGGGCAAGCCGGGCCGAGCTGGTTTCCAAGGTGTGGCCGACGGTGACGCGAAGGTCGTCGACGGTGCGGTGAACGGCGTGGCGACCATCGTTCGCGAAACGGCCGGCCAGGTCCGCAAGGGGCAGACCGGTTACGTGCGTCAATACGCCGGGGTGATCGGCATCGGTGTCGTGTTCCTCCTCGGTTGGTTCGTGGTGATTCGAGGAATTCTGTGATGCTCGCTGCCGAAGCCGAGGCCTTCAGCGCCTCGTCGTTCCCGATCCTGTCGATGCTGGTGATCGTGCCGCTCGTCGGTGCGATCTCGATCCTCTTCACCACGAAGTCGCGACCCGAGTTCGCCAAGCTGATCGCGCTCGTCTTCTCCGTCACCACGGGTGCGATGTCGCTGTACCTGCTCTGGATCTTCGAGATCTCCGACGACGGCTTCCAGTTCGTCACCAATCAGACCTGGATCGAACAGTGGGGGATTGGTTGGCACCTGGGTGTCGACGGGATCTCACTCTTCCTGGTGGTGCTGACAGGGCTGTTGTTCCCGTTGGCGATCGTGGGCATCGACCCGCATCACCATGGCGCGAATACGGAGAAGCCGTACCTCGCTTGGCTGCTGATGCTCGAAGCCGGTGTGCTCGGCTCGTTCCTGAGCCTCGACCTCTTCTTGTTCTTCCTGTTCTTCGAGATCGTCCTGGTGCCGATGTACTTCCTGATCGGCGGCTGGGGCTACGAGAACCGCGAGTACGCGGCCACGAAGTTCTACCTGTACACGTTCCTCGGCTCGGCGTTCATGCTCGTGTCGCTGATCGCCACGGCGTTCATCGCGAGCGACTCGCTCGGTGGCATCACGTTTGACCTGGTCGCCATCGCCGAGGGCGGCGACATCGGCACCACCACGGCGCGCTGGCTGTTCTTCGGGTTCGCGGTGGCGTTCGCCGTGAAGGTCCCGATCTTCCCCCTGCACACGTGGTTGCCTGACGCCCACACCCAGGCGCCCACGGCCGGGTCGGTCGTGCTCGCCGGCGTGATGCTCAAGCTCGGCACGTACGGCTTCTTGCGCTTCGGCCTGTATCTGTTCCCCGAGGCAGCCGTGTGGAGCCGGTCGCTGTGGCTCACGGTGGCGGTCATCGGGATCATCTACGGTGCGATCGCCGCCACGATGCAGAAGGATCTCAAGCGTCTGGTGGCGTATTCGTCGATCGCCCACCTCGGGTTCATCGTGCTCGGAACCTTCGCGTTCACAAGTCAGGCGATCTCGGGCTCGGTGCTGCAGATGGTCAACCACGGCGTGTCGACCGGCGCGCTGTTCCTGTTCGTCGGGATGATCTACGAGCGTCGCAAGACCCGCCAGATCGCCGAACTCGGTGGGATCCAGAAAGTGGCTCCGATCTTCGCTGCGGGGTTCATGATCGTGATGCTGTCCTCGATCGGCGTACCCGGCCTGAACGGGTTCATCGGCGAGTACCTGATCCTGATCGGGTCGTTCCAGACCGCCCGCTGGTGGACCGTGGTCGCCACCGCTGGCGTGATCCTCGCGGCGCTGTATCTCCTGTGGGCGTACCAGCGTGTGTTCCACGGTGAGCCCGACGAGGCGAACTCGTCGTTCCCCGAACTCAAGTTCAAGGAAGGGATGGTCCTGCTGCCGTTCCTGGTGGCGATCGTGTTCACCGGTGTGTACCCCAAGCCACTGCTGGACCGCATCGAACCGAGCGTCGACCGTCTCGTCACGCACGTGGCTGCCAATTCCGAGGTCGACGCCGACCCCTCGTACACGACCCAGCGAGGCGAGTTCGAGATCGAACATGCCGGCGACGAAACCGAAGACGAAGAAGGTGAGGGCTGATGAACCTCCTGGCCCAAGCCGAAGAACTGACTGAATCCATCGACATCGGGTGGTTCGCCCTCACGCCACTGCTCATCCTCGTCAGCGGTGCCCTCGGCATGCTCGTCGTCGGAGCCCTCACGCCGCCCTGGCCGAAGGGCCTCTACGCCTTCGTTGCAGCAGTCACCGCCGGTGCGGCCGGTGTGATGGCGATCGTGCTGTGGGACGACATCAGCGACCAGGGCCCGCGCACGCTCGTGGAGGGTGCACTGGCCTTCGACACGTTCGCCATGTGGTCGACCATCACGATCACCGCAGTGGTGCTGCTGGTCTCGCTGCTGACCGACCAGTTCATCCGCAACACGCCCAGCGACGGCCCCGAGATCTATGCCCTGTATCTCGTTGCAGCCACGGGCGGCATCGTGATGGCATCGGCGAACGATCTGATCGTGCTCTTCCTCGGCCTCGAGACCCTGTCGCTCGCGCTGTACGTGCTGGCTGCCTCGAATCGACGCAGCGACCAATCGGCCGAGTCAGGTCTCAAGTACTTCGTCCTCGGCGGGTTCGCTTCGGCGTTCTTCCTGTATGGCATTGCCCTGGTCTACGGCGGCACCGGGTCCACCAACATCGGCGAGATGGTCACCAACGTTTCCGCGAAGATCAGCGAGGACGGTGACGTGCTCACACTCGCCGGCATCGCCCTGCTCATCGTCGGGCTCGGGTTCAAGGTGGCGGCGGCACCGTTCCACGTGTGGGCTCCCGACGTGTACCAAGGTGCGCCCACCCCGGTGACGGCGTTCATGGCGTCGGCCGGCAAGGCGGCAGCCTTCGGTGCGGTCATCCGGGTGCTCGTGTCGGGGCTGCCCAGCTTCCGTGACGACTGGCGCCCCATCGTGTGGGTCCTGGCGATCCTGTCGCTCGTGATCGGCTCGTTCCTCGCCGTCGTCCAGACCGACGTCAAGCGGATGCTCGCCTACTCCTCGGTCAGCCACGCCGGTTTCCTCCTCGTCGGCGTGGAAGCCGCCGGCCACACCGCAGGCCAAGCCGATGCCGGTCTCGGTGTCGCGTCGGTGCAGCTGTACCTGCTGCTGTACGCCGTCCTGGTGATCGGATCGTTCGGTGTGGTGACCGTCGTGGCAGGGGACCAGCCGGCGACGCTGGAGTCGTTCCGGGGTCTCGCCAAGCGCAAACCGATCGTGGCCGTTGCGTTCACCGTCTTCCTCCTGGCCCAGGCCGGGGTGCCGTTCACCTCCGGTTTCGTCGCAAAGTTCGGTGTGATCCAGGCAGCGGTGAGCGAGAACAGCTATGCCATCGCCATCATCGCGATGGTCGCTGCGGTGGTTGCTGCCTTCCTGTATCTGCGGATCATGGTGAGCATGTGGTTGCACGAGCCGGACGAGTCGGCGGTCGTGTCGTCCGTACCGTTCTCGGCTGGCCTGGCGATCGGTCTCGCTGCGGTGTTCACCCTGGCGGTCGGGGTGTACCCGACCTGGCTCATCGATCTGTCGGACTCGATCACACTCGTTCGCTGACGACGCCGGCATCTGGTTCCTTGCTCAACTCTTGACCGCTTTCGATGGTCGCTGTCCTCAAGCGGGGCATCGTTTCCGCCGAACAACATGTATGTCATGGGACGCAACCGGAATCGACGAATTGCGAACTGCGGTGGACTACGAGCCGTCCGATTGCTTCCACCGTTGCAACCTCGCCAGCGCTCTCGCAGCGTCAGGAGCCGTCGACGAAGCGCTGCGCCAGCTGGCCGTCGCAGCGGCAAACGCCCACAGCCAACTCTCGGCTGGATGCGTCGCATCGGCAGTGCGTGAGATCGCCGACGGCTTCGCCGTCTCGTGGTCGCTGCCGACGCTGCTTCCCCTGCCACCTCGTGCGTTCCGCCTCGGCCCCGCCGTCCATAGAATGTCGGCTTGAGCGAAGCGGTCGTCGAATTCCTGACCTTCACGGTCGACCCGTCCGACCAGGCTGGTTGGATTGCCCACGACGACAAGGTGTGGACAGCGTTCCTGCGTCGTCAGCCTGGCTTCGTGAGCAAGCAGGTGTGGACCGACCGGAGCAACCCGGGCCTGGTGCACACGGTGATCACCTGGACCGACGAGCAGTCGTGGAAAGCGATTCCCGGCGACGAGCTCAGCCGCGTCGATGCTGAGATGGGCGCGTGGCGTCGGCCGTTGGTGATGCGGGTGTTCGACGCCGTCCGGTCCACCTGACCAGCGGCCGGTCGCGCCGCCCCGGGCACGGGCATCGGGGTGCACACCGGGTCAGGTGTCGCTGACGATCCTCGCTCCGTCGAGGTCGATTCCTGCGCGCAGGTCGGTGTCACTCGACTGTTTGCCGAGCACGCAACCGGGCTGGCTCGCATACAGCTTCCACAGGCCCAAGATGTCGCCGCTCTCGAAGTCCAACTCGGGGGCATCGACGTCGAACGAAACCGACGGATACATCAGTTGTTCGCGCACGATGCTGTCGGGGAAGTCGCCCCCGAGGCTGGGGGTGGCCTCGTCGACGTGGGCGAGTCCCATCAGGTGACCGATCTCGTGGCGCGCCGCCCCCCGGATCGCCCGCAGCGTGGCGGCACCGGCCGGCCCGTTGTTGCTGCTGACGAGTTCGTCGAGGTCGATGATCGCGAATCCGATGATGGCATCGGCGGTGCCATCGACTCGCGGTGGGAGGAACACGGCACCACCACGCCCGACGACACCCATCGCGATGCTGGGCGTGTCGCGTTCGCTCGCGAATCCGATCACCACATCGACCAGACCACCGCCGACATCGTCGGGTGGGAGATAGGTGTACGGATCGCCGTCGTTCGGGAGGAGATTCCGGTTGTCGAGATTCATCCCCGCCGACGTCACCCCGCCGAACCGGAAGTCGACGCCGCTGTACCGCTCGATGTCCTCGATCGCATCGATGACTGCGGCAATCTGCTGGTCGTTCTGGGCGAGGTCGACGTTGAGGGCGTAGCGCAGCACCGGGTTTCCCCCGCACGCCCGCCATGCGACTCGAATCGTTGGGTTCGCTCGCCGACCGTTGGTGAGGAGGAAGCTGCGATCCTGGATGAAGTCGTAGGGCCCGACCGCTGGCATCGGCCCGAGCGGTGCCGGATCGAACGAGCCCGGCACCACCAGCTTCGACACCGTGCTGAGACCGGCGGGTGCGGTCGCGCCGGGCGCCAAGAAGTAGCCGGTCGCATCGACCACCAGGTGCGTGCGCATGCTCGACTCGAACCGCACCCGGCCCACCGACGGGACCACCGACGTGATCGCATGATTCGGAACCGTCTGGTTCGTCCGAGAGGTGTTGAGCGACGACGACGGTGGTTCAGCCGTGCCCGCCGCATATGCCTTCACGAAACCCGAGCGCTCGGGCTCGGTAGCGGTGAGGTTGAGTGCGACGGCTTGGGCTGCTCCGTCCGGAATGTCGAGACGCCCCGACACCTGGAGGTCGAAATCGTTGCGCGCATCGAGTGGGCGGCCGCCGGTGAGTCCGGCGGCGCCCGAGGATCGCCGAGTGTCCAGGAGGCGTCCGGGGGAGAACGGCACGAACAGACCGTCCGTGCTCGCCGTGGCGCCGGCCCCGGTGAAGTAGCCCGTGACGTCGATGACCATCCCGCCTCCACTCGACGAGAAGATCTTCACGCGTCCTGCATCGATCCCGGTGATCACCTGGTTGCCGGTGTCGGCGTTCGGTTCGAGGACGTTCACATTGGAGTGTCCTGGTTGAGGATCGTCAGCGGCCCAGAGCCGGTAGAAGCCGGCGGCGCGAGCGCTGACGGCGGTGAAGTTCATCACCACGGCACTCGCGTCTGCGGGGACGCCGAAGGGCCGCAGGTCGAGGGTGATCGTCTGGCCTGCGTCGAGGTCGGGCACGCCGGGTTCGCGGGTGTCGATCGCTCGACGGGGCGGGATCGCCGTGAATCGGCCGTCGGTGCTCGCAGCGGCTCGCACGAAGACCCCCAGCACGTCGATGATCACGTCGGAGTTGGCCGAGGCGTAGGCGGAGATCTTCTGGTCGAGCCCCAGTGGCGCGATCACCAGGTTCGGTGCGGTGTGCCCGACGAAGTCCAGGTTGTTGGTGGACGTGAACGGACGAGCGGCTCCCGTCGGCCAGACGGTCCCGAAGCCGACAGCACCGGCATCGACGTAGGTCGTGTTGATCACCACGGCGGTGATCTGACCGGCTGAGACGCCGGCTCGGGACGCGACACCGGTGTTGGTGACGGGGTCGATCGAGAACGCCGACCCGTTCCACAGACGCTTGATTCGTGAGTCGGTGCGGGTGTCGACCACCCGGACCGGGTTGATCGGCACGAACTTCGATGCTGGATTCGTGAGGTCGGCGGCGACGACGTTCGGGCCGGTTTCTTCGGCCTCGACCGGCATCCGGTCAGTAGTCGCTGCGACGACGACCGCGACCGACATCATCGCGGTGGCGATCAGCGCACGACGCACTCGTGACCCTGAGGACCTACCGGTGCGAATCACCAGCACGAACCTATTGGAACCATGCGGACGAAACTCCATGCACAGCGTTGCCACACAACGAGATCCGACCGTCCGGCGATCGTGGTGCCTCCCCTGGGGCTCGAACCCAGAACCAATGGATTAAAAGTCCACTGCTCTACCATTGAGCTAGAGAGGCAGGGCTTGCAGCAAACCCGCAAGACAGCTCAAAAGGATAGGGCTCGTGTGAGGCCCTCCGACACCGAGGGCGAACCGGAGCCCCGGATCGTGTCGTGGCGAGCCCTGGCGGTATTCGCATGGCACACCTCGTGACACACGGGACCGACCGCTGGGTCGACATCCGACGTTCCAGGCTCCGTGACACGTTGCCGGCCCGTCATGACCTCGCCGTTCGAACGGGCTGCGTTGGTGTCGAGTTCGACGACAACGCGGTCGATCGCAGCAGCAGTGATCAGACCGAACGGTGTGTGCGTCGGTCGATGGCGTTGCCGTACTGTCGTGGCGTGACCGAACTCGACGCGATCCAGAGGACAGCGAGGCCGGCGACCGTTGCGTCGCTCGTCGGTGATCTTCGCTCCATCGGGTTGACCGACGGAATGACCGTGATGGTGCACTCGTCGCTGTCCGCGCTGGGGTTCGTCGTCGGTGGCGCCCAGTCGGTGGTCGAGGCGTTGACAAAGACTGTCGGACCGCGTGGAACAGTGATGATGCCGACGCACTCGGGAGGGCTGTCCGACCCGTCATCCTGGTCGAATCCACCGGTTCCGGAGCACTGGTGGGAGGTCCTGCGCGCCGAGATGCCGGCGTTCGACCCGCATCTCACACCAACCAGGATGATGGGAGCTGTCGTCGACTGTTTCCGCCACCTCGACGGAACGAAACGCAGCGCCCATCCAACGGTGTCCGCATCGGCACGAGGTCCGAATGCAGCGTTCCTCGTCGAGGGTCACGAGCTGTCGCACGGGCTCGGAGAATCGTCACCGCAAGCACGGCTGTACGACCTCGACGGTTCGATCCTGTTGCTCGGTGTGACGCACGCGAACAACACATCTCTGCACTTGGCGGAGTATCGATCGGCGGTACCGCACGCCGACGAGGTGACCTGCTCCTCGCCAATCGAAGTCAACGGTGAGCGCAGTGGGTGTCATATCTGAACCTCGACGACGACGACAGCGACTTCGAACGCCTCGGCGACGATTTCGCACGGGCTGACGGCGAGGTGGTCGGCTCCGTGGGGGCCGGGACCGGTCGGTTGATGTCGTCTCGCCAAGTCGTCGA
>Ga0307981_1003287_pt1 | contig 12203 bp, 4 predicted proteins | sample OrgLakmetagen987_FD_201849 | JGI IMG/M metagenome (GOLD analysis project Ga0307981, IMG submission 201849) | Saline water microbial communities from Organic Lake, Antarctica - #987 | ecosystem: Environmental > Aquatic > Non-marine Saline and Alkaline > Saline | place: Antarctica: Organic Lake... | reverse complement strand
GTTGAAGTTGGCGCCTTTTGTGGAACGCGGTCTGTCCATCCGTCGTAGCAGAAGTCCATCAAACGAAGTCCCGTCCGATTGGTTTATTGAAGAATAGCCAAGCTGAAGCCAAGCTGACACCATGGAACATGTCATGATCTGTGTTCAATTCTACAGGTACTAGCTGGAATTGTCGTGATCATTGAACTAATGGTTTGGTGTCAAAGTGGTTCATTCTCCCATTCATAATAGCTCACAATCTAAGGAATACGATTATTTGTAAAACCTATCGTCTATCACTTTAGAGTCTGTACGAGTAATCCGTCTGTACAACGGGTTATCAGTACTAAACTCTGGAGTGGTTTACCTTGAGAAGTCTGAATACTCTTACTCTGCGTGATATATGGACTGCGTGATACATGGGCCATAGTATGTGCGAGAATCGAATCAACGCGTTTCCTTCTTTTTCTTTTTACTGGTGGCTATTATCATTGCTTCGCGGAAACAATCGCAACACCCGAAATACTGGTAATCAAGTGTGTGGGGTTTTAAGTTGTCCCGGTCGTCGTTGTCGTCGTCGTCGTCGTCGTCGTGACAATTAGTATCTGATACCGTCTTACCTGGTGGGGCGTCCTCCTCGATCAAGAGTTTGTACAATACAATGATTTGATACAGGACGGCTAGCCCGAACGACAATCTGAAACACACGGACATCTAATAAAAAGCCATCGAAGCTACAGCTACAGTTGCAGTAAACGAGAAAACAAAATTGCTAGTAGTGCTTCTATTTGATATGTATACGGAAAGGCGCCGTACGGAAAGACGCCGGGGCCTATTCAGATCTGCAGGTGAAGCCGTCCTGTTTAGTTGGCAAACTTTTCTTTCTTGGGAGGTGGACCTCTTCTGCTCTGCGAGTGTTCTCTTTTTCCACCAGGAGCGACGCCTCTTCTGTCGCCACCTCGGCCTCCACCACGGCCACCACCACCACGACCTCCTCCGCCGCGGCCGCCACCACCTCGGCTGGGTTCATCCCCTTCGCCCAAGACAATGCCCGAAACACCCTTCAGCCCCATCTTCCCCACCAACTTTTTGGACAGCTCTGGAATCTTTGTCAAGCCCATCGCGCCCGCTAGCTGATTCGCATATTCAACAAGTGTTTCCTTGGAGTTGATCCGCATACGTCTCATCTGTCCAAGATAGTACCCGAGAAAGGCCTGGTAGGCTCCCTGAGCGCTGGACGTCAGCACTTTGTCTCCGCGTTTGACGCGATCGATCACAGCCTCAACCAAGTGGGCATTTGCTCCTTGTTGCATAGGGTCGTTCAACATGTCCGAAATGGCCGCATTGCGAGGCACGTCCACGCCCTTTAATTCACTGAGAAACGTTTTCTCAAAGGATGCGAGTACCAAGAGACCCTTGCCATCCTTTCCAGCACGGCCAGTACGACCGAGACGATGAATGTACTGTTCTCTACTCTCTGGTAATCCAAACTGCATGACCTGCGTAACATCAGGGTAGTCTACGCCTCTAGCCGACACGTCGCTGGTAAAGAGGACAGCTTTTTTCGCCTCACGAAAGGTATTACTCGCGTTGTTGCGGTAGGACTGGCTCTTTTTGGAATGCAATTCAATGACAGGAATGTTCAGGCCTTCGTTGAAAAAGGTGGCGAAAAATGCCACCATGCGTGCTGTTGTAAAGAAAACCACAACCTTGTGGTTCTCTTCGTCATCTTGACTGAGCGCGTGCAGAATGACGTCAACCACCGACTTTACGTACCCGTCCATGCCAAGTTCTGGCAAGACAACATGGGACTGTTTCACCTTGATATGCGTACTGCTGCCCGCATCCCTGTCGTTGATGCAATCCACTTCGACGTAATCCTTCTTCATGTTTGTCGCCATGATCGTCTTGATCTCTGGTGGAATCGTGGCAGAAAAGAGGAGCGTCTGTCGCGTTTGCTGCGGCGGCAAGAATTTCATAATCTTGTGAATTTCCCGCATAAAGCCTTGGTCGCACAAACGATCGGCTTCATCGAGGACGAGCAAGTTGGTTTCACTCATAATGGATGCAAAACTGCGTTTCCCACTACCCTTGGCCACCACATCGGTTGACTGCATGTGATCCAGCAAGCGTCCCGGTGTCGCCACCAAGACGGTCGGGAGGCGCTTGTTCATCATGTTTTGATCGCGAGTAATCTTAGTTCCACCGTAGACTACCTGCACTGTCAGACCCTTGTGGAATTCCAACAATTTTTCGGCTTGGTCTCCAATCTGCGCCGCCAATTCGCGTGTGGGACTAATGACCAGTATACCAACGTTTCGGCCCGACTGGTACATGGATCCTGCCGAAAGGATGCGTTCCACGGCCGGCATGAGAAATGCCAATGTTTTTCCCGTTCCTGTTCTAGCGCGTCCTAGCACGTCCTTGCCAGCCGCTCCGGCAGCAAACGTCTTGGCCTGAATTTCCGTCATGGCCTGCAAGCCCATGGTTCCAGTCAAGGCCCGCTTGGACAGCGGGTGCAAGCCCGGACATTCTTGAAATGTCACGGTGGTCAGCAGGGAGGGATCGGAAACCTTGGTTGCGTTGAATACGCTGTGAACGGCATTGTTGTCGACTTTGATTTTGGAATCATCGTGCGTGGGATGCAATATCCAGTCAATGTAAAGGGCTTTTTCCGAGTCGTTGGCCAGTTTGGGTCGCTGCTTGCGCAAGGCCTCTTTGAGCTGGGACACGTCGAGTTTCATTTGCGCGGCAAAGCGGACGAGTTCCTGGTCACGGTTCTTGCCAGCCGTCTTGGACTGAACGACCTGCGAGAGAAAGAGCTCCATGTTGGCGCCTCCGCCACCGCGACCGTTGTTGTTGTTGTTGCGTCGGCGATTGTTGTTGTTGTTGTTGTTGGACGACATGATGTTGTTGGGAACGCTGTAAAGGTTCAACTGATTCGGAACGACAGTAAAGGCGTGGGCGGGAGATAGGAGAGATGCAGTAGTAGCACAAAGTAACACTAGCAGCAGCAAGTAACGTTGGAATGAAATGTCCATTTTCAATGTGTGTGAGAAAGCTTTTTTCTTCTTCTTCTTCTTGCTGCTATTTTTTCGTTGGTTCTCCTCGACGTCTGTCCGCCCACAAATCTGACGTGGTTTCAGAAACCATTGTGAGACACTCTAGAAACCAGTCTAGAATCTACGACGTAGTCTATCAGAACATCATAACATAGATCGCGACACACACAAACTTCAAGAACCGTCCGGTCCCTGCCACCATGAGGATACTGCAACTGCAGCAACAACAACAGCAACTCCTCCTTGCGGGTATCCTTCTCACCGCCACGGCAGCCTTTCAGACACCAGGACGCGTGTCTTGCGTCTCGATATCACAACAACGACTACTACCATCCGTATCAACGGCAGGAGGACCATCCGTCTCCTCGTGTTCCTCGCGTCGTTCTTCTCTCACGTCGTTACCCGCGAGACCCTTTTACGACGACGATGATGATGATAATGATGATAACAATGTCGATACCAACAACAGCGACATGGTCAAGACACCTCCGTTACCGTTGATCAAAGAGACGAGTCGCTTGTTGAAGAGAGCTTCGTTTTTCTCCTGGTGGGCGCAGGTAATCTTGACGTCTGTTTCCGCGGTGATTTTGGTATTTGCGCGCCAAGCGGGAGTCACTGGCCGCACCAGTCTCGCGGACGCCAGCAGCGGCAGTCCCCCGTTTGTGCTGTCCGGTTGCGGCATACTGCTCAGCGCCGCCTCCGTCATCTGGACGTGGGGCAATACCCGCCTCAGTCGGCGATTGGTCCGCCGTCCCACGGGGCCCTTTCGCGCCGCCAATCTCTTGCGCCGCGCCATTCGGGTCGGCGTCTGCCTCAATTTGGCCGGACTGCTCCTCAATCTCGTGGCGGCCGAGCAAATTGTGGGCTCGCTGGCGGTCAAAGTCTTGACGAGTCGGCCGTTTGGGACGCAAAGCTCCATTCTGACATCGATGGAAGGCCTGCAGCCGTTGGATATTCTAGTGGTGCAGGCCAATACAAATTCGCTGTTGAGTCACTTTTGTAGCTTGATCTCCCTGCTCTACATGACGGACTTTGTCCGCAAGCTGGACCCACCGAGCAAGGATGAAATCAAAAAGTCGAAATAGTGATACTGTACTGTGGCTACTACTAGTAGCAGTAGTAGACTACGACTAGGGACAGTTTCGTTGCTACGAGCCAGGGTCTCGGTCACTGTTTGTCTCGATGCCTGTAGACTACTGCAGTCTACCGGTAGAGTAGAGACTGTGCAAACATAATACAAAGCGAAAACGTATGCCTCTAGCTAGTCTACTAGATACATGTTAGTAAGGATGGTGCAAGAATAATGCGACTACTCTGCAAGGATTAGCTTGTTTTTGCTTTGTGTCGACGCATGAAAAGGCTATAATTCTTAGGCGCTGTAGAGTCGCCTTTCCAGGTCGGGATGCAACGGAGGTGTACGCATGGCCGCTGGGGGTGGTGGACTGTTGAGACACGCTGCCATTGACGATTCGCCTTCACTTTCCGCATCGTGCGAAAGAATCGTCTGGAGTCCAACGCTGTAGCTGGGAGAGCCAGTGGCTCTTAATGTCGGTGCAGGCTTTTCACTGCTGAGGCTTTCCTCGGAAGGAATGGTAGGCAGAGACTGCCCCTGTTGGGCAGCCGCAGCCATGGACGGTGGGAGCCATTCACTGCAACCTTCTTGATCGGTTCCCGAAGATACATAGTCTCGGTGATACTGGGTCCGGCGACCTTGCAAGGCCTGGTTTCGCTGCTGATCCAGATGGAACTGCTCACGCTTGATTTCGTCACTAACCGACTTGGGTAGCGGCGAGATTGTTGTTGTCATGACGTACTTGATGAGTAACATAATGTGCTCCCAGCAAACAACAACGGCAAAGAGACCGACTTCGCCAATCTCACGTCCCAGCCAACTGAACTGAGACGTGGTAAAGCCCATCAACCAGCAGTTGGTCAAGACGGAAATCGTAGCGACAATGTGAAGCAAGTGCTCCCAAACACCAATACCGCCAGTCTTTTCGGCTAGCGGCCGGCGACGACCCTTGCAGAGCTTGTAGGCGTCAAGCCGCATGCTCAAGAGATAGTTGAAAAGGCAAATCAGAGGAGTCAGGGGAAAGACCACACTGAAGCAACACACGAACGTGAACTGCACAACTGCAGAGATGTACTCCGGAAAGCTATCGTGCTGTGGTAGCATAATCTCGAGCCAAATGCCGTCCTGTGCCTGCTCCAGAAGTAGGCGCTTGTTGACAATGTGGATTTGACGCTTCTGCAACTCGTCCACTGGATCGGTGCCTGTGAGCCTTGTAATCTCTTCCTCCTCCAGTTCAATGTCTCGCAGCTCGCCACCAAGACGTTTGTGTCGGTGGTTCATTCTAAACTTGCGAATCAGAATCGGAAAGTAGACGTGAACGAAAATCTGCCACCAGTGGGCTACCGTCGTGTAGACCACGACGCTTGATCCAACTCGAAGAATACCATTTTGAATCGCTTCAGGTGTGTCAGTCGACATGAAGCAGTAGTAGTACAGCGTGGCAAAGTAACACATGAATCGGAACGAAAAGACCTTGATGATAAGATAGCTGCGATATTCCGACTCGCTCCTGTAGTTCTCAAAGTCGTTCAGCAAAACCGAGAGTTTCATCAGGATAAAGTTCAACAACGGGAGGCACAAGCCGAGCATAGCAGGCATACCAACGACGATCAACCAAAAGGTGGGATCACGGAGGATCTCTTTCGTAAGCTCAACGTCAACTGGATCCTTCCCGATCGCAGCGATATCAAAGTCAAAGCGAAACTTCGGGGAGCCAGGACTCCGCTTTTGCTCAAGGTAGTTGGCCAGCTGCAGGTCTCGGTTCGCGTGCACCCACAAGATAAGAATGAGAGACCCACAGGTGAATAGGAGCGTCAGAGGAAAAGAGATTGTGTACTTGAGCCAGCGCTTCCATTTTGGGTACACCAAGGTCCATTCCTGTGTGATTTCGTCAAAGTGGTCTTCGCCTCGAAACTGGGGCCGAGTTGTCTCTTGCTCCTTGTAATTCATGGTTCCCCAGCGATACGCTAGGTAGTTGGCACGCTTCCGCCAGTTGACCAATACCACGAAAGTCCAAAGCATGATAATCATTGAAAAGTAGGGTCGAATCGGGTGGTCCCAATTTCCAGTTCCGACTTGAAGCAGAAAGACAAACACACCGACAATCGAAAGGAATACGAGGTGCGATGCAGTATGCTGAACCCAGGCGAAGTAGAACGAAATCTTTTCACCAAAATACTGCTCAACCGAATCCAGCGGCTGGTAAAAGGATCCGGAAGTGAATCGCTTGTATAAGCTGGGCACCTCTGAACGCAGGGAATCGTCGTCTGAATAATGTGTCTCCTCCATATTGCGAATGGAAGCCGTCATGCTCTTCCCGTCGCGATCGCGCCAGTTCTCTACACGCCAGAAAAAGACCCAGGCATTGTAGATCGAATCCAGCTTGTCCGGCATGTGCAGCGGAACTCTTGCATCCACCATATTGCCTAAGCCACTGCCGAGCTCGGCTCCAGAATCGCGATAACGAGAGCCAACGATAAAGTCGATGATGTTCTGTCGGACACTTGAACGAAACATAAAGTCGTTCTTTTCGTGGATGGGTGGGAACTCCAAGGGATCCTCCAGTGGCTGGAAGGCGTCCATCAGATCCTCACGAAATGGAGCGAAGGAGCCGTCACAAGTCTTGTGCTTCAAACGCAAGACTTCTGCCACGTCCATGAGTCGGTCCGACGGACAACGAACCTTGATCAAGACCCGACGGGGATCAAGCGAGTAGACGCGTTGGGTTTCAAACCCAGCGTGCCTCAAGCGACTCCATATCTGCGTTCCAGGGGATCGGAAACCGAGAAAGTAATCGGATGGCGGAGCTCTGGCTTCAGGAAGCGTAAATCCTTCCATGTAGGTCGTATCCAAGTCGCGAAGCTTGACAATCGCCCTTTCCAAACAACCGACCGTCACAGGTTCGTGAAACTCGTCCCTGTGGAGACGATTGTGAAGATCCATATCGGCGTGTTCACGGTGTTCGAGTTCCAGTCGATTATAGTGCGAGCTGATTCCCTGGGCACGCTGTTCGGCAAACCGACCAACAACGGCATCTCGATGCAGTAACAAAAAGCCACGAAAGATGAGCCAATACTCGCCTTCCGTGGCGGTCTCAAGGTCAAAGTAGGTAAAATTCGATTCACTCCCTTCACCCTTGTACCACTTGTTCTCGTACTCGTCAATCGAACCTGTGCTTCGTCCTGGAATACGCTGCGTTGAACGCAGCACGAGCGAAAAGGAATTGACCGCGGCAAAGTCCGAGTCGGACCGACGCAAGGTATTCGTCCCGCGGTCACCGTTGTCCGATCGCGGATCCACATGCAAGCCGGGATGAACCGCCACAATGTCCGATACCTTGACGCTTCCGCTTCGTACAACCTTGTTAACGGCGTCTCGCACCGTCTTGGTGAGACTCTTTTCGCGACTCATCTTGTCGCGGTACGCCTTGGCGGCCACATGGTCGGGGACGGAAAAGTTGTGTGCCGAGGGATTATTTTCGTCGTTGCTACCGTTGGGGGTACCTCCACCTCCATCGACAAGACTCCACGACTGCGCCAGGTCGGTGAGCGGTTGTGCCACTAAATCATCATCGGTTACAGTCTTGTTGTAGCGCACACGCTGTTCCTTAAAAGCATTCATGGCTTCATCGTGCTCGACCACTGCGTACTGGACAGTATCACCACCATCTTTGGAGCTAATCTTGCAAAAGGCAGCCTCTTGGCCAGCTCTGTGCCGGCGCACCACGATACCTGCCTTCAAGGCGCTCAGAAACTGCAACATACCGTTGGTACGGGCGGCAATGCCACGAGGAATGACTTGGTTGGGAATGTCTTGCATGCGGATACTGTGCGAATGCGGGACAGCTCCTTCCGAAGGACTCGTTATCGAATCGAAATGCTGCTGCTGTTGCAACGAACGACTCGCCAGTCGAGACACCACGGTGGGACGTCGGACAGCCGTCGCACCAGGCATGGGTGAATTGACCATACCCGGAGTCATGTGCGGGTGATGCCCCGCAAGAATGGCGTGGTTGCCCCAACGACGTCGGTTGACTGTCCCGGGTGTGGAATCGAGTGCACCACCACCACCGACGGCCGTGGTTGTTTCATCCGCATCGAGCAAGGACCGACTCGACGTGGACTGGCGGCGCAGCACGGTCATGCTAGCGGCTGAACTGCAGGTCATGCCCATGGCGCGTTCAAACATGCTGACTCGGGTGCGAACCGACATGGACATGCGACTGGAATCCGTCACACTCATACTGCTCGCCAAGCCCGGGGATGGGTGCTGCGAGCGACGGGAAAATGCCGAGTTGGGAAGGTTGCGGGGCGTCGTTTCGGGAGTCATTGCTTCTGCTGCATTAGTCTTGTGGCGGCGACGGTGCAGGCCCGTGAGAGGCGTCTTGGCAATGCCGGCGGGCAAGTAGTCTCTTGATTCTTCTGGATCGTCGTCATCGTCATCGACCGACGCTTGACTTCTCCGGTTCGTGCTGGGAGACGTGCTGTCCGTATGGGCTTGTTCCAAATCACTGCCGGCGGAATGCAAAATCGAGGTTGCTTCGGCCGCTTCGGGGCCTAGCATTTCCACGCGAAAGTCCAGGAGGGTGGCCCAAAATGCGTACACTTCTTGCGGCTTTAACACGAGACAAAAGTCATAAAAGTCTTGCGACTCCTCTTGCTTCATGAGTTGCTGGACCTTGGTCTGGTGCTGGGCTGTGAGATAATTAAGATCGGCCAGGTTGCGCGAGCGGGGCGACATGGGCAAGGCTTGTCGACGCTGCCAGAGCATTTGCTGGTGGTGTTCGGTAAAGTTACGAACCGTGCGCCAGTCTTGACAAACGTGATCCACTACCTGGCTCCAGTTTTCGGACAAGTCTCGCAACCAAGCGGGACGATTGCTGCTGTTGTTGGTGTTTTTGCTGGCGGTGTTGTTATTGTTGCGGACCAGGTGCAACGGCGATTCCAAGGAAACTGTTTCCAGCCCCCCTCCACCTTGTTCGAGATCATTGTCATTATAATTATCGTCAGCATCCATCATGAGCATGACTCCCTGATCGGTACTGCTGCGACTGCGACTGCTTTCGTTGGTACTAGTAACATGGTCGTCCAAGAGCAGTTCTTCACCAAACAAGTGACTGACCGACGAGCGCACCGAAGGAGCCGCCACACTCTGATTGCCTGTTTCGTAGTCATCGTGAGAAGATCCTCGCGACGACACGGACCAGTTCATTGCCGTGCCTGCACTACTGGTACGACCGCCTTTTTTGGACCGCTGCCTGGTACGGCTGCTGCTACCGCTGCCCGGAGTGGAATGAAAGCTTTGGCGACGCGCCCGTTCTCTCGTGATTTGGTACGAATCAGGAACCGTGTACTGGAGCGCGGACATGTCATCATTGTCATGATGATAGTCTTGTTCGTCGTGGGAGACCTCGTAGTCTTCGTGCAGTTCCGAGACAGGATACAAGGGCGTGTTGGGGTTGGTCGTTCCGTTATCTGGGTGGCGACGGCTCGATCGCGAGTGACTGCCAGCAAGACTTGCAGTCGTTGGAACGGATGGAGATCTAAAGTACTGCAGGTAACTGTTGGCGGACCTAAAGGATTGCATGGAAGCAATGGACGAGGACGAATCGTCGTTCGAGCTCGTGTTGGAATCGCGTGGCGTGAGAGGAACGCGTTCCGTGGACTCGTCCTCCTCATGCTCCTCATGCTCGTCGTCGTCCTCCTCGTCATGGTCTAGCACGAGAGGATTAATGCGCATTGTGTGGACAGTTCTCGGTGCTTCTATCGTAGACACAGAGGGGATCAACCAACCAAGCATTCAACTATCAACTTTATGTCACTGTCGCGGTCCATTGTCATTTTCATTCCGCCGACCTGCCGTCCGAACCCCATCAATTCAAAAAATCTTCAAAAACTTTAGCTATAATAAATCAGCCTGAAGGGCGTCTGTCGTGCGCTCGACCTGACGAGAGAACCGTTGAATACTACCGGTAGTCTACCGTACGTACGGTAAATACGTAAATACCGTAGCGAGAGCTAGACTAACCGGTACGAGTACTTTAGTTTAGCCATCATGCTGTAACTAAAGTACAATATTAATACTATGGGTATGCAGTTGCCTCGAATGACAGCAGAATACCAGGAAAGGCGTACGAATATTACCGCCTTCCTGCTAGATACCAGTACTTCAGTACTTGTATAAAGTCACAATTACTCCAGCAGATTGATCTACTAGGTAGTCTAACCAAACAACGATGTCTTGGCTTTCTGTTTGCTGGCTCCGTCACCGACACGACAGCTCTTCTTGTCTTTGGATCGCTCGTAACCTTTATACTCGTATTGCCAATCCCCAGCATACACCATCTCCCACGCCCCTAACGGCGCCTTGAGCGGCAACAGGTTGGCTTGTCCGTCCGCCACTTGTTTCATGGTAATCTCCTCCACAATCGCCACCATTGGGCGGAACAAGTCCCGAAACATGTCCACTCGGAAGTCGTACGTTTCTCCAAAACCCGGCGACGCTTGCACTTCAATGAACCAAACATCCAAATCGTTGTCCACCACAAAGTCGGCCCCGTAAAAGGCAAACAAGTTCTCCGGAACCAAGGGTCGAGGATCCTTGCCAAACGTGACATTGGCAAACGCCGCCACCGTGGTGGCAATGGCCTCTTTGATTTGACGCCGCACGTGCTCCACTGGATCAATCGCAATGATCTGGTTCAGTCGCACGCTGTCGTTCTCGTAATGCGCACGCACCAGCTCCCACAAGTGGCCGGATGTGACCCTGCTTTGCTCGGGCGGGCGAAACGCGTGATTGGTCAAGTGCTGCGGCGTGGACGAAAAGTCCGTTTCGTCGTACACTGCGCCACCGACGCGGGCGTAACCATCGTGGTAAAAGACCATTACGGGATCGATGCTCGCCACCATCCAGTACATGCGCAAATCAAACTTTTCCTTTTGGAACCAAACCAGCTCGTTGCAAATATATGTTTGCGCAATGTAGTCGTTCTCGGTATCGGCAACGGCGCGAGCGACGGCAGTCTTTAGCTCGGCAGAATTGGGCCCCAACATTTCAATACCCTTGCCATTGTTGACTCGCACCTTTTTCAACACCCACGGCTGATTCATACCCCCGCCAGTGGCCAGTTTCTTTTCAAACGCGTCGCGATCCTGTTTTTCCTCTAGCCGGTACGTTTCGGGCAAAAAGTAGAGCGGTCGTGGATCTGGCGCACCACCACCAGCCAGCGTTGCATCACGTGCGGCTTGTTGCTGCTGCTGCTGCTGTTGCTGATACTCGCGAAAGCCCGCGAGAAATCCGTCCTTAGACTCCATGTGAAAAAATCCGGGCAACCGACTGTAGCGCTGCCACGGTTGCAATTGGCGATAGTAATTTGATTTCTTGTCGTGACGACTCTTGTAGACAATCAAAGCCTCCTCGACCGTCGCGGCCAAGGTCCATTCATTGTGACGAAAGGCCCGTAACACGGTTTCGTACCCCTTGGAATCGGGAGGAATGTAGACTTGGCGCCACGCGGCCACGGGAAAGCGCGTGTAACTCTGCTTTTGGCCGTGCACCACCAAGTCGGCCGGAGGGCCGTCGTAGGGGGGTTTGCGTTGAATTAAGAATACTCGGTACCGCCAGGAGGCGAACGTGGCGAGTGCCACAGAGTTAGCCAAGACTAGCCCGAGGATGAGTCGTTTGCCAAGAAAGGAATCAATGGTAGACTTTTGTTTGGCGTTGTGCTTGGTGATGGTGGTGGTGGGAGACGACGATGAGGAGCCGCTACTAATGGCAATGCCGGTACTACTACCAACGCCCGCGTCCGAGGCTGGCTGAATGCGATTCCTGATCTTCATCTTGTGATTCTTATGGTTGGCATGGTAACAGGTGGCATGAAATGTTGTTTTGGTGCTTGTTGCTACTCTACTAGTTGTTTGTTTTTGTTCCCATGGTGATGGTGGTACCGGTAGATATGGTCATGGTCACGAGACTGAACCTGCCGCGTAACCACTTCCGGGTTACACTCAGATCCCGACCACAGACAAGCCGTATCGCCTAGCTCTCATCTCCACCAACGATCTCACACGACTACAAAGACTACAACCATC
>Ga0307981_1003286_pt1 | contig 12217 bp, 10 predicted proteins | sample OrgLakmetagen987_FD_201849 | JGI IMG/M metagenome (GOLD analysis project Ga0307981, IMG submission 201849) | Saline water microbial communities from Organic Lake, Antarctica - #987 | ecosystem: Environmental > Aquatic > Non-marine Saline and Alkaline > Saline | place: Antarctica: Organic Lake... | reverse complement strand
CCCCACACGCCCACCAAACTTTATCAAGTCCTTTCTTGCCCATGCATGAATCGGTCGCGAACGATATATCCAGGAAAGAAGACAATGATCCGAAACTTACGCTAGAACTAGTAGCAAACGCTTCCCTCGTTGAAGAAGAGAGTCATAGTAGACAAGTTGCGACTGCTACTACTTTGGAGGCTGCCGTAGACGGGCATGGGACTGCAGAACCAGCAGCACCAGTAGCAGCACAAGACATGCAATTAGACTCGGCGGACGACGATGACAACGACGTTGGTGATGCAGTAGTAGTACCAGTAGTAGCCAAAGAAGCCGACAGAGACGTGGTTGTGGAGCAAGTGCAAGCCGCCGTTGGAGGAGGAGGAGACGAACACGGGATTGCCAACGAAAGCAGCAACAATAGTAGCAGTAGCGGTGCGGGAGTAGACACGAGTGAGACGGCTGCTAGTAGTTGTGAGCTAGAGGCGGTTGCAGTGGGCGACGAGGCAAAGGAAGAAGCTGTCGCGGTGGAACACAACAAGGAGGAGAATGCGGATATTGTAGTCGATGAGAAAGGTCCGCAAGGAGAGATTGCGACAGCGGATTTAGCCGAGAACACTGCTACTCCTACGTATGGTGCTGCCGCCGCGGAGGAAATGGAGACTATAGCAGATAGTGAAACGTCCAAGGAGGAGGAGGACGGTGCAAAGTCTCCCCTAGTGGAATCGTCGGCGGAAACTACGCACGAGAAAAAGACAAATGCAGAATTGCCTACCGAGTCGGCTGCAGCACCTGGCGATGTTAATGATAATGATGACACCGTTATGGAGGATACAGACTCGGCAGTGAAAAAAACTGAAGCAGTCGAGGAGTCCGCGAAACCGAGCGAGACTGCGGATGATAGTGACACTGCAACCACCAAAACAAACGGCGATACTACTACTACTGCTGCGAAACCTCTGGAGACGGCGGCAGCTCCAGTGGCACCAGTGGCGGCAAGTCCTCCACCTCCTGTCATGAAGGGAACGCTGTCGTATGATGCAGACTCCAACCGGCATTTGATTCGAGGCATGTGGAATTACGAGCATTCGACTCTCTTTCCACCCCAACGATTCGAGTTGCTGCGCAACTTGAACCCGGGTGAGGAATTGAAGGAGCTACCGCAAAATGGTGAATTCCACGGATCCTTTAGTCTCGCTTACTTTCACACAACATCCAAAGGAAAGCAAAAAGAACGAAGCAAGGTGATCCCGGAAAGTGGTGTTAATATCAAGTTTACCAATATTGTCGGGGAGCCAGGCGAGTACAAGGTGGACGGCAAGGGTACCAACCAGTTTGGAATCTTTCACATTAACGGTACGGCGAGTGCCAGTACTCATGATGGCGACCCGACGTTTAACGTTGTCTTTCGAAAGCGTTACGAGCCGACGACTGCCGTAGCCCCGGCAGCTGCCGAATCTGCGCCTGTCGCCGCGGTGAGAAAGGTCAAGGTGGAGAGTGGTAAGACTTCTTCGGCGATAAATGGAGGGGATGCTAATCATGACGGTGGTCCACTGCCGCCTCCGTCTCAGTCGTTTCCTACCGGTGTGGTTTGCTTGAGAGGCAAACTGGTCAAGGAGGAATCGAATGACTTGGGGATTACAGAAGTGGTGCAGAAAATCAATGGAATGTGGGCGGCTGGTCTCGATTTCGCTCTGGCTGATCCTGATAACGCTCGCGGGTTGTGCAATCGTTTCGAGTACGAGCACAAGAGCTCAATGCCAACCGGTGCCTTTCCAGTTTCGGGTCGTTACAGTGGATGGTTCGACCTCAGCAACGAGGACGGCTCACGAACCCGCATCAACGAGAGAGATGTCGTTCTCAAGTTCCGAAAGAACAGCGCTGGTTACCACAATGTCGAAGGAAAAGGAAGCAACGTCTTTGGAAAGTACAGCATTTCTGGAAGTTTGACCAAGGACAATGTGATTACTATCTTCCGTCACTTTCAACCTCGCAAGCTCAAGGGCTCGAAAGCTGGTGCGCCTGCGGCTGCCGTGGCTCATGCGCCGGTAGCGGCACGTAGACCGGCTGTGGTGCCTGTGGAACCCGAGCTGAAGATTGATGATGTGAAGGTTCCGGCTTCGTCTGACACGGGTACTGCGGTGGAACCCATTACCCCTCCCGCTAACGCTACGTATTCCGCAGTGTCTCGTGGTGTTCTCCGAGTGAACGAAGATGGCTCGCATAGCTGCAATGGCAAGTGGGCCGTTACACGCGAACATTTTACAAATGGACAGACAAGCAACTTCAATTTCAGACTTGAATCACACTTTGCGGCAGAAGCCGCTGCTGCTCTAAAGAAGGACGACAACGAGCCTAGGCAATTTCCGCTAGACTCGCCCATGTACAAGGGGTCTTTCCAGCTGAAGAAGCAAGGTTCGAGATACCAAACAATTGTCGATCGGCAGGTCGTAATGAAGTTCCGTCTTAACACTCAAGGATCGTACAACGTCTATGGGAAAGGTATGAACGTAATTGGTGAATTCAACCTCATGGGAACGATGGTCATGAGCGGAAAGACGGGTGGCCAAGTTGAGCTGTACCGAATGTACCCACCTGAACGTCTTACCGTTCCTCCCGTGTCAAAGCCGGCCGCTGCGATCGCCAAGCCAGCAGAAGTCCAGCGCTCTGTCTCTACTGCGAGTATTTCTCAACCTTCTGCGGCTCAACGAAGAGAGTCTACACGGCTTGTCAAGTTGCCTTCCCGGCTTGAAGATGACGATCCGTCCGCACAGCTGTCGAGGACGATGGAAAAGTGTTCACAGATCCTGCGCTTCACTCGCGAAAAGGATGTCGAGCTTGGTGCATTCTTTAGTGATCCTGTGGACCCAATTGCTCTCGGGATTCCGACTTACTATCAGATTATCAAAGAACCAATGGATTTACGAACGGTTCACCGAAGGATGGAAGCTGAAGAGATCAACAGTCCGGAGGAGTTCTCTCGTATAGTGCGACTTATCTTTGAGAACGCCATGTCCTTCAACATTGACCCTGCCCATTCCGTGCACCAAGCCGCACGAAGTCTTCTCATTCAGTTTAACCAAAAGTTCCGCGACGTGGATCGAATGGTGCAAAACATTCGCCGTTCGCATGGCCAAGAATTTGACGAGAAAGGAAAGAAGGGCGGAAAGGAAGACAGAAAACGAAAAAAGGAAGAGCCGCCAAAGAGTCTCAAGAGGAGGCGACTTGAGGAAGCGCAAGCCATGGCTGCGTCCAACTCTATTGCAATGACTGCCATCGTTGCGGCTGCGTCCAGTACGCACTCTACTACCGTGAGTCGCACCGAGTTCAACATGCTTTTGAATCACATTCAGCATCTACAGCAGCACATGGTCAAGACGTACACTGCTCTAGCCGACTTGTCACCAGGTGACGAAACAGATAGCATCAGGCCAGCTCCAGCCCAGACCTCGTCCTCGTATGCTGCCCCGGCGCAGATTGCTCCGACCCCGGCCCCGGCCCCTGAAAAGAAGAAGCCAGTAAAGCGCAAGGCCGAGGTTTTCATGGAGGAAGAGTCGATGCCCGTCGAGGACGATTATTCTCCTCTTACTTTGGATGAGCAAGAGTTGCTGACGGAAACGATAAACGAGTTGCCTCCGGAGCATTTGGGTGGTGTTATCCAGATTATCCGTGAGGCCGCGCCCGTTGGAGCTGACGAAGACGAAATCGACTTGGAGATTGATCAGCTCAGTGCTGTCACGCAGCGAAAACTGTTACGTCACGTGTCAAAGGTAAGACTATTGTTTGGCAATCGGTTGTTATTTACGTTCTGAATTGTGAGCAACGGAGCTAATGCTTTGTTTCGATACTCCAACAGTTTGTCAAGAAGTCGAAGGCAAAGCCAAAGAAGAAGGCAAAGCCAAACCCGCAGCCATCCAAGAAAGGTCCCAAGGCGTCTGCTGCCAAGGCAAAGGCAGCCCCCAAGGCCAAGCCGGCACCTGCTGCCGACTCGTTCTTTGCATTCAATAAGGACGATAGTGACGACTCGGATGATTCGGAAATTGAAGCTAAGCCGTCGGGCGGCCCGAGCGGCGGCAAAGTCTTCAACGCTGCACCAACTGCTGATTTCAAGCTCGGTGAAGGGCTTGGTGAGCTCCATGATGAGCATGATGAAGATCTTGGCAACGGTGGAATGGCTGCGACGTGGAACCTGTCCAAGCCTGTCGCTCAGTCCGCTGAGGACGGTGACGAAGATGATGCCTGGGGCGCTGCTCGTGAGGAAGCAGCAGCGGCCAAGGCTCGCGAAGCGGACCGCAAGGCCCGTGAAGAAAAGATCAAGGCGGAAGCCGAGATTGCCAAGACTCAGCGGCTTGCTGATGCCGTGGCTCTGGGCGAAGAGATGAAGGCCCAGCGTTTGGAAGATGAGGCTAACGAAGTCCTTGAACGCGAGCAACAAGAGAAGGAAGCCGAAAAAGTCCGAAAGGCGGCGCGTGATGCTGCCCGAGCGCAGGTCCAGTCTGTCGAGCAGACTGTTGACCTTGATGCTCAGCGTGATATCATGAAACAATACGAACAAAGCTTTCTGGACAAGGATATTGGGAGTGCTAGTCCCTCGTCCGATTTTGGTTTTTAGCTGGTAGTACGAATTGTTGGATAGTGAATATGGTGAGAAAGCTCTTGCTATCCACGAGGGAACGAGGATTGGTGATGTGTGAAAGGCACTGTGCCTGAGCAGACAGAGAAAATACAAAATACTGGCATTTTATAACACCGTGGGGCTATCTATGTTATAAGTGTCGTTTATGTAACTATTTTTGTCTTCATCTGTTTCAACTGTACCGGTAGAACTGTGAACGTTGCAAGGAAAGGATGAGGAGCACCTACGGGTACCGGTATGATGATGATTGATTGATTCATTCTTCATTTAGCTCCTAGCCAAGTCTTTCGCGCCAAAAATCAGATTGAAATTGAAATTCGTCATATTTTGCAAAACTGAAAACTTCATGCCACTCATCATCACATCTTTGCTAAAGCTCTCAATACGATCTAAGCTTGAGGGCTTTACAAGTAGAAAGGAGAGAAAGGACATTCGTTAATAATGGCCATCACGAGTGATGGTTTTAGGCTACGATGTTTTGGTCCAGCGATAGATGAGGCAACGGCATGTCGGCCGGCGTTGAGATCTTATCGCTGGTTGTACCGGTCTGGATATGGATTATTGACTGGAGTTACTGCCGGGTTATACCCAAGGATGAACAATCTTCACACATCACACACATCTTCAAGGTGTTGCTGTTGGTGTCGTTCGCGTTGTGCTCCCTCTCCTCGACCGCCCCACTATGAGCCGCGGAATCACCACCAGCCTTGCAGTGTCGAGTGCGGCTCGGTTTCTTTGCGTGCTTCTTCTTTCGGCCTCGAAAGTAGCGTCGGCCATGGCCACACCGTCACCCCCCAGTACCTGTGCGGTCGTTGGCGTGGGTGTCTTGGGCACGAGTCTCTGCCAACAGCTCTTGTCGTCGCCAGACTTTGCGCATGTTGCAGTCACGGGAATCACCAAGACGACTGCGCGCCATGACGACATTCGAAAACAAGTGATGAGCACAACTACTGCTTCCGCTGAAAACGAACAGCGCTTGCGACTCGTCACCACCGATGGTGTGGTACAAGGAGAACGGTTTCGCGATGTGGTCTTTTGTGCGCCTCCTTCGGGGTTTGACGACTATGCGGCGGCAGTTGCAGATGCTGTCGAGAATCTGTGGGAAGGTCCTCAGGGTGGAGGCGTCTTTTGTTTTACGTCGAGTGGAGGGGTCTATGGACCAGGAGACAGTGGAACCGTCACGGAAGCAACACCGATCCCCGATCCGAGTACTAGTCCTCGTATTGAGCGATTGGCCAGGGCTGAAGAGGCATGTCGCAAAGAGGGTGGTTGCTGTCTACGACTGGCGGGTCTCTACAACCTTAACCGCGGGGCTCACAACTTTTGGCTGACCAGTGGCAAGGAGGTGACGGGTGCACCGGACGGTATCATTAATCTGCTGCATTACGAGGATGCGGCAGCTTCGTGTCTGGCGACTATTAGGGCTGGTCCTGCAGTCTGCCAAGGCAAGGTGTTTTTGATGAGTGATGGGCATCCCGTGACGCGACGACAGATTTGCGAGTTTGGATTAAAAGCCAACATTTACAAGGACTGCGCCATGCCAAGCTTTGCGGGGGGTGACTGCTTTGCTCTGGGCAAGATTTACGACGGATCCGTCAGCAACAAGCTGCTGCAGTGGACTCCCAAATATGCCTCGTTTGACGAGTTCATGACCTCAAACGCTTAGACCATAGTCTACAAGAGACTAGCTAATCGTATTCGTTCCGTATAAGGCTACAATTGCATTATTGCCTCCTCTGGTTATCGAGATGTTTGCGCCGACAAAAGCGAAGCAGCCCAGCTGCATCCCTTTGTATACGGGATGAGTCTCCTTGCGAGACGCGTTCGAGAACGTTACAGGCTGGTGCAAACTCGTCCTTGTTGGAAAGATAAAGGCCGTAGTTCAAGAGAACAGAATCCAGGTCCGCGTCAACTTGACACCCCCCAGATTGTGACAGCGTATGAAGCTCTATGGATCGCTCATAACTTTGGATGGGACAGCCACCAAGACGGTTCAAAACAAGTCCTAGGTTGTTGTAGAGACGGGCATCCCGTGGAGTGAACTGCGTCGCATATCTCAAGCACTGGAGAGCAGTCTCTGGATTCTCTTGTTGTATTGCCATTCCCAAATAGTGCCACGCTTCTCCGTCCGTGGGAACTTGTTCGATAGCCAAGCAGCGCGACAGAGCGGACGGTTGTCCCTTGAGACGCGCGCACAGTTCCATGGGCGTGGGCTGGGTGGATAGCAAAAAGAGCACGAGAATGTCACGCACCCCCTTTGTTGTTGCGGCTCCAGCGTGCCGTTCGCTGCTGAAATGTGCCAAGGCGTGGCCAGCGCTGACCGGCTTGAGCGGCTGCTTAATTTTGTCATAGTCGGTAGGGTGGTTTTCAAACCAGGTTCCACCGCCTTGAAACTCGAGATGCGAATTGAGCTGAAGGTTGACCGACACGAGTCCCAAATCCCGATGCAACGGTTGCCCCGCTCCTTGTCCGGACACGGCTTGTGTGGCATTGTAGCGAATGACCAGAGCATCGTAGACACACAATGGAGCAGCAGTACCACTATAGTCCTCCAGTTGAAACGCACGTCGTACCATGGGATAAATCTTGGACAAGAGCGTATTGGCAATGAGTGATGGCGTTGCTGGCGGAACACCGATCTTTAGATCAGTTTGCAACTCTGCCAAGTGAGCTTCGTAATTCCCAGGTCGTTGATAGGTAAAGCGAGATGCTGTGGTATTCTGGTTCTTCCACAAGTGGTCCGCGGCGGTTCGAATTTGCTGCCTCTCGTCGCTTGTCAAAAGAGGCTCACCAATCGTTTGCAGTACGGCAGCCGATCGATTGTTGGCAGTGGTACTTGTTGTGACCCACTGGTACTGATACTGATACTGATACTGGTAGGTCAAGTCAGTTGTTGGAGCTACGCCTGCCGATTGGAGGAGTTCATCTTCTCTGGCCAGGAGTGTCGCATTACTCGCTTGAACGTCCGCGGCGTGCTCTTGGCGTACCTTGGCCAGGATCTCGTGCTTGGTTTCGAGAACGTTCGTAGGAATAAGTAGGTAGACTTTATCCAAGAGCGCCCTTGCCTCTGTATCATATGCAGCATTCATAGTCTCGCCAGAAGAGATTCGTGAAGAGGCCGTGAAGCTATCGACTTGCAGAAATAAACAGCTCCAGACTATGGATAGTAGAAGCAGCAGTGGAATGGCATTTTGGAACATTGCTGCCTTGTTTGATCGATTGATCGATCTATTGATATCTGTATCTTTGTGTGTCCGTTACAAACTACGGTGTTACAAACTACGGTATCAATCACTGTCTATTTATTGATCTCCATTCTCCATTATCTTCATTGTGGATTTGTCGCAATTTTGACTTTTCGTTTCCGTTTCTCTTTTTTTCATTTATGACGTCATCATCGTGTGAAACGGACGAAATCCGAAAATCGACCATGATCAATGTTCACCGTACATTCGAAAAGCGACATATTATCGCAATACCAGTAGACTATAGACTATACGTCGTACACCATTCAACAACAACAGCAATACACACACATAGAGCTCGCCTTTCGCACCCGTTCCTTCCTCTCCATTCGTCATGCCCTTTTTGATCTTTACCGGTCACCCTTGTGCCGGAAAGAGCACCCTGGCGGAGAAATTCCGAGTACGAGCGCTCCAACACTCTTCCCAGAGCATTCACGAGGTGATTGTGGTGACGGAAGCCACCGCCTGTCCCGATCACACCCAACAGGAATGTTACGAATCGTCCTTGGCGGAAAAGACTACACGGGGCGCCTTGAAATCTGCCTTTGAGCGCGCCGTGGCCTTGGCGGACGAATCCACCCTCGTCATACTGGATTCCTTGAATTACATTAAAGGCTTTCGCTACGAACTGTTTTGCATCTCCAAGGCCGCCAAGGAACGACACGGCGTGGTATGGGTCCTCAACGACCCGGCCGTTGTCAAGGAATGGAATCGTCAGCGGTCTCTCAACGACGAGACGTACAGCCCAGACCTATTAATGCAGCTCATGCAGCGCTACGAACCTCCAGACGAACGGAATCGATGGGACAAGCCATTGTACCGCGTGGATGTGCGACCACCAGCTACTGATGCGAATGCCAATGCGAATGATTCTACCGCGAACGCAAATAATTCCAATTCTACTGCGACAACTGTCAAACAGGAAAACGTGGCGCAAGACGTGTTGCATCAAAGTGTCTACAATATGCACGCCCTGAGTGACGCCATTGGAGGCGGCACTGCTGTTACGGCTGCCGTTAGTGATGCGACCACGACTGCGACTACGGAACCTGCCAAAAAGTTCACCTTGAAACGAGCCGTCTTTAAGCGCGCCCCAGCGAAACCTGTTGCGCCGACTGCAGTAGTAGGAGCAGCAGCTAACGATACAGTCGTTGACACCAACGGTACAGCGGCACAACCCACTGTCCCAAATAATTCCACCGCAAGCACGTCGGAAACAGCCAACCCAAAAGTACAGTCGCTCCAAGACCGCATTGACGAGATACTGGACTCGTTTCTCGTCAAGGAACGTCGCTTGCGGGAAGGCGCGTCCACGCGGCAACACGTGGCAAGTGACTCGGACGTGCTGCACACTGTGGATTCCGTGACGCAACAAGTGTGTAGCGCTATTGCCACGGCACAAAGTAAGAGTGCCACTACTGGCAGTAGTACGGGCAGCACACTATTACCAGTGACGGTGCGGGGCGAGACGCTGTCGTTCAAGTGCCACCGGCGGCTGGGCTTGCCGGAATTGCGGCGGCACCGAGCGCAGTATCTTCAGTGGGTAGCTACGCATCCGCCGGAAGATACCAGTGATAGAGGCATTGCGGGGTCGTTCCTTTGCTACATTGAGGCTCAACGATGATTCTAAAATAATTACCGTCGAATAATAATGTAGCGGGACTTTTTAAAAAGTAGTTGTCCAAGACACGCGCGTGTGTCGTTGTCGTTGGTTGTCTATATATAATGATACCGGTATCAATGGTATCAATGTATTGCACTCGTATACCCCTTTTGTGTGTTGGTTGCATCGTCTCTCTCTCTCTCTATTACTGCGTCGACAATTTGGGCGTATCGGGCCCAATATTGGGCGTCACGGTGAAAGTCTGCGCAGCCTGGGAGAACCCACTCCATCGACCGTAACGATTCCACAGCTCTTTCGTTACGTAAACAATCTTGATGTTGTGCTCCTCGTCCTCGGCAATTCCGTTATTTACCAAGGGTGCCCAGTCAAAGTCGGGAACGTCCACGTGGAGTTCGGCAAATTCTTCTTGAATTTTTTCCAGGGACTCTACGGAAGGAAAGCCACTACCGGCAGTTGCCAACAAGCAGACCAATGTGGCGTAGTACTGTTTCAAGGCCTCGCGTGATACCTTCATCATGGTCGGTCCACTGTCCACAAGACGGCAGACCTGTTCCAATCCCCATAACGAGCTCAGCAAGTGGAGCACGACGAAGTTTCCCTTTCCATCAGCGTCACGAGTAGCCAAGTACAGATAGGTGGTGTCACGATAGAGTGCATGCCAGAGCTCGTCGATACTCTTTTCGTCTACCCAGCCGGGAAACTGCGTCGCGACAGGATGCGCATCCTTCATCACCTTGGAGAGTTCCCACTGGAAACCAGCCGAGACGAGTTCGGGATGAAAGGTTTCGTCGTAGGCATCCTTGGCCTTGTTTACCCATTCTTCCCTCAAGTTATCGGCCTCCCACGTCTTGGACACGCGGACAAAAGAGTCCATGGGAGAAAGATCGGCAAACGAACCTTGCTCTAGTTTGTCTTGATCCACTCCCAAGCTACAAAAGTTGAGATAGGCGAGACCTTCGCAAATCATCCAGGGACTTTGAGCATCAATGGCCAATCCCAAATGGATAATGCCGTGTGTCAAGGCGCCTCCCATACCCGATAGCAAAGGAGGTGCGTACTTGCGAACGAGCTTGTCCGTATTGCCATTGAACGATTCGTGGAGCTCCGCCTCCATAAAGGCGACCTGCTCTTGCCAGTTCGTCTTTTGGCCCTTGTATTCTTTCCATTCTGCTAGAGTGCAAGGCGTGACCTTGTCCCAGTCTTGATCCACCTTGTGTAGCTCGAGCTTGTAGGGCGTCAAGGTGGTATATTCGTTCCAGTATCCTTGGATACGTTCCGTGGGAGCTTCGAGTTTGTCAAGGGCAACGATTGCGTGCTTGACATGATTCGAAAGATAGCCGTTGAACTCAATGTCATAGGTTCTCTCTGCGAGGAGTGCTTTGGTGACGGGGGTGATTAGCTTCATGGTGTATGGTGTGGGCGGTGATTCCTTTGGCATTGTGCGAAGCTCCAAGATCCAAGACCTCAGAGCGAGATGCAACGACTCAATCGTGAAGAGAGTCAAGTGTCAGTCGCTGAAAAAATGAACGGCAATGGAGTTCGAAGGAAGCGTTTTCTTCGCGTTCATTTACGCAAAAATCGTTTCGACGATTTTGGTCACAAGACAGAAAGTTTCTTCGAGAACGCCATTCACGACACCGACCCGGACATTTGGACGAGCCGACGTACAGGCAAAACACAAAAAGAAACAGCAGACTAAAACCATAAAGACCATGATCGTCGGCCGTCGACTGCCCCTCTTTCTCCTATCTTCTACTAGTACGACACAGCATCATCACAGTCAAAGTAACGTTGACGGACCATACAGAATGTGGGACGACCGCTACGGGGAACCAGACTTTGCCTATGGCACCAAAAGCAACGACTTTTTGGCAGAGTCTTGGCCGGGCTTGGGTCTGGCCCAAGGCAGCAAGGTGCTAATGCTCGCCGAAGGCGAAGGACGCAATGCTGTCTTTCTGGCAGAGGAAGGAATGAATGTTACGGGGGTAGATCTTTCAGCAGTCGGCTTGGAAAAGGCCAAACAGTTGGCGTCTGAACGTGGCGTGTCGATTGTTACCATCCAAGCCGACTTGGCAGAGTTCGACATGGGCTCGGAGCAGTGGGACGCTATTGTGGGCATATTTTGCCACTTGCCTCCACCTCTTCGCGAGAAAGTGTTGGGAGCCATTCCAGAAGCGCTAAAACCTGACGGCTGCTTTGTGCTCGAGTGCTACACACCAGCGCAGATTGAGTACAAGACTGGTGGTCCACCAAACGCTGCCTTGATGTACAGCAAAGATATACTCGCAGCTGCCTTTGAAGGAAAATTGAACATGGAACGAAACGAAGAATTGATTCGAGACGTGGTGGAAGGAAAATATCATACTGGCAAGGCGGCAGTCGTCCAGTTCATTGGGAGAAAGCCAACTAAATAAAGTACTGTTGTGACGATCAGGCTTTTACGTAGCCGTCTTGCGGAAGAATTGCCTGGTTGTCCCAAGATAGAGGGCTGTAATGCAAGTCCAATTGTTGCCTACTTGCTTGCAATTGTACAATCAGCCATGCCACTTGGTCACTCCCACGCGCACGGTCGCCTACACTTTTGGAACCCACGTGCGAGACTTTAATGGAACGAACTTGTAATGCATCGCTCTTCGCCAGTCGGATATTGCGGCAGGATACTCTGCAAAACTTCCACTAAATCGCATAGCTACTGTAGTAGAGTCCCTCACCATAAACATAAGCACTTATATG
>Ga0307981_1003284_pt1 | contig 12222 bp, 8 predicted proteins | sample OrgLakmetagen987_FD_201849 | JGI IMG/M metagenome (GOLD analysis project Ga0307981, IMG submission 201849) | Saline water microbial communities from Organic Lake, Antarctica - #987 | ecosystem: Environmental > Aquatic > Non-marine Saline and Alkaline > Saline | place: Antarctica: Organic Lake... | reverse complement strand
TTGAAACAGATTGTGAATGATGGTTCGGCAGAAAAGAAGATGGCGCTGCTGTGTGCTCATCCAGACCTTTGTGAAAAGGTTGGCAAGCTCGAATCACTCACCCAAGAGTCGCAGGAAGAACAATCGCGATCCGGTCTGCAGTCGCTGACCGAGGAAGAAATGGTCAGTTTCAACGAGTTCAACGAGGCGTATCGTACCAAGTTTGGGTTCCCATTCATCTTGGCTGTCCGAAATGCTACCAAGTTTACCGTTCTGGCTGCATTGGAAGGGCGTTTGCCGAATCCAGTCGAAAAAGAGTTTGTGATTTCATTGGAGCAAGTGCACAAGATTGCTTGGATGCGACTCTTGTCCAAGCTTAGTGTCGCTGACGCCAAGGGATTTCTTACCTGTCACGTCTTGGATACGGCAAATGGATGTCCAGGTATGTGCGTTTATCCCTCTAGTTGCTTCCTTTGGTTTGGCTGTGTGCTTTTAAGTGTTACTATTCGTCACTCAACTACCCGCTTTCTTCCGTTCTCTTTGAATTTTGCGCAGCTGCCAAGATGCGAATCAAGCTTCACCGATTGTCTCCTCCCGAATCGGCAGGACTGGTTGGAGAATACGTTTTGAATGACGACGGCCGTCTCGAGAAAGGGCCGGCTCTCAAGGGTGGTGCCGAGTTTCTGGTTGGTGTTTACGAATGGCAATTCATGGCCGGCGACTACTTTGCTTCGATTGGAACGTACACGTCGGGAACGCCATTTTTGGATGTTATTCCGCTGCGATTCGGTATTGACAACCCCGACGATCATTACCACGTTCCCTTGTTGGTAAGTCCTTGGGGCTTTTCGACCTATCGCGGTAGCTGATCAGAAGGTTGCGACTTAAGACGCCGCCGTACCACAGACTATTCACAGATGGATACAGGTTGTTTAAGTTGTATAGCTCAATTGTATTGAAATTCGATGTAGTTGCTGCCAGTGGTGTAGAGTTGTAAGTTTTACGCTAGCTAGTAGGTAACTAGAGCTAGCGATGAGTTTGACTACATGATATCCATACGCTGTACTGTAGATGCAGATCAGATTATCGGTAAGCTCGAATAAGTAGAACTCCTAATAATCATCTCCGTCCAATGCAGCCTTTTCCTTCTTGGCTTTTTCTTTTCGCGCCTCGTTCAAGGCATTGTTCAAGTTTTGCGCCAGAGTAGCGCTTCGAACGTTCAAGTCTCGCGTCCGTTCCATGACTTGCTCGTAAACACTCTGCGTACTCGCACCCATGACGACACATCCCTTCTCCGAATCAATCTTGGCATCCAACTCCGCGTTACGAATCAAGTCGACAATCCACCGTTCCGCCTGCTCTTGATCCATGGCCAGCTTTTCACCCAAGGCAGCAAGATCAATCTTGTTGTGGATCCGGCAATAGTTTTCAAAGACAAAGACACGGGCTTCTTCCATAAAGAGTGCCGTCTGGTGGCACAAGAAGAAATCCGTTGACAAGACCTTTTCGCATTCCACCAATTTCGTCTGCGCCGAATCAAAGTCAAACTTGACACAGAGGCAATTGACAAACTCGACAATGGGGTCCGTGTATTCGCAGTCCTGCATGACGTTAATGAGATTCTTCATGAGTCGTCGAGCTTCGGCATTTGATCCGGCCGCAGCTTTCTTCGTCACACGGCGCTTGCAAAGCAAAACTGCCGCCGTCAAGTATCGTAGCAAGTGAGGGGCGTTGGTGGTAATTGCCTGCTTGTACTTTTCGGAGTGAAACATGTCCACCAACTGTTCCAACCCTCCCTTGGCCGAGTCGTTCCAGTAGACAAAGAGTGACCAGTGCAACAACCAAGTGCGCTGTTGGAGTGCTTCCAAAGCAGTGGTTTGATTCGACGCCACCATGGATTCCAAGGCAGTCTTGACGGCTTCCACCGCGACACTGGCCGCCTCCCAGTCTTCCACGAGAATCTCACACGCCAATCTTCCCCAGAGAGCCTGCGACAGATTGTGATTGACAGTTGTGAGGTAATACATGGCGGCATTACCCGTCTCTTTGTCACTGTTGGAAGACTGCGTAGTGATCCCCGCAGCAATCAACTCCTCGTCCTCGTCTGCCAGCGCGAGTGCCGGTGGCTTGGCGTAGAGCGACAAGTAATTGTCGAGCATGTCTCTGGCCGTCTGGTAATCACCGCAATCAAACTTGTAGCGAGCAAGCATTCGGTAGGTCTCGACAACGTCGGGTGTGATTTTGGAATCCTCGAGTTGCGAAAGAGCCGCCACGTTCCACTTTCCAGTGGCAAGGAGCTTGGTCTGCAATCGAGAAACGAAAAAAAGTGTTGAGAGGGTGTGTGTGTGAGAGAACCTATACAATGTGCAAGCAAGCAGACTGCATGAATCAACAATCGATGCACACGAGAGGACGACGGACGGATTGAACTTACTCGTTCTTCCTTGTTTTTGCAGAGATCATCCAGGGGTTGACATCCCTTGCTCAAATCTTCCAGTTTCTTGTAGACGGCTTGCTTTTGCTCTTCCATCTCTGCTGGTACGGCATCGCCTTGGATGCTCTTGTAAACGTCAATGGCGTAGTCAACCATGTGCGTGGGACGCAAAAGAGACAAGCGAGCTGCAGCTACATCCTTGGATGAGTACGAAACTGCCTTTTTGCCAATGAGAGTGTCCAAGTACTCCAACAGGGGAAAGATCATGTGACGATCCAAGTAGGGCGAGACTTGAGAGGTCAAATCCCATTGTTCGATCCCTTGCGTTTCCGTCATAATTTCTGTGATATACGTTTAATCAATCAATCAATCCAGTAGACTAGACTCGACTCGACTAGGCTGGCTTGGACTGCTGCAAAGGAATGGTTCGTTGCGCGAGACAGCGTCGACAATCGTGCAACACGCAGAGAGACGGGGTAACGATACGAGCAGTCGAGGCCGGAAAGAGCGGTGGATGGAGGCAGGTTTTCAGCGCTCGACAACCGTCCAAACAGAAATGGTGGAAGAACGAAGGACGGACGAGTCGAAGGAAGGACGTTTCGGGACTCAAATATCCGTTGGGTCACGATCGAACATCCAGGGAGCACTCTGCACAAAAACAGACAATATCAAATATCAATACCGTACCGTACCATATCGACCATGGCGACCTTGGCGGCACCCCACAGCTCGTACGACAGCAGTCGCAACAAGGTCGAACGTCACTTGGAATCAATCAAGACGCGAACGACGACATTGGCGTCTAAAGAGTTCTTTGAAGGCTATCAACAAAGTGCCGAGCAATGGTGCATCTCGCTGCCCCAGCGTCTCGAGAGACTCTGTCAAGTATTGGAATCTTGGGTACGTGCGACGAGGACCTACTCGTTAATGGGGAGGAAGTTGCGCTTGTCGTAGTCTCTGCTTTTACTAACTTTCCAACTGTGTTCATTCGTTTTCCTCTTGGACAGACTGCCGAACGTGGATCGCCCGAGCTTCCCTACTGCTTTTCCTCGAACGCTCACGAAGCTAGACGCCTCGCCATGACGGCGTGCATCATGGCGTCCGCACCGACTTGCTTTTATTCCTCCTGTCGAGCAGTCTTTAGAGTATCCGTGCAAGTTCGTGAAAGCCAAGACGATGAAAATACCAATCGCGACTTGATGAAGGAAAACACTTTGTTTCAAAGCTTGCAAACCTTGGGCTGGGTCCGTCCCGTGGCTCTACTGCACCAATCACTCTTGCAAGCGGTACACCAGACGATACTCGCCAAAGTCAAATCAGTCATTGTCGGGGACTTTGAAACACCGTTCCTCTATTCTGAACTGCTAGACTGGAAAGATATACTACTGGTTCCGTGGTTGCAAGACTTGCTCGGCTCGGAGGCTTTTGAGGAGCAGGAATGGGACACCCGACTCGTATTTTACGTGGCGGAATGCTTTTGTCTGACCCGCATGGACGAAACGTTCGACTTGGTGGCCGAGTATCCAGACTCACGCGAGGCCGTGAAAGAGCTGCGCATCGTCTTGATAATCACCAACATGCAGACCGATTTGGCGGCCGTCTTGTGCCAGAGTTTGGATCGGCGTTTGAATCATCCCGGGGCCAATACATCGCAAATCATTGATGTGTACATTGCAACCATTAAGGTTTTACGAATCATCGATCCTTCCGACCGACTATTGGCGGTCGTGACGGAGCCCGTGCGATCCTATTTGCGCGGCCGTCACGATACGGTCCGCTGCATTATCACGAGCTTGACCAATGCCGAAGCGGGAGGCGACCTGTACGAAGAATTGCGGAGACAAGACGCCAAACCGCTCGAAAATGTCACGATAGACTCGGACGATGAAGAGGAACCACCCGACTTTGATTGGCAGCCGCCGCCTTCCATCAACCGACCGTCGTTTTTGGACACTGGTATGCGCAGTAGTAGTAGCAGCGGCAACAACGGGGACAGTGATATTCTGGCCATGTTGGTTAGTATATATGGAAGCAAAGAGTAAGTTGTTTGTTTGCTCCAAAGACACTACGATACAGGGCAAGACGCAAACTGACTCCATTACCCTGACTCAAATTCTCTCTTGTCCCTCATACACTGTGTAGACTATTTGTCAATGAGTATCGTCTCATGCTGGCGGACAAGTTGCTGGCCAACATCGACTACAATACAGACAAGGAAGTGCATGTACGTAAAATTGCTTGTTGTCTATGACCGTGTTGTTACCATTATTTCGTTCTCACACTCGAACGTTTCTTCTCGTGTACCGGTACTTGACAGACACTGGAGCTTTTGAAGTTGCGATTCGGTGAAATGAGCTTGCGCAACTGCGAGATTATGGTCAAGGATCTGGAAGACAGCAAGCGTGCCAACGCCAACATTGCCTCTTCGTTGGAAGAAAGCGCAACGTCGCGAGGTGTGCCACGAAGCTTGCGCAAGTTTGCCAGTCCAGTCGTTGACGCTGCCATGATTTCTCACATCTTTTGGCCGACGCTTCAAAACGAACAGCTCAAGCACCATCCGCGGATTCAATACAAGCTAGACGAGTTCGGTGCAGCCTACGCCAGGCTCAAGAATCCAAGACGCCTCGTTTGGATGAACCAGCTCGGAACTGTCAAGTTGCAATTAGACGTTGCGGAAACCAAGGACTCTCACAATGTGGTGGAGACAAAAGACTTTTCCGTCTCGCCTCTGCTGGCGACCCTGATTCTCCATTTCGAAAGCAAGCCACGGTGGACACCACAGGATCTATCCAACGAGACTGGTATCCCTGAGCATGCTATCCAAAAGCGAATGGTGTACTGGGTTAATCAGCGTGTGATTGTGGCGGTTCACCGACCCGGTGGTGGTCTCGAATACGAAATTGCCACTATCCAGCATCTAGCCTCGGCAGCTCAGGACGGAGACAGCGCGTCCATGATGGACGAAGACGGTGGAGACCAGGCTGTTTCAGCAATGGCTCAAGAAGAGGAGCAAATGGGAATCTATGAGTCGTACATTGTCGGTATGTTGACCAACATGAAGACGCTGCCCCTGGAAAAGATTCACAACAATCTCAAAATGTTTGTCACGGGGTCCGATTACAAGTACAACAAGACGGCGCACCAGCTGAGCGTCTTTTTGCAGCACCTCTGCAAGCAAGAAAAGATCGAATGCGGACCCGACGGCGAGTACAAGCTCTTCAAAAAGTAGATTGTATAATGTATGGTATGGTATGGTACTTGTATGCATTCTTATCTACTACTATCGGAGCTAGTTTGGCTTCTCAAAATCGTCAAACGTGTCTTGGTTAATGTGTTCTTCAAAAAGCTTCCATCCTGCCAACCGACCAATGGTGCCCTTGGTCTTGCCCTGGTCAATAGTCACTTGCGCCTTCAAAGCCTGTCGCCAAGATGGTCTTAAGTCATAGTCCTCTTCCTTTTTTTGGTGCCTAAAGAAGAGACCGTCATCTGGTGCCGACTGAATCATTCGAGACGTGGTCGTGATGCGGCCAATCCGCTGCAGCTTGGAGGCATATGGGACGATGTTCGGATCAGGACATGCAAACACGTCAAAGAGGACCGTACCTACTGGAGTCGACAGTACATTGTCCAAAAAGATATCAAACGAATCGGCAAAATCTCCTCCTCCACCACCCGTATTAGCAGTGTCAGTGTCGCCAGCAGCAGTCGAGGACGCTGTAGCAGCTTGGTTATTGGCATATGGACGAAGAATGAGTGCAAATGGGAACTCGACTGTTTCAGCTTGGCTTCCTTGCACAGTGTGCGTACAAAAATCGGAGGTTCCCAGGGAAAGCGGATAGTCAGAGTACCTCCAGAACTTGCGCACAAAGGGCTTGACACCCCGAGGCATTTGTTCTGTCATGGTAGTACACATACAATGGGCAAAGTAGTCTGCTTCGCGCTGCCCAATTTTGGATCCTCCAAACAGCAAGTTGCCCGATCGGATACCTTGCGAGCGAAATACTTTGAGCGCGGCGGTTGGAAAGAGCTTGGCGTTGCGCAACTTTTCTCCCGTGGCATACAATAGCGCTCTTGCCCAAGTACTAGTGATTTCGAGGTTGGGCGGTTTCATGGCGGATGAGAGGCGCAAGATGCAGTGCTCGGCGCTTGTTCCTGCCTTGAGCAGGCCCGTGTAGCCTGCATTCCTGTTGTTGTTGTCGTCGTCGTCGGCAGGTCGAGCAAAGAGTTCGAGCTTGGCACAACAAACGGCTCCGTGTGAACAAATGGTCTTGGAACAGCCGGATGTGGCCGATAGATTCTTGACGATGTCAAAGGGACATGTGAGCGTGTGGTCGTAGTTGGCATCGGCCATGTCCCCCATGACATGATCGTAGGTCGGCCATTCTCGCTGCTGCGACGACGAGGACGACGACGGGTGCTCGGAGGAAGCAGCCGCCGCTTCGTTCAGCGAATCGGCCGCATTCTCTTGGGGCGGATAATTGTTGTGTGCTAGAAGCTCGCTCCACACCTTTTGCTGTTGCTCGGCCGTGGGTAGCGAGGCCGTCATGGTCATTCTCAATGGGTGCGTAGTGTGCAGTGTCTTCCGTGTCGTGTCGGCAGGAAGTTTCGGTTTCGGTTTCGGTTTTCGATCGATGGATTTTAATTTATATTCGCGCGCTTTTCCCTCTTCTCGCCGTCGGATGGCGGATAAGAATTATCTTCATTTTTCTGTATGCGGCACCATGGCGCCACCTCCACCGTCTGATCCACCACGGCAAGTGGCGGCAGACGCGACTCTGACAGAGGCCCTCCAGTCGAATGTATCCTTACAGAAAGCCATCACCGTAGAGCTAGCACTCATTGCAAGTAAGAAGGCTGACAATCGAAGAGCATCCGCACGTCTCTCCAGAGAACAGCAAGCCGTGTGGAAGGTGGCGAATCAAGCATCGTTACCACCCGTCCCTCCCAATCCTTGTCGACCATGGAAGCGCCTCTACTTTGTATCCAAAGACAATGACAGCGTACCAGAGCCAAATGCCGATACTCTCCATCGAAGAGCCTTGCAAGCCAAGACGTTTTTGCATCACTTGCAACCGCCGTGGAATTCCAAGGAAACAAAAGCCCTGCAAGCCGTAGTGAAAGAGCACCAGCACCAGCAACAATCCGAGGCTGCAGCCAAGAATACTGCTTCTGAGATTGATTTCGATCAAGTCGCCAAACTACTGAATGCCAAACTGGGACGAACCGCCGACAACGTCGTTGAACAGCCGCGAACTTTACAAGAGTGCAAGCTTCGATACAGCTCTCTTGTCAAGCAGACACTGCCCTTTTCCAAAGACGAGTCAAGGGCCATTTCGGAACAGCTACATCTACACGATGGTGACCCTGATTGGCAAGCTGTCGCAGAGTCTCTCCCCAATCCTCGGACCGCGTGGGAATGCTTGGTAGCCTACCAAACCAACCTTCGACCCGTGGTACAGCAAGACTGGACGGCGCAAGAAGACCAACTCTTGCTGCAGTACATTGGAGCAGCTGGACCACAACTGGTTATTGACGGAAATTCCATCATGCACTTTGCCGCACGAATCATTCCTAATAAAAGCCGCCTGCAGATATTGAATCGCATCAACCAGTCCATTTTTAATCCCAACCTGATAGTTGGTCCTTGGTCCGACGAAGAAGAGCGTCGACTCGCCATTTGCATGAAGGTATACAGTCAAGTAACAGGCGGCAACTGCATGTACCGAGCGTCCGTTCATTTACCACAACGCACAAATCGCCTCGTGGCAGAAAAATGGCATCGCTCACTCAATCCGGAATACTCGGTCAAGCCGTTTACCCCCGCCGAAGACGAAATGCTCCTGCGCGAGGCTCGGGCCGATCCCCAGGTCGGCTGGACTGAACTAGCGCGTCAATTCTTGCCCCACCGACATCCCCAACGAGTCAATGCACGGTGGTCGGAACTGGCGACCGACGAGGACATTTTGGCGCGCAGTGGAGGAAGGAGCATCTTCCGGCGAGGACGCGTCACCGCGCCGACGGACGGTACAGCTACCGCCGTGGCTGTGGAGGAGGGTGCCCGGCTCGAGCTGGACGATTTTGTCGTGCAGGTACGAAAAAAACGAAAGCAGGTGTAATTTAATGCGGCAATTTCAAGGCTAGAATGCCTCTTGGTCCCTGGGGACGATGATAATAGGTGCGCATAGAGTTGCATGGTTACCATCGCTACATTCAACATTGAATTTAACCTCCTAGAATTTTAATAAGTACAGTATATTAAAGCCTACCAGCCATTAGCCCCGCTCAGAATTGACTTGTCCTTGGACGCCTTCCAACGTCCGGTTGCTCTCTGTGCTGAGGAGACCTCCCACGCTCCATGTATGTTGCATACCTCTTAGAGAAAAAATTGACGGTTTCTTCGAACGAGTAGAGCATCTCGTCGCAGAAGTAGTCGCAACCATAATTCGTCTCGTTCCGGCTTTCCTCGCTTCGTGATTCTGCATCTGCAATGAAGACCCGCTCTTCGTTGTAGTTGGAAAAGTGTACGCGTCGAACGTACGTCCTTCTCGGCGAAGGATTCGTGGCCCTGGGAGACTTCTTTGCCAGGTATTCCAGTGCTTCGAATATGTCCCCCCCTGTTCCTTTGATTACTGTTTCTGCTATGTGGAGCTCTGTATGAAGCTCCTTTTGCACGTCGTCCAACGCTCCCATCTCGTCCCTGAGGCCGTCGTCGGACTCGGCTTCAAAGCTGCTCCCTGCATCCGAAAAGCTTGGAAAGAGCGCCGACGTGTCGTTTCCGTCCTGTGTAATTCGCATGACGGCCTGCAGTTCCTTGTCTCGGAACAGACTCGTGTCGTCCGCTTTCGATGAAGGACTTGTCATGAGAGGCAGGCTGCTTGGATTGCAGAAAAAGTGTTCGTACTCGTTGTCGATGTGAATTTGCATTTTGCATGTTTCTTGTGATGAGGATGACGCGCTACTACTGTTGAGCTTTGCTGCGCCCACTACTCTCTTCTTCTTTCGACACCAATCGTCCAGAAGGATACTAAAATTCGAATCGTGCAAGGCCAATGGTTTTTGTCGGTCGAGAGCTGGGACACCATCGCAGAACGCTTTAATGGACACGAAACCTCCCACTATGCTATTTTGAATACGAAATAGCTCGGGGACACTGTCAACAGGTATTGGACCTCTTGATAGTAGTTGATAGACTTGTGATTGGCGAGATTTTGAGACAAAGACGGATGTCTGGTTGGGAAACATGACAAACGGCGGATGCAGTCCTTCATCATTGGTTTTCGAGTGCTGCCTTGTTTTGAGAACAAAGTTTACATCTTTTCCACTCAGTACCATACTGCAAAGGAAAGACGAAGGCTTGTTCATCATCAATTTAGGGAAGAGGCTATCTGGTTTCGGCTCCATCACATTAATGATTTCTCGTTCTTGTACTTTCGAGGGAACCTTTGTCTCGTCAACTTGTCGATCTTCTAATACCGAAGGTTGAAGGGCCTGCAGCTTTTTTGGCATGAGTAACACTTCACATCGCGTTGTCTCCTCTGATGTATCGCACTCTATTCGTAATGCTTGCGGTTGGTCTTCTTCTGCGGAAGGTTGAACGGCCTGCAGCCTTTTCGGCAGCAATACCATTTCGAATCGCGTTGTTTCCTCTTGTGTATCACACTCTATTCGTAACGCTTGCGGCTTTGTCGCGTTCTTCGTGTTTGTACCTGTATATATGTCAGAAACAGGGCCGCATACTTCAGCTGCGCATCTCTGTATGGAACTTCTTGTCGAGCTGCAGAGAAAGGACGGTCTCTTCTTTACAATCTCTAGTGGATCTCGACCATTGCCGCCCAGACTCAACTTCCCGTATGTTTGCGCAGCCGCCTCTATGAGCGAATTATTAGATAGCGACCAGCTTTCTGAGGACGAAAGGCTCGTACTCGGATAAGTGGCAATAGTGGCAACATCGTCTCCGCTCTTCTTGCTGTCGCCACTCTTGTTTGGAGAAAGCTCAATGCCACACACAATGTTGTCTTCTGTAACTTCAGAAGCTGTGAACTCGCCCCACGTCTCTATACATCTTTCCTGTGGTGAAGGTGCGGATACCATGGCTCCCCTTGCCATTTTCTTGTGTTGTGGTGCCCATCATTTCTTTCGTATTCAGCGATTCTCACCTACACAAATTTCATTCTATTCGGCTTGCCATCCCGCGCGATTGTTTCCAATTATATTAAATAATTTAAAATAATTGTCTTTCCGACTTCCAGAAGTGTAAAAGCAGATACTCTTATTGTTTTACTTCTACATTAATGTACGAGTAAACTAGCTACACAGTAAAATGAGAAGGGGAAATCAATCTTCTTTCTCGGGACTACGTGATGATGACACCGCGCGATTCGCGCGACTGGCGTAGATACAGTGTGTGTGTGTGTGTTGGATCTATTACTAGACTATTGTGGTCAGCATAAGCTTTAGTTCGACGAACCAACAGATATGGCCAAAAAGCTGAAGCCCATTCGGAATTCTTAGACCATTGACTGATCGACTGCAGTAGTCACGCTGCTTCCTCCAGTCTAGTCGGTAGGATATAGTACCGGTATGCTGCTGGTGTAGTGGCTTAAAAAGGATGTCCCTATCGACACGCCAGCCAAAAAGGGTGCAACAACTCGAGCTGCTTTGGCAGCGGCCGTGCGGTAATCTGCTTGGCCCATCATGCGGGCATACAGACAACCCGCCTTGGACTGCTCGGCGTAAATTTGGGAAATATCTTCGCCACTGAGGCCCACTCGCTCCAGGTCGACCCTCACTTCGCGGGCTGCCGCTGGACGGGTGGTCTTGTGTAGGATGGACATGTGCTTTTCGAGGCCGCGTTGACCACAATTGCCCAGCGTCCATGCCGAAAGCATGGAGAAAGGAAGTCGTTGGACGGCAAGACACTTGGTTGGAGAATTGGTGTCTTGCTGGTAGCCTTGGGCGATCTTGTAGGACTCATCAATAACGGCAACGAGATGCTGTCGCTTGTTTGAAAGGCAAAGACGACGTGCTTGGCGTTAGTGCGAGACGCATGCACTTCCTTTATACTCCACAAGGCATTTTTCTTCTCTGCAGAGGTGTAGTTGTGACGAGAGAAAGAACCACAGCGACCACGTTTGCTGGTTGCGATGCAAAGGTGACCCGCTTCCCCGCCTTGGTTGTTGAAAGTGACGTCTTCAAAGGAGCGCGGGCTGTCTCGTACTGTTGCTCGGCGGTAGTAGTGATCGTGGTAAGGGTGGACATGTTCTTTATTGTTGTTGGCATTGCTGCTGCTGCTGCTGCCTCTTTGAAAATATGATTGCGATTTGGTCTTCGTCGTGACTGCATGACCGCCGTTGTGCTGATAACAGGATAGTAAGTAATCTACAGGTTTTCTTGCCCGCCAAGGCCAAGGGGTTGGGTGCGATGCGTTGCGCTAAAGTAACAGTAGCGGTACCGTACACCGTACAGGATGTCATCGAGGCAGCCGAGTCAGTCGCGCCATAATTTCTGTTTGGATGTGTGACGTAGACCTCCGCCAAAAAGACGGAAGAAGAATTGAGAGAGAAAAACTTGTTGATCTGCGGACGTTCGACGAGGTTGTGTGGTCTGCCACTTACCCGTCCGAGACAGACGTCTGATCCAGTTTTCCCCGGGAAACGCCAACCGCGCGTTTCATCTTCCCTTCGCATCTTTGGCATTCGATTGAGCGCCAGACACACATGCTTCAAGCGGGCAGGTTTTTCCGAGCGGTCATCGAGATGTCCCTGTAAGATCGACGATTATTGCCCGATCGGCCTCCGGCGTTTTCTCGG
>Ga0307981_1003282_pt1 | contig 12225 bp, 12 predicted proteins | sample OrgLakmetagen987_FD_201849 | JGI IMG/M metagenome (GOLD analysis project Ga0307981, IMG submission 201849) | Saline water microbial communities from Organic Lake, Antarctica - #987 | ecosystem: Environmental > Aquatic > Non-marine Saline and Alkaline > Saline | place: Antarctica: Organic Lake... | reverse complement strand
CCCGGTGACGACGGTGACGGGTTGATCCGATGACGGCGTGTTCGACATGCCCGCCAACCTAGTGCGACGCCCGCAAACGGTCGGACGGTGACGTGTCGGGTCGAGTGTGGGGCAGCCTTTCGCGTCATGGCTCTTTTGCGGTTGACGACTTCTCGACCGGAGATGGTCGTTGGCCGGCGCGATGCCGACCGGCAAGACGAACGGCATCCCAGATGTCGGGGGCGAGGGTAGACGTCGGCGTGGTGAGGTGTCGATGGTGGTCGTCGAGCCAGGCCAGATGGTCGATGCCGTGGTGGAGGACGTCTGAGAGGTCCGCGTTGGAATCGTGAGGGCGGGAGGGATTGTCGTCTCGATGGCTGGCGTGTCCGTCTGCAGCGGCGATCAGTACACCTTCGGCTTCGGGCATCGGATCCGGGCAGCACACGTAGGTCAGAATCACGCCTCGTGTTGGATCGAAGCGCCACGACGTCGAGTGGAGAAGTGCGATGCCGTCGAGCGGGGATCCGAGGAGGCCGATGAGACTCGCAGCGTCGACATCGGGATGGTGGCGGTTGCGAGCACTTTGAACATGTCTGCCGAACAGTGCGAGTGAACCGTCCGGTGATGCCCGGACGGCCTGTATGCCGAAGCATTCGATGATCACGTCATCCCCGAGGGCATCCATAGCAACCGAATAGTAGATTTTTCTGCGTCCAGCTCGCAACGAGCGTGCCTGCGGCGTGACGCCGTCACGTCTCACACATCCCACGCATTGGAGCAACCATGATGTCCCGAACCAGTCACGATCTCCCTCTCGGTCTCGCTGCTGGTCTTGGCTGCCTCCGGGTCCGACGATTCTGCTGACACAGCATCAATTCGACATGGCTGTGTCCCCCAGCCATCACAACGGTCTGCGCCGCACCCGCTCAGCGTGCTGATGCTTCGTCACGAAGCGAGGTCGCCCCAGTCGTCTCCGCCGTCGATGGGATGAGCTTCGTAGGCAGCTGTGTCAGTGGCATCGATTTCCGCACACCGGTAGCGAGCAAGAAGCGCCGTCAGTGCCTCGTCGATGAGTTCTGCGTCGGTGGTTCCGGCGCGGAGCCGGCGGGCGTCGTCGTCGAGGAGCGTGCGATCAACCGTCGTTCTGATGCGAGTGCGAGTCACGCCAAACTCGTGCCACGGTGACGTTGTGTGGGAAATCCCACCCGAGAACGTGTGCACTCGAAACCGATACGACCTCGATGATTCGAGGCGACGCCGGCCCACTCGGTGCAGGACCCGTCAGGGAGGTTCAGACGATGTCGCCGCGGATCGCGTCGAGCCAAGCATCGGCGTCGCGCCATCGGCCGTCGTGATGTTCACGGGCCTCGTGGCCTGCTTCGCCGGAGGCAGGGTACGAACCCAGGAACTTCACACGACCCTGCTTGGCATGCAGCGAGCGCATCGTGTCGGCGAGCAACTCGTCGGCCACGTGGCCGTCGGCGTACATCAAGAAGCAGTACGACCCGAGTCCGCCGTCCTTGGTGGGTCGGCTGAAGAGGTTCGACAGGTTGATCCGGCGAGCAGCGAACTCCTGGAGAATCGAGATCAGGCTGCCGGGTTCGTCGGCACGCTGATACACCACGAGCGCGGTGCGGTCGTGTCCGGTCGGTTGCGGGACACCCGATCGGGCCACCATCACGAACCGTGTCTGGTTGCCCGCATGGTCGGCGACATCGGCCTCGAGGATCTCGAGTCCGTAGACGTCTGCTGCCACCCTGGGTGCGAGCGCGGCGAGGTGTCGTTCGGACGATTCACTCACGCGGCGGGCGGCGTCGGCAGTGGAGCTGGCGGGCAGGATCTCCGCATCGGGGAGGCGTTCGCGCAGCGTTCGGTGGCACTGCGCCGTGGCGACCGGAATCGAGATGATCTCGGTGACGTCGGCCAGGGTGACGCCCGCTGGCGCCAGCAGGCAGTGCTCGATGTCGATCACCACCTCGTGCGTGATGATCAGGTCGTAGTCGAATGCGAGCGCATCCTGGGTGAAGTTGACCATTCCTTCGATCGAGTTCTCGATCGGGACGAAGCCCTGATCCACCTCACCCGCTGCAACTGCATCGAGCACATCGGGCACCGTGCGATACGGCACGGGATCGGCGTCCGGTTCGCATGGCACCGTCTGGAGCGCCTGTTGCGTGAAGGTGCCGAACGGCCCGAGGAATCCGATGCGCGTGGCGGTCACGGCGTGGACACTAACGACTGAGACCGGTTCGGTCCGTCGGGGAATCACGCACCAGCCGGGGCGAGCGCAGCGTCGAGGAACTCGAGGGTCTCCGCACCGGTCGACTGACCGGCCTTGCGGGCCAGCACCGTTCCGTCGGTGTCGAGCACCACGAGGAACGGGAATGCCGTCGCACCGACGGCATCGAGTGCGACTGCGTCTGCGCTGTCGGCCATCACCGTGAACGGCCAGCCCTGGTCGTCGAACCATTCACTGGGCGGAAAGTTGTCGCGATCCTCGGTGACTGCGGTGCTGACCCCGACGACGTCGACACCAGCGGGGACGGCATCGGTGTCGGCCAATTCGACGAGCTCTGGAACCTCTGCGTTGCATGCCGGGCACCAGTGCGCGAGGAAGACCACGAGGGTGGCGTTCTCCGTGGGTTCACCGATGACCACGGGTGAACCGTCGAAGCTCACTCCCGCCAACACCGGCGACGACATGCCGACGGCCGGATCGTTCTGCGGGTCGCTGTACGGAGGGAGCGGCTCACCGGTGATGGCAACGGGCGCGGTCTGGACCAACGCAACCGTGTCGGCATCGACGGATTCAGCAGCAGGTTGCTCGGCGCCATCGACGGAGCTGTCGGCTGCGTCATCACTGCCGGCACACGCGGCCAGGAGCAACGTGGCCGCTGCGGCGATGCCGGTGAGGGAACGGGTCCAACGAGAGGTCGGGGTGGAAGTCACGCTTCCCATTGTGTCGTCGCTGCGAACGAGTGTGACATCACCGTCGCTACCGTCACATCCGATGTCCGACCAGGCAATCGACGAATCCGACCCTGCTCCGACACCGCACGGCTCGAATCAGTCGGTGGTCGACGACCTTCGTCGGGCGCGTCGCGAACGCCGCCTGGGCGACACCGAATGGTTCGACGTCCTGTACCGGGCATACCTGTTCGCGCTCGTCGGCACGATCGCTGTGGTCGTGGCGTCCGATGCGCTCGATGGCCTGATCGACGACGACCTCGACACCGCCCGACTCCTCACCAGGGGTCCCGCCATCGCCGGCATCGCTGTGATGCTGGCGTTCGGGGTCGGCCTCCGCAACGGTGCCGACGGAGGACCGATCTCGGTGGAATCAGCCGACGTTCGTCATCTGTTGATGGCGCCGGTCAACCGGACGCGGGTGATGGTGCGCCCGATCGCCCAACGATTCCGCTCCGTTGCGTTCGCCATGGCGCTCACGCTCGGGATCCTCGGACAACTGGCAGCTCGCGAGATCGAAGGTTCACGGGCCGCATGGGCTGCGAGCGGTGCACTCTTCGGGGTGCTGCTCGCCGCGCTGTACGTGGGCACCGCCGTGATCTCGCACGCAATCCGGATGCCACGAGCCGTTGCGAGTGCCGTGTTCGTTGCGGGCCTCACCTGGCAGTGGGTGGTGGCGTGGCGGATCTGGACCGGTGATGCCACCGGACTCGCCCGAGTGGGGCCCGGCAACCTCGAGGGGAGTGTCCTCTTCTGGGGGATCCGCCAGCGCGGCATCGACACCGGCGCGCTCGGCGTCGTCGCAGTGCTCGGCGTCACGGCGCTGGCACTCGGCGGACGCCTTCGCCTCGAACCACTCGAGCGGCGTGGGCAGCTCGTGTCGCAGCTTCGTTTCGCTGCAACGGTGCAGGACATTCGCACCGTCGTGCAGCTCCGGCGTCAGCTCCGGGCCGAGTCGGTTCGGAGTCGATCACTGTTCGGTGGCTCCAAGATGGACCCCGACACCACCGTGAGTCGACCGCTGCACCGGCCCCACGCAACCGGTTCGACACTCCGCCCCGGCTTCGTCTGGCGGCGCGGCGCCGTGGCGATCGGCCGACTGCCACTCGGGCGCTGGCTGCGGATCGGTGCACTCGCTGCCACTGCCGGCGCCGCCGCCTCGCTGGCCGTCACCTCGTCGGCACTCCTCCTGGTCGTGGTCGTCGCAGCCGCGTACCTCTGCGGGTTGGAGTCGCTCGAACCGCTCACCCAGGACATCGACCACCCCGACCGAACCGACGCGCTCCCGATCGACCGTGGATGGTTGTTCGCTCATCACCTGGTTGCTCCGGCGATCCTGGTGGCGGCAGTGGGCCTGATCGGAGCCGTTGCTGCAACGTTGGTCGAACCTGCCCACGCACCAGCCGCCTTCGCCCTCGCTGTACCGCTGGCATGGGCCGGTGCGATCGGCGCCGTCGTGACCACCATCAGCGACGCATCGGAGGTTCCCAGCGTGGCGAGTACGACGCTGCTGGGGGCCGAACGGGGCGCAGAGAGTCCGTTTGCGATGCCCGAGTTCGCCGGCGTCTCACAGGTCGCCAAGAGTGCGATCCCATTGGTCCTCAGCTCGATCGCCGCGGTGCCGATCTATGTCCTGAGCGTGGAGCCGACCCAAGCGGTGGTGATCCGTTCCATCGTCGGCGTGGCACTGTGTCTCGCGATGATGGTGTGGTGGGTCCGGCGCCGAGACCGATGGTCGGCGGGCATCCGATCGTTCTTCGTCGCGGGACGTGCCGCACAGACAGGAGCCTCATGACCAACGGCGCACTCTCCACGATCGGGCTCACCAAGCGCTACGGCGACAGTGCAGCGCTCGCGCCTGTCGATCTGAGCGTGCCGTTCGGACAGCGCGTCTCGCTCATCGGCCACAACGGTTCGGGCAAGACGACGCTCATCCGGATGCTCGCCGGGATGCTCGAACCCTCGGGAGGTTCGGCATCTGTTGCGGGCCACCTACCGGGGAGCATCGAGGCCCGTTCGGCGCTGTCGTATCTGTCGGATCAGCCGGTGTTCTACGACGACCTGAGCGTGTGGCAACACCTCGAGTACATCGCCCGACTCCACTCGACCGACGACTGGGAGACACAGGCGACGTGGCTCGTGGATCTGTTGGGTCTGAACGGGCGCGCCGACGACCTCCCCGTCACGTTCAGCCGAGGCCTGCAGCAGAAAGCGGCGATCGCGATCGCCTTCGTCCGGCCATTCGACGTGATGCTGATCGACGAACCGTTCGTCGGTCTCGATCGCGCCGGTCGCGCCGCCCTGCTCGAGTTGCTCGACTGGGCGCATGGCGACGGGGCCACCCTCGTGGTCGCCACCCATGAATTGTCGAGCGTGCAGTCCGGTGAACGTCTGATCGCACTGAGCGACGGTCGGGTGATCTTCGACGGTGATCCCGCCGAGGCGGACCCCGACTCGCTCTCCGACGGCGTGTTCGATCGACGCGACGACTGACAACCTGCGATGAACTCGGCCGACTCGTCCATGGCGGTGGAGCCCGGGTGGTCTAGCATCCGACTCATGCAGGAGTTTTCTTCGGTCATCGCGTCCTCGTACGACGCCGAATCCCTCGCCCCCATGCTCACCGAAAAGGCCGCCGAAGGCTGGTCCGTCGTGAGCATCGTGTCAGCAGGCACCAACGTCATCGCCTACCTCACCCGTGGCGCTGCGAACGAGGCACCTGCCGTCACGGCTCCCGCAGCAATCGTGGGGACCAACGACGTCGTGGCGACGGCACCCGCCGGGACCTCTGTCGCCCCGGAGCCGGTCGAAGCCGTCCCGGAGCCCGAGCCGGAGCCGGTCGTCGAGACCGCTGTCGAGCCCGTCCCAGAGCCGGAGCCGGTCGCAGCCGCTGAGCCCGAGCCGGAGCCGGTCGTCGACACCGTTGCCGAGGCAGTAGCGCCCGGTGATGCCGTGGTCGGCTTGGCCGGAGGCATCGACGACACCGTGCCCGCCGATGACGTGTCGACCTCGAGCGATGCCGCTCCCGACACCGAGGTCACCACCGACGCGACCGACGAAAGTGCAGCAGGCGACGGCTCCGGAGTACCAGCGGGCTGGTACGCCGATCCGTCGGGCCGTTACGAGCTGCGCTACTGGGACGGCGCTGCCTGGACCGAGCACGTCTCTCGTGCTGGTCAGCAGTACACCGACCCGCCCGTTGCCTGACCCTCGAACTCCCGTCCGCGGGCTCAGCCGAGCCGAGAAGCTCCACGTTCACCGCGACCGAACCCGTCGGCTGCGGTTCTTGATTTCGGCGGTTGTCCAGCTCTGTCGTGGGGGTGGTCGGGCCGTCGTCGTACCCTGATGGCATGAAGGCGACGTCGATCGGGCATGCGGGCATCCTCGTCGAGACCTCGGCCGGGTCGATCCTGTGTGATCCATGGTTCGAGCCGGCGTTCTTCGGCGGATGGTTTCCGTTCCCACGCAACGACCAGCTGTCGGACGACCTTCGGGACCGCATCGAGCACGCCGACTTCCTCTACGTCTCGCACCTCCATGGTGACCACCACGACGAGGCCTGGCTGACCGACCACTTGCGCCGTGACATCCCGATCCTGCTTCCAGGTTTCCCCACCCGCGAGCAGCGGCGGACCCTGCAGGCATTGGGCTTCAACAACTTCGTGCAGACTGTCGACACCGAAGAACTCGAGATCGCACCGGGTCTGCGGGTGGCGATCCACATCGAGTCGTCGATCACCGACGGCCCCGGTGGCGACTCGGCACTGGTGGTGATGGCCGACGACTCCATTCTCGTCGACCAGAACGACTGCCGAACCAATGACCTGGGGCAGCTCGCATCACACGGTCCGGTCGACCTCCACTGGCTCCAGTTCTCGGGGGCCATCTGGTATCCGATGGTCTACGAGATGGATCCTGCCGTCAAGCAGCGACAGTGCGAAGCCAAGGTCAAGGCCCAGTTCGCGCGCGCCATGCGCTACGTCGAGAAGATCGATGCACGCGCCGTGGTTCCCAGCGCCGGGCCGCCGTGCTTCCTCGACCCCGATCTGTTCGGCCTGAACATGATCGACGGTGACGAGCTCTCGATCTTCCCCGACCAGACCGCGTTCCTCGCCATGCTCGACGAAGGCGAACGCCAGGGCGTGATGAACATCCCCGGCTCGGTGATCGAGCTCGATGATGTGATCAGCGCCACACACCCGTTGCCAGACGACCAGGTCGACGCGATCTTCTCCGACAAGCGTGCGTACCTCGAGGGTTACCAAGCCGACTGGCTGCCCTGGCTCGACAACATGAAAGCCGACTGGCGAGCGCTCGACATCGATCTGCTGGCAGAACTCCAGCAGTGGTGGGAGCCACTGCTCGGGCTCGCACCGACCCTGCGGTCGATGGTCGGATCGAACGTGCTGATCAACGCCGGTGACCTACCGATCCTGATCGACTTCGCGAACGGCGAGGTCCGCCGCCACGACGGTGAGGAGTTCTCGTTCCGCTTCGACATCTCGCGTGACCTCGTCGAGGCCGTCACCGCGAAGCGAGCGGTCGACTGGAGCAACTCGCTCCTGCTGTCATGCCGCTTCACGGCGTGGCGTGACGGCGAGTTCAACGAATACGTCTACAACTTCTTGAAGTCGCTCTCTCGCGAGCGCATGAAGCGTGCCGAGGCGGAGGTCGTCCGCAAACTCGACCTCGCATCGGGCGGTGGTGAGCACAGCGGCGAGGTTGACATCCAGATCGGTGACTTCATCGTGCAGCGGCGTTGTCCGCACCGTGATGCCGACCTGGAAGCGTTCGGCGAGATCCAGGACGGCGAGTTCGTGTGCACCTTGCACGGATGGCGCTTCGACTGCGCCACGGGCGCCTGCATCACGTCACCGACCGAGACCCCGCTCCGCATCCGCCGCGCCTGACGGTCGGCTGCTGACGGCCGGGTCGAGCGCTGCGTTCAGATGCTGCGGCGCTTGCTGGTCGCTGCGAGCAGCACGGCAGCCGCCGGGACCACGGCCGACGCCCACAGCGCCGGTCGGTAGCTGTCGGTCAGGGAGCGCGAGAGCGCGAAGAACGCCGGGCCGATCGCACTGCCGATCACGATCATGCTCATCTGCATCCCCGCGACCTCACCGAGGTGACGACGCCCGAAGATCCGAGGGAGCGCCGCTGATGTGAGCGACGAGAAGCAACCCTGCGCAAAACCCCAGCCGACGATCGCCATCACCAGGAGTGGGGTCACGTCGAGATACCCGACAGCGAGGTACATCATCACCTGTGCAGCGCCCATCGCCATCGCCACCACCATCGGTGACGTGACGTCGATCAACCAACCGGTGATCAAGCTGACCGGGACGCTCACGAATGCGATCGGGACGAAGATCCGCACGATCGCATCCTCGTCGAGACCCTGTTCGAGTCCGATGTCGACGATGTGGAAGGTCAGTGCCGTACCGGTGGACGACAGGGCCATCACCGGCAGGGTCACCGCCCAGAACCGGAGGTCGCGGACCGCCATTGCCCGTGTGGCGTCCTGATCGGTCCCGATCACCGTCGGCCCACGAGCGGCACCGTCGTGGGACGGTTCGAGCGCAGGACCACCGTCGATCACGATGCCGGCGGCTTCCGGACTGACCCGGTACAAGGTCACGATCACCGCTCCGACGACGACCACGAGGAAGACGGCGATGAGCCGCCACGCCGTGCGGAAACCGTCGATGTCGATGAGCGTGAGCAAGATCGCCGGCGCTGCGGCGAACGCGAAGCTGCCGGCGGCCTGGGAGATCGACGACACCAGACCGCGACGCCGGTCGAACCACTGCGCGACCATCGTCCGAGACGACAGGGTCAGCAACCCCTGACCGCTGAAGCGCAGGCAGCCGAACCCGATGCTCATCACCACGAGACCGACGGGTGTGCTCATCTCGCCGACGAAGCTCAGCCCGGTCACCGTGCACGCAAGGCCGATCGTGGCAGCGAAGGCGACCACGCGCGAGCCGTACCGGTCGATCATCTTGCCGCCGACGCCGAGCAGCAGGCCGCTCGAGCCGGTCCCGACCAGATAGGCGATCGCCAATTGCAACCGTGTCAGGCCCGTCGCGCCGGTCAGATCATCGGTGAAGACGCTCACGCCCGCGGTCTGGCCCGGCACCGACGCCACGACGCCGAGCGTGCCAGCCACCAGGATCACCCACCCGTAGTAGAACGGGATACGCCTCGGATCGAACGGACGACGGCCCGACTTCGCCACGACGTCTCCATCGAAGGAGGCTGAACTCTTCGACGTCAGCATGCAATGACCGTCAGGGCCGGTCGATTCATCGTGCGGACGATACCGACACCACCCGCGCGTCCCGTCAGCTCAGGGCGTCGATCAGTTCACCGAGCAGTGCCGTGAGCGCCACGTCCTGGTCGTTGCTGTCGATGAGCTCGATGTAATACGGATCGGCGGCGATCGCGACGGTCGCTGTTCCATCCTGGGTCCATGCAGCGCGGGGAAGCCCGCCGAATTCGCTTTGGCCGCCCGAGGCGCCCTCGCTGACCCGCGCCTCGAACGTCGCGCTGATCCAGTCGGATGCGACGATGCCCACTGCGTCCTCGGGCAGGTACACCGACACCGCAACCGAACCGTCAGCACCGAAGGAGCACAGCCCCGACGTCGCATCCGAGCTGATCAGTTGCGATGTCGCCTCGACGCCCATGGTCGCTGCAACCGTGTCAGCGGTGAGCAGTTCACACGTTCGGCCGAGATCACCGGCGATCACTCCGCCAGAGAATTCGCTCGACGATGCGGGTTCGGCGGGTTCGTCGGATTCGTCCGCTGACGACGAATCAGCAGCATCAGCAGACTCGACGACGTCATCGGTCGCCGTCTCGGCAGCATCGTCGCTCCCGCCGCATGCTGTCGCCGCAACGACCAGGAGCGGGATCGTGAGGAGGCGGACCGGGCGCAGAAACAACTTCATGACACCCAGTCTGACCGATCGATGCTTTGCGGTGTCGGCAATTCGGTGCTGCCGGCGATCTGGACCGGTTTCTCGGGTTCGACGTGAGATCGTCACAGAGGTTGAGTAGGTTCGAACCATGTTGGCGGTCCTTGACCTCGGTCTCGACCTCGACGTCTGGCCATGGGTGTGGCTCGGCGTCGCGGTGACCTTCGCGCTCGTCGAAGTGACTCTGCTCGCCGGCACCTTCGTGCTCCTCCCCTTCGCGGTCTCTGCGTTCTTCGCCGCCCTGGCCGGCTGGTACGACGCACCGATCGAACTGCAATGGGCGATCTTCGTCATCGGTGGCGGCGCCCTGTGGGGCGTGTTCTGGCGTTATGCCAAGCGGTTCATGTCCGAGCACACGAACCCCGAAGGCGTCGGCGCCGACCGACTCGTCGGGATGACCGCGATCGTCACGGTGCCGATCGATCCCGACGACGTCGATCGCCACGGTCGGGTCAAGGTCGGCGGCGAAGAGTGGGGTGCACTCGTCGCCGGCGGCCCGGTCATCAGGGCCGGAACAAAGGTTCGAGTTGCCGCGATGGCGGGTACACGTGTCATGGTGGAACCGATCATCGTCACCACGGCATTCGACGGCTCACCACCAGCCGGACCGCCGTCTGCCCCACCCGTCTCCGATCCACCCCCTCGAGAGGAACCCTCGTGATCGCAATCATCATCGGCATCATCGCCCTGGTCGGGCTCATCATCCTCGCCTCGGCCGTCAAGATCGTCAGGCCCTACCAACGCGGTCTGGTCGAACGACTCGGCAAGTACAAGACCACCGAGGAGCCCGGACTCCGGCTGATCATCCCGTTCATCGAATCGATGCAGTTGATCGACATGCGCGAGCAGGTCGTCGACGTGCCACCCCAGGAGGTCATCACCGCCGACAACGTGGTCGTGTCGGTCGACGCCGTCGTGTACTACGAAGCCACCGACCCGCAGCGCCTCGTCTACAACATCGCCGACTTCTTCACCGCGATCACGAAGCTCGCCCAGACCAACCTGCGAAACCTGATCGGTGACATGGAGCTCGACAAAGCGCTCACGTCGCGAGACACGATCAACACCCAGCTGCGAGAGGTACTCGACGATGCCACCGACAAGTGGGGTGTGCGCGTCGTGCGTGTGGAGATCCAGCGCATCGATCCGCCCCCGGACATCGTGTCCGCAATGCACGCACAGATGCGTGCCGAGCGTGACCGCCGCGCCACCGTCACCGAGGCGAAGGGTTACCAGGAAGCTGCGATCGCACGAGCTGACGGTGAGCAGCAGGCAGCCGTGCTCTCCGCGCAGGGCCGCAAAGAAGCCGCCGTCCTCGATGCGCAGGGCGACGCCGAAGCCATCGAGTTGCGTGCTGGGGCCAACAAGCTCCGTCTCACCCTGCTCGGCGAGGGTGAAGGTCAGGCGGCAAAGGCTCGCCTCACCGGTATCAAAGAGGCCGGCACCGATCACAACGTGCTCACGGTCGAGTACCTCTCGGCGCTGGAACGAATCGGTGACGGACGTGCCACGAAGCTTGTCATCCCCGCCGAGTTCTCGGGACTCCTCGGCACCGTCGCGGCATTTGCCGAGACGATTCGACCCGATGACGACAACGACGAAGTGCGGCCGAAGGACGGGTTGCCGGTCCCCGATGACGACGACCGCGTCGAGTTGCCTGAACCCAACCGCGACGACCACCGGGATCGCTGAGGAAACTGCCGATGCGCTACGTCGACGCACCGGCCGCAGGCTGGTATCCGGACCCGGAACACAGTTCTCGGCTGCGTTGGTGGGACGGATTCGACTGGACCGACATCCGTCGTGCTCCTGCCAGCAGCGCAGAACTGCTGGCCGCCGAGGAGACAGCCCGGTTCATCCGCGAGAACGCGGTGCAGCCAGCGCCGATCGCTCAACGTTCGCTCTCGAACGTGTCGACCCGTGAGGATTCGCAGCGAATCATCGAAGAGATCCGCACCGTCGCCCGCCAAGAGGTCGATCGGGCGAGTCAGCAGTTCAGCGATCGTGCCTCCACCGCCGTACGCAGCATCAACCCGCTGATCACCGAGTACGGAACCCAGCTGAAGCGCTGGGTCCGTCGGGCCGTGATCATCTCGATCCTCCTGCTCGCTGCCTACTTCATCCTCCAGGTGGTCGGTCAGGCTGCGATCCTCGACTGGTTCGGCGACCGCATCGACTCCTTCAACGAGGAATCACTGTCGGTGTCGCAATCGGTGTCAGGCACCGATTGCGACATTCGGTGGTGCGCCTGGCTGTCCTGACGATCGCAATCGGTGCCTGACACCGGTTGCGATCAACT
>Ga0307981_1003280_pt1 | contig 12229 bp, 8 predicted proteins | sample OrgLakmetagen987_FD_201849 | JGI IMG/M metagenome (GOLD analysis project Ga0307981, IMG submission 201849) | Saline water microbial communities from Organic Lake, Antarctica - #987 | ecosystem: Environmental > Aquatic > Non-marine Saline and Alkaline > Saline | place: Antarctica: Organic Lake... | reverse complement strand
CAGTTGTTTCATCCCTTCCTGTTACAACTACATGGTCCGCGCCAGACACGGACGTTGTCGACATTTTCAAGTTGAGAGGCAAAATTGTTAACAGTATCAGGAACGCGGACATGGCTGTAGTTCAGCTATCATTTCTCACAGAAGGCTTTACTTACACTCTAAAGCTCTCAGCTATCGATTCTGCCTTTGTAAGCAGCTATGCTACTGTCACATTTACAATAAACGAAGCACCCAGTTCTGGAAGTATGACTGTTGCTCCACTTAATGGACGGGCTCTGTCGACGTTGTTTTCTCTGAGTGCTGTGAACTGGGTGGACGATGACTTGCCAATGGCTTATTTATTTGGAACAACCAAAGTGGATGTGAGTGGCAGTCTTACGAACGTATTAACACCATTTGGCGACAAGCGCAGTGATTGCTTTTGGAATGACGTAAAACTTCCTCAAGGTGCCGCGGTATCTAATTATACTGTTGGAACTTTTGTTGAAGTTATTGATAGCTACGGCGCTGTGGGCAAATATACTGCTCGAACTCATGTACTCCCCGAAGATCTCACGCTAGACCAGCTCCTCAATGAAACTCGCACCCAGAGTACCTCCGCACTTGATACTGGAACCGCTGATACATCTCGGCAAGTTATTTTGGCATGCGCTCTAGGGCTCAAGACGTCTGCTGGAACAAATGCAGGGCGGCGCTCACTTCTCGGTATTACTAGCGCCACAGAGGCCCGAGCTGTTTTACTCGAAGATCTCTGGGCTACTTACGAGCTAACAGAAACGACTACATCCGAGGTAGCATCCTCATTGTCAGTTCTTGATGGCATTGTGGAAACGCCCTCAGAAATTTCACCCGAAGTTCTTGGGGGTTCGTTCAATTTCATTCTAACAGTGCTTCAAGATTCACTCGCTGCAAGTGTGGTCTTGAGCGAGACTGCTGCAGACTACGTCGGAAACTCATTGGAATCCCTATTTCACACGGCAGTGTTTAATAACACCTACGACTTTGGAGCGGTGTCTCTAGATCATTCTGCAAATGTATCAACAATCCTACGTCTTACAAGTACAGCCTTGCTTATAGATGCGTACGACGGTGTTGGCTACTTGATGAGTGGGCTTTCGCAGGAAGTAGAACTCTACAGCTACCGCAGTTCGCTTGAAAATCTTGGTGGGTACTACGTGTCTCTACTGGGGGCAGATTCAGGCGACACAATAACGAAAGTTTATTTCAATAAATCTTTTGTGAGCCAAGTTCAGGACGCAGAATCTCTCAATGAGACCTCTACATTGGACGTGTATATTGCCACCATTGATACAAATATTTTGATGTATGCTTTACGAGGGAGCGAGGGCAGCGCTGCAGCCATCGCTAGTCGTGCCGATCAAGCAGATACAACTGGAGTAACATTGTTGAGGTCTGATCTTACGGTGGTAGAATTAGCGCTCGTTAATGATCCCTCACCTCTTGCATCAGCAAATCTCACAGAACCAATTGAAGTCACTCTACGCGCCAACATTCAGTTTACCGCCAATCTCACGGACTTTGACAAGTTGTTTGCTTGCAACGTAGACCAGGAAGTAGTCACTCTGGATTGTCCTCTGGCACCACTGAATCACACGTGTGATTTCGCAACAAATGGCAACGGTGAAAAGTACATCGTAGAATTTGTCTGCCCGTATGTGGCTCCGGTGTGTCTTCGTTGGCACACTGGAGCGCGCAACTTTTCGGATGCGGATTGCCGTGTATTTCCTGAATATACCGAAAGCGAAGTGACGTGCGAATGCAACTATCAGCCCACGTCGACGATATTTGTACTCTCTGGCGAACTCGTAGAGGCCAAAACAACCGTGCTTCAAACGGCTGAGCCGACGCTGTCTCCATCGCTGCAACCTACGTCGGTCCCCACACATACGCCAACACCGCGACCGACACAAACACCAACAGCTTCACCGAGTGTGTCGCAGCTACCAACACACAGGCCAACGCCCATGCCGTCGCCAATTCCCTCGACAGTTCCATCAATTTCGAGCGAGCCCACCCCATTGACGTGGACTCCGTCGAGTGCCCCAACTCCAACACCGACCAGTGGAACGCCGATGCCGACCAGCCCTTTTCCTACGCCAATGCCATCGATGGCTCCTACGCCAGAAGACACCATCCTAGTCGCAACAAAATTCAATATCGTTGCAACGAAAGCTCCATCGGAGGACAAGGAGAGGATCCTCAAAGAGACGATCGCTTTCGGTATTGGAAGGATGGAATCTGAAATCAAAGGTTTCTTCACGAGTGTGAGCTCACGACGCTTGTTAAATGATGATAAACTGAATAGTGGGACGAATTTGACCTTCCGTTCAGACAAGAAATCGGATTCTGCTCAGTTTCGAGAACTCAATACAATCGTAGTCTGGTCGGTTGATTTTATGGTGCAGTCAAGTACAATGGATGCGTTGACAGTGTCTGAAGCGTTGGCTTTTGACTTAGCGGAACCTTATTTCACGGATGCAATTTCAAGCAACATTGCTGGCGCAGCGGTCAACACAAGCAGCCTTGAAGTCGTGGTAATTTGGAATCCCACCCCTTCTCCTACGCCGCTGCCGTCGCCTCCGCCCACCCCCTTGCCAACACAATGCTTGAACAAGGGTTTGTTTTGTGAAGCCACTGCCGCCTACTGTAACGTCTCGTACTGCGAAAGCTGCCCATTTGCAGGCCTCTGCGATAGAACATGGTTTGTAGTACTTTCGCATTCTTATCATTTAACTACAACATTTTCAGATTTTACTGTATTTTCCAAACTAGCTAGCTTCCATCGCACGCCATTCTGTATACTCGGTATTTTATTCCTGCTATACACTGCAACTTGTTCCTGGCGCATCTTTCGAGTAACGTTGATGCTTTCTTTGTCTCCTCTGGTTATAATCTCTACAGCAAAATATGCCTCAATCTGGAGCCGACGAGTCAACCTATGGCTCTACCGTCGCCCGCACCCTCTTTTCTCCCGACCCCACGCCCCACATTTAGTCCTACGAAGTCTCCCACGCACATACCCACCAAGTTTCCGACGCAGTTGCCGACTTCGTATCCCTCCCTTGTGCCGACGAGCTCGCCCTCAACTTACCCAACGCTAGACTGTGGCAGGCCTTTAGCACTACTTCGTGTAGACACTCATGCGCATGATGGTGGGACCAGCTGGGGTAACCTCAACTTCAGCATTTTTGTGTGCTCCAACTTAAGTCGAGCCATCTGCAATCGTGACACCGAAATCTTCGGGGGTACACTTGCCCCCGGAAGCACGAGTGAAGCGCATTTCGGATGTGTGGGCAACAGCAGCTGTTTTGCATTCGCCCTCGAGGGTACCAAGCCAGCACATTCCATCTCATGGGAGATCGCAGACATGTCCATCGATGCTCCCAAATTATTTGGTACGGGTGAATCCGACGAAACTCTCTTTTGTTTGAACAATGGTGCACTGGATAAGTTTCCAACGCCTCAGCCAACGACGTCATTTGCTCCTATACCTGGGCCAACGGCTTTACCGACAGGGCTTCCTACGCTGCCGCCTTCGCATATGCCTTTCCCAGTACCAACAAACGAACCCTCCCCAGTGCCTTCTCCAAAGCCTACGCAAATCCCAACTCCATTACCAACCATTCATTGTGACCCAGGCCACTTTGTCAACACCGCGTATCAATGCGAAGAATGCGCCATTGGCACGTCTTCAAACCTCACCTTGCCTCCTTTTCCAAAGTGGGAGTGCCCGCGGTGTTCCCCTGGAAAAGTCTCAAAAGTAACCGCATCCCTAGGATGCCAAGATTGTGTCAGTGGGAAATTTTCGTCAGCCGCACGCGACTCGTGTGGCGCTTGTGGCCCAGGAGAGTTTGTCTTCAACGCAAGTTCATGTGAAAACTGTCCCATGGGTCACTATGCACCTGTGGCACTCAACGATGAATGTTTCATCTGTAGCAGCGGCTCGTCTACCGGTGAAATGTCAGGTGCATACCTTTGCACTGACTGCTCTGGCGGTCGATATGCACCAACTGCGAGCATGAATTGCTCGTTGTGCGAAGCTGGTCAGTATTCTGGTTCGCGTTCGCCTAGTTGTACAAATTGTTCGGTAGGGAGCTATGCATCTGAAGTCGGTTCCAGCTTGTGTTTTGATTGCAGCGCTGGTAAGCACGCAGCAGTTTCGGGCACAGCCGAATGCATCGTGTGCGAGGTTGGGTATCAAAGTAGTTCTCGAGCGCAATATTGCGAAGCGTGTTCTGTTGGCACATATACCAGTAGTGCGGGAAGTGAATACTGTGATTCCTGTGCAGTGGGGAGAGTGGCTACCTCAGCGGGTTCTACTATCTGTCAAAATTGCACTGTTGGTCGGTACCAACCAGCCTTCGGCCAGGGAATGTGCACAGGTTGCGCTCCAGGTCGGTTTGCAGAGACGGCTGGTGCAAGTGTTTGTGCAGCGTGCCTGGTTGGGAAGGTAGCACCTTTGTGGAATTCGAGTCTTTGCGAAGATTGTGCAGCAGGCCAGTACCAGTCTGCGGTAGCCCAAACCAAATGTGTGCCTTGCAAAGCAGGCGACTTCAGTCCTGAGGATGGATCGTCAACGTGCACTGCTTGCCCCGGTAAGCTATGACCACAGTAGTAGACGTGGTGCTTCATGTATGATAGAATCGCATAGAGTGTTGACCCCTTCATTTTGATATCTATTTATGCCTCATATCTTGTTTTGTGCAGAGACTACTTACTCATCGACTGGATCAATGGAGTGCTTGCTTTGCGCGGCAAATTACTACCTTCCCAACAACGAAGTGAATGCGACTTGCATGGACTGCCCTGAAGGTACTGCTTGTAATCAAAATGGAGCAAGCACACAATCAGCGCTTCAGCTGGAGCCAGACTTCTGGAGAGTTAGTGAAAATAGCGTTGACATCTTGGCGTGTCCCATTCCGAACTCGTGCAAAGGCGACAACGGGTCATTGGCATCCTTACAAAATCGCAAAGTCTTCGGCGAAGCCTATTGTGAAACCGGTTACACTGGTCCATTGTGCGGCGTCTGCGCATCGGGCGCTTATTTCGAACCAGTTGCTTACGCGTGTGTCGCGTGCGAGGATGCTGGAGTGCGAACATTGTTTAGCTCTCCTGCGATTATCATTACTATTGTAGTGTTCCTCGTTATCCTCTTATCGAAGTTTTGCTTTTGGGTGGCCCATCGCCACAATCATATCAAGCAGCGGACTCTTGGAAAACTTGCTCTGAAAGAAGAAAGGAAGAAGCTTGATCGTGATGATACACTTATGAGTAAGGAAAAGAAGGCAAACGAGTTTCAGATTCTCAAAGAGAAACTCAAACATCACAATGATTCTATGGATGTGGGTGCAGATGGAACGATCACATTTACGAAAAAGTTGGACATGCAAACAGAACCTCCCTCTACCGTCACCACATCCACTATCGTGACCGCCATCGCTAAAATCGAAAAAGTTGAGCAAAAACATAGAGGACTTCACAAAACCGTAACGAAAAAGACATTCCTGAAACACTCCAATGCGATATTGCGTACTTTGTCTGATCTTGAACACGCTGCAGTGCAGATGCGAATGCTCTTAAGTTATGGACAAGTTGCTGTTCAACTTGGTTTCGTCCTCGATATTGATTTCCCCAAAATATACGCCGATGTTCTTGACGTATTCACTTTTATTACCTTGGACTTGATTCCAAGTCTTGGGTTTCAGTGCCGCATCGACGGTTACGACTACATTCATCGGGTCTTATTTACGTGCGCCATCCCCACTGTTGTGACATTTTTCCTCGGACTAGCTTTCCTAATTGCAAGGGTGAAAGTGCAGCTCAAGTTCAAAGAAGAACGTGCTGAAAAGAGAAAAGGTCTCAATTCTCTTGAAAAGTCTATTCCAGATGATTTGGTCGATTTGTTCACACCAACAGAACTTCTTGACTACAAGCTTGTATTTATGGGCTTTGATATAAATGGTAATGGTGCCGTTGACAAGAACGAGTTGAAATCTATCATAATGCAATTGGACTTCAAGATTTCTGCCAAGGAAGCTGAAAAGCAGGTCGATGTCATGTTCAGCGTGGTGTGCGAGAATGGTGCAGAAATTACATTCCCGGAATTTCTCATGGTTGTCGAGAAGTCTATTCATCGATCGTATGGCTTAGATGACGAACACGTGGTTGCCAGTGGTCAAGAACTTGCCATTCTTGCAGAGAAAATGAATGCTCGCCGCCGCAAACATGCAGGAAGCTGGATTATTTCGTCCTGGCTTGTATTAGGCTTCGTCTTCTTGGTTTGCACCAGTTCGTCGCTGCTCCATTTTTTGCACTGCCATACCATGAAAGTGCCCGAAGTAGATGGTAAGTTCCCTTCCCTCCCCATAGTGTGAACCATAATCTCCATGAACATTCCTTAGGTGATCCTAAATGAACGACTGCACCTGTATTTGCTCATCATACCCATATATTTTGCAGGTGGTGGAACAGAATCGTACCTATACCAGGATTATAGTGTTAGCTGCTACGGAAAAAGATACAGTCAATACATTCCTGTTGTACTTTTACTCGTCGCAATATTTCCCGTTGGGTAAGCTCCAAAATTAATTTGACTGAATTATTTCTTTTTGATTCAATGGGAGTTTAAATGTTTCTTTGATCATTTCCCTACAGGATTCCTGCTGTTTATGGAACGTTGCTTTTTAATCAGCGTCGCTTTTACAACAATCAACAAGCACTAGACCACGAGATCGCCATCGGATCACCGCACGTTAGCCACCTAACCTTCTTGACGTTGCCATACAAAATTGACTTCTACTACTGGGAGCTTATCGAAACTTTTCGTCGACTTATTCTTGGAGTTGTTGTTGCTTTCCTCGGTTTCAATACGGCTTTTGTGGGCGTTTTCGGCCTTGTCATCTGTTTCTTTTTCATCTTCCTGCATGTCGAATTTGAGCCCCACAAAGAGCTTGCTGACAACAAGCTTGGAATTGTCTTGGCTTATAGCCAGGCACTCCTGTTTTTAGTTGGACTTCTCATTCGAACGAATGCCTTTGATGAGTCGGTTGATAGTATGATTGGGATCTTTCTCATCGTCCTCTTCTTCGCAGGCCCTATCTTGATTATTGGCAATAGATATTCAGTACAGCTCAACTTCTTTGCAGAGTCTTGTCGTTGCAATCTGATAAAGTTCTGCAGCTGCTTTACTTCCTCCAAGCGTAAGAGCACAGAAGGCGATGAACTTGAAGTCCACGAAGACGCTTCGACTCGCGGGAGTAAACTTATGCAGAAGTTGATGGCGATGAAGACGTCTCCCAACGCAAAACAAGCAGAGGAAGGCGCGGGAAAGAAACGAAAACAACGAAGGAAATTGAAAAGAAAAAAGAAAATTGGTCTTGAAAACAACTTCGGTACTCTTGCCACCCTCATTTTGCGTCTGGGGGTGAACGAAGACGATGAACAAGTGCTGGACTTGGAAGTTGACAGCCTTTCGCAAAGCGCTACCCGGAACTTAGTTTACTCTCTTGATCGGCCTCCGCAGAGACAGTTCTCGTTACAACGACGTTTGAAATTTTGGCCTCGTTCTGATCGATTGAGGGTAAAGAACGCCAATTACATAGCATCCCTGGACCGACCACCTTCGGCGTTTGAGCAGCAGCAGGAAAGCAGCAATCTCGAAAGTCCCACAGACGGATTCGACACACTTGCGGATTTAATTTTGCTTCTGCCAGAATTCAACAGGGGATCCGATTTGATGATTCAAAATCAACGCCTGACCGTCGGCGATTACGTTTATTGGCGCTACTCAGATGCTGAGTTGCCAGAACGCACTTTAGGACGCGTTGAAGTACTTTTTCCCGACGATTGCGTCGAGGTGCGTTTTGCGCCACGTGGGCGCGAGGAAGTACAGTTTACTTTCTCGCCAGACCGTCTTCAACACTTGGATAGCTCAACGCTTGAAGATCACTGGGCGCACGAGAAGGCTCTCGCACTTGAAGCGGCAACACAGACTAAAATGCAGAAGACTTTAGCTGCTAATTACGGCTACAAAGGTGATGTTCCTCTCGGCATCTGCAGTGCTGTGTCTGCGGCGGACCCGATGCCACATCAAATGCTTGAACATCTCAAAGATAGGCACATTGAAGAATTGGAGTATCGTTCCGAGGAGGTAGCATTTTTAGCGAAGTTTTTGATGTCGATCGGTTGCGGCCCCGAAACAGGTGCTCTTGCATGCCTGGAAGATTTCGGGGTCGAAAGCGTGCGTGACTTACGAGATCCCGAAATTGGCGCAGAGCAAGAGCTTGGCCGGCTCCCGGCGATTGGCCCTGAGAAGGCCGCGAGGATCGTTGAGCTTGCAATCGGCATGTCTATTCGGGAATTCGTGTAAAGGCAAGTATCGTTAATCGCGAATCACTAATCTTAAATGTGTTCGTCGGCGACTTGAGACTTCTCGATACTTCGAAGCTTCGGGATGCGCGTTCAATTCAAGGGCGCGTGTCTTGGAGTTTCCGAAGTAGGGATGCTTCTGAAATCTTGATAGTAATCACTAATCCACTCACCACGTTATACTTCGAGTCAAATATTTTATCATAGCCAGGGGTTTAGTGGCTAGAAGGAGAGAAAAAAAAGGATCGGAGGGTACTGTAGATAGCAGATAGGAATGTCCCAAAGCTCAAAACCAAAGCCATTAAAACATAAAACCACGAAGTGGCCTCAGCCTGTATTTCGTTTGAAAAGGACCAAATTTCGTTTCGTATTTTGTTCCAAAGAGGCCCAAATTTCGCTATAAATTACTTTTTTTTTCGCAAATGTCGCTGATCCCGCAACGAAATTCGCGAAATTCCAAAAAAAATCCAGCTTTTCCCCTCCGGAGTTTATATAAAAAGGGCACGAAAGGGAAGTAAAAAATGAGGTCTTTCGAATAATCGAGAGTAAGTTACCATTTGAAGCGAGATATTCAATAAGCGATATCTTTCTTGCGATATATTTCGAAACACCTCCATTTTGTTTATATTTTGAGACAGGCCCCGAATATTTTATTGCTAAAATGAAGCCAAGTCCACGAAATTTCCGCGAAATATTTCCGAAATTCGCACGCATTATTCTGTGGTTCAAAACGGAATTAATTTCGCTGGAGGACGACCGCGACTAGCGTCCGTGGCGTTTGATGGAAGATATATGGGTTTAGCTCTCTGATAGGGAGGGACCGCTAGGCCACAAGCGGCCCGCTTGCATGTTGTTGTTTGCATTTTTGAGGGGGGGCTTTTCTATTCACTGCCACTCCGCGAACGAGGAAGGAGTTCCTGTCCCGTCAAAGCCTTTTATAGCTCAGGGGCAGAACAATAGGCGCCTTGCGCGCTGAAAGGCACACTTTGACCTCTGCCGAGTGGACCTCGTGTTCCGCATGTCACGTGCTTCTTTGCTCGCGCGCCTTCCTCTTTATTGTTCTGTGGAGTGCGCAACACCCACAAATTCCTCGCTTTTTGCAAATTTTTCGAGGAATTTGGCCAATGCCCCTCTCCCTCCTGAATCATTCCGCACTTGCTTTGTTTGCGCAACGCACGCGCATTCCCACTTCTGCCCGCAGCATTGGCTTCTGTGCCATTTGGGTTTGTATTAGTTCGAGTTCGAATTTCGCTAAATATGCACCAAATTTCGCTTTCCCGAAATACCCCCAAATTATTTAATACCGGCAAAGGCCAAACCACGAACCACGTAGCCCTGGTCTATAAATCCAAATGCCCATGCCCTATACAGCTTCTCGCTTTGGTGCTATAGGAAGGGGGGCTTGTTACAGGGCTGATTCGTTCCAACCAAAAGTTCTACGACTTTCGTCTCTTCTCTACTGTTAGACTACATGAAGAATGATTGCTGACTTCTGGCTTGACTCTCGACCATCAGGGGGCACTCTTCACCAATCCATAGCATTGATATAGTCTTCTTCAAAATCTTCGACATCAATCGAACTTGATCTTAGCTGCCCTTCGCGGTGTTCTAGCAGAAGCCCCACCTGAATAATTGCGAAACTTTGCGGAATGAAACGTACACATCCAGAAAGCCAGCATACTCGGAATCCTGCTTGAAGGCGAGAAGATGGAAATCCATGAAGCAATTAGCAACTGACTCTGCCTTCAAAGCATCAATTCAAGTCTCATGAGGTCAATTATTGCGAATATACGCTCTCAACCTCAATTTTGTCAGTTGTAGGTCACCTGCCTGAAATCTGGGATATCAGGACCCACAGAGAAAAAAAAATACCTCAACAAGACTGGCAGAATAATTATAACCCACGCCATGATTGCGTATTTGAGTACTTTTTACTTGAATAAGCCAAAATTTTGCTTCATTGGTTCACTCAGTTGCAGAATTATCCTAAATCGAAGTGAGTTCGGGTTGGCAGTAAATCGAGCGAAGCCCTGGCCATTTAAAGCGCGTAATGAAATATTAATCTCTTCTCACATGGCCATTAATCAATTACTTAAGCAGGTACATTGAATATTGGTCTCATCTAAACGTTCAAATAACCCTTCGATGGCACAATGTCCATTCGTTCGCTAGAGATCGGGAATTTTGGGCCCTGAAAGAAAAATAAGTGGCTCAACTAGACAGGCAGAATAGCGGTAACCCACGCCATGATCGCTTAATAAGGCCAATGTCTAGTCTAGTCCTAGTCTTAGTCTAATCTAGTCTTAGTCTTAGTCTAGTCTAGTTTAGTCTAGTCTAGTCTAGTCTAGTCTAGTCTAGTCTAGTCTAGTCTAGTCTAGTCTAGTCTAGTCTAGTCTAGTCTAGTTAATACTCCACAAATATACAAAGAAACACCACTGTGGCATATAGCAACAGAAAAATGTAACCTTCAGAACAAGTCTGACTGGGCTGAGTATCCTTCCTTCTGCGTAATGAAGTTGTAATCATTTACTCTCGAGGTGTCCTTCAGCCATCAGGCACCAGGCATCAGGAGGTTTGTTGGGATTAGAGTGAGTCAGCTGTCTCCACTTCGACCTGTCCTTGGCAATGGCGATGCACTCAATAAGGCCAATGTCTACCAAGTAAGCTTAGGAATAGCTCAATTGGCCAGCCCTAGGTGGAGCTTTGGAACGAGTCAGCCCTGTACACAGCCTTAATCCTTAATAAAGCTGTAGAATTACGTACGTAGTAGCAGTACGTAGACGCAGTGCGTACAGCCAGATGCGGGTGAAAAGAAACATGTACGCCTGATTAGCTTCCTTGGTTTGATTTGCGCTGCTTTGCTTTTCACCTATACCTGTTAGCCTTTTAATTCCGGCCCTTCAAGGCTTGTCTCAAAAGATACACTCACGTCAAGGAACTCGAACTAACTAATACAAACCCAAATGGCACAGAAGCAGAAGTGGGATTGCGCGTGCGTTGCGCAAACAAAGCAAGTGCGGAATGATTCTGGAGGGAGAATGGCATTGGCCTAATACCTCGGAAAAATTGCAAAAGCGAGGAATTGTGGGTGTTGCGCACTCCGCATAGTTGGCCGTTTGTTTCCAAATATGGGCGAATGCCGGGAGGTGCTGGGCGGCGGAACAGCACCTCCTTCGAAGTTACAAACGCTTCGAGTGCAACCGGGATCTCAAACTTAGTGAGGTAAGGTGTTTAGGGTATCGCCGGTCGTTTACGACCCGTCGTGCAATTTTCACCTCTACATCACGTTCGAGGCGTCAATTCTTGGCGCAGCATCCGTTATGGACTGAAAACTCCGACGGAACTCTGACACCGGAGCTCATGGCTGTGAATCCAGAATCGCATTGTAGGACTTCAAAAGTGTTGACAACAACCCACGGTCCGTCTGTGAGACACAGTCATGCACGGTGGGCATCTGGGGAGGGAACGGATTCCTAGGAACTTCGGGCCACTGACAGATGATGAACCCTTCCTTATGAATTTACAGCACCGCTTGGTACTTACATGAATTATCCGTTGGACTCTCGTTTGATCAAAGGCAGGCATCATGGAGGATTGATTGATTTTGGCGGCAGTTACAGGCATTATCAGCACATTCTTGCCGATCACTAGCGCGGAACCTGCTCTCTTCGGGGTATACGCAGTCGACTTGCTCTCAAGGTGGAGGGCCTTGCGAGGGTTTCGAAAAACGCTGGAGGACGACCACGGCTAGGGTCCGTGGCGTTTGCTGGAAGATATATGGGTTTGGCTCTATGATAGGGAGGGACCGCTAGGCCACAAGCGGCCCGCTTGCATGTTATTG
>Ga0307981_1003278_pt1 | contig 12231 bp, 14 predicted proteins | sample OrgLakmetagen987_FD_201849 | JGI IMG/M metagenome (GOLD analysis project Ga0307981, IMG submission 201849) | Saline water microbial communities from Organic Lake, Antarctica - #987 | ecosystem: Environmental > Aquatic > Non-marine Saline and Alkaline > Saline | place: Antarctica: Organic Lake... | reverse complement strand
GATGAGGAATCGCTATATTCTGGGGATGAAACCTTTTACACGGAGCAGACATCGGTTACTGAAGATACGAGAAAAGATAAGAGGCGTGGCAAAAGAAATGGTCGTAGATACGAATCTGAATCTTTTTTGGACATGTTAATTGATACTGTTTGCGCGCCTGTCATGGGAGGGGAAGGCAGAGGAGGATACGACTCGGATGACGATCAAACTTTCAATTCTATGGAAGATGGGACCTATGATTCAAGAGATGAAGATAAGAGTTATCTTGAGCAGAAGAAAAAGAAATGGCAAGAATCAAAGAAGAAAAATATAGGTAGACTCAAAAAGGAATCCGAGGACGAGAAAAGAAGGAAGAAAAGAGGCGAGAAACAGAAACCCAGCAAAACTGATTACGCAGAAGGGAACATGCCTCCTCCCTTTGATCCTCGTTCAGAACCTCCGATGGGAAATATGCATAATCCTTATGGAGGTGATGTCCCATATTCAGAACCACAGAATCCTCAGATCATATCTCCTTTTAATGTAAACGGTGGGATCATGGAGGATCACATATTTCAACCTAGCACAATGCATTCACCCCCGAGATCACCCCGACGCGAATTCGCCGGCCGAACTTCAACACCGACAAGGCAGTCGCCTCGAAATACTCCGCACAAGTCTCCAGGAAAAGACCCTACCTCCATGCCATCCAGTCGCTTCCTTCCTGAAGTCGATAACCCAGACATGCTAGAAACAGACCCGAAGATGCCATTCAAGGAAATCATTTATGATGATCAAGTTGATGAGCAAGTTTCTGTCATGGAAAGTGTTGGAGGTCCTTCTCTGCTTCTTGAGAATCTACGTAACGCTGCTCAAATCAAGAGAACAGTGGACAATGACATGATTGTAAAATTCGGCAAAGATTTTAAGACAGATCTTGGTTTGACGAAGGAGGAATCTATTCAAATGAATCCAGAACGATTCTATAGGCACGCAGTGAAGACATTATTGCAAGCTCACGAGCCTGAAAAGGTTAGGCTTATGGACAAACTTTTTGATAAGTATAGGGGAAGAGAAGTGCATCTCATCCGAAAACTGGACGCTCGGTACGAAGCAACTATAGCAGAGGAGAAACCACAACAAAGTAAATCGGTAAGTACTGATAATGGCAGTACTTATGATGGCTTCAAAGCATTTGGGGGAGGAGACATCTCCAAATCAACAAGTGGCGAAAATGGCCCCAGCAGTGATGCATGGCATGCGCAGAATGCCTTGGAGTTTCAATCATCAGCAGATGGCAGACAACAAAATGGTGATATCAACAATGGAAATCAACAAGATGATGATGATCATTCCTCTTACACTGAGTCTGAAGATTATGGGTCTATCGACGGAACGTCACCTGAGGTGATTGCTCAAGTCTCGGAGCTCCTCAACTATGTTTATGGCAAGACAACAGTCGCAGGTCAAATAGATCGTGTGTCTACAATCATGCGAGCCTATGAAGGACGAGAAGCAATTCTTCTAGAGCTATTAGAGACAAAGGCACTCCTAAAAGCCAACAATGACAAGGAAAGTCTCGAGGGCCTCCCGGAGAGTCTACGTGACAATCCTGGACTTCAGCAAGACCCAAGTGGCGCAGAAGTTCAAGTGCGGCAAGGTAGCTCACAGATGATGTCTCCCATTTCCAATATGAGTGGACCTTCTAATGCGATATCAAAGGATTCCAAACAAAGGCTTTCGAGGGCGCCAAATGAACAAGAGCCTGATCCCAATCCATTCGATATTGACAATCAAAATCAAGGACCAAGCTTCTCTGCAGATAAAAAGAAGAAAAAGAAGGGAATATTTGGAAGCTTATTTAAGAAGAAAAAAAATAAGAATGGCGTAGGAGGCGGCGGGGCGTTTCCAACGAACAAAAAGGGTGCCCTCCTTGGTGCCGAGAATAGAGGATATTAATGAAATTTTCATCACTACGGTCGTATGCATTTTTTATCCCTTTCTTAACTTTTAATCAATGCTAAATTTCAAATTGTAAATCAACTTTTTTTCTCAACGTGACTTACACAGAGCAGGTCTATTATTGTGAATTGGCTGGGAATGATGGTGATTTTGTTCACTATTAAAATCTGTACAGCTGGCAGGCTGTGTTACTGTCATTGCGAATCATCATCCTTATGTTCCACGTTCCGTGATAGACCTCCAATCTACAATTTACTGCCCCTTTCAATCAAGAAACATCTGCACATCCATCTTTGCCTGCTGTTCCAACTGATGCAGTGTCCCCAGATTTGTTGAACATCGAAAGTATTTCCTATTAGGATAAATGCAACTTAGAAATCTTCTGCATCAAAACCTTCTTTGGTAAGAAGAGGAATGCTTCAGTGACCAGTGCAGGAAGGAACGATGAGGTGGTGGCATTGCCTCTAATATCTCTACCTAAATGGCCCCAATTGGATACATCACGGCGCCATATGCCATATACCTAAATCCTACGATCGTAGTTATAACTTATAACTACTTCACTGCTAAGAATTCAATTTTATTTTTTATAACTACTCATAACTCTTTGGTACATAGTAGCGCGCACGTGCGGAGCGCGCACAAAATGCGTGATAACTGCGCTCTACGAACAAATCGTAATGAAGATCCTAAAAATAAAAATACAGTACATAATAACAGATAAGAACACACAAAGATACTATTACAGATAGTTACTTGCATCGCACAATCAAATCCTTTTGACAATGAAGGGCACTTTATTTATTTTCGTGCTAGCAATATTTGCACCAGTATGCATCTTAGCTTTCACCAGCCCTGGTACTAATTCCATGCGAACCGTTTCAGAACTTCAAATGGCCCCTCGATTCGATAAGTCATCCGAAAAGTGGTTCGCAACCAAGCCATCAGAAGAAAAGGGTGCAGGGTATGGACCTGTCGGATCGCTCATTCGTGCTGGCCCAAAACCATTTTTGCAGCATCTATTCTTTCCTGAAACATACGAGCAAGCGGTATTTAAATACATGGCCAAAGACGGCTGCTCGCGCATGGAAGCGCAGGGTAATATGGATTTCTACATTGATAATCCAGGTGGTAAGTCCACCCCATGAATTGCATTACCTCTTTCATCATTACATATGCAACACCTGAACCAATCAAAACTCATCTAGTCAATCATCTAATCACAACTCCTTTCAGACTGGACCTATCAGAAACTCGAAGAAAAACGTGGCAAGCCAAAATTTGATTACGCAAATGCTAACACCAGCCCGCAACAAATTGCTCTATCTGGAACCTGGGCAATAGTCGTGGGTTGGTTTTTCTTCACCTTCATTACCGATTGTCTGGCAGGAAAATACGCAATTCCTTAGTGCTCATATAGCATACAGACCTAACTAAAAATTAGTAAAAGAATTTACACGAAAGATCTTTCTCTCTGCATAATGCATAATCTTCGAAAGAAAAATCAATTTCATTATATTTCATTTGTCTTACTAGACTAAGTACTCAACTTCATTCTCTTCAAAGCCTTCAGCAAAGCACCCCTGTTATCCTTTCGCTTGTAAATTTTCGTCAACTTGGTATTCCTTCCGGTCCCATCCGTCCTAATCATTTGCCCTTCATGCGCAAATGTGCTCTTCTTCCTACTAGTAATCCTCTCTGGATGTTCAATATTTTCCAAAGGACTATCATCACATGGCTTGGAGGGAATATCACAGATCCTATAGAACGCTCCTTTGACGGAATCATCCATCTGTTCCTCCACCAAGGGCTCTTCCAGTGCCCCCTGGCTCTGCTCCACAAACAAGTTCATCAACTCTCTCTCTTCCTCATCTATTTGATCCCCAATCTGCTCAAACACAAACGATTCATTAACTTCGAATGATCCACGTCCGGTAATCTTTCGAACCGCTTGTCTCCATCCTAGGCCTCCTCGCTGAATGGCAGAAAAAGGAAAAATAGAATTAATGAATAGGTAGGCCACCACGCTAAAAATCAGTGAGTGAATCCTTTCTTGACCAAGACAACATGCATCCAAAATTTCATTGGGGATAACTCACCAATCTCAGGACGAGGTGAAGGGTGGAATCATCTCCTACATCATAATCCTGCAAAGTCTTTTGATCCTGCAACTGCTGTCCTCCAAAAATCAATCGTTGCTGTTCTGCTGGGATTCCTTCTTTTTCAGCAATTTTTGCTTTTACATCTTCGATGCTTTCACCTTCTTCTACTTCGATGGAAACTGTTTTACCAGTGAGTGTTTTGACGAATAGTTGCATCCCCCCGCGGAGGGAGAGGATGGAGTTCATGGAAGTTGTGCATGCGAATGTTGGTTTGGGGAAGGAAGCTGCTACTGATGTGGCAGTGAGGAATGATAGGAGGATGGCTGTTGTCTTCATTGTGCTTGATCAGATATTACTTCAAGATTGAAAGCTTCTTGTACGAATGTAATATAAGAGGTTAGTTACTCTGTTCCTTCTTGCGTTACTGCTTCTTCCTTGGTTAAAGCTTGCGAGTTGGTGCGAGGTGTTAGTAGCTAGCTTGCGATTGAAGCTTGAAGAAAGAAACACAAAGAGATGCGGGATGACACGAGGAACCTCATCATCTGAAAGTGCGTCTCATAGTGGGGGGAATCGCATCACTGGTTTGACTAGATTTCTCACCCTCTGCTCAAACGACAGGCCTAATAGCCACTATATTTTTTGAATTCATTTCCCCGCCTGTCCCCGCCTTGAATCTTGTTTGTTGGAGTCCCGCGCTTACGTGTGCTCTCGCGAACCCTTATTGATTATTGACCGACAAAAAGACTGATACTGGTACTACTCATACTATTATACTCTTATACTCATAAACGAACTCGGGAGGTCCATTACCATCTATAACATCAATCCACGCCCATCATCACCATCTCCACCACTAGCATCTCCATCATCACCAATCACCATGTCGCGCCGCATAGATTGGAGAAATTACGATTATAGCGAGGGACCACCGAAACCTCATAGGGACACAAATCCCTATTCCAAATCAACAAACTATCGAACTAGAGAATCCTCCACTTCCTCTCCCGTCAACTTTCCCAATTATCCTAATCATTCCAATAGCTACGGCAACAACATCAACAACGGTAACAACGGTAACGACATCAGCAACAGCAACAGCAACACACTGAATCTCAAAACGAATTCCCTGCACACGAATAACATTTCCAGTCCTGTACCGGCCGCAGCACTCAGTGTCACTTCTCCCGATAGCCATTCCGACTCGAATGCCATGGATCACTTTCGCGTGAGCACACACGATTGCATCAAGGACCATAAATCTTCTTCATCCTATGGGACATCGAAATTGATCTATCGTCCACCGGGACACATTCAAACTCAAGCCACACCCTTTGATGAAATGGAGCCAATCATACCAAGCCGACGAAGAATGCCTTTAGGCGGTGAAGAAGAAGAACCATTTGATGCAATCATATGCACTCAGCCTACTACAGTGGCGAAGACTGTAGCTCGGCCAGTCATACCATCTCGGAAGAAAGAAAATGATCACAAAGTTAATTTAAGGATGAATGTGCCGAATGATGTACAGGAGACGGTGCAACTTTCAACAAAGACACGTTTTGATGCGCTTTGGAATGAAGCTGGTGAAGACTGGAATAACGAAGACGTCGGAGCTGCTGTCCAACATTATATCAGTGATGACGATGATGATGATAACGAGGAAGGGCAGTTTGTTGGTAACTGCATCGGAGAAGATGGGAACATGGCTGGAACCACTTCAAAGCTCTCTACTACTGAAGCATTAAAGAGCAGTCCAGGAAGAACCATTGCCAGTGAAGCTAGTGTTGGCTTGATGGAAGTTGCGAGGAGTACCAATATGGCTACAAATAGCCCTGGAGAAAGTTACAGCGATGCTAGTTTAGGCATGGAGGTTGCGGACATCAGGATGTCTTCTGTGAGTATTTTGAGGAACAATAGTAGATGTGCAGATCAGGAGAAGGAGAACCAGGAAAATATTGATTCAGTGGAATCTTCACCTTCCAGGAGGAAACATCCTTGGGACCAAGATGGGGAGTGTGCACCAATGGATGAAGTTGCAGAGGAGGAACATGCAAATCCGGCAATCTTGGTGGAAGAGAGTGAAGAGGAAGAAATCGAAAACACTAATTTGAGTCAATACGAAGCAGACGAGCAGGAAGTAGCAGCTATGACAAAGGAAGATACCATTAAAAAAAAGGGCAAAAGTTCCCCCGCTTCTGTGGCTAACAGAGAAGTGAACCAGGAAACATTTGTGCCTAATCACATCCTCCGAAATGATAACACAGACGTGGATAGGAAAGAGAAACGCCGGAGATCGCGCAAGCATGACGATATCCCTGAGGAAGAAGATGATTCCATTGCAGGTCTCGAAGGAAATTTAAAGATAGGTGATACTCTTCGCGATAGAACCAAGCAGGCGTGGTCCAAACGAAATCAATCGACAGGCAGCCTGCCTGCCGCAATCGTGCCAACTCCTGAATTTCATTCAAGTGGGAGGATAAATGTAAATGGGGAACCTAGACGTTCCTTGGTAGCATTCCAACAAAATACTGTCCATGAGTTTGTGCCAGAAGAAGGAGAATCTGGCACTGAGTCCGATGGAGCAACAGAAGTCACAGATTATACAGAATATACCCATGATGATGATGAAACGTTCGGGGGGCGAAGTATGCATTCTGTGTATACAAAGAGTAACGAAAGCGAGGCGGAAGACTTTTTCAAGGATCTTTTCTTTGTTGGAAGTGGAAAAGCAACAAACCCAGGAAGGCGCCAGATTAAACATAAGAAAGGATACAAGGAGAAGTACAAGGCCGATGAGAAGGTACGTTATCCTTACGTGCCAGAAGAGCATGATTCATCGCATTTGTACCACCCAATCCTAATACAAATTTGTCAATTTTATAGGCTAAGCGCCAAGAAGAGTCGTCCGAGGAGGAAGCCAGCTTGGACGAAAATGATGGCACTGTGGATCAAAGTACGATTGATGGTTCATTGACATTATCTGCCGCGCCAACTGATTTCGAGAGAGCAGAAGTCGCAACGAACAACGATGATTTAGAGTACGAAGACGATGATACTATAAGTAAGACGGATACCAGGAGTCTTGAGACATACGATGAAATAGAAGCCGATGCATTTACAATGACATACAACTATTGTGACAATATGATTCAGAATATTGCATCAACCTGTGGATTCACGTCTACCACAGATAAGAAATCAACCGTCGAAAATGGAAAAGAGGATGCTTCAGCTTTGGCCAGCAACGCCGATGACTTTTCCATGGTTGAGAGTTTTGTTGACTATGCAACCGATGCTATGTTTTCTCACCAGAAGAATGCCTTCAGCGATGAAGAGAATACGAAGGCGCTAACGGATCTCGCTGTCAATGCAGCAAGGATCACGCATTTACTAAAACATATCAAGTACGATGAAATGCATGATCTCAACCTTGAAACTGAGATCAAGTTGATCAAAACATCTATAGGTTTGCCTATTGGACGTAAGTTCTATTCTATTTCATTGATTTACATTGTTACTAAACATGCTTTCAACAAAGTACTAAAATATCTCCCACTTTTCTTTCAGTTGTATTTGCGGAGACGGATGTTTGCTGCTGGGTGCAGAAAATCTTCAACAACGGCAATGCATCGGTGGCTTCTATCGGAGACAAGCTTCAAGTCGGGGATCAACTTGCAGCAATAAACGGAGTCACTGCCATGCATAAGGATGTCGCAGAAGTATGTCGAATATTGGCAAAAACGTCAAACACAGCCTTGATTGAATTGACGTTTGTTAGATATATTGGACCGCTTCGACTAGCTTCCAACGAACAACAAGGATACGAGGTCATTGATACAAAATTGAGCAAGACAGGGAGGATCTCGCCTTTCAAAATGGTGAAGAAACTGTCTTTTTCCCGTCCGAAATCTCCAACAAATACTGAATCAGCTGAATATCAGCAAGTCATTACGATAAAATCCAAAAAATCATTTGATTTGAAGCGCAGATCAAGGTCAACTTCAAGTTCCTCAAAGCCTATGCAGCTGCCTATACCTGTCCAGAAAGCAGTGACCCAGTCATCAACACCAACACCAGCACCAGTTTCAGAGGTTGCTGCTAATAAGGGAACAAAATTAAAAAAGAAGCGGTTCCGATTCTTTCGCAATAAAAAGAAGCAGAGCAAGAAATAGCTCATACGTATTATAAGGAAAACTTAATCTAGATCAAGCAGGTTCTATTATAAACTATGTGTACGTTGGAGAAACTCAATCTGAGTAACCAAAGTATCTAATGTTGGGACTGGTACATTCAACTCGTTTGCCCTATCCACAGCTTTTCGGAACACATATTTGACTTCCATAGGATTTCTGTTTACAAGGTCCAGCATTGTTGAAGTTTTATATGGTCCCATATTATCGCTAAGGTCCATCATGGCTTTTCTCTATTCAATCATTCAAGAAGCCGTCAGCGTTACTATTAATAGTTGCGACAAGATTATTTCAGAATGCAGACAAATTGCTCTTACCTCGACCAGTCCGAGATATTCTTCTTTTGAAAATCCACGAACGTCTAGATCTGCATTGGCAACGGCTAAAGTCTCATCCATGACTACGTGGGCGGCAAAGAATTGCCAACAGATAAATTCATACAATTAAAAATGAGTTGTGAGATAATCTTGATTTGCCGTCATTCTCTAATGCACCACTTACTTGTACTTACCTCTGTATGCCAACTTCCGAAGTCCTGGATCTTGCACAATCTTGTCAACAGTAATCCCATTCATTGCCACGCTGATCCCATTGAATGGAAGATTCCATAGGTTTTTCGACCACCTTGCTCTCACCAGATTATCATCATAACAAAATTCAAAGCCCCGAGTAGGTTTCCAAAAGGACAGCACCGCTTCTTTGTGAACATTGACGTCGGTAAACTTATCAGAAGAAAATGCCAAGCTGGCAGTCAATTTCCCAGCATACGAGTGATTTATGTGTCCAGGAGCTGTTCTATTCGAGCACAGCAGTGCCATCCCACCGTATACTGCAGCGCACCGAGTCAAAACCGGTTTATCATTGTCACCCAACCCCTCTAACAATCTAACAATATCTTCATCTACAAGCCCATTCATGATCGAGAGCACTCTACTATTGTCATCCAATAGGGGCTTGAGTAATTCAGGCGATGCTTGAATTCCAGTGCTTTTCAAGCACATAATCACCCAATCAGCCTTACCAATATTCTCAACTTGATCATATGCCATTAGCTCATCTGGAGGAATGAAGATGTCACCTTCGACGGAGGTGACGGCCAAGCCATTTGCTTTCGAGATGGTGTAATGATCCCCTCTCATGAAGAATTTCACATTGTACTCTTTTGTTTCCCACAATCTCGCACCGTAGTAGCAACCGACAGCTCCACTTCCGATTATGGCAACCGTCGGTTTCTCACTACTTTCGTGTGTCCTTGACACTGCTTCATTGAGGGAGGAATGTTGTCGGCTGATGGAACTCCTGCTGTGTCGTTGTGTGGACAACAGCATAAAACCTTGGACATTCCTGAGGGTTACCAACATTATGATAAGTATAATGAATACCATTATAAGAGAAGAGACAGGACTATTTAAATGTGATTGTAGTTTGTAGTTTGCAGGTAGTTTGGGTTTGTGGTGAATACAACTGTATCCTGTATCCTGTACTTACAATCGTGTGTCGTGTGTTGCACATAACCATAAAATAATCCACATTTAAATAACATCTTAATATTTAATCTATTTATCAACTATCAAATCACAAATCTAACTAAAGTACATAAAACCGCACCCCGTGCTACCATACATAGAGGGGTGATACACTTACTTAACATTTAACATTCTCTAAAACTATCACTTGACAATCCTCGAACAAGACGTTGACTATGTAAGGACAACCACGGACGGTAAAAAAACATTAATTGATGCATTGATCGTTGTAGCAGCAGAAGCGACAACAGAACATCGTAAGCTCCATCTTTAATGATGATAATAAGCAAATTACTGCTATTTGTTAAAGTTTACAACAACAGCGTTATATACTACACGAAGTGGATGGCGATACTGAAACACTACCGTTTTATAGGATCATTTTCATTTCTAATACCACTAGGTCTTCTTTCTCATGTTTAACGACTTGAGCCATCTTGGCGACTTTCTCGAATCCAAACTCTGATTCCTTAGTTACACATCTCAGTGTTGCGACTTCTTTCTCTTTTGCCTGTGCAATGGTTTCTTCGCTTTCTCGGGCTTCCAAAGATAAGTTTTCGCCAACTCCATTGAAAAATTTGCCCATGCATTCGTGTTGAGAAGGTCCTCCTCGCTGCAGAGACGCTCGAATGACCGATCCAACGGTGTATTGATACAGCCAGATTCCATCTGAACGTCGAGTACACCCAGGTTCTCCACCGATCTTTTCGTCTGGGCTCAACCCTGCACCAAGGCCAAATGCATAAATCTGGTGATCAGCAAACAATCTACCCTTAGAATCAACCTTCGTACCACCCTGTTTGTATTCTGGTTCAAGCTTCTTTCCGTATCTATCCATGATGGGGATCCATCGAATTTCATAACCGCATGCAGCAATAACGTGATCGTAATTTTCTGCTTCCAACTCATGCACGGCAATGGTATTGTACGAGTCCGTCTGGAGCGCAAATTCACGTGCATCCCCCCTGAGTCCTCCAAAACGGTGCACACGATTTGTTTCAAGACACACATCTGCTTTAGCAAAGGGGTATTCTGCAGCGTTTGCCTCTTCGGTGGTAGGAAAGTAAATGAATGGTTGTGTCTGAGTTCTATTGGTACGCCGAATGAAAGTGATGTTTGTATTGGGACTTTTTGTGTGCCATAAGTGTCCAAGTGAAAACGCTGAATGAGAGAATCCAACAATAGCAATCTTTTTGGCCTCGGGATGTGATCTCGTCCCTTGAAAGTATTCGTTGGCTTCTTCGATGTGTATGTTGCGTTCCTCAAGAAGCCAAGAAGGAGTTAAGGGCTTTCCTCCAGTGCAAATACATACGTTGCTGGCCACTAGTTCAGATAACGTATCTTGTGCCCCATTTTGTGTGTACCGAATGCAGTATGTACCATCCGTGCGTTCCTTCACATCAGTGACAGAGGCACTGGTCAATGCAGGTGAAAAGGGATGGCGAGAGAGATTGGCTTGATGCCATGAACCAAGCGTATCTTGGATGCAAATCTGACATTGGGATCACGTCGTTTCGGTTTAACGTGCTGTCGTGCGATTCCAATCCAAGTCCTTCAAATGCATCGAAGAAGGCGCTACCGTGAGAATTGGTCCTCAATTGGTTATACTTGTTGAGTGACCCTCCACCAAGACGCGGGGACGATTCAATAACCGCAACGCCGCGATTTAACATATCATCATATTGTCCGTTCAGTGCAAAATTAGTTAACAAACCGCATCCCGCTGGCCCTCCACCAATGATTACAGTATGAAGAATACCGTTGGAAGTTGTAGTATCTCGTGTATAACCTTCTTGGCACTCCCGAATTTCATTATTCATGGTTTTCATTGTGAGATCACACGACTGACAATAATGTGGCACTGCAGCTTGAAGAAACTATTATCTGTTGATGTCCAAAGTCCAAAGGTATAATTATTAATTGTATGACAGGACAGTATCGTATGGTTCGTAGTATTTTAGTCGGGAGAGATCCGTTGAAAAACAGCAAAAGAAACCAATGCTGAAAACAACGGTGTTATTTTAGAACGACCATCTTTGGTGGCCGTTTGGCGAGCTTTGGTGAAATAGCCGTTGCTGCCGGTTGTCTGTGCGGTTATCCCTGTTGGATGAGGTAATTGGCTATATGACTCAAGCAACAATCACACACAACACGTTTGGTACTAAATTGAGCTAAGTTTTAGATTGAGTCACATTAAAATTTGATAGATGACACTTCAACAGCAGATGATTCGTGTTAAATTCATGTTAAAGTTTAACCCGAGCGAGGAGGAGGAGTCGTCATCTGCCGTTACAACAAACAGATGGTTTCATCCATCAAATTGTAAATTCAGTCAACTATCGCAAGCTCCAACGACATAGTTTTGTTACAGTACATTCACTCATAATAATAAGTACAGGAAACTTCTAAAGACGAACCTTCGAACTTTTCTTGACCTTTTTATCACCTGCCCAACGAGTAGAAGAATTTACT
>Ga0307981_1003274_pt1 | contig 12234 bp, 15 predicted proteins | sample OrgLakmetagen987_FD_201849 | JGI IMG/M metagenome (GOLD analysis project Ga0307981, IMG submission 201849) | Saline water microbial communities from Organic Lake, Antarctica - #987 | ecosystem: Environmental > Aquatic > Non-marine Saline and Alkaline > Saline | place: Antarctica: Organic Lake... | reverse complement strand
GATTAATCCCATCGTAAGAACAGTTTGATTGACTCTTCCTATAGATAGACTATCGAGGGTCCTGACACACTACAGCCGAGAACTGAAGGTTCGAGGCGTGATCAGATTCTCCTAGAATCAACACATAATATGATCTGGGGTTGGGGAACAGTAAGCAAAAAGCGCGCGAAACAAACTTCATCGAACAGATGGAACGGGTGACATTTTTGTTGAATGAGATCCATCAGAATAAATCAATATTACCATGGCGGTCTCGCGGTTGCTTTGCACCCTTTTCAACTTTCTGATTATTCTGTTCGCTGGTCATTCGTCAGCCTTAGAGAGCAACGAGCCGCTATACCTGCTAATTGGCGTGAGTGGTACTTTACAAGACGGCTTCCCTCTTCGAAATCGACTAGACTACACTGATGCTGGTGTGGACGATGAATTCGTACCTGCAATTTTGATTGGAACGGCTTTAGTGAGAGGTTACAAGGCATACATGGATATCAAGGAGCCAGGATGGAGAGAGTATCAAGAGGGCGACGGTCCACCACAAGTTCCCAACGCTGTTGTTTTGCCGACCGGTTGCCGCGAACACGCCAACGTGTACTGGATTTATGCCGTCGATACCCGGCAGTACCAGCACATCTTAGCAGGAGAACCGCGGTTCCTATCCATCACTCCAGATACAGGCACGCTAGACCTACGAGCAACCGAGACAGATGGACGCGTTTTCCGACTTGCTCGCGCCGAGATTGAAAAGCAGGGCAAGACTGACGAGACGGTAGTCGCCGTACCTCTTGTCACGGGTGTTTGGTTTCATTCCACGTATGTGGAGAGCCCTGTCAAGGAAGAAAAGAAGGATGGTACAAACGTGACAAGCTATGAATCGGCCTTGGCTCTTTGGGCAGGAGTAGAGCGGGACGATTTGATTGTCTCGCAAAGTCAAGAGTGCACGGTGGACGACAGCGAAGTGTGCGCATCAGAGGAAGAGTCTATAGCCGATCGAACCGCGCATGCGTGGGGAGGTGTCTACAAAGCCATTCGAGCTGCAATTGAGACTAAAGATTTTGCATCGATCCGCCCCGATAGTCTCGAGTGTCGGGAACGAGTGCGCTTCGGTGTAAGTCCTGACCAGGCCCGTATTAACTATCCTTTGACCGCCGATGATCTCGAGGCAGTCCTTTGAGACTCTTTAACGGCGTGTTCTTTACCAACACCAAATATTTAAATGCAAATAATGTAAACAGTACAAAAAAAGGCTACTTTAAAAGTAACTACCTACCTATAAAAAATGCGATCGACTGGGCACCACCAGGACCAGGAACTTGAGCATTTCAAGAAAATGAACTTGAACAAACAATATAAATATAATGGAGAAGATAATGAAGTCAAACTTTCCTTTCCTCCATAAGCTCTTGACTTTGTGATCGCCTACCAAAAAGAGGAGAGGAGCCATTTAGGCCTCCTCATCGACTTTGGGAGATTCGCTCTCGTCGCTCTCATCCATCTCTACCACCTTCTTCTCGTCTTCTTGGCTGCTGGTGTCGCTGCCCAAGGCGGCATCCTTGAACCAGTCATCAAATGCGTGAGCAGACTCGTCATCGACCTCTTCCTTGATACTGCTGTCAAAGCGTTTGGCTAGGTCAATGAGACCGAAGGTGGCGGCAAGCATAATGTACGAAAGGAAGAATTGCCACTGCTTGGCATTCTCCCAGCACGAGGGCTCTGGAAGGGCGTTCAAGTCGCACTGTTCGAGCGTAGGGCTGTTCCAATTTTTGAACCCAGCTTCGGGGACGTGCATGATACCAAATACGGAAAAAGCGGCGCCAACCATGGCCCAGATACCAGCCTTGATCCACTTGCGGTCAAGGACCATAACAATCATGGCCACCCAGACCATGGATACCAAAAGAGCACCGCGCTTCCACGCCAGAGCACCGATAAAACCTTCCGAACCAGTGGGGTAGTTGTTGTTGAAGACACCGTCACTGGTAAGCGGGGATCGCTGGGAAATGTTGACAACCCAATCGTAGACAGAAGGAAAGAGACCAATAATAAAGGCTGCGTAATGACGAGAAGGCATAAAGTTGAGAGCTTCCTCACAGATCATTAGACCGACAAAGAACACAATGGGACCGATGGTTGCCGCATTGACAACGGACTGAATCAAAGCCAAAATACCAAACCACGAGAGGAACCTGAAGACATGTAAGCACGTTGGTGAGGGCTTAGGGATGCAATGCATATTGTGTATAACGAGTTGTGTTCCAGATCAGACAAAGTAAATCTTGCTCACTGCTGCACTGCACATCAAACTTACAAGTAGAGACATCCGTTGAGAAGCGAGTATCCAACCTTGGCACCAGAACGCTTGTAGGCGGGGTGTCCAATGTAGATAACGGTACCAAAAGGACTTCCGAAAAAGGAAGCAAGCATGGTTCCAATACCGTCCGAAATCATACTCTCGCGGACTGGATACGGATCACCAGCTTCCTTGGCGCTGACCAAGCACATAAGAGTAGTAGCAGCGGCACTGATGCCAATGGGAATGACAATCCCAAGGTAATCCTTTACCTCGCTGAAATCATCAAATAGATCATCTGCAGACCAAACGGGACCCCACCATTTGACAAGATCAAGTGCGGCATCGACTTTGTCCCCATCGTTCAAGCCAGTGCTCCATCCCAAGACGGTACCAACAATGATAACCATCAAAGCTTCGGGGATACGATAATTTCCAATACCAACCCTGATACCTGCATACCATCCCAAAAAGACCCAGATGAGAGCCTGGTATCCAACGAGCGGAGCGGCAATACTGTTGGAAATCTGTTCTAGACCCAAGAAAGCAAAACCAATACCAGCAATGGGCACGAGCAAGGCGGCAGGAGGAACAGTCTTGAGGATAACGGTTCCAAAGAAACCCAAGAAGACCGACAGCAGGCCTGTGACGAAATTCGCGGCCAACGCAACTTTGTATGCCGCCAGAAAGGCTGCATCGGGGCCCAAGTCGGCAACCTTGTCAAAATAGACCGTGTAGATAATGTTGAACACAAAGGCAAAGGCCGCGGGCGTGTTGAGGCCGTACGGCTGCGCCGTGTACTGACGACCCCACTTGTTGGTGAGACGAACCGCCTGCCACGAATAGTAGAGATTACCAATCACGAGGGTGATACCGACACCCGGCACAATGCGGCCAAAGATGACGTTATCGATAACATCACGAGAAACACCAAAGTTTGTCATGGTCTGAATCGCAAAAAGAGCACCCAGTAAGGTAGAAAGGTTATCGAAGAAGAGCTGGGAGAAACTTCCCCAATCTCCACCAGTCATGGAGAGACCATTCTTGAAGGCTTTCAGTTCCTGGTAATGAAATTGAAGATCTATGGTGTGAGAGCTATAAAATGGAGGAACAATGTGCGACAAAGTGCGCCATTGTGCGGTCACGGATCTCGTGACTGCGACACCAACAGATGACTTATTTCGTTCGTTCTTTCTTTTTAGTACTTACACCCAGTACGCGGTTGCCACCGCTCATCATGGGAGCAGCCCTATCGTCGTCACTCATCTTGATCGTAGTTGTTTCTGCTGTAGTTAAAGCTGAGACTGGAGGTTGCCTTACTACTTTGATTTGCTGTTTCAACAACCAAGGAAAGAGCAGGAAAAATGTGATTTATTATATTCCACCAAAACAAACGAGAAGACTGCTAATTTGCAAAGAACGACCACTCCCGCCGCACATTTATTACGGTTCGCTGCCGTCCATCTTGACGGAAGTTTGGTTGATTTCCGAAGGCTGAAGGTTTGTCGATGTCCTGCTTTGCTGTTAATAGTCAATATGTATTAACAACTTTCCAATTTATATCATTCAACACTTATACGTCTAAGTGTTGAGCTTCTACGTCGTACACTTAAGAGGAAACATTAAATGAAGACTGAAGCCTTCGAGCGAGGCAGTCCCGTAGGTGTACTGTTTAAGCGATAGTACGCACTGTTTACCCGAACCCTCTTCGGACAATTCAAAGAGAAAGAGACACTGACGACCGCGGCCCATAAACTTCCGTCTCGGGAAGGGAAGTTTTGAAGTTTTGACGAATCGTTCGCCGGATCATATTTCTTGCGTGGGCGTAGCCACTGGCCATCTCGGGATCGGTAACAGTTTCCAAAGATATCGCACAGCCACCAATCACATCAACATCGATGACTATATACTGACTACTGTACCGACCCCCATTCCACCACCATGACGACCAAGTATATAGACGCTGATCCATACCAGTGGCCCTTTAACGGAGACCTGAAGCCCTCTAACACTTGCATCATTGTCATCGACATGCAAGTTGACTTTTGCGCGCCCGGGGGATACGTCGACAAGATGGGTTACGACCTTGCCTTGACGAGAGCCCCGATTGAACCTATTCAAAAAGTGTTGGAGTGCATGCGTAAGGAAGGCTACCATGTTATGCATACTAGAGAAGGGCACCGTCCTGATCTGGCAGATTGCCCGCCCAACAAATTGTGGCGGTCGGCACAAGTGGGAGCCGCTATTGGTAGCGTCGGACCGTGTGGCCGTATTCTCGTCAAGGGTGAACCAGGCTGGGAACTCATCCCTGAACTAGCGGCCTTGCCCAATGAAGTCGTGATTGACAAGCCGGGAAAGGGTAGTTTTGTGGGAACCAACTTGGACTTGGTATTGCGAAGTCGAGGTATCTGCAATATCATACTCGCGGGCGTTACGACCGATGTGGTAAGAATAGTGTTTGCTTATCGACCCTGCCGACTGACGATGATCCAATAAAATTGTCTTTTCTCTAACCTCTGTTATTACTTGCTTTCAGTGTGTCCATACAACCATGCGTAACGCCAACGACATGGGGTATGAGTGCTTGTTATTGGAAGACTGCTGTGCGGCGACGGATCCGTCCAATCATGCGGCGGCCGTGAGCATGGTCAAGAAACAGGGTGGTGTCTTTGGATCGGTGTCGGATTCAAACAAACTTGTGGCCGCTCTATCGAGTCCATAACAATTTTCTAGCACACTTAATGGTATAGACTAGACTAGTCAACGTTAATCATTCCTACGTATACCTTATACACACATATATGTACTATTTTGGTTCCACTGTGAGCGTCACGGAGGCTTTGGAAGCTACGAACTGTAGCTTGGCAGTTTCGAAATCCAGAGTGTAACCGGCATCTTGAAAGATGCTCGTTAATTCATCAGACGAAAATGGATAGTTGATACGGGCCATGTCGGGACTGACTCCCAATCGAGCCTCCTTTACACACTGAAACGGAGGACCGTTGGCCTTGTGTTCTTGTGCTGACAAACGATAGTCCTCAGCGTGCCGGACAGACCTACGTATCCCATCCCAGTATCGCTTTTGAGCCGCTGCCGCTGTATTGTTAGAAGGACACACTTGGCTACTCGAGTCGAAACAGCCACCTGTCAGACGATCCTCGTCATTGACATCAGCCCACTTGGCGAGGGAAGCGGGGAAGTTAGTTACTGCCGTTCCGTCCGCGTGCATTCGCACGGGTGGACTCGGTACAAAAGTATCGTGGTACCAGACTGCCACTACAATAGGAAAAGCCGCATTCAAGCTATCTTGCTTGCCTTGCTTTTGGATTTCATGGATAGCAATCGCTCGGACGGAATCGTCAGTTTCGGCACTGGCTAGATCCACCAAACCTGTGTCTGGAGTGATGGATAGGAAGCGCGGTTCGTTGTTGAGAATGTGAAGAAACTGTCTACTATCTACCGCATATATCCAGTATTGATTGGCGTGCTCTTGACAGCCAGACACCACAACGACTGAGTTAATGAGCGGTTGGGCGGGTTCTGCCGTGTATTGTCGGAAACCATCTTCCATGACATCGAGATAAGCCTTACAACCTCTTACAAGTGCACGGCCAATGAAAATGGCTCGAACTTCATCCTCCATGCCAGCATGGTAGTCCATCCTGATAATTAGGGCAGGGATGGCACACGGTGAGTCAGGGTGATACGCTGCTTCCACATTCAATGCTCTGCCATTGTCAGGCCAACGGGCCCAGGCCAACGTACTTGTCGTGATCTGGAAAGCCATCTTGCAGCCCTCCAGAGACGCCGACGAACAGATAATCTCGCTTATCGTCCACACCTAATGGGCTGCCCGAAGATATTGCAAGGAATAGCAAGACTAACGTGCCGAGTGACAAAGGAGTCGGCACCATCTTCATAACTCTTTTGGATCTCTTATTGTATGTTATTGATGTTGGTTGATGATCGAGACTACGGTAGCGGTACTCGCACTTATTTCGGTTTTCCTTTTCGCGCACTATTTATATCAAAGTCTGAAACTATCAACTATGATGTATGTGCGGCCCCGCCCCCGCCCATGATCTTGGAATTTGCGGTAACTCTACAGTAGTCTACAGCGGCGGTAGTAGATACTGTAACATAGCCATGGAGGACGTGTCCGTCCAGTCAATACGGATGGAAAGTTTCCGATCGCTTTCTGTCTATGGTCATGATTGTAACGCCTCTCCTTCTTTGGGATTATCTAGGCAGCTACTAGGATCGATTGCGCCCCCAATCCTAACAATAGCAAACATCCAAATAAAAAATGTAGCAAGAGGCTATGAAATGCCCTTTTAGCCATCAGTCTTCTTCGACGTACTTTTAGCCGTCACTCCTTTTCGAAAGGTACCCGGCAAGTCGGTATTGACAAAGCGGCACTTGCCCTGGTGAACCAGTGTGCGAAACGTAGCATAGTCGTCAGGGTCGATACCACTGTAGGTCCAAACTCCCACATGGTATCTCTGACCCAATTCTTCCAAAGCAGCACATCCCTCAGGCTCAAGCATTTCCTTTTGAAACTGTAGATAAACGCCGTCTAAGGAGCCTTCGCGAGAAGTCAGCCAGGTATCAATTGGCGACAAGTCAGCCAGTCGGACTTGCAGCTCGCATGCTTTATTTGCTGGGTCGGCCACTGTAAGCAACATTAGCTTGGGGTAAACGATCAAATCCTTGTCAAAGCCTAGCTTCTCTAATGGCGTCATCATGCTCACCCGTCGGTTTGCTTCGTTCAAGGTTAGACCGGAACCAAATTCGTCGAGAAACGTTGGTTTTCTCGCGTGTCCCCTCGCTTGCCCCCTTTCTGCATTGCTATTGTCAGGAAGACTATTGGGGAGCATGCTGCCTCCTCCAACCATGTTCATTCGACTAGGAAGGGTCGAAAATCGGCTCGTCCGATGATCTTGATCAGGATTGAAAAGCTCTTGTCGTAGGTTGTGCATGGAATAGGCGTCAAAGCTCATAATCATGGCCACACAAGGCACAAGCTTGGGGTAATCGAGGAGCATGCGTGCTAGAGCTGCTGCAGCAGCCTCGTTACCAGGTTTGATTTCAATTACCAGCTGCGCCTTTTCTCCAATTTCGTGTGCCGATCGCAAGACATCAATCAGCAGAGACGGTCGAGAAAATCCTGTCAATGGTAGAGCCATTAGTTCCTTGAAAGTTAAGTCACCAACCTTCCTATTGGACTTTGGAGATTTTGGGTCTAGAGCCAAACGACTAAAGTCTTCATCGTGCGCAAGAATCAGTTTTTCATCCTTGGTCAACGCAATATCACATTCGCAAAGGTGAATGCCATTGGTCCAAGCCGTTTCGTAGGCCGTCAAAGAGTTTTCATTGGGACGACGATGACTGTGGTCGCGTACCGAATGAAAGCCGCGGTGAGCAACCAGCCGAGAAAGCTCAAATTGGTCCATAGATGCTGTCAACTTTGTCAACCAGTCCAGCTCGGTCTGCCGACCTTCCACCATGGAGGAATGGTGGCTGGACTCCAACACGTCCACCTCGTTTCTGGATTGCGAAGCATTTTCATCGCCCTCTAGCAACGTTCGCAGCATCCCAATAGCTTCCTCAAAGGCCAACTGCCCAATAGTAAAGTTGGCCGCGTACACGAGAGGAACCAACACGGGGGAAAGCGGCTTTCCTGGGACAGGATAGTTCTTGTCAAACTTTTTGACGAGCTTGCGAAGGGCTTCCGAGTTCTGGTATGCCGCCTCGCGAATCTGCTTGAAGCGTACTAGGAGCTCGCGCGTTGCTTCTGCTCCTGAGGCTTCTGCGTAAAGACCAATGGCGATCCCAGGTTGAGCTCCTCTCGACTCTTCCTCGTCATGAAAGTTGATCTTTACGAAAATATCTTGCCAAAGAGTCGTCACACCATTTTGAAAAGATGCCACAGCCTGGTCGAGGCTTGTACGCCACTTGGCTTCAAAGACGCGTCGCGATTCTTTTGCCTGTGACTTATCAAGCCTCGTGTACTCCTTAATATCGTTGTAAGGAACGAGGTAAAGACCGGTATTCGCATTGTCGTTCTCGGCAATTGCCAAAATGTGCTTGCCAAATTGCACCATATTGCCTCTTGAAAGTCTTGCTATACCGGTACCGCTATACAATCTAAATCTGGCTGCCGTTTCTACAACAGATGCTACTAGCTAGCTCTAGTAAAGAGGAGACTTTCTGCCCCCAAGATCCATCGACGTACTGTACTGCAAGGGCCAAACATTCCTTCCTTGCCCGGCACGGACGCTCTCGTCACTTTGTTTATGTTGTGTTATTCTGCTGCATGTAGACTAGCGGTAAGGTACGGTAGTCTAGTCTATTTGCTCGAAAGATTTCAAAAGTTCTTTGTCGTTCGTTTCGCGCGCTATTTTCTCTTTACTCTGGCTTTTTGTATTGCTCGTCCGATGAAAGATCGCGTTCGAATATTGGATATTGGTTGTTCTTCTGTCACAAGATCTGCATGGCGGACATTCCTTGCCGCACCATGATGGGCTCTGTCTGCTACGTTGTCCTCTTGCTTCTGTTGAAGGACGCGACCTCCTTTTCGAGCGTCCCGAGAAGCCGACTAGGATCCAATAACCTTCAAAGGCAAGGATACTCCTTCGTGACAGTCGCCGCAAAGTCTGTGGATACGGGTCTAGTATCCAGCACCACGCTGGACCCCAGCAGTCTTCGCCCCTTCCACCAAAACTGGTGGCCTGTCGTTGCTCTCAACGCTCTCGATGCAGATCGACCCAATGGCTTGCAAGTCTTGGGAAAGCACTTGGTGGCTGTTTGGAACCAAGCAGGCTTAGACAACGGTGCACCACCCTGCTGGACCGTCTTGGATGATCGCTGCAGTCACCGTTTCGCGCCATTGTCGGAAGGTCGCGTCTTGCATTCGGCAGATGGATCATCCAGTAGGTTGCAATGCGCTTATCACGGATGGGAGTTTGATGGAACTGGCTGTGCAACAAAGGTTCCCCAGCAACCCGACCGTGTCGACAAGGCTCGAGGCGTGATGGCGTACCCAACACGGGAACGCGCTGGGCTGCTATGGGTATGGACTGATCCAGAGACTATCGAGATCTCTACAAAGGTCCCACTGCCAGTGGATCCATTGCTGGATCGCTATGTTCATCATTTTGGCAAGGACTCTTGTTTTATGCGAGACTTGCCGTACGGGGCAGAAATATTAGTGGAAAATCTGTTGGACCTGGCTCATTTGCCCTATGCGCATCATTCCGTGGGAGGTCTCTGTCGTGAACTAGGCAAGGAATTACCCACGCGCATGCTGTCTCTTGCAGAGAAAGAGACCAATGCAGCTTGGGAGCAAGATTACAAGTCCAAGGACGGTGTTGTTTTGCCAACTTTTCAGGCGGAGATTCTGCAGGCCGCCCAGCACGATCCCATGCTACAAATGTTTGGCGCACGAGACGACTCGGGCAACACGGATAGCTGGACGACTACAATTGCCTACTATGCCGCGTCTCACGTCCGTTATCGTCGTTGGAGAGGGCCAGGTAAGGCTGGTCACGTGGAACTCTTTTTTTGTCCAACATCAGAGGGCCGGAGTCGCGTCTTTCTTTACAATGTTGTAGAGTCCCTTTTGCCACCCACGGGCGAACGACCGAAAATTCCTCTAAAAGAGCGCCTGGGTACTGCGATCAAACCGTCCACGTGGGTCAAGAGCCTGCAAACGACGATTATCAAAAAGCTATTTGATCCGCGTAGATCAGCTGGGCACATGATTTCGCACAAAATATTTGACGGAGATGGCATCTTTTTGCACAAGCAAGGCAACCGCATGAGGGAAGCTGGCCTGAGCTATAAAGACTATTCCACACCCAGCTCGGCCGATGTTTTGCTGAATGCCTACCGACGCTTCTTGGATTCTGCCGCCGCCAAGACGCGGCAAGCTGGTCTCGACGACATTGCAGACGCGGTCGTCGGTTCGGGGCAGTACGGGGACGATGCGGCGCGATCGGTTTTTTTGGATCGCTACAATACGCACACGGTCCATTGTCCCATTTGCACTAGGGCGTTGCAAAAGACACGCGCTAGAAAGGTCTGGATGAAAGTCCTACAGACGGCGTTGCAAGGTGCTTTAGGTACCGCGGTGACGGCGTTGGCGGTCCTAGCTCCCACGTCTCGAGTCGTGTCCACCCCTCCAAGGTTGCTGCGCGTCTTGGTGGGTGTGGTGGCTGGTATTAGCTTGGGATCGCTTTCCGTGGCTCGAGCCGAGACCAAACTAGAACAGGAGATCAACCAATTCCTCTTTGAAGACTACGTTCATGCCGACAAGAACTAAACTAGAGTGCGCCTGTACGCATCTCCCAGAGCAAGGCTATGGACTGTTCTAAAATGGAACAAACTAGAAAGACGTTGTTTGATAATCGTAGCATAAACTTGTGCATCATGCTAAAATGTAATTTTACCCCGGCCCGTCAACCGACACCCATGACTCTCCAAACAACGGTAGTTGCGGGAATGATGGAATCGATCGACAGGAGTGTTGTTTTTTGTTTGTCTGTGCCGTGCAGCGTATTGGACGGCACAGTGATGATGATAATAATATCGAATGTAACGAATGTAGGGTGCATGGCAGCGGCGGTGTGGGAGTGGTCTTTTTCTTTTTTTCTCGAGTGTATTAAAAATTAATAGTAGTGGCAGTAGGCTGTGCGTGTCTTGATGAATGGTTGGTCCTTGTCGTTGAGGATAAAGAGCAAAGCTTACATGCTTTCACCCAAATAGAGGGACTCTGCCGTAACCTTGGGGTCGGCCATGTTGTAGAGGAGACTGGTTTCAATGTCACCAGCAGCCAACTTGAGCATGTCGTTGTTGCTGACCGCGTTGGGCATCAAGTGAATGTCCGACGAAAGCTCGTCGGATCCAAACTCTGGAAACATGGGGGCGTTGGTGAGGCTGCTCTCTGGCAAGTGGTGAATTCCACCGTCAATGAGCCACTCGAGGGGGTCTTCTCGCAAGTCATTGTCGATAACGGCGTAGTCGTCCGTCAGGAACATGGCATCAGTGGCCCAGGAGGGTTCCAGCAAGTCCAACTCGCTGACTCCCACGGGGGAAACGGTGCTCAAGTTCTCGGAAGACGTGGCAGAGGAGGGACCGAGGGAGGTCTTGGGGCTGTAACGAGTGAAATAAAGAGGTGCGGTTGTTAGAATGAGACATTTCAGCATGGTACCAATTTGCGCCCAAGAATCCGCGGGAATTCAACTTACTCGATGGCTTCCAGAGAAGGACTCACGCTTCCCAGCGACACCTTGCGAACTGCCAAAGGAGCAGCAGCTTCAGCAGCAGCAGCAGCAGCTGCAGAGGAGGTATAGGAAGTCAAAGTCGACTTGATCTGCTTGCTCTTGCGAAAGCCCGGAGAGGAGGAAGCGAATGACTTGCGCTTGCTACCACTGGTCGACTTTGGGCGTTGCGCGTGGTTGTAGTGCGCCATGGCAGACTTGGCGGGAGCCTGATGCGCCGAGAGCTTGGGAGCTTCCATCTTGGTCTTTTCAACCTTCTGGAAGTACTTTTGCGCGTGAGTTCGCACTTGCACCACAGTTCGGGTTCCAATCATGTTGGCAATTGTCTTCCATTGCTTTCCATACTTGTGCAGTCCTTCCAGAAAGACTTCATGTTCGTGATCACTCCAGCGTCCCACTCGCTCGCTGTTGTTGGTCGGAGACAAGGTGTGCAAGCGGTCTACCGGTGTTACCGGAACAGGCTCCAAAAACCCATTCGAAGGCTTTTTGTTGGAAGGGCGAGTGTTACTGGAGACTGTTTGCTTGGGGATGACCAACCGTGGCGGAAGACTTGGTTGGGGCATGGAGGAGGGCTGCGATGCCATGGTGTTGAAGATGGTAGAAGTCATGGTGGCTTGAAGGGAGGCTTGGGGGGGGGGGCTTGGCTTGTCAAACTTAAAGGCGAAA
>Ga0307981_1003270_pt1 | contig 12242 bp, 10 predicted proteins | sample OrgLakmetagen987_FD_201849 | JGI IMG/M metagenome (GOLD analysis project Ga0307981, IMG submission 201849) | Saline water microbial communities from Organic Lake, Antarctica - #987 | ecosystem: Environmental > Aquatic > Non-marine Saline and Alkaline > Saline | place: Antarctica: Organic Lake... | reverse complement strand
AGCGTGTCGGGGTCGTCCTCGGTCTCGGCCACCCGGCGCACGAAGCTCTGTGGCGGGCAGCATGTGAAATGTGTGAGGATGTCGTCGCCGTCGCGCCAAGTCTCCACCGCATAGCCGGGCGCCCCCGCCATTTGCCCTGAAGAAAAGTTTCTCCCAATTGGGCTTCAGCCAGGTTTTTACGCTTTATTTAAGGGTTATGCGGGTGGGGCTGTTCAGGCGAGCTTCCTCGCTACATAGTGGGGCCGGAATACCTTTGACGTTGTGTTCGAGGGTTGTGCGGGAGGGGCTGAGCACTTGCCCGACCTCCGGGATGGCTGGAAGGCGTCTGTCCGGGCTGATGTTCTCCGGACCTGTTGCCTGCGTGGATTCGGTAAATTTGTTTTAGCCCAATCATATTGTTGAAAAATGTCTTAGGCGTGCCCCGTCGCTTTGACGTCAGGGCATTTGCCGTGTGTAACAGAAATCGAACTTTGCCGGGTGGCGACAGCGAAGAACGCGGATAATTTGCTGACCTTGTTCATTCGCCGTGCGCAGTATGAACACATGCCGGCGTCATAGTTGAAGTCGTCCGGACCGAACTTCTCTCCTCAAATTGAACATGTCAGATCAGCACCCGGGCATTCTTGAAGCTCGGCACCGGCCAATCCGGCGCAATCCTCTAAAGGAGAATGCCGCGGGAGAGGCAGCCGGCCCCGGTCACCCCACACGGCGATCATGGGCTCTAAAAGTATCCACAGCCTACAAAATCGCTCTGTGTTTGCGCGATGCCATTTATCTTCTGCAGCTCGGCGATCAGTCCCTCCCGAGTGCGAACCAAAAAATTAGGCGTCGACGACTATCAAACCATACCCTCAGCCTGTTCGGGGGCCGGCCTCGACACGTTCCAGCAACCTTTGGACCTCCTCTCGCCAAGCGTGGCGTACCTGCCGCGCGAGCTGTGAAATCGGGCGATGTCGGGGCGATAAAACCGCATAGCGGTAGCGCATGGGATCGGCCAGGCGCCTCACCACGACCTGGCCTGCAAACCCGGCTTGCATCACGTGGGCCACGGTCAGCGGATCGAGTACTGCACAACATTGCCCTGCCGCGACGAATTCCAGTATCGGCAGAAAGGTCTGGCTTTCCAATAAGGGCCTGAACCGCAGGCCATCCGCCTCGAACCGGCGTTTCAGTTCGCGGTGATGCTCATGTGTCGGTTGCAGGACGCCCAGTGGTTCGTCGTCCAGCTGTCCCAAGGCGACCGCATCCAATTCGGCCAGACGGTGCGCGGCGGGCAGGGCTACAAAGCATGTTCCGCTGATGCAGTCAGCTTCATAGAGTGGTGAAGTTTCGGCCTCCGGTGGCGCATCCACAAAACCGAAATCGATGCTCTGCGCGCGGGCCAGTTCGGCGATTTGAGTCGAACTTCTTGCGACCAGCGAAACCTCGATCCCGCGGCTCGAGCCGATATGCGCCGCGAGGAACCTAGGAAACAGCATTGCGCCAGGTCCCGGCATGGTGGCCACGACAAGCCGCCCTTCTTCGCCATCGGCGAGCGCGCGCATCGTTTGCCGCACGCGCGTGATCTGGTCAAGCACCTCAGCCGCTTCCGCCAAAAGGTATTGCGCTTCGGGACCGGGGACCAGCTTGCGCCCTTCGCGGCTGAAAAGCCGAACGTCCAAGTGCTCCTCCAAGGCCTTTATGGATGCGCTGACGGCAGGCTGGGTTCGCCCTAGTTTCCGGGCCGCTTCGGACAGCGACGGCGAGGTCATCACGGCATGAAAATTGAGGAGATGGGAAACGTTCATGCTGAATCATAAACTTTATCTATGGATATGTAAATTTTTCAAATTTGGGTTTTCCTCGTTCCCACGATAGCGTCGCATCAGGACGCGGTGAAGCCGTCTGTAAATCAGGGAGTTTTTCATGAACATGTTCACGAAGGTGGCGAGTTACGCGCTGGTGGCCACTCTTGCCGCCGGAACGGCCTCAGCACAGGACCCAACATTCTTCCGTATCGGGACCGGCAGCGGTGGTGGAACCTACTTCCCCATTGGCGGGACGATCGCCAATGCCATCTCGGCCCCACCCGGAGCGCGCGCCTGTGACGAAGGCGGTCAATGTGGTGTTCCTGGGCTGATCGCGATTGCGCAGTCTACAACGGCATCAGTATTCAACAACACAGCGGTTGAGAACGGGGAACTGGAAGCCGGAATGGCGGCGGCGGATGTAACGCGCTCCATGTATCTTGGCGAAGGAGCTTTCGACGGCAAGCCGCACCCGAAGCTTCGCATTGTCGCCAACCTCTTCCCGGAAGACCTGCACCTGGTGCTGCCGAAAGGTGAGAGCATCGACAGCCTGGCCGACCTCGAAGGCAAGCGTGTCGGTATCGCGCAAGCGGGTTCCGGTACACAGGTCGCGGTGCTGCAGATGCTCGAAGAATGGGGTGTCACCCGCGACAACATGGACGAAGCGGAACTGAACAACAGCCAATCGGCCGAACGTCTGGCCGATGGTCAACTTGACGCCTATTTCTATGCTGCTGGCTGGCCGGTCTCGGCGATGGTTCAGCTGTCCAACACCAGGGGCATGGAACTGCATAGCTTCTCGACAGAGGATATGGAACGGATCAATGGGCTCATTCCGGCCTACATTCCGTCGACCATTCCGGCTGGGGTTTACGAAGGTGTGGACTATGAGGTTAATACACCTGCCGTTTCGGCTCTCCTTGTCGTGTCGTCGGACTTGTCGGAAGAATTGGTATACGGGATTACCCAAGCCTTGTGGAATGACAACACCCGCAACTTGCTCGACAACGGTCATGCAAAGGGCAAGCAGATCACACCGGACACGGCCTTGGACGGCGTCATGGGGCTGGGAGTTCCGCTTCACCCTGGAGCCGAGAAGTTCTACCGCGAAGCCGGGCTTCTTGAGTGACATCTCTCATTGGACCGCCGCGTGTTCGCGGCGGTCTGATTTCTCCATGAATAGCGGCAGACAGTCGGTGCAAGTTCGCTCATTTTCACGCAACACCCATGCAGGAGCGTCACTGTGACCATCGTCAAGGGTGGAACCAATATCTGTGGTTTGGCGATCGGTGTGTTGTCCCTCGAATCGTGGTTTCCAAAACCGCCGGGCCATATCAAGAATCCGTCCAGCCTTCCCTTCACGTTGGATTACGAGATCCTTGAAGGGCTCACGATACCGAAACTTCTTGAACATCCGTCTTCTGCGATGGTTGCGCCAATCTGCGAGGCAGCCCAACGACTTGAACGTCGGGGCGTGCGCGCAATTACCGGATCTTGCGGTTTTCTGGCGTTGTTCCAGAGCGAAATCGCCCAAGCCGTGAGTGTACCGGTCTTTGCGTCTTCGTTGATCCAGGCGCCAATGTTGCATGTCATGACAGGGCGGCCGGTCGGCGTGATCACCGCCTCGGTGGCAGCGTTGACCCAGCGCCACTTGGACGGGGCAGGCGCTGGAGACACGCCCTTGGTCATCGAAGGGATGCAGGACAGCCCTGAATTCGCGGCCGTGATCCTGCGTAATGAGAGGACCGACATGGACCTCGAATGCGTCGAGACCGAGCTGCTCGAAAGCGGGCGCCGTCTGATCGCGCGGGCGCCAGAGGTTGGCGCAATCCTGCTGGAGTGCACCGACCTTCCACCTTATGCGCATCGGCTTCAGGCGGAATTGCAGCGCCCCGTCTTCGATATCATCAGCCTAGCCGGAATGGTCCATAGCGCCATCCTTAGACGGCCCTTTACGGGCTTTATTCACTGAACAACATCGCCGCCGGCAAAGGGTACAAGCCATGAATGAAAAACCCGATCGATCCGACGACGATCGCGCGATTTCCGAAGAGGACCTTGCCGCGATTGGCGAGACCTATGAAGAAGGCGCCCGGACGCGGCGGGTATCGCCCGGCTACGGTCGTGTGCTGCGGTGGGTTGCGCTCAGCTTTGCCATCTATCACTACCTGACGGCAGGTTTCGCCCTGCCGGCTGATTTCTGGCACATGGGATGGCACCTCTCCGGTCTTTTCATCATGACCTATTCGCTCTATCCGTTTCTCAGCAGCACCTCTGCTTTCGAGTTCAAGAACGGGCCCTTGCGCATAGGCGGCGTGCCGATTCTCGACATTGCGTTGATGGTGATGGGCGTGGCGTCGGCGCTTTACCTCGGTCTTGCCTGGCGTGGCATCGACGTGATCGGCGTCGAGGAAATGACCTTTCGCATGGGCAATCCCAACAATTTCGATCTCTTGTTCGGTGGCACATTGATCATCCTTGTGCTGGACATCGCGCGCCGGACATTGGGCTGGGTCCTGCCACTCATCATCTGCATCTTCATCTCTTACGCGTTGCTTGGGCCTTATTTTCCCGGCCTGCTTCAGCATCCGGGGGTGAGTTTCAAGACCTTCGTGTCGTCGATGTATTTTCCGCAGGAAGGCATCTTTGGCGTCACGCTCTGGGTTGTGTCCACCATCGTTTTCCATTTCGTGCTGTTCGGCGTCATCGCGCAGCGCACGGGTCTGGGGCAGCTGTTTATCGACAACGCCACGATCCTTGCAGGTCGCTACACCGGTGGCCCGGCCAAGGTGTCGGTGATCTCATCGGCCTTCTTCGGCACGATCTCGGGGTCTTCCGTGGCCAACACGGTCTCGACCGGTGCTCTGACCATCCCGAACATGAAGCGTCTTGGCTATCCTGGGCACTTCGCAGGCGGGGTCGAGGCGGCTGCCTCGGCGGGCGGTCAGATCACGCCGCCGATCATGGGTGCTGCGGCCTTCATCATGGCCGAGTTCCTGGAACTGCCCTACACTACCATCGTGATCGCGGCCATTTTCCCGGCCTTGCTGCATTACGTGGGTGTCTTCACCGTGGTGCATCTGATGGCGCGCAAGCTGGGCCTGAAGGGCATGGCAAAGGAGGCCTTGCCGAAACTGGGCGCCGTCTGGCGGACTGGGTGGGCCAACGTGGTGCCGCTGATCGGTCTGCTTGTCGTCCTGTTTTCGGGCTACACGCCCTACATGTCGGCTTTCTGCGGCATTTCTCTAGCCGTCGTCTGCGGTATGAGCCGGGTGCGCGAGCCTGTTACCCTGGTCTATGCCGCTGCTTTCATATGGTTCGTGATCTGGAAATACTTGGGCGGCGGGTTCGACCTGCCGATGTCCGCGCTGCTGATCTTCGGCACCGTGGTAGCGACGTTCAATCCGCAGAAGCGCACCACGCTCAGCGAAATGGCCGACACCTTTGAAACGGGTGTGACCTATGCACTAGCTGTCGGCGCGGCGGCTGCGGCCGTGGGCATCGTCATCGGGGTCATCAACACTACCGGCATCGGCTTTCGCATCGGCTTCATGGTCACTCAGACAGCGTCCAATCTGGGCAGCGATATCGCCTGGCTGTTCACCATCGGAAGCTGGACGCTGTTCAGCATCGAGGATTTGACGCTTTTCATCAGCCTTGTCTTCATCGCCTTGGCCTGCATATTCATGGGCGCCGGTATCCCGACCACGGCGCTTTACATCATGCTGGTCTCGGTGGCACAGCCGGCGCTGGCCCAACTGGGCATTCCTCCCATCGCAAGCCACATGTTCGTCCTGTATTATGGCGTGGTGGCCGAGATCACGCCACCTGTCTGCACGTCGGCCTATGCCGCCGCGGCAATCGCGAATTCCAACCCGTTCCGAACGGGATTGTCAGCCTTCACGCTTGGGCTGGGCAAGGTTGTGGCGCCGATGGCCTTTGTCTATGCCCCGGTCCTGCTGATCGTCTCTTCGACGGGATTTGACCTCTGGGAGTTCATCTACTCGGCCACAAGCTGCATCATTGGCGTCATATCGCTGTCTACAGCGGTTGTAGGATACTGGCTCGTGCCCATGAAGGCCATATCACGCTGGGTTACCGGCTTGGCGGGCCTCGTGTTCATCGCGCCATCGCTTCAGGCTGACGCGTTGGGCCTGGCGATGATTGCGCCGATCGTGATCGCACAGCTCGCCGCGCGGCGCCGTGTGGACGCGGTGGCAGGACAGTGACGCCTCCGCCTGTCACGATCCTTGGGGCAGGAATCGTCGGCATCTGCACCGCGCTGTCCCTTGTCGAACGCGGCGCATCCGTGCGGATCATTGATGCCGGCGCGCCGGGTCAGGAGACGTCCTACGGCAATGCCGGTGTGATTTCGCCGTTTTCGATCATCCCGCAATCCTTGCCGGGCGTCTGGAAGAAGATTCCGCAAATGATGTTCAGCGGCGCGCGACCGCTTTCAGTGCGCGCCGCTGCCTGGCCCCGCATGGTGCCTTGGGGGCTGCGATTTGTCAGGCAGGGTACAGAAGCAGGTGTGCGGTCGGCGGCAGATGCGATGGATATGCTCTGTGCGCCGTCGATAGACCTTTACCGGAGGCATCTGGTAGGCACGGGGTCGGAAAACCTTCTTAAAGACAGCATGTACGTGCATGCGTTTCGCGATGGCGGTCGGGCGCGGCTTTCGGATCTGGATTACGCGATAAGAACCGAGAAGGGCGCCGATCTGGAACTGGTGGGCAAGGACGAACTGCACCGGATCGAACCCGCCCTCAGCCCTGCTTTCGAGGCAGCGATTCTCATCAAGGGACAGGCAAGGGCCATGTCGCCCGGCAAGGTTGGGACCGTCCTGGCCCAAAAGGCGGCCGAAAAGGGCGTGGAGTTCGTGCAGGACGAGATTCGGCGCCTGTCGCGTGATGAAGACGGATGGAAAATCAGCTGCGGCACCCATACATTCCATGCTGACACCGTTGTGGTCGCCTTGGGCGTATGGAGCGCAGGACTTCTGGAGCCACTGGGTCTCAAGCTGCCGTTGATGGCGGAACGCGGCTACCACGTTGAATTTCCGAAACCACAGGTTGAACTCAACAACTCGATCATGGATATGGACGCCAAGACCGTCTCGAGCAGCATGGAAGGTGGGTTGCGCATGGCCGGTCAGGCCGAGTTTGCGCCGATTGACGCGCCGCTGGATCCACGTCGACAAAAACGCCTTGAGACGGCTGCCCGAACGGCATTTCCCGATTTGAATATTGAAGATTCGCGGTTCTGGATGGGTCGGCGTCCGTCCTTTCCTGACAGTTTGCCAGCGATTGGACATGTCGATGGCCTGCCTGGCCTGCATGTCAACTTCGGTCATTCTCATCACGGGCTGATGATGGCTCCACAATCCGGCGAGATCCTTGCCGAACTAATAATGGACGGTCGCATCAATCTTGATCTTGCAGCCTTGTCACCGGAACGCTTTGAAACCTGAACAAATAATATGCATTGCATGCGACGCTGTTGGCTTCAACTGGACTCTGTTGCGTAAACCCTGTGGTGGATTCATCTTGGGAATCCAGCGTGGTAGCTGCGACGCATGAGCAGATCCACATCCCCGAGCTACCAGACCAAGAACTGGCCGGCCTATAACGAAGCGCTCAAGCGCCGGGCCACGCTGATAATCTGGTTCGACCCCGAGATGACCTGAGAGGCCGTGCCGACAGGCAAGCTTGGCCGTCAGCAGGGCTACAGCGACGCCGCCATCCAGACGTGCCTGTCCATGAAGGGGCTATTCGGTATGGCCTTGCGGCAAACGACCGGCTTCGTCGAAAGCCTGTTGCGCCTGGTCGGTCTCGACTGGGCGGTCCCGGATTTCAGCACGCTGTCCCGTCGCCATAAGACACTCACCGTGAACATTCTGTATCGGAGCTAGCATGGTGGCGCGAAACGTCGCGTCTGGCGCAAGATCCATCTCGGGATCGATAAGGAGACGCTCAAGACCCGCGCGATCGAGGTCACGAGCAGCAGCATTGGCCCCTCCCGGCAGCATGCTACGCGTGCGCCTGCCGGGCAATGGATGCTCCGGTTTTGCCCGACCCTCTCAGCCAGATACCGGAGGACCAAGAGATCGGCAGCGTCACGGCCCCCTATCGGGATCATGCTGCGCATGACCCTGCCGGGCATTGGACGGCGCCTACGACACACGCAAATGCCATGATGCCATTGCCGACCGCGCGCTCACGCTGTCATACCGCCTCGCAAGAATGCGAAGCCGTGAAAGACCGTCACCGCTGGAGCCATGGCCTGAAACGAGGCCCTGCGCGCCGCGAAATACCTTGGCCGTGCGCTCTGGCGACGATGGAGCGGATACCACCGCCGGAACCGCGTCGAGAAGAAGACGCATTGTGTGAAACTGTTGGGCCAAAGCCCTCCTATCGGCAGATTGCTCCGCAATCGCCTGCCGGGCGGGGCATGGCACGGGACTTAGACCGCCAGGTCGCGACATCTAGGTCCGCATCGCCAACCTAAACGGCTATACCGCACTCGGCATACCCGTCACAGAGGCCGTGGGATAAATCTGTCCGGGGAAAGGGGACGCACGGCTATCAAACAATTCGTGCAACAGAGCCCCTCTGCTCCCGCCATCGTTGCCCGGTACGCGCCCGTGCTCCATGCTCCGGCTGCGAGCGCGGTGTCGCCAAGGCCGGTCAAAAGAGTGCGTCGGGCCATCACCGGACGGCCTCGATCGCAAGTTCGGGCAGCGCGGCTTCCAGTGCCGGGACGAGATTGATCGAATCGTCCGGGATGCCGATGTCAGTGTTGACCTGAAAGGCGACGGTGACCCGTGATCGGGATAGTGGCGGAGGCTCGAGACGTAGCCGGGGATCCAGCCGCCGTGACCCCAAACCGGCCCGCGCGGCGTGTTGGCGTAGATCGCGATGCCCGCGCTATAAAGGATGCCGGCGGCGTCCGGATCGACGGGCACGCCACCGAGCAGCCGATCGAGATAGGGAGATGACATGGCCTCGCCGCCGGACAGCACTTGCCCCCAGCGTGCCAAATCAGCCGATGTCGAGGCGAAGCCACCGCCCGCAGATTCCACGATCGGGTTCCAAAGAAGCCAGCCCTCGGCATCGGCGGTGCGCTCGGGCATGCCGAAAGGATTGTCGGGCGCGATATAGCCGATAGCGAGCCCAGGCAGGTCGGGTCGGTCCGAGGCGATGGTGCCGGTCAGGCCAAGCGGCGCGAGAAAACGCTGATGGATTGCCTCATGCCAGGGCCGTCTCGACACTTCCTCAATCACGATACCGAGCAGGACATAGCCAGTGGCGCTGTATGCCCAAGCCGTACCGACGTCGAACAGTGGTGCGCGCCCGACGACGAACACCACAAGCGCTTCGGGATTGAACCTCTCCCCAGAAGTTAATCCGGCCCAAGACTGCTGAAACTCCGGCAGATGGACGTGATCCGGCAACCCGGACGTGTGGTGCAGAAGCTGGTCGATAGTAATGGCCTCGGGGTTCGGCAGTGCTTCGAACCAAGGGCGATCCCCGAGATATGCGGACAGCAAGTCAGCCCGCGACAGCGACCCCTCGTTTTCCAGCGCCAGAACGATTGCCGCAAGAAAGGTCTCGCCGATGCTTGCGGCGAGCATGCGCGTCTCGGGCGTCATGGCGCGCCCACCTTCGACATCGGCAAGGCCGACCGCCGCCGTCACGGCCGTGCCATTCGGCAGGACAATGGCAGCTGTTGCGCCTGGAAAGGCGTGGCGGTCATGGAAATCCGTCTGTGGCTGCATCAGAAGATCCGAACCCTCCTGAGCCGTAACGGGTGCGGCGAGGCAGTTCACTGCAAGTGCAATGGCGAGATGAGGCGCCGGTGCATGTCGTCACTCCGCGGCTTGAGGTGCGGAGACCCGTGTAACCGGGACGATCTCGGTCACCGCCCCTTCACGAGTGAACATCGTGCCCCGGTTCCACCACACAGCGATAGCGGACACGGCGACGAGTATGATCGTGTCCCAAGGCTGCGCATCCGGCCAGAACGGGTTGATGAGCTGCCAGTGGAACAGCATCGGCCATAGAAGGCTGCCCCGCGTGTTATTGAAGATCGGTGTGACCAGAACCGCGAGCGTCACGTTGCCAATGAAGAAGGGCAGGAAGTTCCACTCGGTATAAACGGTGCTCGACAGGAAGAACGCCGGCAGGTGCCAGAAGCCCCATGTCGCGCCGATTATCAGGCCCGCCCAGATCGGCGCCATGTGCCGCTGCAACAGGGGCTGCATCACCCCGCGCCAGCCGAACTCCTCAACCGGGCCAAGCATCAGCATCATGAACAGGACCCCCACGACCGGGCCCATCCCTTCGGGTGGCAACGCCGCTAGAACCGGGCCGCCCTTGATCAGCGAGCCGGCTACGAAAACCAGCGGCAAGAAAAGCAGGATGAAGGCTGCCCAGCCCACCGAGCATCGCCATATCAGGAGCCGGGACAGGAAGGCTCGAATGCCGAACATGCCTGAATAAAGAAATAGAACGACGAAAGCCGCGATCCCCGGCGACCATGTCGCCAAGAAGAAGAAAGGATGCGAGCCACCGATCTCGCCGAATGCGGAAACCGCCATTTCGGGGGCGAGTATGTATATCCCGATCAGCCCCCATGTGATGAAGAATGTGATGCCAAGAAATGCGCCAGCCGCGGAGGAAGGTATTTTGATCTTAACTCTCGATTGTGGATCGATTTGCATGTGGAAGGCTCCGAGGACACCGCGACTCGCCCACATTTTCAACAAGCAGGGCGAGCGCATCGCTGATGTGGATCAAAAGGCGCGCATCTGGCACTCCCGTGAAGACATCTCTTGTGAGCTAGAACAGAATTGGGCTGGAGATATGCGAATAAACCCTGAGCCAACCCGACCTACAAAAAAATCAATAATTTAAACTGGAGAAGGTTGTCTCGCAGGCCCAGCTACTCCGCCATTTTTCCGGGTCGTCTTTGCATAATACCCCAGTGAAATAAGGGTTTCTAGCTGGATTAGTATCTTAAGTTCGCTGTTCTTGCTCCACATATTGCTACACAAGCACGGCAAAGACACGGAGTCTGCCTGTCAGTAAATCTGACTGATGCCGGTTGAAAGTGTGCTTTCATCGGCTCAAGCCGATGCACTTCAGCAATCAGGTTCTCGACGAATGGCATAGGACAGGGGGCCAACTCATCGTCGTTGCCGTTTGGCGTCGGTCAGATGCAACATCGGCCCATAGCAGACACTGTCCATGTGGTCGGACGCCGCGTTGCAGCTTCACCGAAGCTGATCCTGGCGAAGAACGGCAGGCGTTTGGGAGCCGGTTTAAGCATTCTTCTTGTTTTGAATTTTCATCGCTATCTCGGACATTTCATCTGAGAACTTCAGTAAAACACTCGAGTGCACAACGCGGTCGAGATTTGGTGTCACTGAAAGATAAGTGCTTGTAATCTGTGCTAGCGATATGGCGGTCATCATGAAGGGGTCTGCAAACCCCGAATTACTCGCCCCTACCAAGTTCACGGCCTCTTTACTCTCGGACATACCCAGTAAGTTGCCAACAGGTTTGATGTCTGCGTGGGTATGCTGTGACGCCCATTTATACCGTGGGCGCCAGTGATCCATATCGACACGCTTTTCGATTGCCGCAAAGTTACGGTGCTTTAAGTTAATGGCTGGCCACTCACCATCTTTGTCCTTCTCGATCTTCCGCCCAAGTACCGTTTCAGCTTCATTGCGGCGGATATCAAAGCCTTCTAAATCACTCTTAGAAAACTTCTCCAAGCGAGCAAGCTCGGCATGCTCATTCATCTGCAAAGCAGCCCGACGCGCTACAAAATGAAAACTGAGCATATATGCGATAGCAGGCTCGCGGCCTTCTTGCAGAATGTACATAGCGGTAACGGTTAGCTCATGGAGTGAACGCCATCTCGCCAGTGCACCGTCGGGAAACCCCCCTTTAAAAGGCAAATAATTTCATTTGTAACAAGCAGAGCTTTGGGGAAAATATTGGAAAGAGCGGCCATAACAACTTGCGTGCTCTCGTCCGCATCTTGATCAAACTCATTCGCGTTTGCTTCACCCAGTTCCTGAGCTATCGCCCACATCATTTCAAGATGATCAAATACAGGCTTCCAACGTTCAAAAGAGCGTTCTTCAAACCCCTTTGCTGCTTCACGTATATCAGGCAGTACATTAATTGCGGTATCTCGGTAAGATTTGAGACTTTCGGCTTCACAATCCTCTCTGGATTGCTTGATAACTTCATCGAGTCGTCTCTGAAACAGCTCTTGGTCAAACTCCCCGTCATCATTTATACCCACAAGCTCTAGCGTAACCGCACCATTGATACCGCAGCTTATGCGGCTTGACTGCCCGTAACGGAGGCAAGCGGCACCCAATTCCACGGCAGTAACTCGTCCAGCGGGTTGATCTTGTGATCATGGATGCGGTCGAGG
>Ga0307981_1003269_pt1 | contig 12243 bp, 10 predicted proteins | sample OrgLakmetagen987_FD_201849 | JGI IMG/M metagenome (GOLD analysis project Ga0307981, IMG submission 201849) | Saline water microbial communities from Organic Lake, Antarctica - #987 | ecosystem: Environmental > Aquatic > Non-marine Saline and Alkaline > Saline | place: Antarctica: Organic Lake... | reverse complement strand
AGCGCTACTCTCAGCCAGAGTTCGAATAATATCACATAAACTAAAAGAAGTATTCAGTCTAGTATAAAGCAGTACCTCTTGAAAAACGTTCCTAAAGAATGAAACTACATCAGGATGTAGATCCCGCTCCGGAATGGTAGGTATATTGTAGTCTAGTCTACCTACCGGTACCGTAGTCTATATAGATCGACGAGCAACTACCGCGGTATGTATGCATGACACTTGACGAGCGTGACTCAAATTCACTTTACAACCCAAGACTTGGACAACAATCCTTGAAAACAGAAGACAAAACAAAACATAATATCTACTAGTCTATTTTGACCATGGTCACCATTGCCCCGCCACAGTCGCGACCGGCCCGCCTAACGCTGAGATGTCTTACCCGCAACCTCATGGTCCTTCTCAGTGCTGTCGCTGGTGGCATCTTCCTCGTGCAATTCAGGAAGCTTCTCCTTCCCAGCCAGCAAGACTTGATCGTCACCGCACCGGTTGCGTATTACACTCCCGGGCTGCGAACGCGATCCTTTGGTCCAACCTGTCGATACTACTTGGCGGAATCTGCTATTGGCCCCAATAGCGGATTAGGACTCTTCACGGCCATTGGAATCGCCGAAGGTGAAATGCTCGGAATTCCAGACATTTGTGAGTTATCAATGTCGTCGTCCGTCGTTGGAGGTTGATGGAATCTCTCTGAATCGAGGCGCTTTCGCTTTCTCACACACGCCCTCCATTTCATCATATCATTCACCAGGCATCTATGTTGCAGATACACCAAAAAGAACCGACTTTCACACGCATTCCTGGGCTCAAGATGTATTCTTTGGACAGTTTGAAGGAGACGACCCGGTACGTTGTGGCAATACGTCGGTGAGAGGAATGCACCTCTAGCCCATACTCTTTCTCACGGACTTTTACTCCTCATTTTTTACTGCCGTGTTTACAGCGCGCCGCGTGCGAAGGGTTCGCTACACTGTTCAACTCGCTGCCGGCCGGTGTCCAAAACGCCAAACTCAATTCGCCCCGTGTCCAAACCAACGGAGGTCTCGACCGCCACCGCAATCCTGGTGCCGGAGCAATTACGCATTACTTTGGCATTCAGTCGTCCGCAACGGATATTATTCCCGCGGGTAGTGAACTTACTATTGATTACGGTGATTTTCCCTACGACGAGAATACAAAGTACCAGAAACCGGTCCGACCCGTCGCATGGCTGCGAGAGCACGGCATGTGCATTGACAATCTCGTGGTTGGACCGGCGGTCGATCCCGAAATGGGCCGTGGAGCCTTTGCGACGCGACTCCTACTAGCGGGAACGACCGTGGCACCCGCACCCTTGCAAGTCTTTCGCAATCGATCCGACTTTGCAAAGCAAACACCCGAATCGCTCTTTGTCAATTACAACTTTCAGTTCCCCGGCAGTGACATGATGCTGTTTCCCTACGGACCCGGTGTCAATCTTATTAACCACGACCGCGAAAAGGCCAACGTGGTGATTCGGTGGTCGACTTCAGAGTTCCATCATGCCAATTGGTTGACTTTGCCAGCAAACAAGTTTTGGAAGAAGATTTACCCCGGTGCTTTGATTCTCGACGTTGTGGCGACTCGTGACATTCGTCAAGGCGAAGAGCTGTTTATGGATTACGGGCAAGACTGGGAAGACGCGTGGAACAAGCACGTGCGCGAGTGGAAACCACCCGTCAATGACAACTATTTCTACCCAGCAGACGTGGACGAAACGGCGGCTTTGCGGACTGTCGTTGAGCAAGAGAACGACCCTTACCCCGAAAACCTCGCCATGATATGCAACACACCCGACTGGGAACGAAAGAAGGACAATGAGATCAAATGGTACCAGCCGAATTGGGAATTTCCCGAAGGCTTTGTGCCTTGCCACATTCTCGCCCGAAAGCAGGACCGACATGGTGACTATGTCTACAAGGTAATGCTCGAGTTTGATGGTCCTAAACAATTCAATCCTCTTATCAAGCCAAAGGATCGATACCTTGACTACAAGGTCCCTAGACGCGCCATTCGCTTTGTCGATAAGCCATACCACAGCGATCAACACATCAAAGATTCCTTTCGCCATCCGATCGCATTCCCCGACCACCTCGTGCCCCTGCAATGGAAGCATGGCTTTTAGATACGTACTGGCTCGACGCTTCTTTTTATTCCTTGAACCACAAACAGTGTTACTGACTGTATCAGTAGGTTCGACTATTTTTATTAACTCGGGTTTTAAACTACCACGACAGTTTCTTCCATTGTTTGGGAAATAGATCGTCAGGCATGGCAATCGGATGCCGAAAGACACCGGGAAGATGTTCGTCGCTCGAGTACGGCAGGTCGATGAACCGAATCGCCCGCCGTGGCACCTTTTGATCAATGTAGCGATCTTTCATTGGGATCTTGGGGTCATATTTCAGATTATGGCGATTAAACATGAGCTCCACAGTGTAGACAGAGTCGCCATGGGCACCCTTGGTTCGTTCCAAGATCCTGCAGTTGACGTAACCTTCCATGCCCCAGCTCCACTGGGGTTCGGTCCACGTGATTTTGTTGGATTTCTCGCGATCCCAGTCGGGCGTGTTGCACATGAGACCCACATTCTTGGCGTACGGTTTCGTCTGTTGTTCCTTCATGGTACGGAGAGGCGCTGTCTCGTCCATTTCACCCGTGTACGTGTAATCCAGCGCATTTCCCGTGGGAGGCTTCCAGCTCGCAACGTGATTGTTCCACGCCTCTTCCCAGCCGTTGCCGTAATCCAAAAATAGTTCTTCACCGGGCCGAATATCCCGAAGCGCCACCACTTCCAACACGATACCACCCGGGTAGGTCATTTCCCAAAACTCCTTCAATGGCAGATCCAGCCACTGCGGATGCGCAATGGGATCTTGCGCCCACCGTATCGCCACGTTGGCCTTATGGCTGCGCACACTGCCGTGGTTCATGAGATTGACGGCGGGACCGTAGGGATAAAACAAAATATCGCTGCCGGCCGCTTGCAAGCAGTAATTAACAATGAGAGCTTCGGTATCACCCTTTGCAGTAAAGTCCTGTCTCCGAGGATAGACTTGCATGGGCGCGGGTGCCACCATGGTACCCTTGGGCAATGGCCGCGTGGCAAAGGCGCCACGGCCCATGGCCGGGTCGACAGCCGGTCCAATATCAATATTATCAATGCACCATCCGTGCTCGTGCAACCACTGCGGAGGTCGGACGGGTTTGATGTATTCGGCCGGATCTCCGACAAAATCCCAGTCGCCATAGTAATGCGTGAGTTCACTGCCAGCCACAATGGTATCCAGCGACACGGTCTGAATGCCGTAATAGTGCGTAATGGCTCCTGCTCCAGGACTACTGCGTCGATCCAGGCCCGCGTTGGTTGCCTTGGGAGGCGACACGAGTTTGACGTTAATGGCCGTGTCGGGCATGGTGTTCATGGTGGTGGCGAGGCCTTCACAGGCTGCGCGACTGTTGGAGCCTTCAAATTGTCCAAAAAATGTGGTGCGACCGTACGAATGAGTGCGCAACTGAATTCCCACGGGCGTATCGGCCACGTAAATGCAAATGTCGGGTATGGAAACGACTTGATCGGGTTGCACGCCCACGGCGGTAAAGATGCCCAATCCACTCTTGGGAATGGCGCTTTCGGCCAAGTAGTAGCGGCACTGATCGCCAAGGGCGCTCGTGCGGAGGCCTGGGGTGGCGTACAGCAGGGGATGCGCGGCCGTGATCGTCAAGCTTTCGTCGTAAAAGAGTGTCTGCATCTGAACGAGGATCATGCCGCCGACAAACGCGCCCAAGACGATCGTTAAGCGGTTCGAGAACCATCCAGTAGATCGACCGGTTACTGAGGATTCACGACGAGCAATGGCTACCATCGTATTGTTGTTGAATTAGTGTTGAAATGAATGATGTCTACCGGTATGAGCTGGACGACGCCGACAACAGTGCGAGATATGAAATATGTTGTTGTGATCGTTGCCCCGTGCCATTGCGATGTCCCTGTCTCGGACTCGGATAGGCTTGCGTGATTTTGGGCGGGAAATACGTGGTTTTGCGCGGGAAACGGATACTACTGACGACGAGTGCGCAATTTCAAACGAAACGAAGCGTGTCGAAGACAATTGCCCCCGAGCCTGACGTTGTTCGCGCCATGGAAACGTCCGTTTTAAACAGTCACAAAATCTTTTCACCTCTCTTCATCATCTCGTGTGTAGCGTTTGCAATCGTCGCCACAAAGAGTCCCTTCTCGCACCTCTCTTGCTTATCATGGTAGCTATTGATCGTCGCACCTCCCGTTCCAACGACCGTCGTTCCAAGAGCTCCTACCGAACGCGCGTCTTTCTTTGGACGAGTCTCTTGTTTGGAGCCGTTGGCGTCGTGCAATTCTGGAACCGTGATGGCGACGGAACTGGTTCGTTTTGGGAAACCACCAATGTCGCTGCTACAGCAACATCATCATCATCATCCTTTACAGCGCAAAAGACGTCTCTCCGCAGTACACTGGTGGACAGTTTGGAGTGTCGCTATTATTTAGCAGAGTCGGCCATTCCCATGGGCGGTTTGGGTCTGTACACGGCCGTGGATATTATGGCTGGGCAGCAGGCGCAGTCCCTGCTGGACATTTGCATTTACGTGGCGGACACTCCCGACCACACGGACTTTGAGACGCATTCGTGGGCTCGCGACGTGTTTTTTGGGCAGTTTGAAGGCGCCAATCCGCGAGGCGCCTGCGAAGGCTTTGCGACCCTCTTTAATAGCATGCCTGATGGAGTCAAGACATCAGAGCTCCGCTCGCCTCGGATGCAGACCAACGCTGGACTGGATCGCAAGCAGCATCCCGGCGCCGGTGCCATTTCGCACCATTACGGCGTCACATCCACGGCAGTGCGCGATGTGCGGGCGGGTTCCGAACTCACGATTGACTATGGCGACTGGCATTACGACAAGAAGAAAGTTTACAAACCCCCCAAACGCACCGTCGATTGGCTGCGCACCCACGGCCAGTGCATTGACAATATCCAGATTCAGCCCGCTGTAGACCAGGAAATGGGTCGCGGCGCCTTTTCGAAACGTCCCATTCGTGCCGGTACCGTGGTGGCACCGGCGCCACTGCAACTGTTTCGCAATCGAGCCGACTTTGCGCAACAAATTCCCGAAGCCATGTTTGTCAATTACTGCCTTCAGTTTGCTGGATCGGACATGATGCTGTTTCCCTATGGGCCCGGTGTGAATCTCATCAACCACAGCAGTAAAAAAACCAACGTGTACATGCGCTGGTCCACCAGTCACATGCACCATTCGCAGTGGTTGGAACTGCCGGCGGAACAAATGTTTCAAATGGTTTATCCTGGGGGACTCATGTTGGAAGTCGTGGCGTTGCGTGATATTGGACCCAACGAGGAGTTGTTTATGGACTATGGTAAGGACTGGGAAGATGCATGGAACAAGCACGTGGCTTTTTGGAAGCCTTTGCCGGATGCGGCCGATTACGTGTATCCGGGCAGCATGGATTTGAGTCAACCCTTTCGAACCGTCGAGGAGCAATCACAAAATCCGTATCCCAAGAATCTCTTGACGCTTTGTTCGACTGGCAATTGGGAGCACGACCCTGTCAAGACGAAATGGAAGCCGTACCAGTATGACTGGCCCGAAGGTCTAGTCCACTGCCATATCATGCATCGCGAAACGGTAAAGGGGAAGGAGTATTATACCGTTGCGTTGGACTTTCATGGTGACCGGGAGTTCGATCCCACACTTTCAAAGAGCGAAAGGTTCATTGACAAGAAGGTTCCCCAGAGTGCCATTACCTTGGCCGACAAGCCATATGCGAGTGATTTGCATCTAAAGAATTCCTTTCGGCATCCGATTGGACTCCCCGACAACCTTGTTCCGCAACGATGGAGAACGACGCCTATTGAATCAATCTAATAAATAATGTTGTTGACGGAATCCTTATCATGCCTAATACTGGACCCCCTCGCTAGCAAATTAAGACAACTAGACTAAACTATTTTACCTGGAACGTACGCCTCCAGGAATTCGTTCTCATGCTAAGGTAGGGTAGGGTAAATTTTGTCGTGTATTTCGATTTGCGTGATGACTGCTGTACGTCGGTACCAGGTACGACGTACAGCAGCAGTCATCAGCGACCGCGCAACTGATTCAATACACACGTGGAACGCTTCCACCGATTCCACCAATGCATACATGACAATACATGACAATAACTTACTAGTATGTTGGTAAGGTGGTCAACAAGTCAGTCAACAAGATTGTAATCAACTTAGTGAGCGAAGCTCGTTCTGACGAGGTCCACGTATATTTAGCGTAGAGAATGACCTCTCGTCACACTGGGATTTGATCAGTCAGATTTGATCATGGTGACCGTGGACAATTTGTTCCATCCCAGTCTTCAAATGTAACTTTCAACATATACCTCGCCCCCATTCAATAAAACATGCAACAACCAACCAATCTCCGTGAAAACTCCTTGGAGAAACAAATACGGGAGACTTCCTTAACCTGGAACGCCCATGCGAACCAAGAAAATGCCACTTGCGACTGCAAGCGTTGGAGCCTTGGACCTGGCCGACTCATGTTGGCTCCTTCTACCGTTTAGTCTGGTAGGTAATACACTGCAGGAGGTGGTATCTTCTTTCAGGAGACAACTGCTTGGTGAAAAGATCAGCCCAGTTGTAGTCTGCGTGCACCTTACCGATTGCGGTCGTTCCCGCTGCAACGGCCTCTCTTACGCGATGGTAGCAAATCGCATTGTGCTTCTTGGTCAGAGTCAACGTAGGGATTGATGAATTACTGATGACGGCACCATTGTCACCGTAAAATTTTGTAGGACCATCAATTGGAATTCCAAACATCCGCAATTTTTAACGCAAAGCTTCAATCAATTCTGTTGCCTGCCGCATCGCAACGAACTCACTGTCAAACGTGGACGTCTCAACAGTTTTCTGTCTCTTTGAGTACCAAACAATTGGAGACTTCATGACAAGAAAAGGATCCCTGTTTGGGACCTGTGAGTGACAAGATTACCGGCATGGTTTAGCACCAACAAAACAAGTAGTATTTACCGGATGATTGCCACGAGGCTTGGGCATGCTTGGAGGTATCACCTCCGAAACGTCCCCATAAAAATCAGTCCAATCAGTCGCAACCATCAAACTCGGCTTGAGATTAGGCGACAACGCATCAAACACAATCGAATGTTGATCTACTTTCGCCAAATAAGCAAGAAACATGTGGTAAAGTGCCAACAAATAACCTTCGCGCAGCAAAGCAGTAAACGAAGACAATATCAATGCGACCCAATTCAAGAGCCCAACGCAGAATCTCAATGTACGCTTGGTACCGTTGAGTCATTACCGCGTTGCATTCCGGTGAAATATCCATTTCCGGACGATAACCATTCGGCAAAGGCTTCAACGCCTTGCATTTCAATTTCATTCCTTCACTTTCCAAAGTTGCCTTGACTGGTACCAGCGCGTTATCAACATATTTGTCCGCTCCAATACTCCACGCCATATTCCCATTGGGCAATTGGACACGCTTAATTTTTGCGCCAAAATGTTGCTCCGGTGGTCCCACCGAGCCCTCCTTGAGCCTGTAGAGCTTTCCGATCGCATCCATGGTCAATTTGGGATCAAAAGCGGTGACTAAAATATCATATACGTACACGAGTACCATCTCGTAATATTCAAATCCATTCTGCTTGACAGCCGCACGAATCCAAACGTCTGGGTCAGCTTTGGTACTTTTGTACCCGAGTTCCATCAGCGACGAGGCGAGTAATGCCCTCCAAGCCGCGCCACTTGTCTTGAGACCGTACAGGGCCTTCTCGATATTCATAACGGTACCGGCCTTCAACCAAAATCGGGGCCAGCTATGGTCCAGATCTTCTCGCGACAGTCAGCATTGAGATAAGCGTTCCCAACATCCGCCGCCAAAATGTCCATATCGTTAAGCGCTGCAAACTTAGAAGCAATACGAACACTGTCACGCAAAACCACACTTGAGTTAGTAGTACTTGCCGGAGTCTCGGTCGTATGACCGCCAGCAACAAACCGGGCCTTGCGGGTGAAATCCATCTTGATGTCAAATATCGTATGACACTTGATTTCTTGGTGCCCAACAAGAAGTTTCTTTTCGCTACCGGTCTCGTCAAGCGTTCCGGCCCACTCTCAGAAAGCGGGAGTGACGTTCAAAATAATTACAACAATGTCAGTACTGGTCCTCAACTTGGTTAAAGCCGCAATCTGGCGCTTTGGATCGGAAGGTTCGTCATCTTCCGTTTTCCCTCCGCGAGCCTTATAGATCGCAGCGCGCGTAGCGCCATCAAGTTGTTTTTACTCGGATCATACGGAGGAGTCCCGAGTCAGGTCGGAAATGTCAACACCACCATTGATGCAACCTCCCTTCCCGCCTCGATCACCACGACCGCCCTGGCCTCCCCGGCCGCCTTGGCCTCCCCGGCCGCCTTGGCCTCCCCGGCCTCCGCAACCTCCGCCGCGGCCCTTTCCGTCCTTCTTGACGGAAGGGCAACATATTATGTCAACACCACCATTGATGCAACCTCCCTTCCCGCCTCGATCACCACGACCGCCCTGGCCTCCCCGGCCGCCTTGGCCTCCCCGGCCTCCGCAACCTCCGCCGCGGCCCTTTCCGTCCTTCTTGACGGAAGGGCAACATATTGTTTCTTGAACTTGCCTTGCGTGTCCGGGAACACGAGCGAGACGGTTTCGCTAATCGCGTTAGCGGAATTGGTGAAGCTCGACTGCAGCGTTGTAGATACGCGCATAGCGGCCACCGCAGCCATGACTTGAGAGTTTGTGCACTCAATATTCTTGAGCAGCGTGTAAACTTGAGGGTTGGCAGTCATGCCCTCCTCACACTCAGTGAGGGTCTCAAACACCGCCTTGAGCGATGTTACATACTTCTCAAACAAGAATGTATGCTCGGCGAGGTACTTGGTACCGCTAATGATGGTCTTGGCGCTCTCGAGGCGACAACGAGTCATGCCTGGCCCGTCGTAGTGGGTGTGCAAAGCAGTCATCGAATTTTTGCGCAAGCAGCCCTGTCCAGCTCCTTGATCCAGGCCCAAGCTGGAGTGCCTACTAGGATCAATCCTATAAGGATTTGGTAAGCCTTGGCCAAGTCTGCTTTAAAGACTTTGCCAGTCAAAGGTGCAGAGTAGATCAGCTCTTTGGTGTCGGAAGAGAACAGCGTGCTGACAACACGATCCTTGCAGATCACGTACGACAAAGGAACGTCGGACACCCTTGATGGTGGAAAGGAAGTTGGAGACAGAGGACAGGTCGTACTGTCCCCAGCTTGTGGAGTCTGTAGGCCCCAGGGCTCACAACAGCTGTTGCATCCGTGTCGGGCCTATCGAGGTTTTCCTTGAAGATTTCAAGGACTTCGTTGGTAAATAGAACGGCTTCAACAGCCTGTCCGCGACGTTTGACGTCCTATACCCAGGTCCCAAACGCGACAACGTTGAGAGTTGTCATTAACAGGATCTTCACGCCTCCACAATTTGCAGGAGTTTTGCCAAGCAGATAGATTATGGAGTCCATTTGCTTTCTCGACATCATCGAAAAATCCGTGGTCTTGGAGTAACCTTCCAAGATGATGGCGTCGGTCATTTGCTGCTTATGCCCGCAAACTTCGAGATAGTACCGTACTCCGAGAATACGTGCGGCCGCAATAGCGGCTACAACTGCCACGGCATTGGTGGCAGCATCGTCCTGGGGTTTGTCCTTGGGTTTGTCCTGGTTGTCGTCCATGATTTCCTTTTCTGTAAATTAGTTCTGCAATAATAGAAATTAATGAGAATAAGATTTCCGGTTTCGCATGTAACAATGCACAAACTGCCGACAACGCTATGACAAATATGCACAAACTGCCAACAACGCTATGACAAACAGGTTTGGCAGACAAAGCGCAGGATGCACTTGTGCCTCAGGATGATCACGGGATGCACTTGTGCCTCAGGATGATCAGTCCTTTTGACTCGTACGCGAGCTCTCAACGTAGTACGACTGGTCATTGCTGTTCCCTGCTCCGTTAAACGGATCGACAGTCAGAACTGATACTCGCCCGAACGGCCCTTTAATAGGCAGATACTCAATGGTATCAACGTTTGCATCGCGAAGTAGCATAGTCATGCCGGAAACACCGCTTGTTAAGCGGGACATTTTCCGGTCTTCGTGAGTAAACAACGCACGAGTTTGCCCTTCGGGCTAGAAGCGCTTCTGATCGTCCCAAACATCGGGTTCAGCAGCTGGGTTTTAGATAAACTGATTCAATACCGTACACCCGCGGAACGCTTACAACGATTCCACCATTGCATACATGACAATACATGACAATAACTTACTAGTATGTTGGTAAGATATGGTAAAGTAGTCAGTCAACAAGATTGTAATCAACTTAGTGAGTAAAACTCGTTCTGACGAGTTCCAGTATATTTAGCGTAGAGAATGACCTCTCGCCACACTGGGATTTGATCACAACAACGAACACAAAAGCAACGATAAGCGTATTTGCATTTCAATATTCCTACCGTACTGACACTGACTTTATGACGAGCAGAGGCTGGATAGAGTCTATCATCGCTGCTACAAAGACAACATTCTTTTAAAACTTCTTCTCGGCGGGTCGTGAACAATGAATTTTGTTCTGTTGTTCGGTGTCGATTCTGATCTCTTCAAGACTTGCTTTGGAAAGGACGATGATGAATGGTCATGCAAGATTGAGAGTTTAACCGAAGACTGCACGTCATCCGAGCTTCAGGGCATGCTCTCCCGACCGGATCTGCTTTCTGTTGTCGTTCAAGACCTAGATTCACCACACTGGGACGCTGTCGTAAGCTACCACCAAGCCGGAGGATTCGTCGTCTACTTTGGTATTTACGGAGAATTAGATGCGCCATCTGCGCTAAGCGGGGTGTTTGGGCTGAATTGGAGATACAGTGCTTACACCAAGGAAAGCTATGAGCTCACACCAGTTGGAATTCAATGCTTGGGGGACGTCATCACTGAGCAACAGTATACGAAATCAAATCTTGTAAGCGCTCCTGAAGAGGATCGGATTATGATTGGAAAGGTTTGCACGCTGGAGGTCTATCTTAGAGAATGTGTCGGAGAAATCGACGAGGACCTGGATTCTGACGATGAGCGTGAGATCGAAGAGGCACGAACGCATTATCCCAGACATTGCGAGGAGATGCGAAATAAATCGCCGTTGGTAATGCACACTGCTTCTCACGGCGGAAAGATTGCCTACCTCGGATTTGTCAATGGCGATGGAAACATTCCAAAGATAGTCAGAGCTCTCGTCACCGGCAGCCAGACTATGTAACGCAACTCCCAGATACTAAGCTTTTTTAAAAAGAGAACAACAATGCTGCTCTGCCGTTGTACCTTAGATTTTTTCCGAACCATGTAAAGGGAGACTGCCTGTCTCATTCTCAATCATCAGGTATCAGGTGATCCAACATAACAAAATCCGAATCCCAAGAATCTCTTGACGCTTTGTTCGACTGGCAATTGGGAGCACGACCCTGTCAAGACAAAATGGAAGCCGTACAATTACGACTGGCCCGAAGGTCTATCATGTCTACTGCCGGACCCCATCGCTAGCCAATCAAGACAACTAGATTAGTCTATTTTTCCTGGATCGTACGCTCTAGGAAATCGTTCTCAGGTCCTAGATTGTGCTTCAGATGACACCATTACACCAACTGTGCCTGCCTTACAGTACTAATGTAGGTAGTCGATAGATAGTGTATTTATGACGAAAGAAGTCAGTAAACATTGCCGGTGCGCACGTTATCGTACTCTTCCTCTTGTTATGCCTTCTAAAGATAAGATGGTTACGGCTTGCGACTGTTTGGTTATCCTCGAATGTGAGCGTTACTTCTACCAGTACATACTTTTTTCTTCTTCCGTTCCAACGTGACAACTAGCCAAAAATTGCTCACGGTTGCGGATGCTTTCGCGCATGCAGTTTACTGAGTCCCCACGAGCTACTAGTAGTCTTTGTGGCACGGCGTCTAGATCACCCAATTGTGGCACGCAGTTGTCCACAGAGGCCAACCAAGCGTTGGCTAGTGCATTCCAGTGATGCGAATACCAATTCTTTTGGAAGGTATACGCCAACGTCCTCGTCGAGTATCAGTTGTAGTACACTCCACCAATGACGCGTGGTCATCGGGGG
>Ga0307981_1003267_pt1 | contig 12247 bp, 9 predicted proteins | sample OrgLakmetagen987_FD_201849 | JGI IMG/M metagenome (GOLD analysis project Ga0307981, IMG submission 201849) | Saline water microbial communities from Organic Lake, Antarctica - #987 | ecosystem: Environmental > Aquatic > Non-marine Saline and Alkaline > Saline | place: Antarctica: Organic Lake... | reverse complement strand
AATTGGCGTTCCCACATCCGCACTATCGCCGGGTTTAATCAGCATTTTTGCGACCGTGCCCGCTTCTTCGGCCTGATATTCCACGGTGGCTTTTTCTGTCTCAATTTCTGCCAGGACATCTCCCACCGCGATCTCGGCACCCTCCGCGACAGACCAACTCAAGAGGACGGCTTCCGTAGCACCCGCAAGAACTTCGGGCATCCGAATAACACTGGCCATTATCGTGTCCCTTTTGCTGCCATGGCAGCCTGAAGGCCGGCTACGACTTCATCTGTTTGGGCAATTGCTGCGCGCTCGAGCGCACGGGAAATACTCGGAGACGCTTCCGACCCGGTAACTCGGGCGACGGGCTGATCAAGATGATCAAAGAAGCGGCGATTGATTTCATCAGCCAACCAGCCACCGTAGGAGGTGCCCTGGGCGCCCTGTTCGACGATGAGCACAGCGTTGGTTTTTCGAATGCTGGCACCGACCGTGTCCCAGTCGAGGCTTGCGCGGTCGAGGAATCGAAGGTCCACGACTTCCGCATCGATTTCGGTCTGGTCGATAGCCTCGAGGGTGTGATGAACCATGGACATATAGGTCAACACGGTGAGCTCTGAACCCTCCCTGGTGACCGAAGCTTTTCCAAAAGGAATCTGGTAATCCAGGTCAAGCTCGGGAATCTCGCCCTTGGTGGTGTACAAATCGACATGCTCAATGATCAACACCGGGTCGTTGCAGGCAAGTGCCGCATTCATCATCCCGATGTAGTCAAAGGGGTTGGATGCGGCCATGATGCGCCAGCCCGGCGCGGTAGCGAAAATTCCTGCAGGATCCATCAGGTGCTGTGAGCCGTATCCACTGCCCATCGCCACTTTTGTGCGCAGCACCACAGGCACCGCAGATTCACCACCGAACATGTGCCGCGCCTTACCAATCTGGTTGAAGACCTGATCTGCTGCCACCCACAGGAAATCGGGATACATGAACTCAATGACGGGACGGTAGCGACCATCGAGGGCAAGGCCTCCGCCGAGACCGGTGAAAGCGTTTTCCGAAATCGGCGTTCCCAAAATCCGACCGGGGTATTTCTCCGTCAAACCTTTGGTAGCACCGTTGGTGCCACCCTTCAGGCGGTGAATGTCTTCGCCCAACACCAGAATGCGGTCATCGAGTTCCATGTTGCGGTCCATCACAGCAGCGATAGCGTCGACAAAGCGCACCTCGGTGAGAGCACCGCGATAGGTCGACTTCTCTTGCACCTGCGCACCAGCCAACTCACTGAGGTCGCCTCGAACACCGACGTCAACAAAGCTGGTTGCCGGCCACAAATCAGGCTTGATCCGCCGAACACCCTCTTTGGCTTCCGGGTTTTGCTCGACCAGTTCCGCCGTGGCCAGAGTCATCGCGGCCTGAGCCTGTGACCGAATCGAGGTTACGATCTCGTCGTTAATCAACCCGAGAGCTTTCATCTGGTCGGCCATCATCAACAGAGGGTCGCGCAGTCGCCAGGATTCTTCTTCCTCTTTGCTGCGGTATCCAAAAGCGCTACCGGGGAAGGCCCCGTTTTGGTGGAAGAAACGATAGACCTCTGCTTCAACAACGGCTGGGCCGTTGCCTGCGCGCACGTATTCTTCTGCTTTTTGCATAGTCAAATACACAGCAAGCGGGTTCATGCCATCGACGCGGAAGGAGGGAATCCCAAAGCCCACCCCACGGCCCGAGAGCCGGGGCTCGCCGGTGGCCTCCTCGACGGTGGTGGACACCGCGTACAGGTTGTTTTCGATAAAAAACACCAGGGGAATATCCCATGCGGAGGTCAAATTCATGCTCTCCAAAACGGAACCAATGTTGACCGCGCCGTCACCAAAGTAGGTGACCGTAAGGTCGTCTGTCCCGGCAAGTTTTTGGGCAAAGGCATTACCCGCAGCCAGAGGAACTCCCCCGCCGACGATGGCATTGGTGCCAAGCGCTCCAGCATCGTGCCACTGGAGGTGCATCGAACCGCCGCGGCCTTTGCAGAACCCCTGGGCGAGGCCAAGAATTTCTGCCAGAGTTTTTTGCAGCACCACCTGAATATCTGCGGTCACCAGTGCGCTGAGGTCCAAGCCTGATTGAGCGACATACCCGAGAGCTTTGGCGAGAAACTGGTGGTGTCCACGGTGGGAGCCGTTAACAGCGTCCGTCGGGCGAAGCCCCACGACGGAGCCGACCGCGCCACCTTCTTGACCCACCGACGAGTGGGCGGGTCCGTGAACGAGGCCCTCTCCCGCAAGTTCGAGCACGGTCTCTTCAAATGCGCGAATCAGGTGCAGTTGCCCGAGCATGGTGGCCAGCAGGGCGGGGTCTGCAGCGTCCCAGTCGGCTTGGGTGGTGGAAATCTGAACCCAGCGGTGTAGGGGCTCCAGTGCTGTTTCGTTCACCACGATAAATCCTTCTCTCTGCGCTGAGCACCCCACCGGAGGTGAGGTATTTTCTCTCGGATATCCGCCACGGTACACCAGATTGTATCCAATGTCACGAAATAGATCGGAATATAGTGGCTAATTTCCTCAAAAGCGGACATACTGTATTCAATCAATAGTGCGGAGGGGCCAATGGCGTTGCCCGGTCTTAGAGGAACAGAACACATAGGTTTCACCGTGCCCGATCTCGATCAAGCGGAACGCTTCTTCGTCGACATCATCGGGTGCGAGAAGGTCTACAGTCTTGGCCCATTCATCCGTGATGACGACTGGCTCTCCAACCAGCTCAATGTCCACCCGCGTGCCGTCATGCGCGAACTGCGTTTTTTTCGCTGCAAATCAGGGCCAAACTTCGAGATATTCGAGTGGGAAACCCCTGAACCGCAGGCTCCCCAGCCGAAGAACACCGACTTTGGGGGCCACCACCTCGCTTTTTATGTCGACGATATTGAGGCTGCAGCCGAGTACCTGAAAAGCTGCGGAGTGAACCTCATGGGAGACATCGTGAGTTCACAGAACGCAAGCTTGGGGCAACAGTGGCTCTACTTCACGACACCGTGGGGCATGCAATGTGAAATTGTGAGCTTCCCCGAAGGAAAAGCCTACGAAAAAGACGCTGACGTTACCCTTTGGCATCCCGCCCGGCCGGCAGACTAGAAACATGAGCACACTCGACAGTATTCGCGATGGAAACGCAAGCCTTCGCATAGCCGAAGGCTTGCGGGCGGCAATCCTCGGAGGAGAATACTCCCCCGGCCACCGCATCATCCAGGAGGAACTTTCCGCCCAATACGGTGGTTCTCGAATTCCTGTTCGCGAGGCACTGCGTCAATTGGAGTCCGAAGGGTTAGTTCGACTGGTGGCCAACACCGGAGCGTGGGTCGCCAGTGTGACGATGGCCGAGTGCTCAGAGATTTACCAGACCAGGGAACGCCTCGAACCGTTGCTACTGCGGTTCTCAGCGGAGCATTTGACACACATCCAGTTGGAGCGTCTTGGTCATCTGGCCACCACGATGGCGCACACCACCGACGTGGAAGTGTTTTTAGAACTGGATAGACAATTTCACCTTGGTACCTACGAAAACGCCAACACACACATTTTGGGGCCTTTAGTCATAAGGCTGTGGAACACCACTCAGCCCTACCGTCGCGCCTATATGCAACGAGTGGGTGAGGGAAATCGTAGAATTTTTCACGACGAGCACCACATGCTTGTGACCGCCCTCACAGACGGCGATTTTGAACTGGGAGAGCAAATTCTCGCCCTCCACATTCGCCGCACTCGGCTTCATCTTGAGCGCCACCCCGAAGTGTTTGACCAAACCCCCACAAAGTAAGGAAACACATTATGACCATGTCCGTGACTAACCCCACCACAGGAGTCGTCGAAAAAGAATTCGCCGAAGAAACAGCGCTCGATGTTGAGCGAAAACTTGCTACGGCGCAGCGAGCACACGAAACACTGCGTCGAACCTCTTTTGCACAGCGCGCAGCATGGATGCGCGATTCCGCAGATCTAATGGAATCCGAGGTCGATATCCTCGCCACCATGATGGTCAGAGAAATGGGCAAGCCCATCACCCAAGCGGAGGGGGAAGTCCACAAGTGTGTCAAGAACATGCGCTTTTATGCCGATAAAGCCGAAGATTTTCTCGCCGACGAGCCCCTGGCCAACCCGGATGCCGTCAACGCAAGTGCCGCATGGACACGCTACGAGCCTTTGGGCGTCATTCTGGCTGTGATGCCCTGGAACTACCCCCTGTGGCAAGTGATGCGTTTCGCCGCGCCCGCCCTGATGGCAGGAAACACGGGCGTGTTAAAGCACGCCTCCAACGTTCCCGAGTCCGCCCTCTACTTGGACACTCTCTTCACTCGGGGCGGTTTTCCCGAAGGGTCTTTCGGCACTCTCATGATCGGCGTTCCCCTGGTGAACATGGTCATTGACGATTGGCGCGTCAAAGCTGTCACTCTGACAGGTTCTGAGCCCGCAGGGAGAGCTGTGGCCGAGCGCGCAGGGCGCCAAATCAAGAAATCGGTGATGGAACTGGGGGGTTCTGACGCTTTCGTGGTGATGCCCTCGGCAGATATCGCTCTGTCGGCAAAGACCGGCGTTGCCGCACGCGTCAATAACAACGGCCAGTCCTGCATCGCGGGAAAACGTTTCATTATCCACGAAGATATTTATGAGCAATGGGTCGAAGCGTTTGTGACCGAGATGGCAGCGCTTGTGGTGGGCGATCCCATGGACCGGGCGACCACCATCGGTCCGCTGGCTACCAAAAATGGCCAACGCGATATTGCCGCCCTAGTGGATGATGCCAAGAGCCACGGTGCGCGGATTTTGCTCGGTGGCGACCTGCCCGAAGGCCCCGGCTACTTCTACCCACCGACCGTCATCGATGGAATCACCCCTGAGATGCGCCTGACTATGGAAGAAGCTTTTGGCCCGCTGGCCAGCGTCTACAAAGTTTCTGACCGCGATGAAGCCATCCGCGTAGCCAACCAAACAACCTTTGGGTTGAGCTCCGCTATTTGGAGCGCTGATGCCGACGAACAGACGTTCTTCATGGAAGAACTTGATGCTGGAGCCGTCTTCATCAACGGCATGACGATGTCCTACCCCGAACTGCCTTTTGGCGGTATCAAAGACTCTGGTTTCGGCCGCGAACTGGGAGCACCCGGTATTCGCGAGTTCACGAACATGAAAACCATCTGGAAGGGATAAATCATGACGGAAGTAGGATTTCTTGGCCTCGGCACAATGGGCATGGGAATGGCCAGGCGGCTGCTGGCTGGAGGCCACACTGTCCACGTGTGGAATAGATCCAAGGACGCCGTTCAGGCTCTCGTTGCCGAAGGCGCTCTAGAAGCCCAAACGCCCACCGACGCGTTGGCTACCGGATGCTCGTTTTCAATGCTGGCCAATGACGCTGCGGCTGAAGCGGTGCTCACGACAGAGTCTCTTGAGCGCGCCCGCGGGGGATTCCACGCCAACATGGCGTCGGTCTCACCGGCGTGTGGGTCTCGGCTTGCCAAGCTTTTTGCTGCAGAAGGAGTGGGATACCTTGCAAGCCCTGTTTTGGGTCGACCCGCAGTGGCTGCTGCCGGGGAACTCAACATTCTTGCCGGCGGAGACCCTGCCGTGGTGGAAAGAGCGCAGGAGTTCTTCGATCTCATGGGAAGGGCCACCTGGCCGATGGGTGCGAAACCAGAGATCGCCAATCTGGTAAAAGTGGCGGTGAACTACAACATTATTCACGCTATTCAAGCGCTTGGAGAATCGATTGCGCTGGTGGAGACGGTGGGTGTTGAAGCCCCAGCCTTCGTGGAATTGCTGTCCGAAACTCTTTTCGGTGGAGTGGTCTATAAAGGCTACGGAAACCTCATCGCAAATAAGCAGTACCTCCCGCAAAGTTTTTCGTTGGAACTGGGACTCAAGGATTTGACCCTCGCCGAAAATGCGGCGCACCAGTCTGGGCTGACTTTGCCCACCGCAGCCGTCTTGCGTGACATGTTCAATCAGGCGCTTGCCACACCGGAGTTTGCGGAGTACGACTGGGCCGCTCTCGCAGAAGTCACGCGTCAGCAAACCCAGTAACTTCTCCGCGTCACGTAAGCCTCATTCTCGAGCAGCCGACGTCTCACAAAAAAACTTTTGGGCCAACTCTTCGGCGAGAAACCACGGCCGATTTTGAGATTTGTCTCCATAGCGAAAAAAACATCATCAGAGCTAAGAAATGTCCCTGCCGTCGCGGTGCGGCCACGGAGTGTAGTTAGAGAAATAGGCTTCGCCAAGCAAACTCATGACGAGTACCTCGTCGCAGCGGACCGTCTCCTGTCAGGCACCGTCTGGTACCACCGCTACCCCAGCTAGATGCAGTTCCTATGGACGTTGTGATCAGCGTGCCGTGAGTTGAAAGGTGAAGACCTCCGGTATCGAAGTGGGTAACCATACTCGGTTCAATAAACGGAGGTCTTCGTGATTCACATTAATGCTCCCTTGGCGCCGGCGGGCCGCTCTTCACGGCCGCACCGATCCCCGAGACGATGTTCGCGGCGTCTGGAGAGACGCATTGTCGCGTTGCGGTTCAACCGCCGGTGGGGCCCACACCGCATCGGCTACCACTTAGGTGTGAACCGGTCCACCATCGAGCGGGTGTTGGCCCGCTATGCGATGCCGCAACTGGCCTATCTTGACCAAGCCACCGGGCTACCGGTGCGCCGGGCGAAACCGATCCGCTACGAAAAGGCCACCCCGGGTGAGCTGGTACATGTTGATATCAAGAAACAGGGCCGCATCCCTGATGGTGGTGGGCATCGCAAGTTTGGGCGCACAATCGGCAACCGCAATAATCATCACGGTGGCCGCGGGTATTTATTCCTGCACCACGCAGTCGATGACCACTCCCGACTGGCTTACTCCGAGATCCTGGGCGACGAGAAGAAAGAAACCGCCGCCGCATTCTGGGTGCGCGCCAACACGTTCTTCGCCGAGGCCGGCATCACCGTCACCGCCGTGATGACCGACAACGGCTCCTGCTACCGATCCGGCGCCTTCGCCGCCGCCCTGGGAGAAATCAAACACGTGTGGACCAGACCCTACCGGCCGCAAACCAACGGGAAAGTCGAACGCTTCAATCGCACCCTCGCCGGCTACTACCCCGGACGAATCAAAGTCTTGACGGCGGGTGGGTGACCTTCAGACATTGGCCGAAGTGCACCCTCAACCAGCTCATCTAGCGTCCGGGGCGCAGGGGCAATGTCTACCCATTGACCACGCCTTAAGGCAACTAATGCCGCAGCCTCGGGAAAATCTGTCTCGCGCACGAGGGCGTTCGTGCCGATTAAGCTCAGTTCGCGAACGGTGATGCGGGCAAGGTCAACATCGCGCGGCGCCTTATGAATACCCACCATCACAATATTCGTGCCCATCGGAACGATTTCAACCGCCAGGTTGAGCCCCTGGTCGGAGCCGGTAACTTCAAAAAAGACGGGGATGCGATCACCGAAGGTGGCGACAATGGCTTCTTCGCTTCCGGGCTGCCCGCCCAGGATGGTGACATGCGCACCGAGCTTTCGTGCAATGTCAAGCCGCCCTTGCTGCAGGTCGACCGCTACTACTTCAGCTCCGCTTTGAACGAGTACCCAAATAAGAAAGGCCCCAATTCCGCCAACACCTTGCACAAGAGCCACGTCTCTCGGGCGAATCCCAGAGCGTTTCATCGAGTGCACTGCTATCGCCATCGGCTGGACAAGGGCGGCCTCTTCGGGGCCGAGGCCAAGGGCTCCCACGTCCACGCAACTTGAGACTGGGGCCGACACAAAGGAGGCGAGCGCGCCATCCCGGTGCAACCCCACAGAGGCGTAGCGTCGACACAGATTCGAACGGCCAGTGGCGCATTCTTCGCAGACTCCACACGCCATGGAGCCGCAAGATGCGACGAGCTTCCCTACCCACTCAGGATCTACGCCCTCACCGACGTTGCGAACGTAGCCCGCGAACTCGTGCCCGATAATCATCGGACCGACGTGGCCCGTAATCGGGTGGGGAACCTCTAAAGGAAAGAGCTTGGGCCCGTGTGCCCATTCGTGGGCGTCCGTTCCACAAATGCCCACCGTTGACACCTCCAGCAAAAGCTCACCAGGCTGGGCAATAGGCACAGGAACGTCCTCAATCCGGATGTCGCCTCTGCCGTGCATGACCGCGGCGCGCATGGTGGTCTCAGTTATGGGCAAGGTAAAACCTTTCAGATCAGTAAGGGTTGGCGATGAACAACTCCTGCGCGGGGAACCGAGTCAAGACTTGAGCACCGTTATCGGTGATCACGACTTCCTCCTCTATTCGCGCAGCGGAAACTCCATCAGACGCTGGGCAGTACGTCTCCAAGGCAAACACCATTCCCGCTTGAATCTCCACCGGGTGCGACATCGAGTTCAACCGCGAAATGATGGGACGCTCGTGAAGCCCCAAGCCCAGGCCGTGACCAAACTGCAACCCAAAGGCATCCATTTCGTTAGCAAAACCAAACTCCTGGGCCTTCGGCCAAAGCGCTGCAACTTCATCAGTCCCCACACCTGGACGAACCTTATCGATCGCAAGATCCATCCACTCACGCGCCTTGCGGTAAGCATCATGCTGGGCCGGCGTCGAACTCCCCACGGAAAAAGTCCGATAGTAACAAGTTCGATACCCGTTGAAAGAGTGAATGATGTCGAAAAATGCTTGGTCGCCGGGTCGAATAATTCTGTCTGTGAAGTTGTGCGGGTGCGGGTTACACCGCTCTCCCGACACAGCGTTGATCGCCTCTACTTGATCGGATCCCAGCTCGTAGAGACGCTTGGAAGCCAAAGCGACAATCTCGTTTTCCCTAATACCGGGCTTAAGCACATCAACAATGTCCTGATAAACCCCATCGACCATCGCAGCAGCCTGAGAAAGCAGCATAATCTCATCCACCGATTTGATCGCGCGGGCATCCAACATGTGTTGCTGAATATCGACGACGTTAAGGCCCTGAGCTTGCATCTCGAACAAGAAGGCGGGTTCAACAATGTCTACACCGATAGGCTCGTTAACAATCCCCGCGTCGGAAAGCATGCCCTTAATTGTCATTACGGCTTCCTTCATCAGACCCACCTCGGGGTGAATCGCTCCGCGAAGGCCCAGCATTCCCGAGTGGGAATGGCCTTCAGCTATCCACGGAGCAAACAGACGATGGTGTTTGGCCGCCGAACCAAAGTCCCACAGATGCGGTTTGCCGTCAGGCATCAGGAGCGCATATCGAGACATTTTGTCGCCGAGCGCGCCGCCAATCCAGGTCTGAGTGGCGTACCGAATGTTGTAAAAATCAAATAGAAGAAATGCGCCACACTCGCTCGCCTCGAGAGCCTTCATAGCTCGATCGAGTCGGTAGCTCCTTAACCGGCTAAAGTCGACACGCTGCTCATAATCGACGCCCATGGAACCGTGGGCAGGAATCTGTCGGTTCGCAAAATCAAGAGCGGGAACCAAAGGTGTCGCACCGGATTCAAAATTCATGACTTTTCTTCTTTCAATGGTGGCGTGTGAGGGTCGGAGTTTCGTCGGGCAGGATCCGCATCTTCCTGGTCACCGAACAACGTGTGCCGGAGCCGAAAAGGCCCAAATCTAGGACCCCCCGAGTGAGAAAAATAGTCTTTGATTTGGCCCGCCGACAGCCTAATCAGCAGCCTTCGGCAACTTTGGTCCATATTTCTTTGCTCCCTCGTCCAAACCTTCGTGTGCACAGCAACAGGTTACTGGAGTCTAAGTGTAAAGCCAGGCAATACAAAGTGTCCATTCCTAGAACTTTATGCGGAAGCGCTGCGCGCTTTCCCCAGAAACGCGCGACCACGAGAATGTGGCTTGAACCCATCCCCCGTTTCCTCTGACCTCAAGGCTCGAAGGACCAGCCAGTGAGCCCATCGTTCCCCCGAAGCTCAAGCCATTTCGAGCCTGGCCATGACAAAAACAAGAAGGTAGCAGACCTTGCGTTCGCAGTAAAAACCGCTGTGATTACGTCTCGCCCCGGCCCACAGAAGTGTTCAGGTGTGATTGTGGGTCTCGGATTCCTGGGAGCGGTCCGTCTACGCTGAAATAACGCTGTCCGCCGGCGACCATGAGCTCTTCTGCCGGGAATTTCGTAATAACTTCGCACCCGTCCTTCGTCACAACAAGCTCCTCTTCAATCCGGGCCGCACCCCATCCATCGGCTGCGGGCCAATACGTTTCGAGGGCAAACACCATTCCCTCTTCAATAACTTCGGGATGGGCAAAGGACACAAGGCGCGAGAAAATCGGCTTTTCCCAGATGGAGAGCCCGACGCCGTGCCCATATTGGAGCGCGAATGCCGCCTCTTCATCGGGAAACCCAAACTCCTCGGCTTTGGGCCAGAGCGCTACGATGTCGGCGGTGGTGACGCCGGGGCGGACCATCGCGATTGACCGGTCCATTATTTCCCGAGCGCGGGTATAGGCATCCTTCTGCGCTTGAGTTGCTGACCCAACGGCAAAAGTGCGGTAGTAACAAGTGCGGTAGCCGTTGAAGCTGTGCAGAATGTCAAAAAAGGCCGGATCCCCAGGGCGAATTAGCCGGTCGGAGAACACATGTGGGTGAGGTGAGCAACGTTCCCCAGAGATCGCATTAACCCCTTCTACGTACTCCGAACCCAAGTCGTACAGCGTCTTTGACACAAGACCCACTGCCTCATTTTCCCTAACTCCTGGTCGCAAAAACTGATATAGCTCCTCATAAGCCGCGTCGACCATACTTGCGGCATGGGTAAGCATCCCTATCTCGTCGTTTGTCTTAATGCGCCGCGCTTCGAGGAAAATTTGCTGGCCATCCACCACCGTAATGCCGGCACTCTGTAGGGCAAAAAGAATTGGGAGCTCTATTACATCCACGCCGAGCGGCTCGTCTAGCAATCCAAATTTTGCAAGCTCACGCTTTATCTTCGAAGCTACCTCCTCCGCTATTCCCGCACTCGGATGAAAAGCTCCCCTCAGCGTTGATATACCCGCCCGAGCCCCACTCTCGAGGCGAGGCCGAGCGGCACCGTGATGGGGGGCGTGCGGATCTGCATCGGCTTCGGCCGTGGTTTCGTTCAACCAGGGATTGTGCAGTTGGTGGTGTCTGGCTGCAGACCCGAAGTCCCAACAAATCGGATCAGAATTTCGCGTTAGCAAAGCGAACCGAATTAGCTTGTCCACAGCCCAGGTTCCGATGTGCGTCGAAGTCATGTAACGAATGTTGCTGAAGTCAAAAGCCAGCAAAGCTCCTACATAGGAGGACTCAAGCTCGTGCTTCAATTTTACCAACCGTTCCCGGCGCATCCTTTCCACGTTAACGCGCTGTTCCCAATCGACAATCATCCTGCCAAAGGAATCCGTAGGCTTTGTCGTCATTGACTTTTTCTCCTGCCGTGAGGCGAATTGTAATCCGGTGTGCACGTACGTCAACCGTAGCTGAACTTCTGAGAAGCGGATGAGGGGCAAGCGGAGCCCCTCCTGGGCGCGTATTTAGAAGACCGAATAGTGCAGAGACCCCAAGGCCAAGGTGTTGGAATCTCCCCTGTTGTGTCATCGTGTCTTCCGTTTTGTTCAAAGCACAACCACGGCAGTGCTCACTGCTAATGGAAGCCGTGGCAATGCCCTGTGCTGAACCGGTCGAGGGCGATTAGACCAAATTTGGCCACGCGAGACTCACGCGAAAAACTTGGCGCTAAGCCCACTGCATGTTCCCCACCGTCTGCGCGAACAGCGATAAATCAAACTAACGCCCGGTGGCCTCCCGAATGGTGACAGCGGCCTAAGTTGACACTTGTTCTCTCTTAAGTAACACTAATCTGTGAGCCAGCAAAGTTGCTGCACACCAGTAACTGGTTTCCTAAGCCCGGAAAGATTTTCCGGCGGTTCAACGAAGCACCGATCAGGAGATACAAAATGAAAACATTGAATCGAGGGGCGAGAGCCTCAGCGGGCGCACTCTTCGCCCTCGTGTTTGGTTTGGTGGGTTGTGCCACCCCCGAAACAGGAGCCAGCAGCTCTGGACCGACTGAAACAAGCACCGAATCATCGTCCGAGTGGGATACGTCGACACCCATTCGAATCGGCGGCACGCTCGGCCTCACGGGGATTTACTCCGGTCCGTCAGCCGCCTACAAGATCACTTTTGAGTATTGGGCCGATAAGGTCAATTCTAGTGGCGGTATCGATGGGAGACAAGTCGAGCTTCTTATCTACGACGACGAATCGACGCCCACGGTCGCCCAGCAACT
>Ga0307981_1003265_pt1 | contig 12254 bp, 13 predicted proteins | sample OrgLakmetagen987_FD_201849 | JGI IMG/M metagenome (GOLD analysis project Ga0307981, IMG submission 201849) | Saline water microbial communities from Organic Lake, Antarctica - #987 | ecosystem: Environmental > Aquatic > Non-marine Saline and Alkaline > Saline | place: Antarctica: Organic Lake... | reverse complement strand
CTGTTCGCGATACAGCCGAACGCCGCGCTCGCGGAACTCGGCCGTGTACTTCGGGGTGTGCTTCTTCGATTCCATAAGGGTCATCCTTTGAGATTTTTACTCTCTCGGAAACCCGGGGCGGTTCAGTGGTCATCGTGGCAGCCGTCGGTGGAATAGGACTGACCTTGATCGCCTGAGAAGCTCCGTAGACGCAGGCCGCGCTCCGCGAGGTCACATCAACGAGCAGACGCAGACCCGACTGCAGGACGATGGATGACCTGCCCGAGAGCCATGGAAACCATAGAAGCGCCGTAGCTGAAGGCGACGCCCTGAACGCCGCCGACGTTCCGGGCGGGCTCAAGACGGCGTTCAGCGACTATGAGCAGAAGGACGAAAGCGCCTGCCGCGCCTGATCTTCGGACTTCTTCCATGGCTGCCATCTTCGGGACGTTGTGTGGCGACAGCTCGCGTTCGGCATATTCGCGACGCCGTCAGGGGAGAGCGGCGTCGACCCTACCTTACCTCAAGGAGTATTCCTATTATTCACAACCAGTGACGGTGTTTGAAGTAGAGATAGGGCAGTATGGCCGCACTGATCATCAGGCCGATTACAAACGGATAGCCGAAAAGCCACGACAATTCGGGCATGTAATCGAAGTTCATGCCATAGATCGATGCAATCAATGTCGGTGGCAGGAATATGACCGCAACCACCGAGAATATCTTGATCGTCGCATTTTGCCTTATGTTGATCATGCCCAGTGTGGCGTCGAGCATGAAGGTGATCTTCTGGGCCAGAAACCCGGAATGATCTGTAAGCGAACGGGCATCTCCCGCCAATGTTCGGATCCGGTCACGGATGTCGGTGCCGCATTCCCGTTCCGTCGCCACATTACCAAGAAAGCTCGCCAGCCGCTCGAGCGTCACGAGGCTGTCGCTGATCTTGGAATTCAGATCTCCCTTGCGCCCGATGGTTTCGAGAACGCCCTGAAAATCTCGCGTTGCGGCGGCGTCCGTCTTGCGAAAGATCGTGGCGGACACGGCGTCGATGTCGCGTCCGGCCCTCTCCAGCACATCGGCAAGCCTGTCGATGATCGCGTCGAGAAGCCCGACGAGAACCGTATCCGCGTCAGACAGCTTCATTGCTGTTTTCCGTGCCTGGCTCGGGAATGTGGTGAAGGCGCGCGGGTCGTGATAGCGCACCGTGACTAGCTGTTTGCCGCACAGGATGAACGACACCGGCGCCATTTCCGGGTCATCGTCATCTGTCTGCGCGGGCAGAAATGCGGTCATGAAGGCCGCAGAATTTCCGCGATAGAGACGGGAGGATATTTCGATTTCCTCCATATCGGCCCGATCCGGGATCGTGATCCCCAGATGTTCACCCACCAGAGATGTTTCATCGGGTTCGGGGTCCAAAAGATCGATCCATGTGGCGTCAAGGTCAGGGTTCGCCGCCATGTCGTCAGGATGCAGGCGGCCTTGGTCAGTGCTGTATGTTCGGATCATGGACGCTCCTCGGTCTGGATGAAGGATGTGTGGGCCGGGCTTGTCCCGCCGTCCGACAAAAGCTGGTCGTCGATCCGCAAGCGGCAGTGGTGCGCCTATAGGCGCTGATCCTGGGAAATGACAGACTCCACGAGATAGAGTACAGCTTTTTTCACGCCAAAGATCATGCCCGACACCATGGCGGTGCCGGCAAGACCAACCAGCGCCCCGACGACCACCGCCAGCCCGTCACGCTCGAGCACGACCGGCGCGAGGATCGCCATGGCAATCGCGGGCACGGTAGTTCCGAACGGAACCGGCAGGAACAGGATCAGTGCCGGCACGAAGGCCAGAAGACCCACGGCCTGTTCGGCGCGCCAAGCGGGATGCTCGCCGACAGATCCGCCATCTTGAAATCGAGCGCGCGCATCGGGCCCGTGGCCGAAAGAACCGAGAGCCGCGAGCGCCGCGCGGCGAAGTTCGCATTATGGGGCTGAGCAGGACGTATGAAGGACCAAGGTTGGCAGGGAGTCCTCCGATTGGAGCACGCTGCTTGTCTGCCTTGCCGGGCTCGATTGCCTTGACGTAAAGCCTTTTGGCCCCCATGATCCGAAGCCTGCAAGGTTCGTGCCGTCGCGTCCCGCTGCTGCGAGAGATTGCCATGTCCGATCTGTCCGAACTCGAACGCCGGCTATTCAAACTGGAAGCGAAACTCGCCGCGCTCGAACGGAGCGCAGCAGAAGACGACGCGCCGAAGCGACCGCTGTGGCGACGGCTCGTTTCGATCGGCGGGGTCAAGAACGCGCTCTATGTCGTTGGTATCCCCGTGCTCGTCGTCGGCGCGTACGACCAGTTCTCCCGCGAGGTCTGGAACCGCAACGCCATCGCTCAGGCCGAGGCCCGCGATACCGCGGTCGGCAAGCTGGAAGAGCTGCAGGCGATCAATGCCGAGCTTTACACGATGCAGGCCCGCGGTGAGGATTCCGTCGCATTCGCGCAGATCGAGGCCACCCGCGGCCGCATCCATCGCCTGACGGACGAGATCCTCGCGACCTTCTCCGAGCAGCCGGACAGCTTCGGCCGTTTCGAGACATATACCCTTGCCGAGGCCCTCATGGCCAAGGGCGACACGACGGCGGCCTACACCGTTGCGACGACGGTGGATCAGACCGGGCTGGGCCTGATCGAGCAGGCGGATCACGAGATGCTTCTTGCCCGCATTCGCTTCGCAGAGGGCGATGGCTACGATCTCGAGGCGGCGCGCAGCCATATTCGCGCGGCTGGACGCATCGCCGGTACCTTGCCCGATGGAGGCCGCCGCACGACGATGGAAGAGAAGATCCTCGCCGTCCGGGCCATCAACGAACTCTGGCGCGTCGGCTGTGAGACGGGCGCGCCGATGGCCGAGGGGTTGGCCGAACTGGTGCAGGCCACGCCCAATGTTCCCGACACCGAACCAGTCCGCGCCAACACCCTTACCGTGATCACCGCCGCCAATTCTGTCTGCGCCGACCCGGACTGAGCTTCGCCGGGGGACCGCGGATTGCAGAACAATACCGGGTCACGCCTTCGTGCTCAGCCAGTTTGCGACAATCACCCCCGGCATGCGGTCATCCTCCCGCGCGGCGTCCCGGTCGAGATCCAGCCGCTTGGGCCGCTTGACCTGCGGCTTCCCGGTGCACCCGGTCCGAATGGTCCGGTAGGCAATACTGGAAAATCGTCTCTGTCATGCTGTTGAGATCGCCGGCTGGAGCGATCAGGTGGCCCTTGGCGCGCCCATTTCCGCAGTGACCCAGCTCTGGAAGGCCTGCATTTTCGGATCAGCCGCCTTGTCGCCGGGGTAGACGAGGAAGTAACCGAAAGCGGTCTCCTCGCTGATGCTCGGCGGGAACGGCCGGACAAGCCGTCCGGCGGCCAGATCGTCCAGCACCAGTGTCGAGGCGGCCAGCGCGACACCATGACCTTCGATCGCCGCCTGAACCGCCATGCTGTCATGGCTGAAACGCGGACCACGGGAGGGATCGACCCGATCGATCCCGGCGGCATCAAGCCACATCTGCCAGTTCGCCGCGGTCTCGGATTCCATCGCCCACTGGATGTGCAGCAGCGTGTGTTCGGCAAGATCGCCGGGGGTCACGAGGGGCGGGCCACGCTCCAGAAGCTGCGGGCTGCAGACCGGGAAAACGGTCTCGGACATCAGACGTTCGGCTTGCAGGCCGGGGTACGTGTCACTGCCGAAGCGCAGCGCGACGTCGACACCGTCGCCCCGGAATGTCGACAGCGCGTTCGTCGCGTCAAGGCGGATGTCGACGTCGGGATGCGCGGCGCGGAACCGGTCGAGACGCGGCACCAGCCATTTTGCCGCGAGTGACGGCGCGACGCTGACGGTCAGGATACGGCTTTGCGGCGCGTCCTGCATCCTCGCCGCGCCGTCGGCCAGCCGGTCCAGCCCCTCGGTCAGAAGCGGCGCTGCCGCCGCGCCGGCCTCGGTCAGCACAAGCCCGCGCGTGATCCGGCGAAAGAGCGGTCGGCCGACATGATCCTCGAGCGCACGGACCTGCTGGCTGATCGCCGCAGGCGTGATGTGCAACTCCTCCGCAGCGTTCTTGAAGCTCAGATGCCGGGCCGCGGCCTCGAAGGCCCGCAGCGCGTTCAGGGGGGGCAGGCGACGCGTCATGATCGAACCAATGCACAAGAATATCTATTCTGTCTACCAAGACATTCTCGTTTGTGAAACCGGAATGCGGAGCTCATGTTCGGTTCAGTTCGATGGATGGCGCATAACGCAGCATCATACGAAAAAGATTTCCTGGCTTTTGTGTCATGGAATTCCAGACTGAAAGGAGGCACTTAAATGCTGAATATCGACGAGATATGTCTTTCCGGTCACCCGGATCCGCGGATGCGGGAGGTCGCCGCGCAGGCCCCCCAGATCCGGTCCCGATTGTGGGCCATTGTGCTGCGCCGGTCACTTCGCGGTGCCATGACCGCCCTGGACTGGATCTGGTGCACAGCTGCGGACCGCTTGGCGCGGCCCCGGCGGCATGCGCATGATGGACCGGACACATCGGACCTTGCGGTGACACCTCGGATCGGGAGCTGCGGATGAACACCCTTATCGTGCATTGTCACCCCGACCCCGGCAGCTTCAACGCGGCGCTGACGCAACGGGCCGCCGAGACCCTGCGCGGCATGGGATCCGAGGTGGTCGTCTCAGATCTCTATGCGCAGGGCTTCGATCCGGTCGAGCATGCGCGGCACTACCGGCACCGGCAGGAACCCGACGCATTCACACCCCTCGCCGAACAGCGACACGCCTACAAGACGGGGACGCTGCCCGAAGACGTCACGCGCGAGATCGACCGGCTTGACCGGGCGGATCTGGTGATCCTGCAATTCCCGCTCTGGTGGCACGCGCAGCCCGCAATGCTGAAGGGTTGGTTCGACCGCGTCTTCGTCAGCGGCGGGCTATATACCAGCCGCATGCGCTACGACACCGGGTATTTCCGGGGCAAGCGTGCGATCTGCTCGGTGACCAGCGGCGCGCCGGAGGCGGCCTTCGGCCCCGGCGGGCGGGGTGGTGACATCGACGCGCTGATGTGGCCGATCCAGTATTCGCTGCATTACATGGGCTTCGATGTGGCGGCACCGATGCTGTCGGCGGGCGTGCAGGGGCACGGCTACGCCTATCAGCCCGAGGACCGGCTGACGGCGCACCTGACCGACCTGCTGGATCAGTGGGGGCAGCGGCTGCAGGGGATTATGGACGAGCCGCCGCTGCGTTTTCCCGGCTGGGACGACTGGGATGCGCAGGGCCGGGCCGTGACAGGACCACGCGCCGCGCATCGTCACGAGGCAGATCATCGACGCGGCCATCCATTCGCAAAACCGGATCTTGACCATGGCTGATCGAGCCAACAGTCTTTTTGATCCGCTGCAGCTTCCCTGTGGCGCGACGATCCGGAACCGGATCGCGAAATCCGCGATGTCCGACTCGCTCGGGGATGGCACCGGGCATCCGACCGAGGCTCAGGCACGGCTTTATGAACGTTGGGCCGAGGGCGGCGTTGGCGTGTCGATCATCGGTGAGGTGCAGGGCAGTCCCGACTTTGCCGAGAAGCCGGGCAATCTCGTGCTGGACCGGCATGCGGACCTCGATCGGTTCCGCGACCTTGCGCGCCGTGGCGGTGTGGAGGCCACACATATATGGCCTCAGCTGGGTCATGCCGGGGCGTTGGCCCATCCTCCGACGAGCACACCGAAGGGGCCGAGCGCCCTCGACCTGCCCGCGCTGAAGGCTGCCGCTCTTGGCAGGGATGAGATCGCCGCACTGCCGGAACAGTTCGCCCGGACCGCACGGCGTGCCCGGGACGCCGGATTCAGCGGTGTGCAAATCCATGCCGCGCATGGCTTCCTGCTCAGCCAGTTCCTGTCACCGCTCTTCAACCGCCGCGCGGATGATTACGGCGGCCCTGTCGAGAACCGGATGCGGCTCCTGCTCGAGGTGATCGACGCGGTCCGCCCTGCACTCGGGCCGGACATGCCGATCGCCGTCAAGCTCAATGCCAGCGATCACCTGAAAGGCGGCCTTTCCGAGGACGACGCGCTTGCCGTCGTCGCAGCACTCGACGCGACGGGGATCGACCTGATCGATATCAGCGGCGGCACATACTTTCCCGGTGCGCAACCGGCGTCGGAGGGTGCAGGCAAGGGGCCCTATTTCCTCGATTTCGCGCGCCGCGCCCGGCAGGTGACCGAAAAGCCGTTGATGGCCACCGGCGGCTTCAAGACGCTGAGTCAGGCCTGCGACGCGGTATCGGATCGAACGGTCGATCTGGTCGGTCTGGCGCGCGGCCTCGCCCTGTGCCCCGACCTGCCGGCCCTCTGGCGGCGCGGCGAGCAGACAGAACCGGCATTTCCGCGCTTTGATAATCCGCCAGAAGGCGGCGTGACCGCGTGGTATACCATGCGCCTCACCGCGATCGGCGAGGATCGCGCCACGCTGGACCCGGGGCCGCTGGATACGGCGATCGATCTCTACGAGGCGCGCGACCGGGATCGGACCCGGATTTGGCAGTCTCATTTCACGAGTCCGTGAGCGCCCGTATGCGAATGGAAATTAAAGGTCATAGAAGCATGTGTATGCTGTGCGTGCGGTCCAACAGGTCGGGCGCGTCCCAAGCGATCGAAAAGGAAACACATGCCGACCCGACGCCAGATCCTCGCCGCGACCGGCGCTGCGCTTCTCGCAGCCCCGATGCTGCGCGCGCAATCTCCCATCAGCGCCCTCGCCGACCGGGCGGCCGGGTTCGACCAGCTCCATGCGATCGCCATGTGGACCGACGGCGCGCCGGTCTTGCGCCGGATCGTGCGCGGCCCGGCGGCGGGCCAAAGCCATAACGTCAAATCCGTGGCCAAGACATGGGTGGCGTCGCTTCTGGGGGCTGCCATTGCGCGGGGCGAGGTGTCGGGAGCAGGCGCGACGATCGGTGACGTTGCCCCCGGCCTCGTGCCGAATGGGGCCGATCCGCAGGTCGCCGGGATCACGCTTGGCAATCTGGCCTCGATGCAGGCCGGGCTCGAACGGACATCGGGCGGCAATTACGGCGCATGGATCTCCAGCGGGGACTGGGTCGCGGATGCGCTGGGCCGCGAGATGGTGGCCGAACCCGGTGGGCGCATGCTCTATTCCACCGGCTCTTCGCATGTGCTTGGCGCGGTGCTGGCCGAGGCCACGGGCCTGTCGCTTCTGGAGCAGATGCGCGAAAGGTTGGGCGACCCGCTCGGCGTGTCGATCCCGCCCTGGGTGCGGGATCCGCAGGGGCGCTACCTCGGCGGCAATCAGATGAGCCTGACGCTCGACGCGATGCTGCGCTTTGGCGAGATGCACCGCCTGGGCGGGACGTGGGAGGGCGCGCGGGTTCTGCCCGGCGAGTGGATCGAGGCGGCCTGGACCCCGCGCACGCAGTCGCCCTGGTCAGGGCTCGGCTACGGGCTGGGCTGGTTCCTGGGCGAGGAGCGCGGACAGGATTTCGCCCTTGCCCGCGGCTACGGAGGGCAGGTCATCGCGGTGGGGCCGCGGATGGTCATGGCGATCACCTCGGACCCGACCCTGCCCGCACGGTCCGGGGGATATTTCGGCGACTTGATGAGCCTTGTCCGCGATGGGCTGCGCGCGACCGCCTGAGCGCGAAATTTCGGTGACCCGCAGCACGGATATGAGACAGCGCGTTTTGAATCGTCTACGTTGATTATTGAAACAGACCGCTCCCGACGGAGGTGATCATGGCGGAATTCGACTGGCACGCGGAGCGCGGCGATCTGGACGGGCTGGCTTTGCTCGACCGCACATCCGAAGACGCAGGTATTGATCTGGCGGCGGTGCGCGCCTGGCGGCAGGGCCGTGTGCGTCGGGAAATGGCCGCGCGCGGGATCGACGCGGTGATCCTGATGGACCCGGTCAACATCCGATATGCCACCGGCGCACGCAACATGCAGGTGTTTTCCATGCGCAACGGGCCGTCGCGCTACCTCGTGATGACCGCCGACCGCAGCATTCTCTACGAGTTCACCGGCGCGCTGCATCTTGCCAATGGGCTGGAGACCATCGACGAGGTGCGGCCCGCCGTCACCGCGAGCTTCGTGGCTGCCGGCCCCCGTATAGCGGAGCGTGAGCAACTCTGGGCGCAGGGGATGGCCGCGACCCTGCGCGACCTGGCGGGCGACAGGCCGAGCGTGGGGATCGAGCGGATGAACGGCGGCACGGCCATCGCGCTTGCCGAGGCCGGCATGCATCTCGTGGATGCGCAGGAGCCCGTGGAAATGGCGCGCGCCATCAAGTCCGCGGAAGAGATGAAATGCGTGAACGCCTCGCTGCGCGCCACCGAACGCGGCGTGGCCGAGCTGCGCGCCGCCATCCGCCCGGGTCTGACCGAGGCCGAGCTCTGGTCGGTGCTGCATCGCTCGATCATCGCGCAGAACGGCGATTACGTCGAAACCCGGCTGCTCAATTCCGGCGCGCGCACCAATCCCTGGTTCCAGGAGACCGGCGACAAGGTCATCGGCGCCAACGAACTCATTGCGCTCGACACCGACGTGGTGGGCTGCCACGGCTATTACTCGGATTTCTCGCGCACCTTTCATGCCGGCCCCGACAGGCCCACGGCCCAGCAATGCGATCTCTACAAGGTCGCGCATGAGCAGGTGCATCACAACATGGAGATCCTGCGCCCCGGCCTGTCGTTTCGCGACTACGCCGACGCGGCCTGGGACATTCCCGCGAAATACCATGCCAACCGCTATTACCTTTCGGCCCATGGCTGCGGCATGACCGGGGAATACCCCTATCTCTATCATCGCGGCGATTTTGCGGATGCAGGTTATGACGGCGAGATCCAACCCGGCATGACGCTCTGTGTCGAAAGCTTCATCGGCGAGGAACATCAAGGCGAAGGCGTGAAGCTCGAACAACAGGTATTGATCACCGAGACCGGCGTCGAACTGCTCTCGCGGTTTCCCTTCGAGGAGGCATTGCTGGCATAGGACCGGCGGCCTCGCTGGAGCATCGTCACGATGATGGTCATATCAGGCGGAACAGCATAGCGGACGGATTTTTCGACTTGTGCCCAACGGTATCGCCGGGGGCATCCGGGATGTAATATCACCGGCCGCGCGCTGCGCTGCGCCGGGCGCTCCGCGCTGCCTCTTACACCACTTCAGGGGACACGGCCCTCGGAAACCCGGGGCGGTTCACTTGAACGGCTTCCTGCAGCGCCAACGCGCCATTGCCGGCCAGCCTCAGCGTTTCGGCGCCGTCGGGGGTCTTTTCAGGATCTTTTCGGGCGAGTATCCGAAAAGCTGTTTGAAGCTTCTGCTGAAATGGCTGATGTCGTTGAAACCCACCATGAAGGCAGCCTCTGTGACGGTCGAGGCATTTTTCTCGACCAGATAGCGCTCTCCAAGGCGGAGACGTTCCGTCGTGACCCACCGCATCGGAGTGGTGCCAAGTTTGGCGAAGAGCCGGTTCATGGTTCGGCTCGAAATCGACCCGAACTTTGCAATCTCCGCCGGGCAAAGATCCGGATCGCTGAGGTTGGCACGTATGTAAGCAAGCATTTTTTCCATGCGCGGGTTCGCGTTTGTGGAGGAACCTGCACTGTTCATGTCCAGAATGGCCAGCACGAGATCCATGAGGGAATTCGCCAGACGCCGTCGCACCATGGTGTATTCCTGCGCCTCGACATCAAGCTCCAGCAGGGAATCGATCATGTCGCAGAGCATGGCCATCAGGCCGGGATCGCATGTGAGATTTTCCGCCAGTAGCTGCCGGGCATGGGGCGCACGGGTATCAAGCATGATCCGCGGCAGGGTAAGAATGTTGATGGACGCGGACAGATCGTAGGTGAAAGGCAGCGCGGTGTCGTAAAGCGCAATGCTGCCCTTTTGCTGAACCGCCACCTTGTCGTTCTGCCTGAGCATGCCCTTGCCGTCTCGCAACACGCCAAGCAGGTAAACATCCTGGTCATCGGTCCGGATATGCTTCCGGTCGCGTTTCCACTTATGGGCTGGCGCGTCGAAGCGGCTCACTTGCGTCGTTCCAAACGAATTGCATGTCAGCTGGGCATCAAAAACACCGTCGCAATTCTTTATACTGTCCGCCGTAACAAATTGATTGCAAACAACCTCATGCCAGAAGTCGTACTTTTCTCCGCGCGCAAGACCGGCCGTCGTGTAGTGTAATCTCACGCTGTACCTCCGTTCTTGTCGCCGCGTATTGGATGTTGCGCACTCGATCATGAAGACAGGGACAAAGTTAACGCTTTTGTCAAAGAAAAGACAACAAGGTGGCGCATCCGTCAGTGATTTTGCACTGCATATGCTCAGCGTTGCAGCAGAGTGGCGGGCGGCGGGAATGGCACCACGTGGCATCCCGCGACCGAGAAAGTGGCGCTCTGGTGCAAACGTGTTGTCCGCTCTGAGCAAGCCGAGCATTCAGGACGCTGCTAACCTTCTCGAAACGCCGAAAACCGAAGCGATCGAAGGAACGGTATCATGAACGACATCGATCTGTCCCTGACTGGCCTGGTTGAGCTTGCTCGGGAAATCCGGACACGGGCGGTGTCGTCGACTGAAATCACGCAGGCCATGCTGGCGCGGATCGAGAAGATGGATGGCAAGTACCGCAGTTATCTGCATGTCTGCCCGGACCATGCACTGGAGCGTGCGCGCGTCGCGGATTCCGAGATCGCCAAGGGCATTTACAAGGGGACGCTTCATGGCGTGCCTTTGGCGGTGAAGGATCTGTGTTATACCACCTTCGCGCCGACGACCGGCGGCACGACGATCCATGCGGGTTTCACGCCCGAACATGACGCGACCGTGGTGTCACGTCTGACCGGTGCCGGGGCGGTCATCCTCGGCAAGCTGACGATGACCGAAGGGGCATATACCAGTCATCATCCCCGGATCCCGGCCCCGTCGAACCCTTGGGGTCATGATCTGTGGGTCGGGTCATCCTCGACCGGATCGGGCGTGGCGCCCGCGGCAGGTCTGACCTACGGCGCGCTCGGATCGGATACGGGCGGATCGATCCGCTTTCCAGCAGCCACCTGCGGCCTGACCGGAATCAAACCGACCTGGGGTCGCGTCAGCCGGCACGGTGTATTCGCGCTGGCCGATACGCTGGACCATGTCGGCCCGATGGCCCGTTCGGCGCAGGACTGCGCGGCGATCCTGCAGGCGATCGCCGGCTGGGATGCGAATGACCCGACCTCGATCGACAGTCCGGTGCAGGACTATATGGCCGGGGTCGGGCGCAGCATCCGCGGCATGAAAATCGGGATAGACCGGACCTATGCGTCATCCGGCGTGGATGCGGACGTCGTTGAGGCCCTCGAAGGCGCAATCGCCGTCTTCGAGGATCTCGGCGCCCGCATCGTCGATGTTTCATTCCCCGATTATGAGGACCTGGTGGCACGATGGATCATGATGTGCTCGGTCGAGACCGCCATAGCCCATGAGCAGACCTATCCCGACAGGGCCGGGGAATACGGCCCGGAACTGTCCCAGCTGATCGACGAGGGACGCCGTACCCCGGGTATCGATGTCGCACGTGGCACGCATTTGCGTCTTGCTTTCACCGAAGCTTTGGCGACACTGTTTCGGGATATCGACTGCATGCTGATCCCGACCATACCGGTGCCGATCCCGACGCTCGAGAAAATGAGCGAATACGGGGGAGATCCTTCTGTCCTGAACGGGCTGCTGCGCTTCACGGCACCGTTTGACTTCTCCGGCAGCCCGACGATCACTCTTCCCAACGGGGTGGACCGTCGCGGTCTGCCGTTGAGCATGCAATTGGTCGGCCCGCATCTGCGTGAAGACACGCTGATACGCGCGGGGCATGCCTACCAGACGATGACGGACTGGCATCGAATGATGCCCAGGGAACTCGCCTAACGGAACGGGCCCTTACCAACTCGGGGCCTGACCAACGCAGTCACTGAACAGGGAAAAGGAACTCACGCCAATGAAACTCACTCGTCGTCAATTCACCAAGCTCTCCGGGGGCGGTCTCGCCTTCGCCAGCCTTCAGGGGACCCTGACATCGGCCGGGCTTGCAAACGAAGCGCCGATCAAGGTGGCCAACATCCTCGACCAGACGTAAGGCTACGGCGGGAGCCGTCTGACTTCGTCTACGATCCGATGATAAGTCCGACCTTATGTCAGATTTCATTCACCGCCCTCAAATCGAAGTTCTCTCAGCGGCCGATGGCGTTCGCCGTCGG
>Ga0307981_1003264_pt1 | contig 12255 bp, 10 predicted proteins | sample OrgLakmetagen987_FD_201849 | JGI IMG/M metagenome (GOLD analysis project Ga0307981, IMG submission 201849) | Saline water microbial communities from Organic Lake, Antarctica - #987 | ecosystem: Environmental > Aquatic > Non-marine Saline and Alkaline > Saline | place: Antarctica: Organic Lake... | reverse complement strand
CTACGTCGAGGTGGCAGCCTGATGGACACGTCGATCTGCGGATTTGAAGTTTTCCCTGAACGGCTGTCGGGTGTTGAGGATGGGCCAGGCGACATTGATGCGTCGGCGCGCGAGGGCGATGAGGGCTTGATTGTGCGGTTTCCCTTCCGCGCGTTTCCGGTCGTAGAAGGCTTTGCGCTGTGCGTGTGCGTGTGCGAGCGCGATGCACGCGGACTGGAAGACGGCGCGCTTGATGGCCTTGTCTCCGCCGGTCGCCCGTCTGATTGCGGAGGACGTGCCCGATTGTCGAAGGACCGGGGTCAGCCCGGCGGCTGCGGCCGGCGCATCAGCGGACCGGAAGCGTTCGATATCGTGGATGTTGGTGATGAGGTCTGCCGCCATGCCGTCCTCGCCCTCCACAGCGATCAATTGCAGAGCCTGATCAGCGTTCGGGTCAGGCGTCGGGACCGGGCGGTTCTGCCTCCTGAGCCATCGAGGGCGGCCAGCATGGCGGCCAGCGGCGGCCCCTTGCCATCGACAAGGATCGCACCAAACCGACGATCCGCAAAGGCAGGCGCCGAAGCGCACGTCAAAGGTAGAGCGGCATGATCCGGTGGCTGACGCAGCATGGATCGTTGCTGGTCGGTTTTGTGGCTTTTATACAGCCAATTCGGCGACTTCCTATCAACCGGTCAATTGAAACGTCGATCGCATTTGCGATTGCAACGATCGCATCGACACCCGGACGCCTTGTTCGCTTCGGGCGCATGTGGTCTGTCCATGGCAACATCCTATGCCCGTCGGGCCGAAGGTGTCGCACTTGAAACCAGAGCCTAAGCAGTCTTGTGAACAGTGGACCTGCGTCGACCCTGTGGTGCAACACGAACGGCGCACATAGCCAGAATGTGCGTGATGCGTTTTAGGGCACATGGAACGGACCCGGTGGTGGTGCCCCGGTGCGCAAAAAAGCTGACCGATCGGGTCGGACAAGTGGCCGCGGTGCGCGCCGAATGAAGGCTCCGGTTCGGGAGACACCCGGGCCCGGGCCAGCCCCGGTTCATCGCACCAAGGCCTCACAATGGCCGTGTCGCAATGGCATTGCGACGGGATGGCACGACGGAAACAACGGCAGAAGCCAATATGTCTGCCCGCCGCCGCTCTGCCCTCCGCCGTTCGCCGGGTTTGTCCTGAGCGGCTTGCGGATGATGCAGGTATCGACATGGGCCGCTTGTGACGACGCCTATGTCGCAGTGTCGAGGCCCCTCACAGGCGCAGGATCGTGTGTCCGGGAACGCTGCGAAGCGGCTTTCATACCGCAGGGTGAGCGCGCCGGCACGGCGTGGCACGGCGTTGATCTGACCAGCAAAGCGGCGTTTGTAGACGTCCCGTCGCGCGATGCGGCCAGGGATTGAAACCACCGGACTTCGGGTCTCTTGCGGGTTCAAAACCCCCTGTAACCCGAGAGTCAGGAACACCTGCAACGACACAGAAATGAAGCCGGGAGAGCGTGCTTTGGTCGCTCAGTCTTCCCAGCTGTAGGCCCAGTGGGCGAGGCCGTCCGCGCCTGCCCTGGTCAGCGCATAGGTGCCTTTTTCGACGCGGGCGAACCAGCCGTAATGGTTGTCGCGCATGATGGTCGTGGCCTGTTTGACGCCGGTGGCGGCGGCGACGTCGCGGCCTTTGGCGGGGCTGTTGTCTGCAAGGTGGGCGGCGCAGCGCAGCGCGTCCTGTCGGTATCCGGTGACGAGGCCGTGGCGTGTGGCGCCGCCGTCGTTCGGATCGCCCGTGAGACGGTCGAAGGCGCGCAGCAGGCGGGTTTCTTTTTTCGGGGATTTACGTGGGTTGAACGGGCCGGGGTCGCAGCGGATTTCGGCGGTCGTCTTGTGGACTGTGATCAGCCCGATCCCCAGACGGCGGCACATTGACAGGTTGTCGCGCAGCGCGCGGCGGGCGGTTTTGCCAATCGGGCGCGGCACGCCGATATAGACGTGGTCGGTCATCGCCAGCCGGGCGATGGCCTGATGGTAGAGCGCCAGCGTCAGGCGCAGTTTCAGCTCCACGATCAGCGGCGGTTCGTCGCCGCGACGGGCGACCAGATCGGCCGCGCCCACTTCGCCCTTGACCTCGAAGCCCCGGGCCATGAGCAAGGTCTTGATCGGCTGGTAAAGATCGCTTTCCCGCATGTTCGGCATCTTGCTGCGGTGCGCGGGATTGTCCAGTGCTGCGGTCTTGTGAGGATTTGGTGCTGCGGGTAAACCTTGTGGCAGGCAATCAGTGAGGCGGCGATGAAGCGGGTTTCACGGATGATGAAAGTGGGCGCGCTGGCGCTTTGGGCCGGTGTCGCGGCGGGCGCGGGCTGGGCGAAATGCGCGGGCAACGATCTGCGCGGCACGCTGACGGTCGCTGAACGGGCAGAGCTGAACGCGCTGGTGGCGGGCACGCCCTATCCGCAGGGCAATCACTGGATCGCCACGCGGGGCACGCGGCAATTGCATATCGTCGGCACGATGCATCTGGACGATCCGCGCATGGCGGACCCGCTGGCGCGGTTGCGGCCTTTGGTGGAGGCGGCGGATCACCTCTTGCTCGAGATGACGCCCAGCGAGGAGGCGGAGTTGCAGCAGGCGCTGGTCGACCGGCCCGGGATGCTCTTTCTGACCGGAGAGACCTTGATCGACATGCTGGACAAAGCGACCTGGGATCGGCTGGTCGAGGCTGCCGTTGCGCGGGGTATTCCGGGGTTCATGGCGGCGAAATTCCAGCCGTGGTATCTGATGACGATGCTGTCTATCCCGCCGTGTGCGATGGCCTTGCTGGTCGAGGGGCAGGGCGGGCTGGACAAGAGCCTTGCGGCTGTGGCCGAGGCGGCGCGCGTGCCCATGTCCGCGCTGGAACCGTTCGATACCGGGTTCAAGGTGTTCAACCGCGAACCGATCGAGGCGCAGATCGAGATGCTGGTGGGCGGGTTGATGGACGACAACGTGGCGGCGGATTTGTTCGCCACATTGACGGGCAGTTATTTCGACGAGGATATCGCCGAAAGCTGGCATGGCTCGCGCATCCTGTCGCGGCGGTTCGCCCCGGATGTGGCGGCGTCGGATGCGATGTTCGACAAGATGCAGGCGACGCTTCTGGACCCGCGTAATCTGGCGTGGATACCGGTGATCGAAGGGGTCGCGGGCGATCTGGTGATGGTCGCCGTCGGCGCGGCGCATCTGCCGGGAGAATTGGGCGTGCTGAACCTGCTGGTCGCTGAGGGCTATGTGCTCGAGCGGGTGCCGTTTTAGGCCGGGCAGCCCCCTGAAGGCCCGCCCAGCAGGAAATCTAGGCCATGTCCTCCCACGCCAGATCTCCGGCATAGCGCCAGGCCATGTGGCCCTGATCGTCGAGTGCAAAGAGATGCAGCCAGCCGTTGTCGAAGAGCGCCCGAACCCCGTCGTGGCGTTCCAGAATGGCGCTCATCTCTTCGCGGGGGGCCTCGATACAGACGCTCAGGCGCAGCGGTTCATGCACCAGCGCGTCGCCGTCATGCACCGATTGCCATGGCAGACCGGCGCGCAACATGCCGCCGTTGCCCTCGAAGGTGCCGATGCCGCCGGCGACGTTGTGCAGCAGTTTGTTGCCGGACCCAAAAATGTGCGGCGCCACGCTCGATCCGTAATATTGCAGGCTGATCCAGCTTGCGACCACCACGGGCGCGGTCATGATCAGTTCCAGCACGCCAAAGCCGCTGTCCTGCGTCCAGTCGTAATCGTGCAGGAACGCCCGGCCTTCGAGGCTGCGACCGGTGGTGCGGCTGCGCGGCGCCGCGATAAACGCCTTGCAGCCTGCCAGCGCCCATTCGGGGCGGACCTCGGCCCAGTCGCGGCTGCGCGGCTCGATGGTGGCACCGCTGGCGCGGGGCAGGCGCAGGGCCCGCTCTGTGCGGGTGAGCTTGCCCGCCGCCGCCAGCCATTTGCGGGTCTGCGCAAGATCGGCGGCGTCGGGCGCGGGATGATCACTGTCATAAAGCGTGACCGCATCGGTGGTCGTGTCGTGCAGCCCGGCCAGAAAATAGGTGTCGGCGGGGATGTCGATGCCCTTGGGTCCAAGGCCCGCGCGCACCTGCGGATCGTTGAGCAATTGCGCCAGAAGCCGCGCGTTGACCTCGCCCGAATAGCCGCCGCAGGCCCCGCAATGCAGCCCGCTGGCATGCGGGTTGTTGACCACATTGGCACCGTGACCCGCGACCAGCACGACCCGCGCAAAACCCTTTGTCAGAGACATCGCGCGCAGCACGGATTCCGCCGCACCGGTGCGGGTTTCAAGGTCTGGCGCCGGATCCAGACGCGGCGCGGGGCCGCCCGGGGTGACGTTGGCGTTCATGCCCAGCGCGTCGCGCAGCAGCTTGCCGACATAAAGCGGGCCTGCGGCCTCGACAAAGGCAAAGGACGACACGGCGGCCAGTTTGAACCGACCCCAGGCGCGCTGGGCACGGGCATGCAGGCGGGCGGCCAGATCGGCCTCGGCCTGACCGGCATCGCCCGACACCGATGTCACGCCTGCGTTGAGCAGCACTGGCAGGCGGTGTTCGACCACGTCCGATCCAAAGCCACGATGCGCCGTCGTCAGCCCGAAGAACCCCGCAAAGCCAAGGGTCTGGATGTGGGGATTGATGGATTCGAGCGACCGGCGGAACACCTCCGAGCGGACATCGATGCAAAAGGCGGCCTGCAGCGTGGGACGCTCGGTGGACGCCTCGGGCGCAGGCGTCGCCAGTGTTTTCGCCAGATCGCGCTGGGCGGCGCGCTCAGCGGCCTCTTGCAGGATCGTGTCGAGCGTCAGGTCGCGGGACGGCGCCAGCGGTGTCGCGTGGACGGCGCGCGCGGCTTGCCAACCGTCGGTCACCTGTGCCTCGTATTGGGTGAACAGCGCCTCTTCCCACAGCAGCCGGATGGCCAGCAGATCGGTCAATGTGGCATCCGTGCCGCCAGCCAGTTCCGCTTGCCAAAGCCGAAAGCGCGCGTATTGCGCCCAGCCGCCAAGGCCCGCGAGCAACTGGTGCAGGTAGGTCTCCAACTCGACCTCGGTCAGACCCAGACGACGTATGGCGCGCGCGATCGCCAGTTCGGCCCGGTTGGGGGCGTCTGCGACAAACTGAGCAAAGCCGCGCAGGCCCGCGATCTCTGGTGTCAGATCATGGATCGCCGTTTCGCGCCAGACAGCAAAGGCTCCGCGCCGTTCGGGAGCGGCCCAAAGCGCCTGACCTTCGTCAAAGAACCCCGCGGCCCAGGCGCCGAATCGCTCGATCATCAGACCGGGCCAGTCGGTGCCCGAGGCTACTGCCGCCAGATCGGCAATGGTCGGCACGGCTTTGGCATAGGTTCCGGGCAACTTTACGGTGGCTTTCAGCGCCTTCGGATTGGCGGGGCGCGTGGCCTTGGGGGCGCGGGCCAGGGCGGCAGTCAGATCGGCATCGGTGATCCGACCATCGGCGATCTGTGCGGCGAACCAGTCGCGCGGCATCGTCACTTGCGTGCCTGCGATCCGGGCCAGACGCGCACCTGCATGGGCCAAAGGCTCTGACGCCTGCCCCAGAAACGGGTTGACGGCGACGAAGGATGCCAGCGGCCAGACCGGCGGGATCGCACGGGCGGCGGTATCGGCGGCGCGCGTCAGGATGTCGGCCGTCAGATCGGCCGTGGTGTGAACGATATTCATGTCTCAGGCTCCTAAAATCAGATCAGCGCGTTTTGCTTTGTGTCCAGCCACCCAGAAGGCGGTCGAACATCGCATTGGCATAAAGCCCGTTGGACAGATGCACCCGCAGGCCCGCCGCCGCCGGGTGATAGGCCCACAGCGGGAACATTGCCTGCGCCACCGCCACCAGACCAAAGCTGAACAGCGACAGCGCGATCAGCGCCCATTCCAGTGGGCCGGGGGCGGGCGTGGCTGGCAGCGTGCCGCGCATAAGCCATTCGGCCCCGGTTTGTAGCGTGAAATAGGCCACGGTCGCCGCCAGCGAATAAAGCGCCGTGCGTAGGGTCAGCGCGCGGGGTGCGGCATCGGCCAGACCCTGCGCCAGCAGATAGGCCACGCCAAAGATCAGGATCGCGCCCAGTGCGATCGCCTGCGGGGATTTGCCCGCAAAGCCAAAGGCAAAGGCCACCACCGCATAGATCGCCAGCGCAATCACAAAGGCCCGGCCCACGGCGGCGGGGCTTGGAATGGCCACTGGTCCGGGTCGCCGGATCGACGCCACACCGTCCACCGCCATGCCAGAGGACAAAAACGCATGCGCCTTATAGAGCGAATGGGCTACAATATGGAGCAGCGCCAGCGGGAACAGCGCCAGCCCGCATTGCAGCATCATGAACCCCATCTGCGCGACAGTGGACCACGCCAGCGATGTCTTGACCGCAGGCTGCGTGAGCATCACCAGCCCGCCAAAGAGCGCCGAAAACCCGCCGATCATCACCAAAAGTGCCAGGATTCCCGGCGACAACAGCATCACGTCGGCAAAGCGGATGAGCAAAAAACCACCCGCGTTGATCACGCCCGCATGCAGCAGGGCCGAGACGGGCGTGGGTGTCTCCATGACTTCGGTCAGCCAGCCGTGCGTGGGAAATTGCGCGGATTTCAGCAAGGCAGCCAGTGCCAGAAGGGCCGCGGCACCCGTCAGCATGCCGGACCCGTCGCCCACCCGTGCTTCTGCCAGAATGGTGGCGATATCGCCGGTGCCGTAGTTGGCGAAAATCAGGATCGTGGCCAGGATCAAGGCGGCGTCGCCGATCCGCGAGGTCACGTATTTCTTGCGCGCCGCACGCCGGGCCGCCACCCGTTCGGGGTAATGCAGCAGCAAATTTTGCAAAAAGACGCTTGTGGCGACCCAGGCCAGCACAAGCTGCACCAGATTGCCCGCCGTCACCAGCAGCATCACCGCCGCCAGCGTAGCGCACATCCATCCCATGAACGCACCCTGCTGATCCTCGCCGTCCATATAGGTCGCTGAAAACCGCAGAACGACCCAGCCGACAAACGACACCAGCGCCAGCTTTACCACGCTCACGGTATCGAGCCGCAGCGACAGGCCCATGCCGTTGATGCCCAGCGTGGCAGAGGTCCCAGGGCCGGTGACGATCAGCGCGATCGCCGCGATCGCCGCGACGCCCATCGCGGCGATCGCGGCGAATTCGGCGATTTGGGGCACATGGACTGGTCGCTTGCCGGGGTTGAGCGCGGCGGCGAAGGCGGCGGCGATCAGCGCAAGCGGCGCAAGAAGTGGTAGGGCGGCGTGCAGCATGAGGTCTCTCCTGTGGTCGGGTTCGGGATGTGTAGCAGGCGGGTCGTGACATAAAAAATTCATTGTTTGCACGTTATCGTTCTATATAGTGAATGTATGGCCGAGCTGAACTTTCATCATCTGCGCTACTTCTGGGCCGTCGCGCATGACGGCAACCTGACCCGTGCGGCAGAGCGGCTGCATCTGTCGCAATCGGCGGTTTCGGTGCAGATCCGCAAGCTGGAGGAGCAGCTGGGCCAACCGCTCTTTGAACGCCGGGGCCGCCAGCTGCACCTGACCGAGGCAGGGCGCATCGCGCTGGACCATGCCGACGCGATCTTTGCTGCGGGCAGTGAGCTGGTGGGCACGTTGCAACAGCGCAGCACCACCCGGCAGGCCATTCGCGTCGGTGCGCTGGCGACGCTCTCGCGCAACTTTCAGATCGGGTTCCTGCGGCCCATCCTTGGACGCGCCGATGTCGAGGTAATCTTGCGCTCCGGCGTGCCTGCGGATCTTTTACGCGCGCTTGAGACGCTCAATCTGGATGTGGTGCTGATCAACCAGCCACCCTTGCAGGACGCTGTGACGCGGTTCGTGTCGCACCGTTTGGCCGAACAGCCTGTCAGTCTTGTGGGCATTCCCGCGCTGGTCGGGCAAGACGTCGATCTGGCGCAATTGCTGGACACCCAGCCGGTGATCCTGCCCACCGCCGACACCGGTGTGCGGCTGGGGTTCGATGCACTGGTCAGCCGACTGGGCCTGCATCCGCGCATCGCCGCCGAGGTGGACGACATGGCAATGATGCGCCTGCTGGCGCGCGAAGGTGTCGGCCTTGCCGTGTTGCCGCCCATCGTGGTGCAGGACGAACTGACCAGCGGGCGTCTGATCGAGGCCGACAGGCTGCCCGGTATCAGCGAGACGTTCTACGCGGTGACAATGAAGCGCCGCTTTCCCAACCCTTTGCTGGCAGAACTTCTGGGTGGCGCTATGCCTAGACCCTGATGATATGGCGGTGCTTTTGCGCCTCGGCCCGAACCTGGGCAAAGCCGCGCAAGCCCCGCGCCTCGAGGATCGGCAGCATGGCCACCAGCACCTGCGCGGTCGCCATCGCATCGCCCGATGCGGTGTGCTGCAGAACTTCCGCGATCCGGATGCCAAGCATGTCGCAGATCGCATTCAGCGTGCGCTCGGCCGATCCGCCAAAGACGATCGCCGACAGGTGCACCGTGTCCAGAACCGGGTTTTCGAACCGCACGCCAGCCCCGCGATGCAGAAACGCCATGTTGAACGGCGCGTTATGCGCCACGATAACAGCCCCTTTGGCAAAGCCGTGAAACGCCCCGCGCGCGGTGTCGAAATCCGGCGCATCCGCCACCATCGCATCGTCGAAGTGATGCACGCGGGTCGCACTGGCCGGGATCGCGCAGCCAGGATTGACCAGCGTGTTGAACGTCTCGGAAGCGATGATCCTGCCGTCGACGACCCGCACCGCGCCCAATTGCACGACCGCGTCCGTGTCGGTGTTCAGCCCGGTGGTTTCGCTGTCGAACACCACAAAGCTCAGGTCGCGCAGATCGGTGTCGTCGGGGTCCTCCGCGCGGCGTTTGTCCATCAGATCAAAGTCATAGACCAGCGGCCGCGCGGCATCCGGATCGAGCGGTTGCAGCATCAGCGTATAGCCCGCATTGGCCTCTGACAGCCAGATATGCCCGGCATAGACCGCGCCCGAGCGGGCCGTGACGGCAATCTCGCGGCGGGTCGGGCCACCGCTTTGCATGCTTCGAAGCTGTGCCTCGATGGCGTCGACCACGTCCGCGCGGCGGTTGTCGGCGCAATCGAACAGCATCGGCACTTTGGCGGTCCTGGTCCAGCGTCCGTAGAATATCAGATCGACGATGCGCTGGCCGGGCTGGTCCGGGTGGCTGCGCAGCGTTGCCTGATCGACCGCCACAAAGCGCGACACGAACGACCGGGCATAGGTCCAGGGGCGGTAGAACGCCGCCTCGTCAATGGTTTGCGCCACCATCATGCCTTGTGGCAGGGTTGCCGCCGTGCGCCCATACCAGCTGTATTCGCTGGAAATCGTCGCCAGCAACATCGCCGCACCCGCCGACGCGGGCACCAGCCATTTGGGAAGCCGGCCTTTCAAAGTCCGGTTGATCGCCCAGACCAGCAGCGCCGCCGCAACGCCTGCAAGAACCGTGCCGATCAGTTCAAAAAATATCGCCCTGCCTCCCCTTGGTCTAGCCTAGCACATTGTGGCCCTGCATGAGTGCCGACTGCATCGTCTTGACCACCACAAAGGCATCCCGCAGATGGCTTCGCTCGAACGATGACAGATCGACGGGCGGCAGGAAATTATCCGGCGCTTGCCCCTGTTTGATGCGCTCCGCCTGATGGTCCAGCCGGGATTGCGCGATCATATCGTAGGCATCCAGCAAATCGCGGCCGCCGCCGGGGCTGATGATGCGCCCTGCGATGGCCGCCTCAATGCGCGCGCGGGTGTTGACCACGTCCAGCCTGCCTTGCAGCGCATACATCCGCCCCAGATCGACCACCGGAACCACGCCGTTCAGCTTCATGTCGATGGTGTTGCGATGCTCGCCCGACCAAATGGTGGCGAGGTTTTTCAAAAGCCCCAACGGCGTGCCGTGGGCCAGCGCATTGGTCGCCATATGGGCGGTAAAGATCGAATTCCTGACCGAGGCCTTCAGCGTTTCGGCCTGCAACCCGCCAAAGAGCGTCGCATCGCCGCCGATCACCCCCAGGTCGAACATGACCGAGGCCAGCATCTGCGCCTCTTTGCCGGGGCTGGCGATCCAGTGCGCAAAGTAATCGCGCCAGACCGATACCGGCTGGCACCAGCGCGGGTTGGTGGCCATCATGTCGCCGGGGCAATGGACGTATCCGCAGGCGTGCAAACCGTCGCTGACGAACCGCGCGAAAGGGTCGAACCAGGCTAGTGCGTCGGCATCGAGACCGTCTTCCAGGATCAGGCAATTGTCCTGATCCGACACGCCAGTCTGCTCCTGCCGCCCCTGCGATCCGCAGGCCAGCCAGGCATACCGCGCAGGCGGTGGGCCGAATTTCGCCTCCGCCAGCGCCAGCAAACGGCGCGTCACGACGTCCGCAATGTCGGTGATCATTTGCGTGATCATGTCGTGCCGGTTGCCTGCCGCGACCAGTTGCACAGCCAGGTTGGGGATGCGCGCCATGACCTCGGCCAGCGCCTTGGTTGTGTCTGCGCTCGCCGCCTCGGAAACGAAACCGGCAGTGTTCGATGCCTGAAAGCGGGTCAGATCGGCCTGGGCGACGATACCGACCAGATCATGCCCCAGGACGATGTGGGCAGATGGCCCAGACGATGCTCCATCATCATGTGCAGCACGTCCGACCCGATGGCCGAGGGCGGCAGCACATGCGGATCCGGTGTCATCACCGCGCTGACGGGGGTGTCATGCGGCAGGCCCCGGGCCAAAGCCTTGCCCGACAGATCGCGGAGGGTGACGATGCTGGTCAGCTTGCCGTCTTCGCATACGCACAGGCACGAAATGCGGCGGTCGTGCATCAGATGCGCGGCGTCTTGAATGCTCAGATCAGGCGCGCAGGTGACGGGGCTGGCGACCATCAGCGTCTCGACCCGCACATTGGTCAGATCGAAAGGGCGTGGGCTGTCGGCGCGGCTGCGGTCGAAGAACCTGCGAAACGCGTCGTGGTCCGCGCGCAGTTTGTGAAAGAGCGCCGCAGGCACGCACAGCACCCGGGCGTCTTGCCTCACGCCGCCCAGATCGCCCCAAACCAACGGCATGGTCCCCTCTCATGGTTTGAAGGCAAACCATTGCCGGGCAATGGAGCGGTTCAGCCGTCGCATCGAGGAGGTGCTGCAAAGCCATCGCTTCCGATCCGTCGAAGAACTTGAAACAACGCTGATCCGCTATGTCTGGCTTTATAACCAGCAGCTTCCGCAATCAACTTTGGGCAGAAACACGCCATTGCAAGCCATGAAGGACTCGCACGATTTGAAGCCGAAGTTCTAGAAGCAGCCATGCTACCTTCCGGGATGTGGCAGCAAAACAACTTAATGCAGAAAACACAATATGACTACCACTAATTCCGAATCCAATCGCTACATTTTACTTCTATATTGTCACCAAAAGTTGTGCGCTCTGAGCGAATGGCTTGGCTCAGAAGCCTTGTTCCGTGAAAAGACTCAATATACCATCTTGCGACAACATCAAAGTTGGCTCGGGTTCCGAGTGAAATAAACTGACCCGGAGACGTTCCCGGCCCACGCCACAGGAATTGCGGGTAAAGCTTTTGTGATTGCTCACTGTCATCATAGCCGCAAATAGAGTTGAAGCGCATACCATTTACCTCAATTCCACCATTAATTCGAAAGCAAGAAATGCTATCAAACCCAACCATCTCAGAAGCCTCGATCTTCCCTAGCTTTTCTAAGGCGATGAAAGCAAATAATGGGCTTGGTCGATTCGAGCAGCCAAGTTGCATCAAAAGATGCCTTTTGAGTGTATCTAAAGCCTCTCGCCTTTAACTTGATCCATATCCAGCCTCACAAAAGAAGTTCCAGCATTCGTCAGGTGTGAACAAGTCGCAGGTCTCTGCGAGTGCGTCGAACATCTGGTCGAATGTTCTGGCTCCGATCCTTCGCAGGTGCGCTTTGAGTTTTGAGAATGCCATCTCGATGGGGTTGAGATCGGGGGAATACGGCGGGAGGTAAAGGAACCAGCACCCAACCTCCCGCAAGGCTGCCGCAGCCGCCTTGTTATAATGGGTGGCAAGGTTGTCGCAAATGACGACAGTGCCCTGCTGCAGCTCCGGGGCGGTTCAAAAACATTGCGGATGTAGGCTTCAAAGGCCTCACCATCCATAGCTGTCACATCCCGTGAGGTAGTAAGGGTTTTTCTTAAACAGCTCTGGTTTGAGTTTGTGCCAGTCTTTCATGGCCCGCAAGGGCGTTTTGCTCTTTAGAACAGATTGTGGGAGTTGTTGATTAT
>Ga0307981_1003262_pt1 | contig 12275 bp, 11 predicted proteins | sample OrgLakmetagen987_FD_201849 | JGI IMG/M metagenome (GOLD analysis project Ga0307981, IMG submission 201849) | Saline water microbial communities from Organic Lake, Antarctica - #987 | ecosystem: Environmental > Aquatic > Non-marine Saline and Alkaline > Saline | place: Antarctica: Organic Lake... | reverse complement strand
GATGAACTCAGTCATCTTCTCGTGGACGAGTGCCTTGCTGACGCCTTCATGGATGACCTTTGGTTCGCGATCCATTCGCGTGCCACTGACAATCTTCATGTCGCCGACATAGGCACCAATGGATTCCGCGGGAAAGCTGGTCGAGCCTTTCAAAATCTCTCGGTGCATTGCGTAAAGTAGGTCATGGCTGAGCGGTTCTTTAGCCTGCTCCAAGGCCATACGGGTGAGCGCCACCGCGCCTTGCTCCTTCTCGCGAGCGGGCAGAATGTTTTCCGTGAACGAGCTATGCACCGACTCACGATCTAGCAGCACCCCTTCGATTTCGGAGTTGGCCACAATCTCTTCGGTTAAGACATCGTCAAAGCCCACCTTTTGCTTTTTGAGAATTGCGTCCAACCGCTTAACCTCCCCCATAAAGGCAGCCTCAAGCGGCTTCACCACCGCAGGGTTGTGGTAAAAGTTAGGGAAATCCGCGTCTTTCCAAAGGTAGGTTTTTGTCATGTCGGATATTTTAGCCATATTTCAGGCATGTCGGATAAGAGAAGATATATCCGACATTAATCTGCGGATGTCAAGAAACCCTGACGCGGTATAAGGGTGAAATGAAACAATTAGAAATGGCGGATCGGTCTCCAAAACCATTTTAAAGCATCTAAAATCATTAGAAATTGGGGTTTCTTATTCAAAATGATTAGAATTACCCGGAAGTCATATAGACCGTCGGGTAAAGATGTCGGATAAATCAGTGTTTATCCGGCATTTCTATCGATCACTTCCGCACGAACTGGCCCTTGAACCTGAACTTGTAGTGCTTGAACGCTGCCTTGCCCCAGTGGAATAATAGCGCAGTAGCTGAACGGTATTTACCATCGGGTGTAATTTAAAGTGCGTGGTCAGGTCTTTTTATTATGGTAGCGCAGGCGTGTCCTCACGCCGCACGAACGTTTGAAACGCCTCGCCAGTCTCGTGCGGTGCCGTTTCGGCAAGCTCAAGGCCCTGAGCAGAGCCGAAGGGCGGCTACCCTATTGATGAAAGTGCATCCTTTACCATTACCATAAAACCTTTGTGATTGCCCGTGTAGGATGATGGCGCAAAATGCACTTAAAACTTGTTTTGTAATGAAAATGTAAAAGCACGATGACGAAATACTTTATAGGTATTTGTATTTTTATTCTAGGGCTAGCTGGTAGTATTCACTGCTTTATATATTATGCTTGGTTGGCCACAGTTTCATCCGACGAGACCCATCTTCTACTATACGAAAGATTGGCAACATATTGGGTCTGGATTACTATAACTTTAATAGCCTTGATCGTAGCCTCGGCATTGAGAATCTACGTATTACATCGCAAAAATAAAAATCAGAAACAGCTGGTTCGAGACAACGCCTGACGGCGCGCCCGACCTCCACGTGAGCTAAAAGAATGAAACAATTATTTCCAATTCTGACATTTATCATCGGATGCGCTCTGGGCTGGTTCATTTGCGACCAAAGAACGGAAAGAAAAATCGTGGAAGCTTTTCCTGAAGAACTTCAAGGGTCTTTTAGTGAAGTCGCTCACCTGATAGAGCCTATTTCCAAAGAAAAATATCAAGAATTCCTTGATGCAGTAAGGCGTGCAGACCACGCCTTTAAAGCCACGGTCGAGTTCCAATCGCTTTGGATGGCAGTAGCCGCAAATAGATTCACAAAGATGTATGAAGAGGATGGAGGTCAGGTTGCTTACGAGCATGCAAAGGGGAAACTTTTGTATTTCACAGAAAACTACGAAGATGGTATGGATTTAGGCGAATGGGAGAAGATCGCCAGAATAACATATACTGACATAATCATAAGGTATGGCGAATAAGGCAGAGGTATCAACTCAGAGGCTGCGCCTCTCCGTGATACTCCTTAGCGTTGTAGGAAAGAAATGAAAAGAATTGGTAACCACGGATGAACACCGATTTACACGGATAAAAAGCAAAAAAGGAATCCTATCCGTGTTCATCCGTGTCCATCCGTGGTTAAAAAATCTATCAGATGCGACAGAAGGGACTAGACCAGCCCAACCAGGTCTCCGCTCGCGACGCACTCAAAAAGCTCGATCATTTCTGTATTCAGCATTTCCACGCAACCACCGCTGAAGGGCTGGCCGATGCGGTCTTCATGGTTGGTGCCATGGATGTAGATGTAGCGGTCGTAGCTGTCGCAAGAGGGCCCAGTGTTGCGCCCGGGTTCCAGTCCGCGGAGCCGGAGTATGCGGCTGGTGATCAGGTTACGCTCGGCATCCTCGCCTGTGTATTCGGAAAAGTGCTTGCCGGTGGGTATGCGGCCCTTGAAGACCATCCCGCTGGGTTGGCCCTCGCCGATCTTGTCAGCAATCTTGTGGAGGCCGGTCGGCGTGCCGTAGGAATCGGCTTGGCAGGAGGCGGGCTTGAGCGAGGTGGAAATGCGGTAAATTTTGGTTATGGTGTCGTTTTCGATAAGCGCCATCCGTTGCTCGGCGATGGAGACAACGAGGCGTCGATGCGTGGGGGTGATTGACAAGGCGGCGCAGCGTTCATCTACTTGCCGACTTTCTTCTAAAAAATCCAATGGCATATAATGTAGGCATCCTCGGAGCGACCGGCGCAGTCGGTCAAGAACTCATTCGTCTTTTACATGAGCGGGCGTTTCCTTTGGGGGAACTGCGGTTGCTCGCGTCGGCTCGTTCGGCGGGTAAGACGCAGACTTACGGCGATCAGTCGTGGACGATCCAGGAGGCCACTGCCGAGAGCTTTGATGGGCTGGATGTCTGTATCTTCAGCGCGGGGGCCTCGCAGTCGAAGCACTTCGCCGATGAGGCGGTCAAGCGTGGTTGTCTAGTGATCGATAACAGTTCAGCTTTTCGTATGGATGAGGGGGTGCCGCTCGTTGTGCCCGAGGTGAATCCTGAAGCGGCGTTTACGCACAAGGGGATCATCGCAAATCCAAATTGCTCAACCATCATTACGTTGATGGGGTTGTATCCTCTGCACAAGGCCTTCGGCCTGAAAACAGTCATCGCCTCTACGTATCAAGCGGTTTCCGGCAGCGGAGCCGGTGGCATCATCGAGCTCGAGCAGCAGGTGAAGGCGAGCGTCGAGGGTGGCGAGCTGAAAAAAGAGGTCTATCCGCACCAGATCGCATTTAACGTGCTGCCGCATGTGGATGTATTTTTAGAGGATGGTTACACGAAGGAGGAGATGAAGATGCTCCATGAGGGGCGTAAGATCATGAGCCTCCCGGAGCTACAAGTGACCTGCACGTGCGTGCGCGTGCCGGTCTATCGGGCACATTCGATCTCTGTCAGCGCATCCTTTGAAAGGCCAGTATCGGTGGAAGCCGCACGTGAGGCCATCGCCGCCTTTGAGGGTTCCGAACTGGTCGACGATCCCGCCAATTTAAAGTATCCAATGCCGCTCGATTACTCTGAGGTGGTGAACTGCGGGGTGGGGCGAATCCGCCTGGATCACGTCTTGGATAACGGCCTCGCTCTCTGGGTGACGGGAGACCAAGTCTGGAAGGGCGCAGCGCTGAATGCGATTCAGATTGCCGAGTTGCTGCACGCGAAGGGTAAGTTGCCAGCGAACGTTCCTGATGGATTGCATCATCAAAAGCTTTAACTCTTTTTGCGGGTGCCGCCCCTCGGCCTGAGCTCGGGGTCGAAGGCAAGCGGACACCCCTACGTTAAAGGAATGGAACTTCACGAGATTAGAACCTTATTGGATTTCGGGATGCTCGTCATCCTTTGGTTGGTTCAGCTCGTAATCTACCCGAGCTTTCTGAGCTGTGACTCCGCTAAGCTCACTGACTGGCATAAGGCATACACTCAGCGAGTCGGCTGGGTTATCATTCCGATTATGTTCACCCAGTTGCCGCTGGTGGCTTGGATGACTTGGGCAGGGCAGGATATAAGACATATTCTGTCCTTATTTTTGTTAATCATCTGCTGGGTGCTGACTTTCGCAGTTTCGGTGCCATTGCATCGTAAAATCGATGCGGGCGATACGAGCGAAGCGACGCTGCGGCGCTTGGTTTCGACCAACTGGCCGAGGACGGTCTTGTGGACTGTGGTTTTTTTCTTGGGGTTCGTTTAGCGGGAGCTGGGTTCATCAGCGAGTTGCGGATTCGACAACACAGTGCACTCCAACCCCGCAACGGCGCTCGACTAGCGAGCACACTACATTTCTATTCTCTGAGTTTGAACCTCCCCGGACTCCCCTCTCTAGCGGAGCGTTTGTGTTAAATTTTACTTTTTGACGGATCCACTAAAAAACGCGAAGAACCCGAATTTGTGCGCTCGGATCTACCGACCTTTCACTGTAATCCACAGTTGTGCTTCGCCGGGGTGGCCCAGTGTTGCGAGCCCGGCCTCGATATCTTCGTGGCTCGGTTCCTCGACGGGGTCCTGCGCATCACCTGGTAGGCTTGGGCGCGCCCTTCGGATGAGCGCCCAGGTGGCCCAGGCTCTGGCGCGGCGTAATTCCCGGCGTTCGCCGCGCAGACGTGTGGCTTGGTGTTGGAAGCTGATGCGCGGATTGCCGGGGAAGTCGTCGCTATGGTGGTGGGCGACGATCCACTTTAATGCCGCGTAGGGCAGGGGCCATTGTTCCAAAATAGCGTCGTCTGTTTGGATATCGGCATACAGGGCCCGGGTTGTTGCGAGGATAGCTCGGCCCGCGTGGCCGTTTTTCCAGAGGTAGTTCCCGTATTGTAAGGCTTTGAAATAGAACTCAGGGCTGTCCTTGTCCAAGTCGGTCAGGTAACGGTGGGACATGGCTGCTATCGGCTCCGGGAGGTAAGGGCAGGTCGTTGTCGTGGAAGATGCCATTTTGATTGCCGGGAACCGAAGCGGAAGCGCTTCGGCTACATTTGAATAGATAATGTTATATTAGGTCGGGCTTCAAATTTCTTTTCAGTTTAGTTTGTAGCCGGACGCCTTCGCGTTCGGAGGATAGGCCTGTGGTATAGGACCGGGAACCGAAGCGGAAGCGCTTCGGCTACGTGGAAGAATTATTCGATAGAATCCAGTTTAGCTTTGCCAGCTTATGCGAAGGCTTCATTACCTGCAAGCATGTCGAGCCATGAGACCATCCTATTTCTTTGCACGGGTAATTACTATCGTAGTCGCTTTGCTGAAGAATTGTTCAATCACCTGGCGAAGGAGAAGGGCTTGAATTGGCGAGCGGACTCTGCCGGCTTGGAGGTTGAAAAATGGCGCAGTTATAATCCCGGCACCATGTCGGTGCACACGGTTGAATTGCTGGAAGCGATGGACATTATGCCGGTCGGGCGCAATCGTCCGGAGCGGCAGTTCGACCCAGAGGAGATTGATGAGGTTTCCCGCTGCATCGCCTTGAGCGAGTCCGAGCATAAGCCTATGGTGGAACGGATGCATCCAGAGCTCTTACCGCGAATCGAATTCTGGACGGTCGAGGATCTGCACTTGGAAACCGCTGCGAACGCGCTGCCGATGATCGTCGATGCGGTTGAAAAACTTGTTGAATCGTTGAGCTGATGGTCGAAAACGCGTCACCGAGCACCAAGGCGAAGTATTGGAGCCCTGATTTTCCGATTCGTCCGCAAAGTAGCCCGGTCTTTTATGGTTGGATCGTGGCTTTTCTTGCTACGATCGGAGTCTGCGCCAGTATGCCCGGCCAGACTATCGGGGTCGGCGTGTTTAAGACCCGTTTGATGGATGCGTTGTCGCTGACCTCGATGCAGCTCAGCGTGGCCTATATGATCGGCACTTTTATCAGCGCCTTGTTTCTCAATGCCGGCGGCTTGTTTTTTGATCGGGTTGGCGCGCGCAAGGCGGTGGTCTATTCGCTGGCGTCGCTCGGCTTAGTCTTACTCGGAATGAGCGCGATTGATCGGATTGCTGCACTGGCCGGCCATGTGCCTGTATTGAACATGATTGATTGGCTGCCGGCTTTTACGGTGCTGACGGTTGGCTTCATTTTTTTAAGATATACCGGCCAAGGCATGCTGACGCTGGCCTCACGCGCGATGGTCGGCAAGTGGTTTGACCGGCGGCGCGGGGTGGTCACGGCCTGGAGTGGGGCGCTTGTGTCGTTCATGTTTTCCGGCGCGCCGCTCTGCTTTGAATATCTCATTCGCGAATACACCTGGCAAGGGGCCTGGATGATCATGGCGGTGTTCTTTTTAGTGGTTCTGGTGCCGGTCTTTTGGGCGCTTGCCCGGGATAATCCCGAAGAATGTGGCTTGGTCATGGATGGCGGTCTAAGCACCAAGGTGCGCAAAGCCAATCCCGATGCGGATGTGCACCGGGACCTGACCCGCTCCGAAGCCAGCCGAACCTTTTCGTTTTGGGCCTTCACACTCATGTTCGCGCTGAGCGGATTGGTGATAACGGCCTACGCCTTTCACATTCTGGCGATCGGGGAAGAACTCGGCGTGACCGCAGACTATATACTCAAGCTGTTTGTGCCCGGTGCGGTCATATCAATCGGCACAGGCTTTCTGGTGGCTTGGATGACGGATCTCTCATTTATACGTATTAAGTATTTGCTGGCACTGATGGGACTGGGCGGGACGATCGGTTATGCCTGCGTCGGTCTCGGTAGCTATCCTGAAATTAGTTGGCTGCACGTCATCGGGTTTGGTGTTGCAGGCGGCTGCTTTGGCAGTCTTTCAACCATCATCTTTCCCCGCTTCTTCGGTCGGCAGCATCTCGGCGCGGTATCCGGCATGTTTATGACAACAGTCGTGATCGCCAGTGCGGTTGGACCTTTCCTTTTTAGCTTATCCGACATGTTTCTCGGTAATTACCGATTCGGGTTCTTTGTCGCAGCCTTCTTCGCAGCGGGGCTGACGGTCGCCGCTTTATGGGCCGACAATCCTCAGCGCAAGCTAGCCGCAGAGTAGCTGGCCTTTTCTTTCAACGTGTCCAGTAGGCATCATTGATGTCGATTGTCGTTCTCATGAAATTCTTCATGATGGCTATTTTAAGAACGACAAGCTGGGATTTATCCGTGACCCTAGGAGGTCTAAATCCCGCTTCGTTTACTGAATGCTGACCAAACGTGGGGTAAGGCTGCCAGAAAAAGCCCAAGGCTGAATGCGTAAGACAAATTTTTTGAAATATCCGGTTTATGTGGATTGTTTGCGTAAGGTGGGAGGGCTGAATCGACGATGATTGCGCGTGGGTTTGCCAGATTAATGCGCGTCTTCGACTCTAGAAAGGCTGCATAAAGTTGGTCTCTGAATGCCTGAAGGACTTCCAGTTCTGATTCTTGCCGATAAGCTTCTTCACCCGGGGTGTTTGCCTCCTTGAGCACAGCAGACATTTCACTGATTGTCTGATCGGTCATGTCTAATCGTATCCTTAAATCCTCAGTCATTTTCATGTATCCAGTGATCTCTGATTTAAGATAATAATCGATGAACTCCTGCATGAAAAAGTTCGTGACCTTTGCTGCGATGACAGGATCTGGGTGGATGTAATAGACGCGAAATATACTGCTTTTAGGCACCTGCTCAAAAGAACTGTTTGCTTCAAGAACTTCGACCGGACTGAGTGGGCCTGTGAAATGTAATGCATCCACATAGGGTGCCATGAAGCGGGCTCGCATTTCACCCTGTAGGCGTTGATCAATACCCGTGAGAATCATTCTACTTTCCAACACTAAAAAGGTCGTATTTAAGTCTTCTTGCTCAGCCTCGGAGAGTTGTTTTAGTTCCCCAAGTGAGGGGGCACCCTTTGGGGCCTCGTTAATTAATAAATCTTCCAGGCTGAGCGACTTTATCGGTCTTGGGTCGAATACCTCCAACATGCCATCTGCACGGTAAACCTTCGTTTGGTTGAAGGTGTAAAGAACTCCGCCTGAGAAGATCACAACGAAGGCGATAAAGGAGAATGTGAGTCGTAGGTAGAACACGAATGCTTGGATAGGTTATTGCAGGTAAGAGTCAAGGATCGTGGGTTACTGCTAACGTTTTAAAAGGTTATCCAGCGCCAGCCTGTCTTTTTTGCGGTAGATATAGAAGTCGCGGTCGATGCTGATGACTTTGCTGATACGTTCACGCTCGGCCAGGTGCATCAGAGTAGCGTCAGCGAAGTCCATCGGTAGGTCGGAGTATTTTTCAGTCAGCTCGCAGATTCTGCTCAGGTCTTCGCTGGCGATATCGTGCAGATGGATGCCGCCGTCGCGCACCCAGCCGAGGAAATCAAGCTGCGCCTGCACGGAAAAGTCGAGCAGGTGGGTGACCTCAGTCAGCACTGCTACTGTGCTGTGGAGCGTGCCAGCGTAGTTGCGGAGAAGGTCGCAAACTGTCTCGTGGAAATCGTCGTCGCGGTCGAAGAGTGCGATGAGCGGCCCGGAATCAATGACGGCCCGTTTTCCCACGTAGCTTCTCCTTTAATTTGGCTTTCCGTGTAACCGAGAGGTCGCCACGCCCGCTGCCGACGCGCCCAAAACGTTCGCTCCCCAACTGCCAAGGCGTGGCACGCCGCGACTCCTCCTTGAGGCGTTCATCAATCAAGGAGCGGAGAAATTCAGACTTGGTCAGGCCCTGGGCCTTCGCCGTGCGGTCCAGGGCCTGTTCCGTCTGCGGGTCGAGTCGAACAGATAGCATTCGTATGACAGTATGTATGACATTAGGAAAGTCAATCGTCCTAAACGCTATCGGACTGATAATCGTCTGCCCGCGCCAAATGAAGGGCGCCTACTCTCCTAACTTTGGTGTGGGAGTGGGCTTGAGGTCATCAATTGTGCTGAGTTCTTCGACTGCAGTGCTATCGAGCAGCCACTGGAAGGCCATGATCTGGTGTTCTTGAGGTGGAATTTGATGTCCGCCTTCAAATGCTATGATGCCGACCTCGAGGTCATTCTCCAGTAGGATGTCCAAATCGCGCTTTCTCAGATAATGATTGGCGCCGCGGTCGTTGTTTCCATTCACCACGATGACTTTCATTTTGCGGTATTCTTTCAGGAGGTTCTTATCGTAGCCGAGCCATCCACCGTTCCAATAGACTCCTTTCCATGGGCGTTCGATAGCATTGGCCCAGTTGATCGCACGCAGGGCCCCGCCGGAAATACCACCGATATAGATCTGTTGCGGATCATGGGCAACTGTAGCTTCGATTTGTGGGAGTAACTCGAGGAAACGGGTTAGGTTGTTTTCGGCTTCCTCTATGGTATGAGAATTGCCATACCGATCCATGGCGATAATGGTCATGCTCGTCGCTTCAGCAGCTTCCATGTGGCGCAGCAGGTAGCGCATACCTTTCGGGCCCGCATTTATCAGGATCATGAGTGGTCGACGGCTGATTCCTTGCACTGATGACGGTTCATACACGTAGAAATCGTGAGTATCCAACTCGCCCTGGTATTGAAAAGCTGTGAATTTGCCGGGCATTTTTTCGAGCATTTCCATGAGTTTGCCGCTCATCCGAGTCCATTCAACCAGCCACGCCTGATCCAGTGGGGAGAAGTCTTCCAACTTCAGGTAGTGATCCTTCGTCTCGTTTATCCTCAAATAGACCTGATTCGTCTCCTCGTTGTAATCGACCAGTTCGGCATGCATACGGCTGCCGTCTGTAAGGTTCCAATGACGCAGATTGTTGTTTGCGCTCAGTGGAAGTAGGGTGCAAAGGGTAAGGAGCGTACGGGTAACGAATTTCATCATGTTTACAGGCTAACGAACGTTACCCGCGAGTCACGGCTCATCGGTAAAATTATGCGATGAGGAAAAAAGGCAGTACATTCGCTGAGGATAGGGATTCTACAGTGTTAACACCGGGGTCTGCTCATGCGCGACGGCTTGCGTGGACCACCGCTCAGCGGGGCAAGCTGCAGCGCCCTACCATGCGAGGCAGTTCGATCTGGTTTCTGTGGGTAGGGCGCCGTCTCCAGACAAGCCGTCGCGCTGTGGTGGTGCGCTGCGGGGATGACATGAAAAGGCCGCTCCATGTGGAGCGGCCTTTGATAAATCATTTCCTGTCAGATCTATTCTTCGGTAGTTTCGGGAGCTGTGCCTTCTGCGGATGGAGTTTCACCTTCACCCTCAGCTATTGGCTCGCTTGCTTCACCTTCTTCACCGGATTCGTCTTCTTCGGAGGCGATGACCTTGGAGATGCCAATGAGTTCGTCCTTATCACCGAGGTTGACGAGTTTGACGCCGGAGGCGGCTCGGCCAGTCACGCGCACGGTGTTGATCGGGCTGCGGACGGCTTGGCCTTTCTTCGTGAACATCATAATCTCGTCAGCGTCGGTGACGGAGAGGGCTCCGGCGACCTTGTCGGACTTGATGGCGATGATACCTGAGCCGCCGCGTGATTGGACGCGGTAGTCGCTGAAGTCAGTGCGCTTGCCGAGGCCGTTGGCACCTGCGATGAGGAGCTTCTGTTCGGATTCAGCTGTTTCACCACCTTCGGTCGTTTTTACAATCTCGATGGCGACGACCTTGTCCTTATCGGTCTTGAGCTTGATGCCGCGGACACCGCGTGTGGCGCGGCCTTGATCGCGTAGATCAGTCTCCGGGAAGCGTATGGACTGGGCGTTACTGGTCACGAGGAGGACGTCGTCCTTGCCCTCGGTGAGGCGGGCGCCGATGAGCTTGTCGCCCTCGTCGATATTGATACCGATGAGGCCACCTTTACGGTGGTTCTTATAGTCGGAGAGGAGGGTCTTTTTGGTCACGCCTTTCTCGGTAGCGAGGACGATGCGCTGCTCGGACTCGGCGAAGTCTTTCACGCAGATCATGGCGGCGATCTTCTCGCCCGTTTGGAGCTCGATGATGTTGGCGATGGCACGACCCTTGGCGGTGCGGCTGCCTTCTGGAATGTGGTAGACCTTCTCTACATAGACGCGGCCATTGTTCATGAAGAACATGATATAGTCGTGCGTCGAAGCGGTGAAGAGGTGTTCGACAAAGTCATCTTCGTATTGGCCGGAGCCGATCACGCCCTTGCCGCCGCGTTTCTGCGAGCGGTATTCGTCGAGCGAGGTGCGCTTCATGAAGCCCTTGTGAGTGACGGTGATCATGCAGCCTTCGTTTGGAATGATGTCTTCCATGGAGAGGTCGCCGTCGATGGCGAGGATTTCAGAGCGGCGTGGGTTGCCGTATTTCTCCTTCATTTCGCCGAGTTCATCTTTGATCACCATGAGCAGCTTTTGCTCACTTTCGAGGATGGAGCGTAGCTCTTCGATCACGGCCATGAGCGCGAGATACTCTTCTTCGACCTTGCCACGTTCGAGGCCAGTGAGCTGATAGAGGCGTAGTTCAAGGATCGCGGTGGTCTGAATGTCCGAGAGGGGATACTTCGCCATCAGGTTCACCTTGGCTTCTTCGCGATTCTTCGACGCACGGATGATTTTCACGAAGTCATCCATATTATCGAGGGCGATCTTATAGCCTTCGAGAATGTGGGCACGGGCTTCGGCCTTACGCAGGCGGAAGGCGGTGCGGCGATAGATCACCTCGCGGCGGTGGTCGATGTAGCAGGTGAGCATCTCCTTGATGTTCATCTGCTTGGGGCGACGGTTATCGAGCGCGAGGAGGATGACGCCGAAGGAACTTTCGAGCGGTGTGCTCTTGTAAAGTTGGTTGATAATGACGCGGGGAATCGCGCCACGCTTGAGCTCGATCACGATACGTGTGGTTTCGGTCGACTCGTCGCGTAGGTCGGAAATGCCGTCGATGGCCTTTTCTTTAATAAGGTCGGCGATACGGATGACGAGCGAGGCACGGTTCACGTTATAAGGAATTGCAGAGATGATGATCTCTTCTTTGCCTTTGCTTTCGACAACCTCTGCGATGCCTCGTGTGCGAACGATGCCACGGCCTGTCTTCAGGTAGCTATCGATGCCCATCTTCCCGTGGATGAAACCGCCACCGGGGAAGTCGGGGCCGGGGATGATTTTGATCAAATCATCGAGCTCGATCTTCGGGTTATCGATGATGGCCACGGTCGCGTCGATGATCTCATGGAGATTGTGCGGCGGGATGTTTGTCGTCATGCCGACGGCGATACCGGTGGAACCATTCATGAGAAGGTTCGGCAGAGAGGAGGGCAGGACGGATGGCTCAGTCGAGCTTTCCTTATAATTAGGCACGAAATCGACTGTATCTTCGTCGATGTCTTTGAGCAGATCTTCGGCGATGCCTTCTAGCTTACATTCGGTATAACGATAGGCGGCTGCGGAGTCACCATCGATGGAGCCGAAGTTGCCTTGCGGGACGATGAGCGGGTAGCGCATGACCCAGTGCTGGGCGAGGCGGACGAGTGTGTCGTAAACCGAGCCGT